>Ga0153931_100202_pt1 | contig 19851 bp, 20 predicted proteins | sample TSNJ015MetaG_FD_104730 | JGI IMG/M metagenome (GOLD analysis project Ga0153931, IMG submission 104730) | Attine ant fungus gardens microbial communities from New Jersey, USA - TSNJ015 MetaG | ecosystem: Host-associated > Fungi > Mycelium > Unclassified | place: USA: New Jersey, Wharton State...
CTTTAGACCGAGTCGCGGCCTTCGCGAGCAAACCCGCTCCCACAGGGAAATGCGTTTCAGGGTGGGAGCGGGCTTGCTCGCGAAGGGGCCGTCAGCCTTGATGCAGGGCTATAGTGATCTTCAGTCCCAAATCCTGCCGAGCCCATCATGACCACCGAAAAAACTGACACGCCCGCTGCTGCCCCAGTCGATCATCTGCGTTTCCACCGCACTCACGCCCACTTGAACACCACTTTCGGCAACGACAAGTTCGCCCTGCGCGCCGAGGCGTTCGCGCGATTCTTCGGCACGCCGACGTTTCTGGGCGCGCAAACCCTGATCGTGCTGTTATGGGTTGCACTCAACGTGACGGGCGTCACCACCTTCGACGTTTACCCGTTCATTCTTCTGAACCTCGCGTTCAGCCTGCAATCGGCCTATGCCGCACCGTTGATTCTGCTGGCACAAACCCGTCAGGCCGCGCGCGACAAAGCGCAAGCGGATGCCGATGCACAACACCGCGAAGCGCTGGCGGAGGCCAACACCGAACGTCAGGCGCAGGCGGCGAAGACCACCGCGCAACTGCTCGAGTTGTTGGAGCAGAACACTCAGCTCACCAAAATGACCAAAAGCCTGACCGAACGCATTGAGAGTTTGACCCGCGAGTTGCACGAACACATTTGCCAGACTCGCCAGCCCTGATCACGCCAGTCGCAGCGCCCGCCCGAGTTCATCGAACAGCGTGACCACCGAGCGCAACGCCCGGCAGTCCGGGCGGGTGAGCAACCACAGCGCGGTGTCATAACCGTGCAGCGGTTCGCTCAAGGCCTGTAAACCCTCGGTCATCAGAAAGTCCGGCAACGCCGCCACGCCCAGCCCGGCACGCACCAGTTCAGTGACCGAAAGCATGCTGTTGCAGCGATAACTCGGGATCACGCCGGGCAACTGTTGGCGCCGCCAGGCGACGGTCGGGTGATCGGGCAAAAACTCGTCCGGAGCAATCCAGGTCAGCGCCGCCAGATCCGTCGCATCGACGTTTTGCAGGTAACGCGCACTGGCGCAGACCCGGTAGGAAACCTTCGCTAATTGCCGTCCCACCAGGTGCTCCGGCGGCGTACGCGTCAGGCGCAGGGCGATGTCGGCATCGCGGCGGCTGAGGTTGGCGAAATCGTTGGTGGTGCTCAGCTCGATGGTCAGCGCCGGATAGTTCGGCATGAACTGCGCCAACGCCGGTAGCAGCAGACCTTGCAGCACCGAATCGGTACAGGTCAGGCGCACCGTGCCGCTGACCACTTCGCCGCCCTGCTCCACGCCGATCCGCGCCGCTTCCAGTGCCTGCTCGGCGCGTTCGGCCTGCTCGGCCAAAGTCTGCGCGAGGGTGGTTGGCAGGTAACCGGCGCGGCTCTTTTCGAACAATTGCTGACCCAGCGCTGACTCCAGACGACGCACCGCGCGAAACACCGTCGACACATCGACCCTGAGCAACTGCGACGCCCGGGCCAGAGAGCCGCCACGCACCAAAGCGAGGATCAGCGCCAGATCCGGGTAGTCGAGCCGATAGTGCGTCGCTGCATTGATCACTTGGGGAAACGCCAATATTGAGTGCGTGAACGCCAATCTATAGTGAGCCCCAGTGATCGACAACTGCACACAGAGATTCATCACTCACTCAAATCAAGGAAATCCCATGGACGCCATTTCCATCGCCCTGATCGGCGATCACGATCCCCAAGTCACCGCCCACCAGGCGATCCCCGTTGCCCTCGGCCTGATCGCCGAGCAGAGCGGCCGCGATGTGCAATTCGAATGGCTGCCCACCGAGCAGATCCACGCCGATACTCCGCTGCAAAACTTCGACGGTTTCTGGTGCGTCCCGGCCAGTCCCTACAAGAGTGAAGCTGGCGCACTCAGGGCCATCCGTTTTGCCCGCGAACAACAGCGTCCTTTCCTCGGCACCTGCGGCGGTTTTCAGCATGCGGTGCTGGAATTTTCCCGCAATGTGCTGGGCTGGGCCGATGCCGAGCATGGTGAAACGTCGCCGGACTCGCAGCGAGCGGTGCTCACGCCATTGACCTGTTCATTGGTGGAAGCGGTGGACAGCATTCATCTGGTCGCCGGTTCGTTGATCGCCAAGGCGTACGAAACGTCCGAAATTCGTGAAGGCTATCGCTGTCGCTACGGTGTGAATCCGCAGTTCGAACGAGAATTGCTGACTCATCAACTACACGCCGTGGGACACGATTCGGCGGGCGACTTGCGGGCGATCGAACTGAAAAACCATGTGTTTTATGTCGCCACGCTGTTCCAGCCGGAACGCGCCGCGCTCAAGGGCCAGATCCCGCCACTGGTGCGGGCGTTCGTCGAAGCGTGCGTGGAGCTGCGTCCATGAAGCCGGACCAAACCTGTTTCGCCGTGATTTTCACCTCGACCCGCACCGAGGGTGACAACGGTTACGCCGCGGCCTCCGAGCGCATGATGGAACTGGTCAGCGAGCAACCGGGGTTTCTCGGCATTGATTCGATTCGCGGGGAAGACGGGGTCGGGATCACCATTTCCTACTGGCAGAGCGAGGCGGCGATTCTGGCCTGGCGCGAGCATCCCGAGCACCGGGTGATTCAGGCGCGTGGGCGGGCTGAGTGGTATTCGAAATTTCAGACGCGGGTGTGTCGGGTGGAGCGGGAGTATCGGTTTGGGCAGTGACGATGGCGGCGTGCTGACTGGCCTCTTCGCGAGCAAGCCCGCTCCCACAGGTACAGCGTTCGGGATTTGAATTTGGTTGTGTTCTCACTGGCCTCATCGCTGGCAAGCCAGCTCCCACAGGAATTTGTGAACGCCACAGATCCAATGTGGGAGCGGGCTTGCTCGCGAAGAGGCCGCAACAGCCACTAGAAAAACTTCAGCCTTTCACCAGACTGCGCACCGCCACAATCTCCGGCACCTCAACCTTGCTCATGTACACCCGCAACGGCTCGGTGATGTTGATCCGGTCATCAATGTTCTGATCCAGCAACAACTGGATCAGCTCACGCTTCAGGGTCATGGTCGTATCCGAAACCCGCGCCCAGACAAATTCGCTGGTGGGAATGATGCCGTCATCCGCCACGTCCATGCCGAACGAATCTTCGCTGAAACGCACGATGTACTGGCCGGTCTTGCGGTTGAGGCCGACGAAACCCTTGAGGTCATCGGCGGCCTGACAGATGAGTTGGGAAGTGATGCGCATGGTAAACCTCACGAAAAAACATCGATGGTTTACACGCAGGGCAACAGACTCGGCCCGCCCTCTGCCGGGGCGTCTGCCACGGGCAAGCGTACTGCAAACCGCGCCACAAAAGTGCAGGAAAAATCGCTTTTAATACGTTTATGTCGGTCTGGCGATAGCACCCAATCGATTCAGTTGTTAAAAGGTACGTCTTTGAAAATGCCCTGCGAAAGGAACTCGAACATGCCCGCCACTTTCACCAAAAGCGCTCTCATGCTGAGCCTGATGCTCGGTTTCGGCCAGGCCCACGCCGCCGCCCAGACCAACATCGACGCGCTGGCCGCCGCCCATGGCATCCCGCATCCAGCCGTGATCGCCCACCGTGGCGCATCCTTCGATGCACCGGAGTCCACCGCCGCGTCCTACAAACTGGCCCGCGACCTTGGCGCCGATTACCTGGAAATGGACCTGCAACGCAGCAAGGACGGCGTGCTGTTCGCGCTGCACGACAACAACCTGCAACGCACCACGGATGTCGCCAGCAAGTTCCCTGAGCGCAAAGACAGCCCGGCCAATGCCTTCACCATGGCCGAACTGAAAACCCTCGACGCCGGCAGCTGGTACAACAAGGCCTACCCGGATCGCGCGCGTCCGACCTACGCCGGCCTGAAGATCCTGACCCTCGACGAAATCATCGACATCGCCCAGGCCAACCCGCAGCACAAGCCGGGCCTGTACATCGAAACCAAGGAGCCGCAGCTGTTTCCCGGCATCGAGCATGACCTGAAAGAGAAACTGCAGGATCGCGGCTGGCTGAGCCCGGCCGGTTCGAAACTGGCCAAGAGCGAACTCGGCGTCGGCCAGGGCAAAGGCAAGGTGATCCTGCAGACCTTCGAGAAAAACAGCCTCGAACTGCTGCAAAAGGAAATGCCGCAAGTGCCGAAAATCCTCCTGCTGTGGGTTGGCGAAGGCAGCATCGAGCCGAAGTCGAAAGTGACCTTTGCCGAGTCCGGCGAGAAGGACAAGAACGTGTTCTACGGCAAGCAAGAGCCGAAGTCCGAAGCCGAATTCAAGCAATGGGTGGATTTCGCCAAGTCGCAGGGCGCCATCGGCACCGGCCCTTCGGCCAAGCTGACCAAGGGCGGCGACCAGAGCTATTCGGATCTGGTGCAACCGTGGATGAACCAATACACCCACGACCAAGGCATGCTGGTGCACGTCTACACCGTCGATGAGCCGGTGGACTTCGAGAAAGTCATGGCGGCAGGTGTCGACGGCATCTTCACCAACCGCGCCAGCGAACTGTTGAAATTCTACAAGCGCCCGGCGACGGCCAGTGTTGATCAGGTGTTGAAGAACAACGGGTTCTGAGTGAACACGCACACCGAGTGGACAGGCCGCCTCTGGCTGGGGCACGACTATGGCCTGATCCACGGAGTATCGGGGCGCACCGCGCCCCATTCCCACTACGCCCACCAGATCATCCTCGCTCCCGAGCGTCCGGCCACCGTGCTGCTGGACGGCACGCCTGTCACCGCCTCCCCGCTGCTGATTGCTTCCAATGTGCGCCACGCGATTGTCGACGCGCCGGATCCGCTGTTTACCGTTTACGCCGAACCGCTGCTGTTTGATGCGCAGACGCTTGTCGATCAACTGTCTGCCGCCGAACTGTCGCGGCCCGCACTTGATCGCGCGATACGCCAATGTCCGCGCCGATCGCTGAGCGATCCACGCATCGAACGCGCACTGGCTGCCATCGATGCTTCGCTGATCGACAAAGTCGCGGCGCGCGCCGTGGCTGACGCCGCACATGTGTCGCTGAGTCAGTTGCAGCGGCTGTTCGTCAGTCAGGTCGGTCTGCCGGTGCGCCGACTGGTGCTGTGGCGCCGCTTGCGCCTGGCGATCGCGGCGATTCTGCTGGGCAGCCCAGTGACCGATGCGGCACATTCGGCGGGGTTTGCCGATTCGGCGCACTTCTCGCGCAGCGTGAAAAAACTCTTCGGCGTCACCGCGTGTCAGGCGTTGCGGCGTATCGATTTGCAGCTGCTGGACTGACTCAACGGCGCAACGCTGGCGGCACCACTGGCTCGCGACTCAACGTGACCGTCGCGAACGGATCAAGCAATTGCGCGGCGTAGTCACGGGGAAAATCCGGGCGGCTGCCAATTCCCAGATCACCCTGGCGGATCTGATAGTCCGGGGTGTAGAAACCGGTGCCCAACAGCCAGTCCCACAGCGTAAAAAACAGCCCGAAATTGACGTCCCCGGCCCGCCCGTACTTCATGTGATGAAAGCGGTGCAGCGGCGCCCAGGCGAAAATCCAGCGCAGTGGCCCCATGCGGATATCGACATTCGAGTGCTGCAAGAGCAGTTGAATGGCAATGGCAAACGCCAGTAACGCCGCGACCTGCGAGGGAATGCCCAGCACCAGCAACGGTAGCAGCCCCGACGTCGCTTCCAGCAGTTGATGCAGCGGATGTTTCATCAAACCGTTGAAGCCATACAGTCGCTCGACACTGTGATGCACCGCGTGCAGCCGCCATAACCACGCCACGCGGTGGCTGGCGTAATGCATCAGGCTGATTCCGGCGTCGGCAATGAATATCGCCAGCGCCAGCTGCAGCCATAACGGCCACTCCCGCGGCCATGCGCCGTCGATCGCAAAAAGCGTTACCAGGCCCGGCAATACCAGCAGGCCCAGTGCATTCAGTGCTTCGTTGACTAATGCGTGCAGGATGTCGCGGTGCCGGTCACCGGCCGGATGGTTCCAGCCCGGCTCATAGGGCAGCGACCATTCGGCAACAAACGAAACGAGCAGCGCGCTGACAAACAGCGGCAACAAGCACAACGTCGACACCTCCGACACCCAAACTCCGAACCCGATGAATCCGCCCCAGAACACTGGCGCGTACAACCCGGCAACCCTGCGTTTCATGTGCACCTCCGTTGATCGAAGGCACAGCATGCGAGCGCGCGGCGAACGGCAATTGAACAAACGACGCAATCGAACAAGGCCAATTAAGGGTGAATTAAGTTGCGCTGGTTAGTCTGGCCCCACTGAAACAGATCAACCCCATTCGATACCCAAGGAACGAAACGATGAAAACTTTGACTGCCCTGTTCACCGCCGCCGCTCTGACCCTGACCGCTGGCCTGGCCCAGGCTGACGTCCGCGTCGACCAGATCCCGCAACTGGTGAAGGAAGGCAAGATCAAGTCGCTGGAGTCGATGAACGCCGAAGCGCTGAAACTGCACCCGGGTGCGACCATCACCGACACCGACCTGGATAACCACTTCAACGGTTACGAATACGAAGTCGAGCTGAAAACCGCCGATGGCAAAGAGTTTGACGTCGACTTCGATGCCACCACCGGCAAGGTGCTGAGCAACAAACTAGACACCTGATACACCGTCACCCGAAAGCCGCACGATCACCGATCGTGCGGCTTTTTTGCGTCCGTTTGCCGGCAAATCACGCGGATGCAGCCTGAAGGGATGCCAAAACCGCCATCAGACCGCTAGTATGGCCCCCAATCAATCAACCAATGCAGCCGGGAACGATGGCATGGGGCAGAGCAAAGCAGCAGACATCGCCACCATCGGACGCATTAGCGCGGTGCCGGCCATCCTTCAGGTGATCCGCGAACTGACCGGGATGCGTTTTGCCGCCGTGGCGCGGGTCACCGAGGACTCGTGGACCACGTGTGCGGTGCTCGATCAACTGGAATTCGGCCTGCAAGTCGGCGGCGAACTGGATGTGGTCACCACCCTGTGCCACGAGATCCGCCAGTCACATGTCTCGGTGGTGATCGACAAGGCCAGCGAAGACCCGCTTTACCGTGATCACCACACCCCGCGCCTGTACAAATTCGAGAGCTATATTTCGGTGCCGGTGTTCCGCACTGACGGACGGTTCTTCGGCACCATCTGCGCCCTCGATCCGATCCCGGCGCAGCTCAGGTCCAGCACCATCCAGAGCACCATGGAGTCTTTCGCGCGGATGCTCGCGTTGCAGATCGAAGCAGAAGAAAACGCGCAACGCACCGAAACAGCGCTGTTGCAGGAGCGCGAAACCGCCGAGCTGCGAGAACAGTTCATCGCCGTGCTCGGCCATGACTTGCGCAACCCGTTGTTCGCCATCAGCGCCGGCGCCGAAATGCTCCTGCGCAAACATCCGGAACCGGCCATCGAGGTGCGGGTGCGTAATATCCTTGGCAGCGCGCAACGGGCGACGCGGCTGGTGGATGACGTACTCGACTTTGCTCGCGGGCGCTTGGGCAAAGGCATTCCGGTGGATATCCAGCCCTGCACGGACCTGACCGAAGCGGTGCAACAGGTGGTAACGGAGATCCGCAACGTGCATCCCGGACGTACGATCAGTGCGTCCATTGGCGACTTGCAGGGTGTGCGCTGCGACCGAGGACGGATTGCCCAGCTGCTGTCGAATCTGCTGGCCAATGCCGTGGCCCATGGCGACCCGACCGGGGATATCGAAGTCATCGCTCAGGTCGAGCAAGGTGCGTTGATGCTGGCGGTGAAAAATCAAGGGCATATTGCCGATGCGGTCCTGCCGCACCTGTTCCACCCCTACTCGCGCCCTGCCGGCAGCGCGCCCCAGGCCGGCCTCGGGCTGGGTCTGTACATCGCCAGCCAGATCGCCCAGTCCCACGGCGGGCATTTGCATGTCGCGTCCACCGCCCAAAGCGGCACGCTATTCACCTTCAGCCTGCCCACCACCTGAAAAGCACACCTTGGATCCCTGTGGGAGCGAGCTTGCTCGCGAAGCTGTTGTGTCTGCCACACATGAGGCGACTGGCACACCGCTTTCGCGAGCAAGCTCGCTCCCACATTGGTTCTGCAGTGGTTCGCAGTTGTCAGGCCGACGTGCTGACCAGCGAACCCGAGCTGCTCGAACCGGAATCCTGCAACGCCTGCAACAACGCCGCCGTCGCGGTCTGCAACGACGCCGAGGTGCTGGAGATTTGCGACTCGGCGGAGGCCACGTCGGCAGCCTTGGCATCAGCGTCTTCCTGCTTGGCCTGAGCCGCTTGCAGCGCCTGCTGCTGTTCCTGCAATTGCTTTTGCAGCTCGGCGATCTGCTTGCGCAGTTCTTTCACCGAATCCGACTCACCGCTGCTGTCGGAACTGCTGTCGCCCGCCGGAGCCGCGCCACCGCCGGCCGCCACTTTGCTGGTATCGGCACTGACGCCCGCGCTGCTGGTTGCACTGGTTGAGGTGTCGTCACTGGCGTCGCTGATCTTGGTTTTGCTGGTGGCGGTGGTGACGGTCTGATTGATCGAAACAGAGGTGATGCTGACCATGGGATGGCTCCAATGCCGGTTATAGATAACCGGCCATCGGCGGCAGTCGCACGGATTTGAGATCGACTGTGTACCGACTCGGTAACCGAACCGGTACACGTCGGCTGACGTCAGGCGCTCAGGCGCGCGGTGACTTCATTGAGCTGCCCGGACAGGCCATGCAGGTTCTGGCTGGCGCTTTCGGTGCGCTGCACGCTGTTGAGGTTGGTGCTGGCGATCGAGGTGATCTCGGTCAGGTTGCGCGAGATGTCTTCGGCCACCGAGGTTTGCTCTTCGGCAGCAGTGGCAATCTGGCGGTTCATGTCGCGGATCGCTTCCACGGCGTGGGTGATGCGCTCCAGCATGGCGCCGGCCTGGGTCACTTGCTCGACACTTTCGTCGCTGCGCGTCTGACCGCTTTCGATCGCTTGCGCCGCGTCCACGGCACCGGTCTGCACGTTCTGAATGATCTGGTTGATCTCGATGATCGACTCCGCCGTACGCTGCGCCAGGTTGCGCACCTCGTCGGCGACCACCGCAAAACCACGCCCGGCCTCGCCGGCCCTTGCCGCTTCAATCGCGGCGTTGAGCGCCAGCAGGTTGGTCTGCTCGGCAATGCCGCGGATCACTTCCAGCACCTTGCCGATGCGCCCGCTGTCAGCTTCCAGACGACGGATCACCTCTGCGGTGTTGGCGATTTCGCCACGCATCCGGGTGATGCTGTGGATGGTGCTCTGCATGACCTTTTCACCCTGCTGGGCGGACTGGTCGGCATCGTCGGCAGCCCGCGCCGCATCGGCGGCATGCCGGGCCACTTCCTGGGCGGTGGCGGACATTTCGTTCATTGCCGTGGCCACCTGATCGGTGCGGTTGAACTGCTCGTTGGTACCGCCGGCCATGGTTGTAGCGATGGCGTTCAGCTCGCCGCTGGCGCTGTCCAGATCACTGGCGCTGCGTTGCAGTTGGGTGAAGGTTTCGGCGAGAAAATCACGCAGGGTATTCGCCGCGGCAGCAAGGTTGCCCAACTCGTCCTGACGGTCGTTGGCGACGCGCTCGGCGAGGCGCCCACGGCTCAATTGGGTGACGTAATCGATCAGCTTGCGGATCGGGTCGATCAGGTTGCGGTTGACCAGCCACAGGCTCAGCAAACCGATCAGCAGACCGGAACCGAGCATCACCAGAATCCCCAGCAACACCGTACGGTCAGCGCTTTCGCTGATGCTGGCCGACAACACATCACCCTGTTTGCGCAACTCGGCAACCAGTTCGCTCATCTGATCGCTGGTGGCACGGTCCACACCTTTGACGGCGCTGTCGCCGGCCGTTGGATCGCCACCGGCAGCGACGTAGGCATCGCGGCCTTTCTGGTAGGCGCTGCCGAGTTGGCGGTGCTCTTCACGCAGACGTTCGATGCGGGTTTTCAGCGCCGGCTCAAGGCCTTTCTGGCCGGCCAGCTCACCGAGAATGTTCTGCACATCGCGCTGACGATCTTCGAACTGGCTCCAGTACTTGGCCAGGTCCGCCGGTTGCTTGCCGCGCAGCAAGACGTTTTTCCATTCCTGCACCTGCACCTTGAATTGCAGGTTGGCCTCGTCGATCAGTTGCGAGGTGTGCAACGGGCCGGCGATCAACTGGCTGTAGTTCTGCACGCCGTTGGACAGGAAGTGAAAGCAGGCCAGTGCGATCAACAGCATCGCCAGCAGGCTGCCGCCCAGCAGGGCGAGAATTTGTGCTCTCAAGGATTTTTGCAGCATCGCGAGATACTCAGGACAGGGATGAGGCACGCCCGGTAAGGCGTGGAATTTTGCCGGACATCCGTGTCGGCGAGCCTTGGCTCATGGCCAAGCGCGCGCAACGTAACCTAAGCGTGATCGGCGTACCAGAGCGCTTCTTGAAGAAATTCCGACCATTGGTAGGTGAATTAAGAGACTGTGATCGACCATGGCACAGGGTGGGAGCGGGCTTGCTCGCGAAAGCGGCGTGTCATCCACATCATCACTCAATGATCATCCGCATTCGGGAGCAAGCCCCCTCCCACAGGATTGCCGGTAATGATCACGATCACTGTCATTTTGCAGTCACACAAGCGTCATGCGTGATTGCGATGATGCGGCTCAGTGAACCTGCCATTCCGCGACCGGCGTCCCCTCCTCGCAGCGAGCCTCCATGAATCACAGCCTCGATATCAGTCATCGCGATCCTGATTTGTTCGGTTTGCTTTACGGCTTCCGTTTTCGTCCCGGTGAACGTGGCCGCGAAGTCGATTCGGCGACCGCCCTGCGTTGTCTGCAAGACGACAGCGACAGTGATGAATTCCTCTGGCTGCACCTGAACCTGGCGCACGCCGCGTGCGAGCGCTGGATGAAAAGTCATCTGCAATTGCCCGAAGAGTTTTTCGAAGCGCTGCACGAAGGTTCGCGTTCGACACGCATTGAGCACGTCGACTCGGCGTTATTGGCAGTGGTCAACGACGTGGTGTTCAACCTCAGCAGCATGGTTTCCTCGGACGTGTCGACGCTGTGGGTTTGCGTGCGCAGCAAACTGATCGTCAGCGCACGCCTGCAACCGCTGCACTCGGTGGACAAATTGCGTTCATCGGTGAAGGCCGGCGAATGCTTTCGCTCGCCGTCGGAACTGCTGGTGCACTTGCTGCGCGATCAAGGTGAAGTGCTGACGCAGATCGTGCGCAAGACCAGCATGAGCGTCGATCAGGTCGAGGACGAATTGCTCTCCTCACGCCTGTCGACCAACCGCGCCGAACTCGGCGCCAACCGCCGGGTGCTGGTACGCCTGCAACGCCTGTTGGCGCTGGAGCCGGGTTCGCTGCTGCGCCTGCTCAATCGTCCGCCGCCGTGGCTGCAGAAGGAGGACGTCAAGGAGCTGCGCAAGTCCACCGAGGAGTTCGCGCTGATCATCAACGACCTCACCGCCCTCGGCGAGCGGATCAAACTGCTCCAGGAAGAAATCGCCGCCAACCTCAACGAACAGAGCAACCGCACCCTGTTCACCCTGACCGTGGTCACGGTGCTGGCGCTGCCGATCAACATCATCGCCGGTTTCTTCGGCATGAACGTGGGGGGCGTGCCGCTGGCAGGTGATCCGGAGGGGTTCTGGATTCTGGTGGCGCTGGTGGTGACGTTTACCGCGATTGCCGGGCGTTGGGCGTTTCGCAAGCGTGGGGATTATTGACCCCCTGATTCATGTGTTCACCACAGATCTCTGTGGGAGGGGGCTTGCTCCCGAAGGCGTCAGGCCAGCCAAATTGATGTCGGATCTGCCGACCTCTTCGTGAGCAAGCCCACTCCCACCCTGGATAGCGACCAGCCCGAATATTTCATCCAAAGCCCCCTCCCACACTGGACCTTCATTCTTCTTTAGATTAGCGGTAGGGCTAATAAAGCAAACACTGACCTGCCGCAGTCTCTCTGTAATATTTAGCAACGATCATGACCGACATTCCTTCCCTCGCTCAGGATTGTCCGCTCATGGCTACTCCCTCCCTGACCGCCCGCCAGGCCTCTGCCCCCAGCGGCAGGCCAGCCCTCGACAAGAAAACCGGCCCGTTCACCTATGTGATCTTTTTCGCGGTGCTCGCGATGGGGATGCTGTTCACCGCTTACAGCCTGATGCACGACATGCATGAGCTGGGCACCACCGTCACCACCTGGACCCCGTTTCTGCTGCTCGGCGTGGCGCTGCTGATTGCGCTGGGCTTTGAGTTCGTCAACGGTTTCCACGACACCGCCAACGCGGTCGCGACAGTGATTTACACCCACTCGCTGCCGCCGAACGTGGCGGTGGTCTGGTCGGGGTTCTTCAATTTCCTCGGGGTGCTGCTGTCCAGCGGCGCCGTGGCGTTCGGCATCATCGCCCTGCTGCCGGTGGAGCTGATTCTGCAGGTCGGTTCGTCCGCCGGTTTCGCGATGATCTTCGCCCTGTTGATCGCGGCGATCCTGTGGAACCTCGGCACCTGGTGGCTGGGCCTGCCGGCCTCCTCTTCCCACACGCTGATCGGTTCGATCATCGGCGTCGGCGTCGCCAATGCCTTGATGCACGGGCGCGACGGCACCAGCGGCGTGGACTGGGCGCAGGCGACCAAGATTGGTTATGCGCTGTTGTTGTCGCCACTGGTGGGCTTCGGCTGCGCGGCGCTGTTGCTGCTGGCCATGCGCGCCTTCATCAAGAATCGCGCGCTGTACAAGGCACCGGAAGGCAACAACCCGCCACCGTGGTGGATTCGCGGTTTGCTGATCGCCACCTGCACCGGCGTGTCCTTCGCCCACGGCTCCAACGACGGGCAGAAAGGCATGGGCCTGATCATGCTGATTCTGGTCGGCACCTTGCCGATGGCCTACGCCTTGAACCGCACCATGCCGGCCGATCAGGCGTTGCAGTTCGCTGCCGTCGCCGAAGTCACCCAGCAAGCGCTGGTGAAAAATACCCCGCTGCCAGCCCCGGTCGATCCGCGCCCGGTGCTGTCCGATTACGTGCGCAGCAAGCAAGCCACCCCGCAACTGATCCCCGCCCTCGCCGCCCTCACCGGGCACATTGGCGAAGAGGTCAAAGGCTATGGCTCGCTGTCGAAAGTCCCGGCCGAAGCCATGGGCAACGTGCGTAATGACATGTACCTGGCCAGCGAAAGCATCCGCCTGATGGACAAGAACAAGGTCGGCAACTTCGACGCCGACACCACTGACAAACTGCAGCTGTTCAAGCAGCAGATCGACAACGCCACGCGCTTCATTCCGTTGTGGGTGAAGATCGCCGTGGCCATCGCCCTGGGCCTCGGCACCATGGTCGGCTGGAAACGGATTGTGGTGACGGTCGGCGAGAAGATCGGCAAGACCCACCTGACTTACGCCCAGGGCGCCTCGGCGGAAACCGTGGCGATGCTGACCATCGGCGCGGCGGACATGTTCGGTTTGCCGGTGTCGACCACCCACGTGTTGTCATCGGGTGTGGCCGGGACCATGGTTGCCAATGGCGGCGGGCTGCAGATGAAGACCATCCGCAACCTGCTGATGGCGTGGGTGCTGACCTTGCCGGCGGCGATTCTGCTGTCGGGCAGCCTGTACTGGCTGTTCACCCAGATTTTCTGAACAACCCGGCCCCCCTGTAGGAGTGAGCCTGCTCGCGATAGCGGTGCTTCAGTCACATCTGCATCGACTGACAGCACGCCATCGCGAGCAGGCTCACTCCTACAGTTGATCTGCGGTATCAGTCAGAGCGTCGAACGAATCACCTCCCCCAACCAATCCATGAACACCCGCACCCGCAGCGGCAAGTGCCGTTGCCGCGCATACAGGATAGAAATGCCCATCGCCGGCGCCGTGAATTGCGGCAGCACAGTCAGCAGTTCACCATTGTCCAGATGCGGCTGCATGCCGGTGCGCGGCACCTGGATCAGGCCGAAGCCGCCGAGGCACGCCGACTCATAGGCATCGGTGCTGTTGACCGTGACACTGCCCGCCATCGGCAGGCGCCGCACCTGTCCGTCCTGTTCATACACAAAGCCTTCGGAACGCGCCCCGAGCACGCCGACGTAATGCACCAGCCGATGCTGCGCCAGATCCTCCAGGGTCTGCGGTACGCCATAGCGTTCGAGGTAAGCGGGGCTGGCGCAGTTGATCATCGGAAAGTCGCCCAGATGCCGCGCCACCACCGACTGATCCGGCTGCGCGCCAATGCGCACCACGCAATCGAAACCCTCGCTAAGCAGATCGACGCGGCGATCGGTGCTGCTGATCTCCAATTCCAGATTCGGGTGGCGCGCCATGAACTCAGGCAGCAGCGGCATGATCAAGCGCCGAGCGAGAATGTTCGGCATATCGACACGAATCCGCCCGCTCAGCGACGCTGGATCCTGCCGAAACAGTCCCTCGATCTCGTCCATGTGCGACAGCAGATCCTTGCTGCGTTCGTACAACACTAAACCGTCCTGAGTCGCCTGCACCTTGCGCGTGGTGCGTTGCAGCAAGCGCGTGCCAAGCAGGGTTTCCAGCGCCTGCACATGCTCCGACACCGTCGAGCGTGGCAGCCCGAGACTCTCCCCGGCGAGGGTGAAACTCGACAGTTCGCTGACCCGGACGAAGGTGCGCAGCAGTTCCAGTTTGTTCATCAGGACACCCGTTGATTGTTCGGCGGAGTCGATCAGTGATTCCGGTTTCAGTCTGTTTATCACCCAATGGCGGATAAATAAACTTTGCTCATCACCACTCACCGCAATCGAGGATTTCACATGAGCCGCAAAATCGCATTGATCACCGGCGCCAGCCGGGGCCTGGGCAAGAACGCCGCACTGCACCTCGCCGCCGAAGGCGTGGACATCATCGGCACCTACAACAGCCGCGCCGATGAAGCCCAGGCACTGGTCGCAGAACTGGAACAACGCGGCGCCAAAGCCGTGATGCTGCAACTGGACGTTGGCCGCAGTGAAACCTTTGCCGATTTCGCCTCGCGGGTTGCGCAAGCGCTGCAGCAACTGGAGCGTCCGCGCTTCGACTTCCTGATCAACAACGCCGGGATCGGTGTGCACGCGGCGTTCGCCGAGACCACCCCGGAACAATTCGACCTGCTGATGAACATCCAGCTCAAAGGGCCGTTCTTCCTGACTCAGCAACTGCTGCCGCTGATCAATGACGGCGGCCGGATCATCAACATCTCCAGCGGCCTGACCCGCTTCAGCCTGCCGGGTTATGCCGCCTACGCGGCGATGAAAGGCGCGATGGAAGTGCTGACCCGCTATCAGGCCAAGGAGCTGGGCGCGCGGCAGATCGGCGTGAACATTCTCGCGCCGGGCGCGATCGAGACCGATTTTGGTGGCGGCGCGGTGCGCGACAACGCGGCGTTGAACGCGATGGTCGCGAGCAATACCGCACTGGGTCGCGCCGGGCAACCGGATGATATTGGTGGTGCGTTGTCGATGTTGCTGGCGCCGGGCGCGCAGTGGATCAACGGTCAGCGGGTCGAGGCATCGGGCGGGATGTTCCTCTAAACCCAAACATTGTGGCGAGGGAGCTTGCTCCCGCTGGGGTGCGAAGCGCCCCCCAAAACCGGCCAATGCGGTCTGACAGACAGACCGCGTTTATCGGGTTTACGACTGCTGCGCAGCCGAGCGGGAGCAAGCTCCCTCGCCACAGGTTGTGTTCCAGACTCAAGCAGCACGGGCCATCAATAACCGCTCGCGCACCACGTCATACCCCCAGTGATACACATAGGTGTATGGCAGGAAAAACAGCAGCACGCCGATGTCCAGCAAGAACGCCTGCCACAGGCTGACCGACAGCCACCAGGCAATCAGCGGCACGCCCATCACGATCAACCCGCCTTCAAACAACAGCGCGTGGACCACCCGCGTCCAGGCGTTGTGCGCGACGTTCAGGCGCTTGAGCATGCGATCGAAAAAACCGTTGAACAGCACGTTCCACGCCAGCGCCAGCAGTGCAATCAGCACGGTTACGGCGCCCATGTCCAACAGCGGCTTGTCCATGATCCACGCCAGCAACGGCGTACAGATCAGGATCGCCAGAAACTCGAAACCGATGGCCTGAAAGATACGTTCAACAATGGATTTGTTAGCCGTCATGGCCTGACTCCTTGAGTGAAGAGAGTTGCCATGATCGGCCCTCACACCGATACTTCATAACCAATAACCATCGATCAAGGCGATAGTTCATGGCTTCGCAAGAAGTGTTGCTGGCGTTTGTCCAAGCCGCCACTCAAGGTTCGTTTTCGGCGGCGGCGCGCAAACTGGGGCGCAGTCAGTCGACCATCAGTGCGGCAGTGGCGAGCCTGGAGATCGATCTGGATCTGGTGCTGTTCGACCGCAGCAGCCGCAAACCGACGCTGACCCCGGCCGGTCATGTGATGCTGCAACGGGCCGAGGCGATTCTGGCGGCCACCAGTCGTCTGCAAATGACCGCGCGGCAACTGGCCGAAGGCGTCGAACCGAAGCTGACGGTGGCGATTTCCGACACCTATCAATCGGCACGTTTCGAGGCGGCGCTGGTCGGCTTCGAACAGCGCTATCCGGATCTGGAACTGGAATGCCTGATCGCCGAGTGCGACGACCTGATCGAGTTGGTCCAGCGTGGCCGCGCGCACCTGGCGTTTGCCGAAATGCAGGACACCTATCCGCCGGATCTGGTGACCTCGACCGTCGCCGAGCGCACGGACCTGGCGCTGTTCGTCAAACGTGATCATGTGTTGACCGGCATCGAATGTGTCGACCAGCAAGTGCTGGAGCAGCATCGCGAGTTGCGCCTGGCGACCATCGTCAATCCCTATGACAGCCGGGCGAAGGGCCGGGTGTGGTCGGCGCCGAGTTACCTGATGCTCATGGAAATGGCGGAAATGGGTTTCGGCTGGGCGGCGTTGCCGCGCTGGCTGGTGGCGCGCTTCGGCAACGACACGCTGGTGGAGTTGACGGTGCGTGGCTGGCCGCGGCCGGTGTATGTCGATGCATTGTGGTCGCGGACTTATCCGCCGGGGCCGGCGGGAAGTTGGCTACTGAGCAAGATGCTGGAATAGGTGGTGCGCCCCTTCGCGAGCAGGCTCGCTTCCACAAGGATTTTGTGAACACCACAGATCCAATGTGGGAGCGAGCCTGATCGCGAAAGCGATCGGTCAGGCCGCTGCAATTTCCACCGGCCGGTTCTCCTGGAAATACGCCTGCAACCCACGCATCGCCGGCAACTCCAGCGCCTGCGCCGCATAGCACAAGCCAACCCGGCGAGTCGGCGCCGGCAAGTGCAGCGCACGTACCACCACCCGCGCATGCCCGCTGACGAGCGACTGCGGCAACATCGCCACGCCGACACCCGCCGCGACCATGTGCAGCGCCTGTAGCAACGATCCGGCATGCCCCGCCACCGCCTCCGGCGAGCGCCCGTACAACGCCATCAAGCGCTGATGCGACGGATGCTGCGGGCAGGTGATCCAGTCTTCAATCGGCGCCCATCCGGCCTGCGCCACCGCCATCGGATGCTCCAGCGGCAGCGCCATCACATAGGGTTCTTCCCACAGCGGCAGGAACAGTTCGTCCTCGCAGCACATCTCCTCCACCGCCAGCCGCCCGTCACCGTGACAACCCTCCTCCAGCGTCAGCAGCAGATTGGGCAAGGCCTGATGGGCCATGCGCACGAAGGCTTCGATGTGGCTGGCGGCGATGTCGCCTTCGATGCCGAGGGTCAGCGGCGCGCGGTTCTCGCCGCCGCGAAACATCCGGCTCAAGGCTTCCGACTCGGCAACCATGCGTCGCGCCTGCGGGTACAGCAACCGCGCCTCGGCGCTGACCTCGACCCCACGCGGTTGACGCACGAACAGCGTCGCGCCGAGTTCTTCTTCAAGCTGCTTGATGGTCACCGACAGGGTCGGCTGACTGATGAACAAGCGTTGCGCCGCTGCCGTGATGTTGCGTTCTTCGAACACCGCGAGGAAGGCTTTGAGGTGACGGATATCCATAGGTGATTCCGATGACAGACAGAGGAATAAGGCATTTTTCAGCCGAGAACGCGCTAAATATACTGCGCCCGGCATTCAGTCATTTGATTTTCTTATTTCATGGGTTCACGTATGAGCAAGCCATTGATCATCATCACCGGGGCCAGTTCGGGCATTGGCGCAGCCGCCGCCCGCCGTTTCAGCGCTGCCGGGCATCCGTTGCTGCTGCTGGCGCGTCGTATTGAACGCCTGGAGGCACTGAAACTGCCGAACAGCCTCAGCCGTCAGGTCGACATCACTGATCGCACCGCCCTGCTCGCGGCAGTCGCCGAAGCAGAAGCAGAATTCGGCCCGGCCGACGCGCTGATCAACAACGCCGGCGTGATGCTGCTGGGGGCGATGAGCGAGCAGGATCCGGCGCAGTGGGAGCAGATGCTCGACGTCAATGTGAAGGGTCTGCTCAACGGCGTGCATGCCGTCGTCGCCGGGATGGTCGAACGCAAGCACGGCACGATCATCAATGTCAGCTCGGTGGCCGGGCGCAAGACTTTCCCGAATCATGTCGCGTATGTCGGCACCAAGTTCGCGGTGCATGGTTTGTCGGAAAACCTGCGCGAAGAACTGGCGCCGCACAACGTGCGCGTAACCACCATTGCACCGGGTGCGGTGGAGACCGAATTGCTCAGCCACACCACCGATGAGGCGATCAAGACCGGCTATCAGGCGTGGAAGCAGGAGATGGGCGGCACGGTATTGAGTGCCGAGGATGTGGCGACGGCGATTGCCTATGCCTATGAGCAGCCGCAGGGTGTGTGCATTCGCGAGATCGTGTTGGCTGCGACCCGGCAGCAGGCCTGATGGTTTGAGGTCGGCTGCACTGGCCCCTTCGCGAGCAAGCCCGCTCCCACAGGGATCTGCGGTGGTCATAGATTTTGTGTACACCACGGACACTGTGGGAGCGGGCTTGCCCGCGAAGGGGTCGGCACTGCCACCAAAGATTTCAGATCAATCCAATTGCGCCAGCCGCCCCTCGATAAACCGCCGCTCCGGCTCCTGCCGGGTCAGCTCCAGGACTCGCAAATAAGCCGCCCGCGCCTGCTCCACCCGACCCAACTGCCGACAAAACTCCGCCCGCGCCGAATGCGCCAGGTGGTAATCCTGCAACTCGCCGCGATCCAGTATCCCCTCGATCAGCGTCAGCCCCGCCAACGCCCCATCGCGCTTGGCCACCGCCACCGCACGGTTCAACTCGATCACCGGCGACGGCGACGCCCGCAACAACACGTCATACAGCCCCACGATCTGCTGCCAATCCGTTTCCGCCGCTGACGGCGCTTCGGCGTGCACCGCCGCTATTGCCGCTTGCAGACAATACGGCCCGAAGCGTCGGGTGGTCAGCGCCCGCTCCACCAGCGCGCAGCCTTCGGCAATCAACCCGGCATCCCAGTGCGAACGATCCTGGTCATCCAGCAGCACCAGTTCACCACTGGGCGAAGTGCGCGCCGGCCGACGTGATTCGTGCAACAGCATCAGCGCGAGCAAGCCCATGACCTCCGGTTCCGGCAGCAGCTCCATCATCAACCGCCCGAGCCGGATCGCCTCGCGGGTCAGCTCTTCACGCGTCACCTCCGCCCCCATCGACGCCGAATAGCCTTCGTTGAACACCAGATAAATCACCCGTAGCACGCTGTCGAGGCGCTCGGGCAACTCGCTCAGGCTGGGGACTTGATAAGGGATTCTGGCGTCGCGAATCTTGGCCTTGGCCCGCACGATGCGCTGGGCAATCGCCGCCGGCGCCGAGAGAAACGCCCGGGCGATTTCCTCGGTGGTCAGGTCGCAGACTTCACGCAGGGTCAGCGGCACTTGCGCATCCGCCGCCAGCGCCGGGTGACAGCAGGTGAAGATCAGCCGCAGGCGGTCGTCTTCCAC
>Ga0153931_100204_pt1 | contig 19792 bp, 13 predicted proteins | sample TSNJ015MetaG_FD_104730 | JGI IMG/M metagenome (GOLD analysis project Ga0153931, IMG submission 104730) | Attine ant fungus gardens microbial communities from New Jersey, USA - TSNJ015 MetaG | ecosystem: Host-associated > Fungi > Mycelium > Unclassified | place: USA: New Jersey, Wharton State...
AAACACTGGTCGGGCTTCTGAGTCACGGGAACCTTCCACATGTAGGGGCAGAAAAAAGGGGCTACATTATGCCGCCGAGAACCTCTTGTAGCAATGCGCGCTTGTCGCGCAATCGGTAACAAAATTCCGTTCAAAAAAATTACGCCCCGCGCCAGCCCAGTAAAACCGGGGCTTTCAGCGCAGTCAATTTTTCGACGACTGTTAGACGATGTCTGTAACCCTCCGTAACACCAGTCTATTTCGGCACTACATAACCACTAAAAAAGTGCTCGTTTTTATGGTTACCACTACATTTCGCGCAAACCGCGAAGATAGACGCAGTCTGCAACTGACAGGCGGCACCGGACGCCGCTACAATTACCGACTTTGTCGCAACGCCTGGAGCTCAACCTTCCGTGCCTGTTCTGCGTCTACCGCTTCTCCCTGCCGCGGCAGGTAAACAGCATTGGGGCAACTTGCCCGGTGCCGCCCTCAGCCTGGCGATTGCCGAGGCTGCCAGCGCAGCCAAGCGCTTCACGCTGCTACTGACCGCCGACAGCCAGAGTGCCGAACGGCTGGAGCAGGAGCTGAGCTTCTTCGCCCCGGATTTGCCGGTTCTGCATTTTCCCGACTGGGAAACCCTGCCGTACGATCTGTTCTCGCCGCACCAGGACATCATTTCCCAGCGTATCGCCAGCCTTTATAGACTGCCGGAGCTGGCGCACGGCGTGCTGGTGGTCCCGATCACCACCGCACTGCATCGCCTGGCGCCGACCAAATTCCTGCTCGGCAGCAGTCTGGTGCTGGATGTCGGCCAGAAGCTCGATGTCGAACAGATGCGATCGCGCCTGGAAGCCAGCGGCTATCGCTACGTCGATACGGTTTACGAGCACGGCGAGTTCACCGTACGCGGCGCGCTGATCGACCTGTTCCCGATGGGCAGCAAACTGCCCTATCGCATCGACCTGTTCGACGACGAAATCGAAACCCTGCGCACCTTCGATCCGGAAAACCAGCGTTCCATCGACAAGGTCGAATCGGTCAAGCTGCTGCCGGCCCGCGAGTTCCCGCTGCAGAAAGATGCAGTCACGCGCTTCAAGGCGCGCTTTCGCGAGCGTTTCGACGTCGACTTCCGACGCTGCCCGATCTTCCAGGACCTGAGCAGCGGCATCACCCCAGCCGGTATCGAGTACTACCTGCCGCTGTTCTTCGACGAAACCTCGACGTTGTTCGATTACCTGCCACAGGACACTCAAGTGTTTTCGCTGCCGGGTATCGAACAGGCGGCAGAAAACTTCTGGAACGACGTGCGCAATCGCTACGAAGAGCGCCGCGTCGATCCATCGCGCCCTCTATTGCCACCTGCGGAATTGTTCCTGCCGGTGGAAGACTGCTTCGCCCGCCTCAAGAGCTGGCCACGGGTCGTCGCCAGTCAGCAGGACGTCGAATCCGGTGCCGGTCGCGAGCGCTTCCCGGCGCAGGCACTGCCAAACCTGGCGATCGAAGCCAAGGCCACGCAACCGCTGGCGGCGCTCTCGGCGTTCCTCGATGAATTCCCCGGGCGTGTGCTGTTCACCGCCGAGTCCGCGGGCCGTCGTGAAGTCCTGCTGGAACTGCTGGAACGTCTGAAGCTGCGGCCGAAAACCGTCGACAGCTGGCCGGACTTCGTTTCGAGCAAGGATCGTCTGGCGATCACCATTGCGCCGCTCGACGAAGGCTTGATGCTCGATGACCCGGCGCTGGCGCTGGTGGCCGAGAGCCCGCTGTTCGGTCAGCGAGTCATGCAGCGCCGCCGTCGCGAAAAGCGCGCCGACGCCAACAACGATGCGGTGATCAAGAACCTCACCGAGCTGCGCGAAGGCGCGCCGGTGGTGCACATCGACCACGGCGTCGGTCGCTATCTTGGCCTGACGATTCTGGAAATCGACAACCAGGCGGCGGAATTCCTAACCCTCGAGTACGCCGAGAACGCCAAGCTCTACGTGCCGGTGGCCAACCTGCATCTGATCGCCCGCTACACCGGCAGCGATGACGCGCTGGCGCCGCTGCACCGACTCGGCTCCGAGACCTGGCAGAAAGCCAAGCGCAAAGCCGCCGAACAGGTGCGCGATGTCGCCGCTGAGCTGCTCGACATCTATGCCCGTCGTGCCGCCCGCGAAGGCTATGCGTTTGCCGACCCGAAAGCCGATTACGCGACCTTCAGCGCCGGTTTCCCGTTCGAAGAAACGCCGGATCAGCAAGCGACCATCGAAGCCGTGCGCGAAGACATGCTCGCGCCAAAGCCGATGGATCGTCTGGTCTGCGGCGACGTGGGTTTCGGCAAGACCGAAGTGGCGATGCGCGCTGCGTTCATCGCCGTGCACGGCGGACGCCAGGTAGCGATTCTGGTGCCGACCACCCTGCTCGCCCAGCAGCACTACAACAGCTTCCGCGACCGTTTCGCCGACTGGCCAGTGACCGTGGAAGTGATGAGCCGCTTCAAATCGGCCAAGGAAGTCAACGCGGCGATCGCCGATCTCGCGGAAGGCAAGATCGACATCGTCATCGGCACGCACAAGCTGCTGTCCGACGACGTGAAGATCAAAAACCTCGGTCTGGTGATCATCGACGAAGAACACCGCTTCGGTGTGCGCCAGAAAGAACAGCTCAAGGCCCTGCGCAGCGAAGTCGACATTCTCACGCTGACCGCCACGCCGATTCCGCGCACACTGAACATGGCGGTGTCGGGCATGCGCGACCTGTCGATCATCGCCACGCCGCCGGCGCGACGCCTGTCGGTGCGCACCTTCGTCATGGAGCAGAACAAGAGCACGGTCAAAGAGGCCCTGCTGCGTGAATTGCTGCGTGGCGGTCAGGTTTACTACCTGCACAACGACGTCAAAACAATCGAGAAGTGCGCGGCGGATCTCGCCGAACTGGTACCGGAAGCGCGAATCGGCATCGGCCACGGGCAGATGCGCGAACGCGAACTCGAACAGGTGATGAGCGACTTCTATCACAAGCGCTTCAACGTGCTGATCGCCTCGACCATCATCGAGACCGGCATCGACGTGCCGAGCGCCAACACCATCATCATCGAGCGCGCCGACAAGTTCGGACTGGCGCAATTGCACCAGTTGCGTGGACGCGTCGGGCGCAGTCACCACCAGGCCTATGCCTACCTGCTGACGCCGCCGCGCCAACAAATCACGTCCGATGCGGAAAAGCGTCTGGAAGCGATTGCCAACACTCAGGATCTGGGCGCCGGTTTCGTGCTGGCGACCAACGACCTGGAAATCCGTGGCGCCGGCGAACTGCTGGGCGATGGTCAGAGCGGGCAGATTCAGGCAGTCGGTTTCACCCTGTACATGGAAATGCTCGAGCGCGCAGTGAAGTCGATCCGCAAGGGCGAACAGCCGAACCTCGATCAACCGCTCGGCGGAGGCCCGGAGGTCAACCTGCGGGTGCCGGCGCTGATTCCGGAAGACTATCTGCCGGATGTTCACGCCCGTCTGATTCTGTACAAGCGCATCGCTTCGGCCACCGACGAGGAAGGCCTGAAGGATTTGCAAGTGGAGATGATCGACCGTTTCGGCCTGCTGCCTGAGCCGACCAAGAACCTGGTACGCATTACCGCACTGAAGTTGCAGGCCGAGCAGTTGGGCATCAAGAAGGTCGACGGTGGGCCGCAGGGTGGGCGTATCGAGTTCGCCGCGCAGACGCCGGTAGACCCGATGACCCTGATCAAACTGATCCAGACTCAGCCAAAACGCTACAAATTCGAAGGCGCCACGATGTTCAAGTTCCAGGTGCCGATGGAACGCCCGGAAGAGCGCTTTAATACTGTAGAGGCGCTGTTCGAGCGCCTCCTCCCGAAAACTGTTTGAAGGACGCCGCATGCGCCTGTTTCGCTCACTGACTTTGCTACTTGCCTTGGTAGCCCCTTCGGTTTTTGCCGATGACCTGTATCAGGTCGAAATGATTCTGGTACGCCAGAACGCTGTACCGGCGATTGTCAGCCGTGCCGCGCCGGAAGACTGGGCCGCCGGCGCTCAACGCCTGGGTGATGACAGCCTGCGCACACCCGCGCTCGGCGACGTTGCCAGCAAACTCACCGCCAGCGGTGATTACAGCGTGCTGATGCACAAGGCCTGGCAGCAGACCCTCGGCGAAGCGCCGACCAAGGTCGCCGTCAGCGACGGCAAGGAACAGTTCGGCCAGTTCCCGATCGAGGGCACCCTGGAATTGAAACTCGGGCGTTTCACCGACGTGAACGCCGACTTTTGGGTCAACCAGATCGACGCCAACGGCATGGTCACTGCCAGCGAACGCCTGAAGCAGGACAGCCACACCAAGAACGGCCAGCTCAACTATCTCGACAACGGCCACCTGGCGCTGCTGATCAAGATCACCTCCCTGACGGCGCCCGCCCCACGGCAAGCCCCTGAAGCGATTCCGGACTGATCGAAGTCCTTATGTCCCCGCCCCTGAGTAAACCGTTGGCACCCTCCTGGGTCAGCCGATTCAAGGAACAGAGCCTGGAGCGTGGCCGCCGCTACGCCCTGGAGAACCGGGTACGCATCGCACAGGTTGGCGATGCGACCATTACCGCCAGTTGCGAAGGCTCTGGCGGTAACGTCTACCGTCAGACCATTCACCTGCGCGAGTCAGCCAAAGATACCCTGTTGCTGGTTGACGCCACCTGCACCTGTCCGGTGCGCAACAACTGCAAACACTGCGCCGCGGTGCTGCTGCAAGTGCAGGAAACCCTCGAATACCCTGCCGCAGCGAAAGACGCCGAGCTGCTGGAAAAGCTCCAGGCAGTTTTGGAAAACCGCAGCCCCAAGGCGCCGCCGCAAGTGCTGGTGGACAACGTGCAACCGCTGCCGCGCCTGTGGCTGGCGAGTGTCGAGTTCAGCGCGTTCGAGCCGCGCAACGGCAAGATGCAGCGTTACATTCAGCATCGAGCGGCGCTGTCGTTCAGCTATCTGGATGAATACGTCAGCGGGCAGAAAAACAGCGACATCCTGATCCGCCAGGAAACCCAGACCCTGCGGATAAAACGCCATCCGGAAGTGGAACAGTCCTACCGCGAACAGTTAAGAATCCTCGGCTTCCGTATCGCAACGCGCCAGAGCAAAGCGCTGCCGGAAAGCGCCGGCGAGCTGTACGAGATGGTCAACGACAGCGCCTGGCTGACGTTTACCCTCAACGAACTGCCGAAGCTGCGCACCCAAGGCTGGGAATTGCAGATCGACGAGGAGTTCGGTTTCGACCTGACCGCCGTCGACGACTGGTACGCCACCGTCGAACAGGCGCCGGAGCGCGACTGGTTCGATCTGGAACTGGGGATCATCGTCAATGGTGAACGCCTGAGCCTGCTGCCGATCCTGCTCAACCTGATGCGCTCGCACACGGAAATCCTCAACCCGGAACGCCTGGCGCGGCGGCGCGATGACGAGCTGATTCTGGTCAATGTGCCGCAACGCAACAGTGAGCACGGGCCGCTGCAAGTGGCGCTGCCCCTTGGCCGACTAAAACCGGTACTGGCAACGCTGGGCGAGTTCTACTTGCAGGAACCGGGCGAAACCACCCTGCGCCTGAGCAAGGCCGACGCCACGCGCCTCAATTCGCTGGAAGGCATTCCCCTGCTGTGGGAGGGCGGCGAGCAGATCCGCAGTTTCGCCCAACGCCTGCGCGACATTCGCGATTACACGGCCAAAGCGCCGAAGGGCTTGAACGCGACGTTGCGTCCTTATCAGCTCGAAGGCTTGAGCTGGATGCAGTCGCTGCGTCAGCTTGAGGTTGGCGGGATTCTGGCGGACGACATGGGCCTGGGCAAAACCCTACAGACCCTGGCGCATATTCTCAGCGAGAAAAACGCCGGACGCCTGGATCGACCGTGCATGGTGGTGATGCCCACCAGCCTGATCCCGAACTGGCTCGACGAAGCCGCGCACTTCACGCCGCAATTGAAAGTGGTCGCGCTGTACGGTGCCGGCCGCAAAAAGCATTTCGATCATCTGGCAGACTTCGACCTGATCCTCACCACATACGCGCTGCTGCCCAAGGACGTCGAACGGCTGGCAAAACAGCCCTTGCACGTTCTGGTGCTCGACGAAGCCCAGTACATCAAGAACCCCAACAGCAAGGCCGCGCAGGCCGCTCGCGAACTCAACGCGCGCCAGCGCCTGTGCCTGAGTGGCACACCGCTGGAAAACCACCTCGGCGAGTTGTGGTCGTTGTTCCACTTTCTGCTGCCGGGCTGGTTGGGCGATGTCAAAAGCTTCAATGCCGACTACCGCGTGCCGATCGAAAAGCGCGCCAGCGAAGTCAGGCTGCAGCACCTCAATGGGCGGATAAAACCGTTTCTGCTGCGCCGCACCAAGGAACAGGTGGCCACCGAACTGCCGCCCAAAACCGAGATCATCCACTGGGTCGATCTCAATGAGGCGCAGCGCGACGTTTACGAAACCATGCGCCTGGCGATGGACAAGAAAGTCCGCGACGAGATCACTCGCAAAGGCGTGGCGCGTAGCCAGATCATCATTCTTGAAGCCTTGCTCAAGTTGCGTCAGGTCTGCTGCGACCTGCGCCTGGTCAACGATGCCACCCTGCCCGCCCGTGGCAGTACCTCGGGCAAACTCGACAGCCTGATGGAAATGCTCGAAGAGCTGTTCGAAGAAGGTCGGCGGATTCTGTTGTTCTCGCAGTTCACCTCGATGCTGTCACTGATCGAAGACGAACTGAAAAAACGCAACGTGGCCTACGCCTTGCTGACGGGCCAGACCCGCGATCGGCGCACGCCGGTGAAGGAATTCCAGAGCGGCAAGCGTCAGATCTTTCTGATCAGCCTGAAGGCCGGCGGCGTCGGCTTGAACCTGACCGAAGCGGATACGGTGATCCATTACGATCCGTGGTGGAACCCTGCCACCGAGAACCAGGCGACTGACCGCGCGTATCGAATCGGCCAGGAGAAACCGGTGTTCGTCTACAAGATGATCGCCCGGGGCACAGTGGAAGAGAAGATTCAGCACCTGCAGAAGGAAAAGTCTGACCTGGCAGCGGGCGTACTGGATGGGCGCAAGGCCGGGGACTGGAAACTGCAGAGCGATGATATTGAAGCGCTGTTTGCGCCGCTGCCGGACAAGTTCGACAAGCGTTGAGATGCGTTTTTTCCGATAAATTGCCATCGCTGGCCAGCCAGCTCCCACGGTGCTTTGCGTTGAGCACTAATTTGTGAACATTACAAAACCTGTGGGAGCTGGCTTGCCAGGGATGGGGCCATCAGATGTCGAACTCTGACCTGGACAGTCAACCCCTGGAAACCGGCAGCGGCGCAAACAGCGCCTCGATGTCACTCTGCTCCAGCTTGAACCCACCTGTCGTACCCCCTTCCAGCACCGCCCCGGCCAGCGCAGCCTTCTCCTGCTGCAGCGCCTGGATTTTTTCCTCCACGGTACCTTTGGCAATCAACTTGTAAACAAACACCGGATTGTTCTGCCCGATACGATAAGCGCGATCAGTTGCCTGATTCTCCACTGCCGGGTTCCACCACGGGTCGAAGTGGATCACCGTGTCCGCAGCCGTCAGGTTCAGACCGGTACCGCCAGCCTTGAGGCTGATGAGGAACAACGGCACCTTGCCGCCCTGGAAATTCTTGACTGGCGTGCGCCGGTCGGTGGTGTCGCCAGTCAGCAACGAATAATCGATAGCGCGCTGCTGCAACTCCTGTTCGATCAGCGCCAGCATCGAGGTGAACTGGGAGAACAGCAGGATGCGCCGACCTTCGCCGAGCAACTCTTCGAGCATCTCCATCAGGCTGATCAGCTTGCCGCTGCCCGAGCGCAATGCCTTCGCCGTGAGCGGCATGTTGATCAAGCGCAGATCGCAGCAGACCTGACGCAGCTTGAGCAAGGCATCAAGAATGATGATCTGACTGCGCGCCACACCACTGCGGGCAATTTCGTCGCGCACTTTTTTGTCCATCGCCACGCGCACCGTTTCATAGACGTCGCGCTGGCCGTCGCTGAGTTCAACCCAATGGATGATTTCGGTTTTCGGCGGCAGCTCAGTGGCGACCTGATCTTTCTTGCGACGCAGCAGAAATGGCTTGATGCGCGCCGTCAGGTGCTGCATGCGCTGGACATTGCCATGCTTCTCGATCGGTGTGCGGTAATCGCGGTTGAAGGATTTGCTGTCGCCCAGCCAGCCAGGCATGAGGAAATGAAACTGCGACCACAGCTCGCCGAGATGGTTTTCCAGTGGCGTGCCGCTCAGACACAAGCGCTGACGGGCCTGCAAGTCACGTGCGGCCTGCGCCGCTTTGCTCAGCGGGTTCTTGATGTTCTGCGCTTCGTCGAGAATCAGTACGCTCCACGACTGCGGCCGCAACGTTTCAAGATCCCTGGGCAGCAAGGCGTAAGTGGTCAGCACCAAGTCGTATTCGGCGAGATTGGCGAAGTCTTTTTGCCGCCCGGCCCCATGCAGCGCCAAAACCTTCAACTGAGGCGTGAAGCGCTGGGCCTCGTCGAGCCAGTTGGGAATCAGGCTGGTCGGCATCACCGCCAGTGCCGGGCAATCGAGGCGCCCGGCGTGCTTTTCCGTGAGCAGATGCGCCAGGGTCTGCAGGGTTTTGCCCAAGCCCATGTCATCGCCAAGAATGCCGCCGACCTCCAGCTCCCGCAGAGTCTGCATCCAGCCAAGGCCTTCGAGCTGATACGGGCGCAGCTGCGCATTAAGGCCGGCTGGCGCAGCAATGTGGGTGTGACTGGAATTGTGCAGCCGCTTGGCAAAAGTGCGCAGGCGTTCGCCGCCCTGCCATTCCAGTGGCACGCCATCGAGCATACTCAGGCGCGCGGCGTCTGGAGCAGTCAAGCGCAGCGCATCGCCCTGATGTCCGCCCAGGTACAGTTCGCCCAGCGTCGCCATCAGCGGTTTGACCCGACTCAGCGGCAACGCCACCTTGGCGCCTGCCGGGTCGCCAAAACCGCTGGGCTTGAGTTCGATCAGGAGTTTTTCGTCGTCGCTGCGTTGCGCCAGATTCACCGGGTCGAGCAAACGTGGCTGGGTACGCAACAGATGCAGAAGGATCGGCAACAAGCTGTAGCGCTCGCCATTGACGACGATGCCCAGTTGCAGATCAAACCATTGATGCCCGGCCTCTTCTTCGACCTCCGCGTACCAGTGTTCAACCGGCTGCACATCGAAATGGAAGCCGGGACTGATTTCGATTTCCCAGTCCGCGGCGCGCAGTGTGGCAAGCCCTTCGTGCATGAATCCGAGCCAGGCGGAATCATCCGGCAAAGTGAACATCTCGCCGGCGCGATCCATAGCGCTCTTGCGCGTGGCTTTTTTAAAGCCGTGCTTTTGCAGGCTCTGGCGCAGCTTCTTTTCCATCGCAGGCTGGCGTCGAATACGCTGGGTTTCAGTGCCATTGAGGATCATCACTTCCGGATTACGATCCACCGCCGGATGACCGTTGTAGGTAAACACCAGAGCGGCGCGGTGCTCCAGAACGTATTCCCAGCGCGAACGCTCCCGGCCGCTGACCAAGGTCAGTTGCGGCTGCGGAAACACGTCATCGATGATTCGTTCGGTGAGTTTGTGCGGCGGCGGGATTTTGGTCATCGCGCTCATGCGATGGCTGAACTGCATCGCCTGACGCGCGGGGATGTCTGGGGCGAGGGTCAAATGGCAGGCCAGTTTTTCTTCCAGCTCACTGAACAGAGGGCCAACCTGTCGCTGCTCACGATCGAGGTAATAAAGCGGCTCCAGCGCCAGCACGGTTTCCTGCGCAGCCTCGGCACTGCTCCACTGGGCGCGGAACCCACCGTCGGCCTGCTCGGCCCAAGAGAACAGACCCATGCGTTTCGCGCCCGGCGTCAGTGGCTGCAAGTTTTCGAAGTCGAGGAACAGGCGCGAGGTGCGCAGGAGCATTTCCAGCAGTTCCGCGCCACTGCTGCCTTCCAGCGGATAGCCGCTGTAATAGGCGTGATGGGAATGCATGGCGACCAACAGCCTGGCGACGCGCAGATCCAGTTCGGACAGATAACCGGGCTGACGCATGAGCATGTCCGACAGCGAATACATCGGTTTTACTTCGCGTAACTCGCCGCTCTTGAGCTGATAGACCTTGAAAATATCGAGCAGCCACTTGCCGTTCGCAGACGTGGGTTTGAGTTTGTAAAACAGGCGCGTGCCCGCGGTTTGCGCCTCTTCGTCGACGGGCCTGGCCGGGACGGGGACTGTCGAAAGCCAATGCTCCAGCGCCCGACCCAAGGGGATCTGCGCGTCACTTTCGGACGTATCGTCGTCAATGCCCTGCAGGTGATAGAGCACCGCCGCGCAGTGCTTGCAATCAATCACGACGGGGCAGGTGCACAAGCAACGCAAATTAACCGATCCCAGGCGATCTTCGGACAGGTAGATGCTTTGTTCATACGCCTGAGTTTCCGAACCGACGCAGAACGCCTCGATCTTCCTGTCATCGATCTCGATGATCTCTACCCGATCATCGGCAGCATAAGCGCGGGCCTTGGCCAACGCCTTGCTACTGAATGCGTCAGTCCATGCCAGCCCTTTAAGCCGCTCGATGAAAATGCTCATGGACAGTCCTTAGCTGGCCAACACCCGCGCCAACGTCGATTTCACCTTGCCCATCCCGTCATGCAGCGCCTGCTCGATTTCGGCCATGGTGATCACCGCCGTGGTCTTGCCTGCTGCCGGGTTCACCACCAGCGACAGGCAGGCGTAATCCAGATCCAGCTCACGGGCCAATGCCGCTTCCGGCATGCCGGTCATGCCGACGATGTCGCAACCGTCACGCTCCAGACGCACGATCTCCGCCACGGTTTCCAGACGCGGGCCCTGGGTGCAGGCGTACACCCCCTGATCGCTGTATTCGCAGCCTTCGGCAGCCAGCGCGGCGATCAATTGCTGACGCAGCGGCTCACTGTAAGGGAAGCTGAAATCGATATGGGTGACGTGCTCCAGATCATCGGCGAAAAACGTGTGTTCGCGGCCACTGGTGTAATCAACGATCTGATGCGGCACGCAGAAATGGCCGGTACCCATCGCCGGATGAATCCCGCCCACCGCATTGACCGCGATGATCGCCTCGGCGCCGGCCTGCTTCAGCGCCCACAGGTTGGCGCGGTAGTTGACCTTGTGCGGCGGGAAACGGTGCGGATGGCCGTGACGGGCGAGGAACAACACTTCCTTGCCGGCGTACTCGCCGATTTGCACCTCGGCCGAAGGCGCACCGTAAGGGGTGTCCACCGCCAACGACTGACGAATGCTCAAGCCTTCGAGCTGGGTCAGGCCGGTGCCACCGATGATTGCGTAAACCGTCATAACGAAGAGTCCTTAATCGATCAATTGAGCGTCTTTTAGCGCGCCGATGGCGGTGAGCCAGCGCGGATCCTGACGGTAGTCGGTGCTGGCGAACGCCTGCCCGCGCATCCGCGCAATGCGTGCGGACGGCTTGACCTTCATCCGTTGCGCAGCACTCAGGGCCAGTTCGGCCGCAGCGCGGTCGTTGCACACCAGGCCCATGTCGCAACCGGCGCTGAGCGCGGCTTCAATGCGACTGGCGGCGTCGCCAACTACATGGGCGCCGGCCATCGACAGGTCGTCGCTGAAGATCACGCCGTCGAACTGCAACTCGCCGCGCAGGATGTCCTGCAACCAACGGCGGGAGAACCCGGCCGGCTGCGAATCGACTTGCGGATAGATGACGTGCGCCGGCATGACCGCTGCCAATTGCTTGCTGAGTCTGGCGAACGGTACGAGGTCGTTGGCACGAATCTCGTCGAGACTGCGCTCGTCATTCGGGATCGCGACGTGGGAGTCGGCTTCGGCCCAACCGTGACCGGGGAAATGCTTGCCGGTAGCGGCCATGCCCGCGCTGTTCATACCGCGAATGAAGACGCCGGCGAGCAACGCTGCGCGCTCGGGATCCCCTTCGAACGAACGCGTGCCGACCACGGCGCTGCGCTGGTAATCCAGATCCAGCACCGGGGCGAAACTCAGGTCGAGGCCGACCGCCAGCACTTCGGTGGCCATGATCCAGCCGCATTGTTCGGCGAGGTATTCGGCGTTCGGGTTGTCGGCAATGGCGCGCATCGCCGGCAGGCGCACGAAGCCCTGACGCAGACGCTGCACGCGACCGCCCTCCTGGTCGACCGCCAGCAGCAGATCCGGGCGAATGGCACGGATGGCGGCGCTCAACTCACGCACCTGGCGCGGATGCTCGATGTTGCGGGCAAAAATGATCAGGCCGCCCACTTCGGGCTGACGCAACAATTGGCGATCCTCGGCCGTCAGCCAGGTACCGGCGACGTCCACCATCAACGAGCCTTGCAGGCCAGCAGTCATAGAGATTCCTTGAAAACGAAAAACCCGATTCGCACGACATCGCCACCGAGAGCGTTGCCCGGCAGGTTGGCGATGTCGATAGGAAACGGGTTCAGAACGAGAGTCGGCATGGGCGGCTAGCTTAGCGGATGTAAACTGCCGCGCCCACCCGTGTGCGGTTAAACCTTGGCGGCTACCGGGGTCGATTTGCTGCGCGGACGAAGTTGCGCAGTCGCCATGGCCGGGTCGGTGACACCGCTTTCGGCACGCATGCCGGCGGCAAGGAACGGCACCATCAGACGCATCACCTGTTCAATCGAGGTGTTGACGCCGAAATCGGTCTCGGCAATCGCACGCAAGGCCTTGATCCCGGACATGCTGAACGCCGCAGCGCCGAGCATGAAGTGCACGCGCCAGAACAGTTCGATAGGTGGAATGCGTGGAGCTGCTTCATTGACCAGCAGCATGTAGCGGCGGAACACCTTGCCGTACATGTCTTCCAGATAGCGACGCAAGTGGCCTTGGCTCTGGCTGAACGCCAGGCCGAGCAAACGCATGAAGATCGACAGATCGTTACCGCTGCGTGGCTGCACCACGAGCGCCTGTTCGACGAGAATTTCAAGCAGTTCTTCAAGGGTCGGCTTGTTTTCAGGCTTGGCCTGGCGACGCTCCAGCTCCTTATCGAGGCTGATGCAGAACGGCCCGAGGAAGCGCGAGAAAACCGCCTGGATCAGCGCTTTCTTGGAGCCGAAATGATAGTTCACCGCCGCCAGGTTTACTCCGGCTTTGCTGGTGATCAAACGCAATGAGGTTTCCGCGAAACCTTTCTCCGCGAACAACTGCTCGGCAGCATCAAGAATGCGTTCAACGGTTTCCGACTGGGCCATGGCTACTCCGCCTGACAAACACTTGTTTGAAACATACGTTTCAGCCTGTGCCTTGTCAAGCCTGCCAGTCCGTTTTGGGAATGGTCGGTCAGCTATTTAACCACACTGGACCGCTCCTTTAATAAGCACGGCTGCCGACCGTCCGGCGGCCTGCAAAAAAAACGGGCATTGCCAAGACCGTTTCACTGTATATAATCCCAGTCACTGTATAAAAAGACAGAGCGATCAATATGCTAAAGCTGACGCCACGCCAAGCCGAGATTCTGGCCTTTATCAAACGCTGCCTCGAAGACAACGGCTACCCGCCAACCCGCGCGGAAATCGCTCAGGAACTGGGATTCAAGTCGCCCAACGCGGCGGAAGAACACCTCAAGGCCCTGGCCCGCAAGGGTGCGATCGAGATGACCCCAGGCGCCTCCCGCGGCATTCGCATTCCCGGGTTTGAAGCCAAGGCTGACGACTCTACCCTGCCGATCATTGGCCGGGTCGCTGCCGGTGCACCGATCCTTGCCCAGCAGCACATCGAAGAGTCCTGCAATATCAACCCTGCGTTCTTCCACCCTCGCGCTGATTACCTGCTGCGCGTACACGGCATGAGCATGAAGGACATCGGTATTTTCGACGGTGACCTGCTGGCGGTTCACACCACCCGTGAAGCACGCAATGGTCAGGTCGTGGTTGCGCGAATCGGCGACGAAGTCACCGTCAAACGCTTCAAGCGCGAAGGCAGCAAAGTCTGGCTGATTGCCGAAAACCCCGAGTTCGCCCCTATCGAAGTCGACCTGAAAGATCAGGAACTGGTGATCGAAGGCTTGAGTGTCGGCGTAATCCGCCGCTAAAGGAGGCTTTATGCAGTTCCCACACACACCTCAGCAAACACAACTGCCGTTATTCGAAGTGTTTCTGGCACAACCGATGGCGCCGATCCTGAAAGATGTGGTCGAGCGCCCATGGATTGCCGAACCGGAAGTATTCAGCGAGCTGTCACTGCGCGGTGCAGCCGGGAACTGCCTGAACCTGCTAGCCCCGATCCTGCGCGAACTGAGCGAAGATCAGGACGCGCGCTGGCTGACGCTGATTGCCCCTCCTGCCAGCCTGACCCAGACCTGGCTGCGCGAGGCCGGCCTGAACCGTGAACGCATTCTGCTGCTGCAACCACGTGGCGCGCAAAGCGCCCAGCAACTGGCCTGCGAAGCACTGCGTCTGGGTCGTAGCCACACGGTGGTGACCTGGCTCAACCCACTGAACACAAGCTCACGGCAGCAGTTGATCAGCGCTGCGCGCACGGGCGACGCTCAGAGCTTGAATATTCGATTGGGTTGATTCACTTGTGACACGCGCTGTGTGAAGCGCATGGCTTCTCCAAGGACAGAGAAGCCGATCTGATGCGGTAACAGCAAACGCCGACAGGCGGAGCTCAGTGAAGAACCCGCGGCCCTTCTTCCTTATCAAATTCGCCTTCAACCATACGACCGGCCATCTGCACGCCGACGCTCAACATCGCCTTGGCGATTTCCACGTGCTGGCCTTGCAGGAACGCCTTGGCATCCTCGGAGAAATCCAGCGTCACCAGAGACCCCTCGTCCTCAGCCCTGCGCAGTTCGATTCGGCCGTCTGGTAACTCGACAATTTCTAGAAAGGACGTTGGCATATAGGTCTGTTCTCCACGAAAGGCAGGGATTATATAGACATCATTCAGGCTTCGCTCGGTATCTTGACCAGCAGCATGTTTCAGATTGCCACCGTGTCAATTGCCCTCAGCATTCGTTCAAGCCTTCGCGAAAGCGGATGGCCAGGCCTTTGAGATTCTGCCGCCAGCTCTCCAGCTCTTCGCGACTCAGCTCTTGCGGCGTCTCTTCTTCATCCAGATTAACGGCCTGAATCAATGGCTGCGTCACATCACCCTTGGGCTTGTGTGGCACCCGTGGCGGCTGAAACATCGCCGAGTGCGCCGCCAACAGTTTCGCCAGCCAGGTTTCAGGATTGCCCGCCAACTCGATCATCTCGGCCAGCTCAGGGATCGCAATCGATTCCAGGACTTCGCGAGTCAGCAACGCTTCCGCTCGCGACGCATTAGCCTGAGGCAGACGGTAGAAACCGGCGATCTCATGGCACAGCCCCAGAAGCGCGCCATAGAGGTGAAACAACGCCGATTCACGCCCAGCTTGAATCAACGCCAACGAATTCATCGCCCGCCCCTCTTCGGCGCGAGCCAGAGCGTCCAGCGATAGGCCGGCGAAATAGATCTTCTGATTGGTGCGGGTATAGAGTTCGTGCGCCATGCCGGCAGTCTCCACAGCGAAATAATTGCGTCACACAGACCCGACAGTGTCATGGATCAACGGATCCGACCGCAAGCACAAAACAAAAAGGCCGCATGAAAACCCGAGGGTCATCATGCGGCCTTTTGTGTATCAGGCTAACGCTTACTCGGCCTTGGCTTTCGTGCGCTTGTCTTCAACAGTCCACTTGCCACCGTCGTAATAAGCCTTCCAGCCGGTAGGCTTGCCGTCGACCTCGGTCTGCACGTATTGCTCCTTGGTCTTGCGGCTGTAACGGATGACCGCTGGAAGACCATCAGGATCCTTCTGCGGTGCTTCGCAGAGGAAATGGTACTTCGGATCGATCTCGTCCTTGTGCGGCAGAATCTCGATCACCAGCGGAGCACGAGTCTCGCGGTTTTTCGGGAACTGGCTGGCCGCCAGGAACAGACCGGAAGCACCGTCGCGCAGAATGTAGGTGTCGTTGACCTTTTCGCATTTCAGCTCAGGCATCTTCACCGGATCCATCTTCGGCGGCGCCGCATCACCGCTCTTGAGCAGTTTGCGGGTGTTCTTGCAGGTCGGATTGGTGCAACCGAAGAACTTGCCGAAGCGGCCGGTCTTGAGCTGCATCTCGCTGCCGCACTTGTCGCATTCCAGGCTCGGACCTTCGTAGCCCTTGATACGGTAGTTGCCCTCTTCGATTTCGTAGCCGGCGCAATCCGGGTTGTTACCGCAGATGTGCAGCTTGCGCTTCTCGTCGAGCAGGTAAGCGTCCATCGCCGTGCTGCAGATCGGGCAGCGATGCTTGCCGCGCAGCACCAGCGACTCCGATTCACCCTCGTCGTCCGCCGCAATCTCGTCGCCCGGAACCAGGTTGACGGTGGCCTTGCAGCGCTCTTTTGGTGGCAGGCTGTAACCCGAGCAACCGAGGAACACGCCAGTCGATGCGGTACGAATCTGCATCGGACGACCGCACGTGGTGCACGGAATGTCAGTCATGACCGGCTGGTTGGCACGCATGCCGTTGTCCGGGTTTTCGGCCACTTCGAGCTTTTTCTTGAAGTCGCCGTAGAACTCGTCCAGCACGTTTTTCCAGTCGCGCTCGCCCTGAGCCACGTCATCGAGGTTCTCTTCCATGCCGGCGGTGAAGCCGTAGTCCATGAGATTCGAGAAGCTCTCCGACAGACGTTCGGTGACGATGTCGCCCATCTTTTCCGAATAGAAACGACGGTTGTGCAGGGTCACGTAGCCGCGATCCTGAATGGTCGAAATGATCGCCGCGTAGGTCGAAGGACGACCGATGCCGCGTTTTTCCATTTCTTTCACCAGACTGGCTTCCGAGTAACGGGCCGGCGGCTTGGTGAAGTGCTGCGATGGATCAAGCTTGATCAGCTTCATCACGTCGCCCTGCGCCATATCGGGCAGAACATCGTCATCGCCAGGCTTGGCGATCTGCGGCATGACGCGGGTGTAGCCGTCGAACTTGAGAATGCGGCCCTTGGCGCGCAGCTCGAAATCCCCAGCGGCGACACTGACGGTGGTCGACAGGTACTGCGCCGGCAGCATCTGGCAAGCGAGGAACTGGCGCCAGATCAGTTCGTAGAGGCGCTCTGCGTCACGCTCCATGCCCGCAAGTTTGCTCGGCGTGGTGTTGGCGTCAGACGGACGAATCGCTTCGTGAGCCTCTTGTGCGCCTTCCTTGCTGCTGTAGACGTTCGGCGTTTCCGGCAGGTACTTCTTGCCGAACTCGTCTTCGATGTAAGTGCGCGCCATTGCCACGGCATCAGCCGAAAGATTGGTCGAGTCGGTACGCATATAAGTGATGTAGCCGGCTTCATATAAGCGCTGGGCCATCATCATGGTTTTCTTCACGCCGAAGCCCAGGCGGTTGCTCGCGGCCTGCTGCAGGGTTGACGTGATGAACGGCGCCGACGGCTTGCTGCTGGTCGGTTTGTCTTCGCGCTTGACGATGCTGTAGCTGGAAGACTTGAGCTTCTCCAGCGCGGCCGTGGCCTGGGCTTCGTTGAGCGGCTTGAAGGCTTCGCCCTTCTCGCGAGCCACTTCGAAGCGTACGGTCGAGCCTTTGGTGGTGCCGAGATCAGCGTGCACTTCCCAGTATTCTTCCGGGTTGAATGCGCGAATCTCGCGCTCACGCTCGACCACCAGCTTCACGGCAACCGATTGCACGCGACCGGCCGACAGACCACGGGCGATTTTGGCCCATAGCAGCGGCGAGACCATGTAACCCACAACGCGGTCGAGGAAACGACGCGCCTGCTGGGCATTTACACGATCGATGTCCAGCTCGCCCGGCTCGGAGAAGGCTTCCTGAATCGCCTTCTTGGTGATTTCGTTGAACACCACGCGCTTGTAGCGGCTGTCATCACCACCGATGGCTTCGCGCAGGTGCCAGGCAATGGCTTCCCCCTCGCGATCCAAGTCGGTTGCGAGATAGATGGTGTCAGCATCCTTGGCGAGCCGGCGCAGCTCTTCGATGACCTTTTCCTTGCCCGGGAGGATCTCGTACTTGGCTTTCCAGCCGTGTTCCGGATCGACACCCATACGCGAGACCAGCTGTTTGCGCGCCTTCTCTTTCGGCGTGAGCACCGGCCCTTCACCTGCGGCAGCCTTGCCGCGCTTGGCGGCTGGTTCTTTGCTGGCGCTAGCCGAACCGCTGGTGGGCAGGTCTCGGATATGGCCGATACTCGACTTCACCACGTATTGGTTACCCAGATACTTGTTGATGGTCTTGGCCTTAGCCGGGGATTCCACAATGACCAGCGATTTGCCCATGGATCAGAAAATTCCTGAATTCTAGAAGTGAAAGGCGGTTGGCGCCTGACGCGGCACCGCTATATATAGTTGATACAAGGTGAGGTCAAGCGCAGGGTTCTGCACGCACTCGTCTCATACCTTGGAAAAAAGGCTCGGTTCGGCTTGCACCAAAGCAAAGCGTGGCACCTGCTCGCCGTCAACCTCGACCGACTCCAGAAACATGCTCAAGGGGCGCACCCAAAAGCCGTATTCGCCATACAGGGCTTGATAAAACACTACTTCTTCTTCGGTCTCGGAATGCCGCGCAACACTGAATACGCGGTACTGCGGCCCCTTGTAATGTTGGTAGAGCCCAGGTTGTATCGGCATGCTTCGGCCCTCACTCAAATTTTTTCAAAATAAATACAAAATAAATCCACAAAAACAAAAACCGGGGCACTTGGCCCCGGCTTCCATCGACGAGACGCTTAAACGCGTTCGAAGACGGTGGAGATGCCTTGGCCGAGACCAATGCACATGGTAGCCACCCCGAAGGTGCCGCCATTCTGCTTCATCACGTTCAGCAAGGTGCCGGAAATACGGGCACCGGAGCAACCGAACGGGTGACCCAGGGCGATCGCGCCGCCGTGCAGGTTAACCTTCTCGTTCATCTTGTCGAGCACTTTCAGATCTTTCAGCACTGGCAGGGCCTGTGCAGCGAAAGCTTCGTTGAGCTCAAAGAAGTCGATATCGCTGATGCCAAGGCCCGCACGCTTCAGAGCTTTTTGTGTAGCCGGAACTGGACCATAGCCCATGATCGCCGGATCCACACCCGCCACTGCCATCGAACGGATCACGGCCATCGGCTGGATCCCCAGATCCTGCGCACGCTGCGCCGACATCACGATCATGCACGAAGCACCATCGGTGATCTGCGACGAAGTGCCGGCAGTCACGGTGCCGCCCTTTGGATTGAAGGCAGGCTTGAGGGCCGCCAGACTTTCCAGGGTGGTTTCCGGACGAATGGTTTCGTCGTAGTCGTACAGCTTCAGGAAGCCGTTTTCGTCGTAACCCTGCATCGGGATGATTTCGTCTTTGAACTTGCCTTCCACAGTCGCTTTATGGGCGAGCTGGTGGGAGCGCACGCCAAAGGCGTCCTGCTGCTCACGAGTGATGCCATGCATCTTGCCGAGCATTTCTGCAGTCAGACCCATCATGCCCGAGGCTTTCGCCGCGTACAGCGACATATGCGGGTTCGGATCAACACCGTGCATCATGCTCACGTGGCCCATATGCTCGACGCCACCAACCACGAATACGTCACCGTTGCCGGTCATGATCGCTTGCGCCGCCGTGTGCAGAGCACTCATCGACGAGCCGCACAGACGGCTGACGGTCTGGCCGGCCGAGGTGTGCGGGATCTGGGTCATCAGCGACGCCATGCGTGCGATGTTCCAGCCCTGCTCCAGGGTCTGGTTTACACAGCCCCAGATCACGTCCTCGACTTCAGCAGGATCGACCTTGGCGTTGCGTTCCAGCAGTTTGCTGATCAGGTGTGCCGACATGTCTTCG
>Ga0153931_100205_pt1 | contig 19634 bp, 15 predicted proteins | sample TSNJ015MetaG_FD_104730 | JGI IMG/M metagenome (GOLD analysis project Ga0153931, IMG submission 104730) | Attine ant fungus gardens microbial communities from New Jersey, USA - TSNJ015 MetaG | ecosystem: Host-associated > Fungi > Mycelium > Unclassified | place: USA: New Jersey, Wharton State...
GACATGTAGTCACCGGCAATCGCCAGACCGTTCTGGAAACCAGTGATCTTGCCGCCCGCCGCATAGTAGTCGGCGGCCGACTTGTTGCGCTTGGAGGCCCAGTAGGTGATGCACAGGGTCGCACCGACGAACACCACGAACATGGCGATGGCGGAAACGTTGAGCGGTTGTTTGTGGACTTCGCCGGTCAAGGCGTCAGCGGCCCAGACGGCCGGAGCGAACGCTGCGATGCTCAAAAGAGCCAGTAGACGCCGGATCATTGCTGAGCCTCCTTGAGAATCGCATTGTTCAGGTCGTCAAACTCGCCATTGGCGCGCCGTACGTAGATCGCGGTCAGGATGAAGGCCGAGACAATCAAGCCGACACCAATCGGAATGCCCCAGGTAATCGAAGATCCCGGACTGAGTTTCGCCCCGAGCACTTGCGGCCCGTACGCGATCAGCAGAATGAATGCGGAGTAAAGCCCGAGCATGATTGCCGAGAGAATCCAGGCGAATCGTTCCCTTTTTCTCACCAGCTCCTTGAAGCGCGGGCTGTTTTGAATCGAGAGGTAAATGCTGTCGTTCATTGTTTTTATCCTCGCAGCACAGATTATTGTTGGAACGTATCCACTGTATGCGGCTGCGGAACGGGTTCCAGACGACCTTAGTATTAGAACGACATGACGTTTTCGCCAATTTTCGGACGGTAATTAGCCGAAAGAAATGGAAAGAGGCTTTGAAACAGCCGTAAACCCTGTAAGGGAGGGTGCACAAGAAACAAATGTGGGAGCGGGCTTGCTCGCGAAGGCGGTGTGCCAGTCAATGCAAATGTGACTGATACGACGCCTTCGCGAGCAAGCCCGCTCCCACAGGGTTATTGCAGTGTTTGGGTTATTTGGTCCAGTCAGCCACGCGATCCGGGTGCTTGGCGACCCAATCCTTGGCCGCCGCTTCTGGCTTGGCGCCGTCCTGGATGGCCAGCATGACTTCGCCGATCTCGTCTTTCGACGCCCACTGGAAGTTTTTCAGGAACTTGGCAACTTCAGGAGCCTTGGCATCCAGCTCTTTGCTGCCGATGCTGTTCACGGTTTCAGCCGCGCCGTACACGCCTTTCGGGTCGTCGAGGAAGCGCAGTTTCCACTTGGCGAACATCCAGTGCGGCACCCAACCGGTGACCGCAATCGACTCGTTCTTTTTCTCGGCGCGGGTCAGCTCGGCAATCATGCCGGCGCCGGAACTGGCCTTGAGCGTATATTTGTCCAGGCCGTAATCCTTGATCGCCTGATCGGTTTTGAGCATTACGCCTGAACCGGCGTCGATGCCGACGATGCGATTCTTGAAGCTGTCATCGGTCTTGAGGTCTTCGATCGATTTCGCTTTGACGTACTCCGGCACGATCAGGCCGATTTTCGCATCCTTGAAGTTCGGGCCGTAATCCACGACCAGATCCTTGTTCTTCGCCCAGTACTCGCCGTGGGTGACCGGCAGCCAGGCCGAAAGCATCGCATCGAGTTTGCCGGTGGCCACGCCCTGCCACATGATCCCGGTGGCGACGGCTTGCAACTTCACGTCGTAGCCGAGTTTCTGCTTGATCACCTCGGCCGCCACATGGGTGGTCGCGACGCTGTCGGACCAGCCGTCAACGTAACCGATGTTCAGGGTCTGTTTTTCAGCGCTGGCGAATGTGGAACTCATCGCAAGCACCAGAGCGGCACCTGCGCCTAAAAGTCGTCGCATCTTCATCGTTTACTTCCCCGAAATGCTGCGCCCAACGGATGCCGGGCATCGTCAACGTATTGTTATGGTGCACAGCGCCCCCATCACGCCTGACCGCAAACTCGCTTGAACGCCAGTGGAGTGCTGACGCTTTCGATCATCGGCCTGACGCCCGCAGCGACCTGCTCTGTCAGCGACCTCAATACACCGAGAAACGACATCAGAAGGCCATTAATCGCCTCCGAATAAATGGCGCCAGACAATCCGCCCGAACTTTGCATGGACAAACCATGCAGGCCACCAACCGCTGAAAAATGCAGGTAACATGCGTCGCTTTGCAGCCACTCGGCCTGACCATGTCCGCGACTTCCCGCTTTCCCTTTCTTCCTTACCTCTTCGCCTGCCTGCTCGGCCTGTTTGCCCTCGGTGGCTTCTGGTACGGCCTCGGCAAACCGGTGATCCTGCCGGACGCCGCGACCCCGACGCACAAGTTGCAATGCGCCTCCTACACGCCGTTCGACAAGGATCAGTCGCCGTTCGACGTACCGTTCAAACTGCGCCCGGAGCGCATGGACGCCGACCTCGCCCTGCTGGCGACACGCTTCGAGTGCATCCGCACCTACTCGATGACGGGCCTCGAAGCGCTGCCGGAACTGGCGCGCAAACACGGTTTGAAGCTGATGATCGGCGCCTGGGTCAACAGCAACCCGGTGGACACCGAAAAAGAGGTCGACCAGTTAATCGCCTCGGCCAACGCCAACCCGGATGTGGTCAGCGCGGTGATCGTCGGCAACGAAGCCTTGCTGCGCAAGGAAGTCACCGGCGCGCAACTGGCCAGACTGATCAACAAGGTCAAAAGCCAGGTCAAGCAACCAGTCACCTATGCCGATGTCTGGGAGTTCTGGCTCAAGCACCCGGAAGTCGCGCCGGCGGTGGACTTCCTGACCATTCACTTGCTGCCGTACTGGGAAGATGATCCGTCGAACATCGACGTCGCCCTGCAACATGTGGCGGATGTGCGTCAGGTGTTCGGCAACAAGTTCGCGCCCAAGGACGTGATGATCGGCGAGACCGGCTGGCCCAGCGAAGGTCGCCAGCGCGAGACCGCCCTGCCGAGCCGGGTCAACGAGGCCAAGTTCATTCGCGGTTTTGTCGCGATGGCCGAGAAGGAAGGCTGGCATTACAACCTGATCGAGGCGTTCGACCAGCCATGGAAACGTGGCAGCGAAGGTGCGGTGGGCGGCTATTGGGGCCTGTTCGATGCCGATCGCCAGGACAAGGGCGTGCTCGCCGGACCGGTGACCAACGTGCCGTACTGGAAGGAATGGCTGGGCATCGGCGGGCTGATATTCCTCGGCACGCTGCTGCTCGGCGGCCGGGTGCGCACCACCCGATCGGCGTTGATCCTGCCGCTGCTCGGTGCGCTGGCCGCCTGCTCGATTGGCGCCTGGGGTGACCTGGCGCGAGTAACCACGCGGTTTGCCAGCGAATGGCTGTGGGTCGGTTTGCTGACGGTCTTGAATCTGTTGGTGCTGGCCCATGCCGCGCTGAGCCTGAGCGCCCGCCAGGGTTGGCGTGAACGCGTCTTCAATCGGCTCGAGCGCCGTGCCGGCTGGCTGGTTGCGCTGGCAGGTTTCGCGGCAGCGGTGATGATGCTGGAGATGGTCTTCGACGCACGTTATCGCAGCTTTGCCAGCATGGCGTTCATCCTGCCGGCGCTGGTTTACGTGTGCCGGCCGGTCAGCGTGCCACGTCGGGAAATCGCCCTGCTGACCTTTATCATCGGCGCCGGCATTGCGCCGCAGTTGTATGAAGAAGGATTGTTGAATCAGCAGGCATGGGGCTGGGCGTTGGTCAGCGGGTTGCTGGTGGCGGCACTTTGGCGCTGCCTGCGGGTTCGCAAGGGCTGATCTCCAGAGGCCAGTCTTGCCCCTTCGCGAGCAAGCCCGCTCCCACATTTAATCGAGTTCCTTCAGTTGGAATGCAATCAAATGTGGGAGCGGGCTTGCTCGCGAAGGCTGACTATCAGGCGCTACGGGATTCCCGGACCAACCGCAACCCGGCAATCACCACCGCAAATACCGCCAAAGTCGTGTTGTACAACGCCAGCGCCGGCAACCCGAACACCAGCGCCAGCACCGCCAGCCACCACCCTGCCCGCCCGGGCAGTACAAAACCCAGCAGCGCCGCACCCAGCGCGGTCCAGCCCAACACCTTGAAGTGGATCATCAGCCCGAGGTTCGAACGCACCGAGCATTCCCAACGGCTCGCTTCATCGACGCAGATGCCAACCCAGCGACCGTCCTCCATAAAGCCATAACGCGCGCCATAACTGGCGGCCAGCCACAGCGGCAACAGAACGAGCAACAGGATCACGGGCAAGCGGCGGGACATGAATCTCTCCAATCAACGAAATCGGCGGCCAGCTTAATCGCACTTGTACCGTTGGCAAGTACTAACAACTGTTAACTGGTCATCCGCGCCTTGCAAAGTGTATCGTCCAGCTACTATTACTCCGAATTCTGCCTGTTTGGTGCCGAGGCATGGCACTTTGGCGCAACCCCGGTGGTCATAGCCTGCGAACTTCATTCGGCACCTTCCTTTAAGGGATCCAGTCATGCTCCGTTCCTTGCGCTTCGCCGCGCTTTTCTGCGGCCTTATTCTGAGTGCGTCCGCACTGGCGGTGGATATCGATGCCGCCGGTTATGGCTATCCCCTGACCAACCCGTTCGAGGCGACCATCGCCACGACGCCACCGGACCTGCGCCCGGAATTGCCGTCGGACGACGAGATCAACCAGTCCGACCACAGCATTACCCTGCGCCCGGAACGGGCATTCATTCTCCCGGACAATTTCTGGGCAGTGAAAAAACTCACGTACCGCATCGCCGAACAGGACAAACCGGCGCCGCTGATCTTCCTGATCGCCGGCACCGGCGCGCGCTATGACAGCGCGATCAACGAATACCTGAAGAAGCTCTATTACAAGGCCGGCTACCACGTCGTGCAGTTGTCGTCGCCGACCAGCTTCGACTTCATCAGCGCCGCCTCACGCTTCGCCACCCCGGGCATCACCAAGGAAGACGCCGAAGACATGTACCGGGTGATGCAAGCCGTGCGCGCGCAACATCCGAAACTGCCGGTCACCGAGTACTACCTCAGCGGCTACAGCCTCGGTGCGCTGGATGCCGCGTTCGTCGCGCACCTGGACGAAACCCGGCGCAGCTTCAACTTCAAGAAAGTCCTGCTGCTCAACCCGCCGGTCAACCTCTATACCTCGATCACCAACCTCGACAAGCTGGTGCAGACCGAGGTGAAAGGCATCAACAACAGCACCACCTTCTATGAACTGGTGCTGAACAAGCTGACCCGCTACTTCCAGCAGAAAGGCTACATCGACCTCAACGACGCCCTGCTCTACGACTTCCAGCAGTCAAAACAGCATCTGACCAACGAACAGATGGCGATGCTGATCGGCACCTCGTTCCGTTTCTCGGCGGCCGACATTGCCTTCACTTCCGACCTGATCAACCGTCGCGGCCTGATCACCCCGCCGAAATTCCCGATCACCGAAGGCACCAGCCTCACGCCATTCCTCAAGCGTGCGCTGCAATGCGACTTCGACTGCTACCTGACCGAGCAGGTGATCCCGATGTGGCGTGCGCGCACCGACGGCGGCAGTCTGTTGCAACTGATCGACCAGGTCAGCCTGTACGCGCTCAAGGATTACCTGCACGACAGCCCGAAAATCGCCGTCATGCATAACGCCGACGATGTGATCCTCGGCCCCGGCGACCTCGGTTTCCTGCGCAAGACCTTCGGCGATCGCCTGACCGTTTATCCTTACGGCGGCCATTGCGGCAACCTTAACTACCGCGTCAACAGCGACGCCATGCTGGAGTTCTTCCGTGGCTAAATATCTCCTGCTGATTGCAGCGCTCCTCAGTGCAGGCGTGGCCCAAGCCGACAACAGCAAAGCCAACGCGCCCGTGGTGGTCGACAACGACGGCTTCAAGGAACCGCTGTCCAAACTCAAGTTCAACCCGGGTCTGGACCAGCGTGAATTCGAACGCTCGACGCTTAACGCGCTCAACGTTTACGACCCGCTGGAGTCGTGGAACCGCCGCGTCTACCACTTCAACTACCGCTTCGACCAATGGGTGTTCCTGCCAGTGGTCGACGGTTATCGCTACGTGACGCCAAGCTTCCTGCGCACCGGGGTGAGCAACTTCTTCAACAACCTCGGCGACGTGCCGAACCTGGTCAACAGCCTGCTGCAGTTCAAGGGTAAGCGCTCGATGGAAACCACGGCGCGGCTGCTGCTCAACACCACCATCGGCGTCGCCGGTCTGTGGGACCCGGCCACCGCCATGGGCCTGCCGCGCCAGAGCGAAGACTTCGGTCAGACCCTGGGCTTCTACGGCGTACCGGGCGGCGCCTACTTCGTGTTGCCGATCCTCGGCCCGTCGAACATCCGCGACACCGCCGGCCTGGCCGTCGACTACACCGCCGAATCGGCGATCAACTACCTGAACGTGTCGAAAGTCAGCGAAAACCACCCGGAAATCTGGGCCCTGCGCGCGGTCGACAAGCGCTACCAGACCAACTTCCGCTACGGCCAGATGAACTCGCCGTTCGAGTACGAGAAAGTCCGTTACGTGTACACCGAGTCGCGCAAGTTGCAGATTGCCGAGTAAACCCTTCCAACCGCTGGCAAGCATCGGCCCCGCCGAGCTTGTCAGCGCGTCTTCACGCCCGACATTCTTTTCATATGCCTGCCCTTCTGTGCCCGCCCGGGTAAAGACTGACGCCGCCATTCGTCTTACAGACAGCGGCGTACGCCCGGTCAACTGGGTGGGCAGGCGATCCCTTCCGAGGAGTCATGATGTACTTGCTTATTGCCTCTGACCTGGATGGCACGCTGCTGCTGCCAGGCGATACTTTCGGTGCCTTTACCAAAAGCGTGATTCACAGCCTGAACCGCGCAGGTCATCACATCGTGCTGGCGACGGGTCGGCATCAGACGGACGTCGAGTCATTGCTCGACAGTCAGTCACCGCCGGTTCACCTGATCACCGCCAATGGCGCGCGCATTTCCAGCGCCTGTGGCGGACTTTCATTGAGCGCGGAATTATCGACCGCCGTTGTTCAGACATTGCTCGAGGAAACCCGCGCCGATACCGACCTGACCATCAACCTTTACTGCCGATCCGGCTGGCTGATGAGTCGAGAAGACGAAAACCTGAAGGACTTCAGCCAGAACCCGGACTTCCAGCCAACACTCTGCGCGACCGAGAATCTGCCGCTGCAGGCTGTGCAGAAAGTGTTTTTCTTTCAACGCAGCAAGGATCATGACGCCCTGCTCAGGCTGCAGGCGCGGCTGGAACAACGGCTGGGCGATCAGATCGGCACGGTATTCACGTTTCCATGGTGCCTGGAGGTCATGGCCAGAGACGTCTCCAAGGGCAATGCCCTGAAGCAGCTGGCCGAATTCCTCAACGTGCCCATTCAGGCCTGCATCGCGTTTGGTGACGCCATGAACGACGCCGACATGTTGGCCGGTGTCGGCAAAGGCGTGCTGATGGGCAACGCACATGCCGAGTTGAGACAGGCACTGCCCGAAGCGGAGATCATCGGCCGATGCACCGATGAAGCCGTCGCGCACTACCTGTCGAAGCATCTGCTGAAGAGCGCTGATCGCCCGGCATGAACACCTGCGGGCGTCCTTACGCCCGCACAGCTTTCCACAATTTGCCAATCAGGCTCACCGCGAGCAACACCACGCCCCCGGCAATAATCCCGGCCACGCCATTGAGCAGCACCGGGACTGCAAACCCGACACTACCGGACGCCGCACCCACACTTTCAATCCAGTGATGCACCGCAGGAATGCCGTGGGTGAGGATGCCGCCGCCGACCAGGAACATCGCCGCCGTGCCGATCACCGACAGGCCTTTCATCATGTACGGCGCGGCGCGCAGGATCGCGTTGCCGATGCTTTTCGCTGCGGCACCGGGTTTCTGCGTCAGCCACAGGCCGAGGTCGTCGAGTTTGACGATGCCGGCCACCAGACCATAAACACCGACAGTCATGACGATGGCGATGCCGGACATCACGATCACTTGCTGGGTCAGCGAAGCGTCGGCCACGGTGCCGAGGGTGATGGCGATGATTTCCGCCGAAAGGATGAAATCGGTGCGGATCGCGCCTTTGATCTTGTCCTTCTCGTAAGCCACCAGATCGGTGCTCGGCGCGGCCACGGCCTCGGTCAATTGCGCATGTCCGGCGTCATCTTCGGCCTTACTGTGCAGGAACTTGTGCGCGAGTTTCTCGAAGCCTTCGAAGCACAGATAGGCGCCGCCGACCATTAACAGCGGCGTCACCAGCCACGGCACAAACGCACTGATCGCCAACGCCGACGGCACCAGAATCAGTTTGTTGAGAAACGAGCCCTTGGCCACCGCCCAGACCACGGGAATTTCCCGCTCGGCGCGCACGCCGGAGACTTGCTGGGCATTGAGCGCCAGGTCATCGCCGAGTACGCCGGCGGTCTTCTTGGCGGCCATTTTGCTCATCAACGCCACATCGTCCAGAACGGTGGCGATGTCGTCGATCAGCACCAGCAAACTGCTTCCTGCCATGAATCTTGTTTCCTTATGTGAATAATGCCGCGCAGCATACCGCGCCGCACTCACGGGAGCGAGACGCTAAGGCACCTGCCAGCCACCCCCCAGGCTCTGGAACAGCGCGACACTGCCCTGGCTGAGCAAACCTTGCGTGTCGCGCAGGTTCTGCTCGGCCTGCAACAGCACCAATTGCTGAGTCAATACCGCTTGCTGGCTGACCGTGCCCGCGCGCTGCTGCGCCTGCTGGCTGCCGAACAATTGCTGATTGCGCTGGAACATCTGCTCGTAGGCCTGCGCCTGGGTGTGCAGGTGATTGATCGCCGACAGGTTGTCCTCGACGTTCTGCAACGCACCGAGCACCGTGCCGCGATAATTCGCCACGTCCTGATCGTAGGTGGCTTCGGCTTCCTGCTTGGCGGCTTCGCGGGCGCCGCCGTCGAAAATCGTTTCGGCCAGCGCCGGGCCGAGGGTCCAGATGCGGTTCGGCACCGAGAACAGACCGCCCAGCGCCGTGCCGCGAAAACCGCCTTCGGCGGTCAGGCTCAGGGTCGGGAAAAACGCCGCTTCGGCGACGCCGATTCGCGCGTTGGCCGCTGCTGCCAGGCGTTCGGCCGAGACCACATCGGGACGCCGCAGCAGCAGATTCGACGGCAGCACCGGCGGCGGCATCGGCGTGGTGAACTGATAGTCGGCAGCCTTGGGCAGATTGAACTGCGCCGGCGCCACGCCCACCAGCACCGCCAATGCATGCTCGGCCTGCTCGCGTGAACGCTGCGCGGTTTGCAGCGCGGCAATCACCGTGCTCAATTGATCCTGCGCCACCAGCAATTGATCGTTGGTCGCCGTACCCTGCACGGTTTGCGCCTGGATCATCGTCAGCAGTTGCTGGTTGATGGTCTGCTGTTGCTGCAACAGATCGATGTCGATATCCAGTTGCCGCAGCCCCAGATAATTGGTCGCTACGCTCGCTCCAATCGACAGCCGCACCCCGGCCAGCAAGGCATCGGACGATTGCAGCGAGGCCTGGCTCGATTCGATGCCGCGCCGCACCTGGCCCCACAGATCCGGCTCCCAACTGGCGCTCAAGGTCGCGCTGACGGATTGCTCGACGGTGCCGCCACTGCTGCTGGTGCCGGTCAAGCCGCTGGTGGTGCTGCCGCTGGCCCCGCCACCGACCCCGCGCGCGCCGGACAAGCCCACGCCCACCGTCGGCCACAACCCGGCGCGGCTCGACGCCACTTGTGCCTGCGCCAGCCGATACGCCGCTTCGGCACCAATGATCGACGGGTTGGCCCTGGCCGAGCGCTCGACCAGATCGTTGAGTATCGGATCCTGATAAATCCGCCACCACTGGCTGTTCAGCGCCCCCTGCGGATTGGCCTGAGCGCGCTGCCATTGGGTGCCTTCCTTGAAGGAGGTCGGCAGTTCCATGGCCGGTTTCTGATAATCCGGACCGACCATGCAGCCACTCAACAACAGCGCCATGATCAATGCCAGCACTAACCCCTGTGGGAGCGGGCTTGCTCGCGAAAGCGATTTCACCTTCACCATCAATGCTGGCTGACCCGACGCCTTCGCGAGCAAGCCCGCTCCCACAGGGGATTTGCGACGTTTCATCTATTGCTCCTTACGCTTCAGGCGCTGCGACGCCCGATCCAGCCAAAGGTAGATCACCGGCGTGGTGTACAGCGTCAGCAACTGGCTGAACAGCAAGCCGCCAATGATCGAAATCCCCAACGGTCGGCGCAACTCCGAGCCATAGCCGGTGCCGAGCACCAGCGGCAGTGCGCCAAGAATTGCCGCCAGCGTGGTCATCATGATCGGCCGGAAACGGATCAGACAGGCGCGGCGAATCGCTTCTTTCGCGCTCAGGCCGAATTCGCGGCGTTCGGTGATGGCGAAGTCGATCATCATGATCGCGTTCTTCTTCACGATCCCGATCAAGAGAATCACCCCCACCAGCGCGATGATCGACAGTTCAGTCCCCGTCAGCAGCAGCGCGATCAACGCACCGACCCCGGCCGAGGGCAAGGTCGAAAGAATCGTCAGCGGATGCACCAGACTCTCGTAAAGCATCCCCAGCACGACATACACCGACAGCAGCGCCGCGACGATCAGCAACGGTTCACTGGCCACCGAAGACTGGAACACCTGCGCGGTGCCGGCGAACTGGCCGACCACGCTGGCCGGCATGCGCAATTGCTTCACGGCGTTTTCCACTAACGCCGTCGCCTGACCGATGGATACGCCTGGCGCGAGGTTGAACGAAGCGGTCACCGCTGGAAAGGTGCCCTGATGACTGATCGAAATCGCTGTGCGCCCCACCGAATAATCAGCAACAGCCGACAGCGGCACCAACGGTTGCGAAGCGGTGGCGCTGAGGTTCGGCGCCGCCGCAGCGCCCTTGGTGGTGACGGCCGCCGTGCCCACCGGCACGTAGACATTTTTCAGGGTGGCCGGGTCAGCCCAGTACGGCGGCGCAACTTCCATCACTACGTGGTACTGGTTGGCGGAACGGTAGATGGTCGAGACCTGACGCTGGCCGAACGCGTCGTACAGCGTCTGGTCGATGGCCGACATGCTCACGCCCAGTCGCGCCGCCGCATCACGATTGACGGTCACGCTGGCCATCAGGCTGTTGTCCTGCTGATCGGTGTTGATGTCGGTCAGTTGCGGCAAGGTGTGCAGCGCCGCCACGACTTTGGGAACCCATTCATCGAGGGTGCTCTGGTCATCGGCGGTCATCGTGTACTGATATTGCGCCCCGCTCTGCCGCCCGCCAACGGTGATGTCCTGCGCTGATTGCAGGTACAGGCGCGTGCCGGGCATGTCGCCCAGGGTGCGGCGAATCTGCCCGATGACCTGATCGGCGCTGTCCTTGCGATCGGCCAGTGATTTGAGGGTGATGAACAACTGCGCACTGTTGACCGCGCCGCCGATCCCGCCGCCACCGCCGACAAAACCACCGACAGTGGCCACGTTCGGATTGCTCAGCACCTTCTGGTTGATCTCGCTGAAGTTCGACTGGATCGCCCCGAAGGAAATGCTCTGCGCCGCGATGATGCTGCCGGACATGCGCCCGGTGTCTTCCTGCGGGAAAAAACCCTTGGGCACCATCACGTACAGGACGCACGCCAGCACAATCACCAGCAACGTCAGCAAACCCATCAGGAACGAATGCTCCACCACCCAGCCCAGGGTGCGGTCATAGAAGCGGTGAAAGCGCGAATCCGGGTGATCTTCGCCGGCGCCAGCCTGCTCATTGGTACGCAGCAGCACGCTGGCGAGCATCGGCGTCACGGTCAGCGATACCAGCATCGAAATCACGATGGCCACCGACAGCGAAATCGAAAACTCGCGAAACAGTCGCCCGACTATGCCGCCCATCAGCAGCAACGGAATGAACACCGCCACCAGCGACACACTGATGGTCATCACCGTGAAGCCGACCTCGCGCGCCCCGGCCAGCGCCGCCTGCACACGGCTTTCGCCCTTCTCCAGATGGCGCATGATGTTCTCGACCACCACGATCGCATCGTCCACCACAAACCCGGTGGAAATGGTCAGCGCCATCAACGACAGGTTGTTCAGGCTATAGCCGAGAAAGTACATCGCACCAAACGTGCCGAGCAGCGACAACGGCACGACAATGGCCGGGATCAGCGTGCTGCGCCAGTCGCGGAAGAACGCGAACGTCACCAGCGTCACCAGTGCGATGGAAATCAGCAGGGTCATTTCCACGTCATGCAACGACGCACGAATGGTGGTGGTGCGATCCATCAGGATGTTGATCTTGATCGCCGAAGGGATCGAACTTTGCAGAAACGGCAGGTCGGCCTTCACCGCATCCACGGTGTCGATGACGTTGGCCCCGGGCTGCTTGAACACCACCAGCAGCACCGCTGGTTTGCCGTTGGACAGGCCGAAGTTGCGCAGGTCTTCGACGTCTTCGGTGACGTCGCCCAGATCGGAAATGCGCACCAGATCGCCATTGTTTTTCTTCACCACCAACGGCCCGTAATCGGCGCCCTGATAGAGCATGTCGTTGGCCTTGAGGCCATAGGATTGAGCGCCGAGCGCCACCGTGCCCTTGGGCAGATTGACGTTGGACGCCTGAATCACCTGGCGCACCTGTTCGAGGCTGACGCCATAGCGGTTGAGCCGATCCGGGTTGAGCTCGATGCGTACCGCCGGCAGCGCCGCGCCGCCCACCGTCACGTCGCCGACCCCGGTGGTTTGCAACAGGCGTTGCTCAAGCAGGGTCGAGGCCACGTCATACATCTGTCCGCGTGTCGCGGTGTCGGAGGTCAGGCTGAGGATCAGGATCGGCGAGTCGGCCGGGTTGACCTTGCGGTAGGTCGGGTTGCCGGACAGGTCGCTCGGCAGATTGCTGCGCGCCGCGTTGATCGCCGCCTGCACGTCCCGGGCCGCGCCGTCGATGTCGCGGTTGAGGTCGAACTGCAGGGTGATGCGCGTCGCCCCCAGCGAACTCGACGAGGTCATTTCAGTGACCCCGGCGATCTGCCCGAACTGGCGCTCCAGCGGCGTCGCCACCGACGATGCGACAGTGCTCGGATCAGCGCCGGGCAACGAAGCGCGCACGCTGATGGTGGGGAAATCCACTTCCGGCAGCGGCGCCACTGGCAGCAGGTTGAACGCTAACACGCCGAACAGCGCCAGCCCCACCGCCAGCAACGTGGTGGCGATCGGGCGCTGGATGAACGGCGCGCTAAGGTTCATCGCGATAGGCCTCGACCAGCGCTGGCCGGCGCCGAGTGAAACGCTGCTCCAGACTGTGCATGGCGAGGAAAATCACCGGGGTCGAAAACAGCGTCAACAACTGACTGAGCAGCAGCCCGCCGATGATCGCGATGCCCAGCGGATGACGCAGCTCCGAACCGATCCCGGTACCCAGCGCCAGTGGCACCGCGCCAAACAGCGAGGCCATGCTGGTCATCAGGATCGGCCGAAAACGCAGCTCGGCCGCCTGACGAATCGCCGCCACGGCATCGAGTCCGCCCTCGCGCTCAAGCTCCAGCGCGAAGTCGACCATCATGATGCCGTTCTTCATCACGATCCCGATCAACAGCACGATGCCGATCAGGCCGATGATGTCGAACTGCGTGCCGGTGATCAGCAACGCCAGCAGCGCACCGAGCGCTGCCGAGAGCAAGGTCGAAAGAATCGTCACCGGGTGCACGAAGCTCTCGTAGAGAATGCCCAGCATCAGGTACACGACGATGATCGCCGCCAGCACCAGAAACACCTGATTCGACAGTGACGCCTCGAAGGTCGCCGCCGCCCCCTCCAGATTGGCCTGCACCGACAGTGGCAGGCCGGCCTTGGCTTCGATCTCGTTGAGCCGGGTCACCGCAGCGCCAAGGGTCTGGCCGGGGGCGAGGTTGAACGACACGTCGGCATAGGGAAATTGCCCGAGGCGGTTGATGGTCACCGGCGCGCGAATCACCTGCATGGTCGCCATGCTGGACAGCGGCGCCACCCCGCCGCCGGGAATATCGACGTAGAGCCCGGTCAGCAAATCGGCCAGATTGTGCGGCGGATGATCAGTGGCAATCACCACGTGATACTGGTTGAGCTGGGTGTAGATGGTCGACACCTGACGCTGGCCGAAGGCGTCGTACAGCACATCGTCGATGGCCTGCGGGGTGATCCCCAGACGTGAAGCGGTGGCACGGTCGAAGTTGAGCTGGATCTGATTGCCGAACTGCATCGCCTGACTCTGCACATCGGTGAACATCGGGTCCTGCTTGATCGCCGCCAGCAATGTGTTGGTCCACTGCTCCAGCTCATCCGGGTCGGTGGCCTGCAGGCCGAGGCGGTAGCTGGTGGTCGAGACCGTGGCGTCCAGCGTCAGGTCCTGCACGCTGTGCAGGTACAGGCGAATCCCGGCGTCGTCAGCGTTGGCGTCCGAGAGCCGGCGAATCACTGCCGCGCTGCTGTCGCGGTCGCCGTGGGGCTTGAGGTTGATCAGCAGGTTGCCCTGATTGATCGTCGGGTTGGTCTGGTCGATACCGACGAACGACGACAGGCTGGCCACCGCTGGATCTTTCAGAATTCGTGCGGCCAGCCGTTGCTGTTCGATCTGCATCTGCTGGAAGGAAATCGTCGGCGAGGCCTGGGAAATACCCTGGATCAGCCCGGTGTCCTGCTCGGGGAAAAAGCCCTTGGGCATCACCACGATGATCAGCAGGGTCAGTGCCCCGGTGAACACAATGGAAATCAGCGTCAGCCCGCGGTGCAGCAACACCCAGTCCAGGCCTTTGACGTAATAGCCGTTGATCCGGTCGAAGAAATCGACCCGGCGCTCCTCGTGCCTGTGCTTGAGCATGCGCGAGCACATCATTGGCGTCAGGGTCAGGGTGATCAGCGCCGAGATGACGATGGTCACCGCTACGGTCATGGCAAATTCACGGAACAATCGCCCGACCACATCGCCCATGAACAGCAGCGGAATCATCACCGCGATCAGCGCCACCGACAGCGAAATGATCGTGAAGCCGATCTGCTCCGAGCCCTTGAGCGCAGCCTCCATCGGCGAGTCGCCGGCCTCGATGTAACGGGTGATGTTTTCGATCATGACGATGGCGTCATCGACCACGAAACCGATGGCGATGGTCAGCGCCATCAGCGTCAGGTTATTCAGCGAAAAGCCCAGCCCATAGGCCACTGCAAGCGTACCGACCAGGGTCAGCGGCACGGTTACCGCCGGAATGATCGTCGCCGGGAGATTGCGCAGGAACAGGAAAATCACGATCACCACCAGCAGCACCGCCACACCGAGTTCGTACTGCACGTCGGTGACCGAGGCACGAATGGTTTGCGTGCGATCGGTGAGCACGTTGACCTTGAGCGTCGCCGGCAGACTGGCGCGCAACTTGGGCAACAGTTGCTGCACACGGTCGACCACGTCGATCACGTTGGCGCCGGGCTGGCGCTGGATATTCAGGACAATCGACGGCGTGCTATTGGTCCACGCGGCCTGGCGTGGATTCTCCGGGCCCTGGGTCGAACTGGCGATCTGCGACAGACGGATCGGCGCGCCGTTCTTGTAGGCGATCACCAGGTCGCGGTACTCCTCGGCCGACTGCAACTGGTCGTTGGTGCCGATCGAATACGCCTGATATTTGCCGTCAATATTGCCCTTGGCCTGATTGACGTTGGCCGTGCCCAGCGAAGTGCGCAGGTCATCAAGGGACAGACCGAGATTGTTCAGCGCCGAGGTGTTGGCCTCGACCCGCACCGCCGGGCGCTGACCGCCGCTGATGGTGACCAGGCCGACACCGGTGATCTGCGAAATTTTCTGCGCCAGCCGCGTGTCGGCGAGGTCTTCAACCTTGGTCAGCGGCAGCACGTCGGAGGTCAGCGACAGGGTCAGCACCGGCGCGTCGGCCGGATTGACCTTGCTGTACACCGGCGGGTACGGCAGGTTGGCCGGCAGGAACGTGCCAGCGGCGTTGATCGCGGCCTGCACTTCCTGCTCAGCGACATCCAGCGACAACGACAGATCGAATTGCAGGGTCACCACCGAAGCGCCGTCGGAGCTGGTGGAGTTCATCGATTTGAGGCCCGGCATCTCGCCGAGCTGACGCTCCAGCGGCGCGGTGATCGACGAACTGATCACCTCGGGACTCGCGCCGGGGTATTGAGTGAAGACCTGGATAGTCGGGTAATCGACCTCGGGCAACGCCGACACCGACAGCAAGTGATAACCGAGCATGCCCAGCAACAGCACCGCCACCATCAACAGCGTGGTAGCGACCGGGCGTTCGATGAAGGGGCGCGAGACGTTCATGTTGGGCGCCTCCTCACTGCGCGACGACTTTCACCGCAGAGCCATCGTCGAGTTTGTCGGCGCCCTCGGTGACCACCTGCTCACCGGCCTTCACGCCGTTGTCGAGCACTGCCGAGACGTCCCCCGTCGCCGGGCCGGTCTTGATGTTGCGCAGGCTGACCTTGTTGCCCGGATCGACCACGACGAACACGAAATCGCCCTTGCTGCCGTGCTGGATCGCCCGGGTCGGCACCACGCTGATCTGGGTCAGCGTGTCGGCCTTGAGTCGCGCGTTGACGAACTGATTGGGAAACAGCGCCTTGCCCGCATCATCAAACTGCGCCTTGACCTTGATCGTGCCGGTGCTGGTATCGACCTGGTTGTCCAGCGCCAGCAGACTGCCAGTGGCCAGCAGATTGTGCTTGTTGCGGTCGTAGGCCAGCACCGTCACCGGCCCCTTGGCCATGGCCTGATTGATTGCGCCCAGATCATCTTCGGGCACGGCGAACACCACCGTGGCCGGGGTCATCTGGGTGATGACCGCAATCCCGGTGGTGCTGGTGGTGGTCACGTAGTTGCCGGGATCGACCTGACGCAGGCCGACCACGCCATCCACCGGCGAGGTGATGGTGCAATAACTCAATTGCACTTCGAGGTTCTGCACGCTGCCCTGATCGGAAGCGACCGTACCTTGCAGTTGCTGCACCAGGGAGGCCTGGGTATCGAGGGTTTGCTGGGTGGTGGAACCGACCTTGATCAGCTCGCGATAGCGCGCCAGATCGCGCACGGCGTTGGCAAGCAACGCCTGATCGTGCATCAGCGTACCCTTGGCCACCGCCAATTGCGCCTTGAGTGCGCGGTCATCGATGCGGGCGATCACCTGGCCCTTGCGCACCTGCTGGCCTTCCTGAAATTCGACCGAGCTTAAAATTCCGTCGACTTGGGTGATCACTGTCACGCTGCGGGTCGGGGTGACGGTGCCGAGGGCGTCGATGTACACCGGCACATCCTGCAACTTGACTGCGACCGTTGCCACGGGTTCGGCCGGCGGCGGTGGCTTGGGCTTGCGCTGGTTCGACGCGAGGAACAGCCACAGCACCACTGCCAGCAATACAAGCCCCAGCACAACGATGGCCCAGGCGATTTTGCTGCGTCTGCGTTTTTCCACGGTATTTCACTCGAACAGGCCGACAATCACACACGGCAATTGAAAGTGAAGCCCGGCCATACAAGGCAAATCCCTGGCCAATGGCTTGATCGCTGCCTTGAACTCTAGCAGCGCCTCCCGAGTTCACCCAAAGATCTGCAGGTTCGTTCAGCCCCGAGACAGCGAAGTCCGTCCGCCCCGTGGCCGGGGCATTCTTGAGCGCTGCGCGAGGCCGGTGCTACCATGCGCAACCGCCAGAACAGGCAAGGAACCACCGGGTTTATGAGCACAATCCGCGAGCGCAACAAAGAACTGATCCTGCGTGCCGCCAGTGAGGAATTTGCCGACAAAGGCTTCGCTGCGACCAAAACCAGCGACATCGCCGCCAAGGCAGGATTGCCCAAGCCCAACGTCTACTACTACTTCAAGTCCAAGGAAAACCTCTACCGCGAGGTCCTGGAAAGCATCATCGTGCCGATCCTGCAGGCCTCGACTCCGTTCAACCCGGACGGCGTGCCGAGCGAAGTGCTCAGTGGCTACATCCGCTCGAAGATCCGCATCTCCCGCGACCTGCCCTTCGCCTCCAAGGTGTTCGCCAGCGAAATCATGCACGGCGCCCCGCACCTCAGCGCCGACCTGGTCGAGCAGCTCAACAGCCAGGCCAAGCACAACATCGACTGCATCCAGAGCTGGATCGACCGCGGCCAGATCGCCCCGATCGACCCCAACCACCTGATGTTCAGCATCTGGGCCGCGACCCAGACCTACGCCGACTTCGACTGGCAGATCTCTGCGGTCACCGGCAAGGACAAACTGGACGAGGCGGATTACGAAGCGGCGGCGCAGACGATTATTCGGTTGGTGTTGAAAGGGTGTGAGCCGGATCAGTGAGACCGCGCTGACGCCATCGCGAGCAGGCTCACTCCTACAGGGAAACGCATTCCAAATGTAGGAGTGAGCCTGCTCGCGATCGAGGCGACACGGTTTCGGCTCAAACCCAAATCGCATCCCACAGCGGATAGTCTCCAAGCCTCTCCACCAGTCCAGCCCGCAAAGGGTTAGCGACGACATACCTTGCCATCTTCACTAAATCCTCCTCCTGCCGCAGTGCCCGGTCATGAAATCCTCTTTGCCAGAGGCCAACATTTCTACCGGTAGCCTGATTCACCGCTTTGGTGCTCAGCGATTTGGTCTTTTGCATCAGTTCGCTCAACGACCCTCTCTGCAATTCAATCAACCAATGAAAATGATCCGGCATCACCACCCACGCCAATGAGTTCGCCAAGCCGAGATCTTGTGCGCGCCGAAATTGATGAACCACCAATCGGCCCAAAGCAAAATCGGCAAAGATCGGTTTGCGATCAAGTGTGTTGGTCGTCAGTAGGTAGATTCGATTGGGCTCGGCATAGCGACCGGCTCGCAATCGGTGTGCAGCGGGTAGATCAGGCATTCCTTTGCCTCCCATGATCAGCTCATGAGAAGACTAGTTCTGCGTGCTCAATTTGATGGGACAGACTGTTGGCTGGATGTTTCTGGGAGAGAGCTATCGCGAGCAGGCTCACTCCTACGGGGGTTTGTGGTGTTCAGACATTTTGTGTCCAACCAAGATCCCTTGTAGGAGTGAGCCTGCTCGCGATAACGGTTAATCAATCAACACAGATTCAAGCCGCCACCCCCGCATCCGCCCTCAAATCCAGCGCCTCCACCGCTTTGATCGCCACTTGCTCATCAATATCCGACAGATCGCCGCTGATCCCGATCGCGCCCAGCACATTCCCCGCCTGATCACGAATTAAAACCCCGCCCGGGGCCGGGACCACGCTGCCCTGGCCCATGCTGTTGAGTGCGGCGATGAACGCCGGGCGTTGTTGGGCGTCCAGCGCCAGCAGGCGTGAGCCCTTGCCCAGGGCGATGGCGCCCCAGGCTTTGCCGATGGCGATGTTCGGGCGCAGCAGGCTGGCGCCGTCTTCGCGTTGCAGGGTGATCAGGTGGCCGCCGGTATCGAGTACCGCGATGGTCAGCGGCGCGGCGTTGATGCCGCGCCCGGTGCTGATGGCCTGGTTGACCAGGTTGACTGCGACTTTCAAGGTTAAAGCGCTCATGGTGCCGTCCTCATTTTGTTATTGGGAAAGTCGTGGGGCTGCGCTCAAGTGCCGCAGACCGATGCCACAAATAGAACACAATGAATTATTTTTTTGTATACAATAATTCTCGAAAGGCGCCACATGCGACGAAAAGCCACAGCAAAACCGGCTTCCGACGAATGAAACAGACGCTTGAGAAAATGGAGTGACCTGCGCCGTCCGCCGTTAATACACTCTGCGCAAAGCCACTTGTATACAATTACAAAACGTAAAGAGGCACAAAACCAA
>Ga0153931_100207_pt1 | contig 19565 bp, 13 predicted proteins | sample TSNJ015MetaG_FD_104730 | JGI IMG/M metagenome (GOLD analysis project Ga0153931, IMG submission 104730) | Attine ant fungus gardens microbial communities from New Jersey, USA - TSNJ015 MetaG | ecosystem: Host-associated > Fungi > Mycelium > Unclassified | place: USA: New Jersey, Wharton State...
AAATCTGCGCGCACGGCCGCGCACTCCCAACGGAGCCGGCGCACGATACCAGTTTGCGTTTATGCGCAAAAGTGATGTTTGAGTATATGTAAATAACCAAATTGACTAATGAGAACGGTTATCGCGATACCCACATTTGTCATGCGGGCAATCATCAACTTTACTGTGATCGTGTTTGAGTGCAATCACCTATAAAACCGATAAGAGGCGATGCAATGAGCAATCCGACCAAAGCCCGTAAACCCGACAGTACCGTTGATGCCTGGGCGATTTTGTTTCTGATAATCCTGGTGGTAGGAACCGCCGTATTCTGGGTCAGCCACCAATAAACTCGCGTTGATTGGACCTCGATTGACTGTCGTATTGCCACTATCATGGCCGTCAACGTTCAAGGTTCAGACAACTATGTTGAAGGTTCTTATTACGTGTGCGTGGTTGCTGGGATCGACGTACGGGGCCATGGCCCACGCCGCGTCGGTGGTGTTTCTCAACCCTGGCACGTCCACGGAAACCTTCTGGGTCAACTACGCGCAATTCATGCAGGCCGCCGCCAAGGACCTCGGCCTGGATTTGCGCGTGCGTTATTCCGAGCGCGATCCTCGTAACACCCTGGCCCAGGCCCGGGAAGCGCTGCAAGGCAGCGAGCGGCCTGATTACCTGGTGCTGGTGAATGAGCAATACGTCGCCCCGCAGATTCTGCGCATGGCTCAGGGCAGCCGGGTCAAGTTGCTGATCGTGAATAACGCCCTGACCAGCGACCAGGTGCAACTGCTGGATGCCCACAGCTATCCCAACTGGCTCGGCAGTCTTATCGCCAATGATGAGGAGGCCGGTTACCTGATGCTCACAGAGCTGCTGCGTCAGCATGGCCCTGTCGCACCCGGCCAAACCCTCGATCTGCTGGCGTTTTCCGGGGTCAAGACCACGCCGGCGGCGCAGCTGCGCGAGCAGGGTTTACGGCGGGCCCTGGTCGATTTCCCCTACGTGCGTATGCGCCAGCTGGTGTATGGCGAGTGGAGCCGCCAGCGCGCGTTCGAACAGGCCACGCAACTGTTCAAACGTTATCCGCAAACCGCCTTGGTGTGGTCGGCCAATGATGAAATGGCGCTGGGCGCGATGGCGGCGCTGCAAGCCACTGGGCGTACGCCGGGCAAGGACGTGCTGTTCAGCGCCGTCAACAGTTCGCCCGAGGTAGTGCGGGCTCGCCTTGATGGGCGCTTGAGCGTTTTGGTGGCAGGGCACTTCACCCTTGGCGGCTGGGCGATGGTGTTGCTGCATGACGATGCGCTGGGGCTGGATATCCGCCAGAACGGCGTGAATGAACGCAAGCTCGATCTGTTTGAGTTGATCGGCCCGGACCTTGCCCAGCGGCTGCTGGACATCAACGCGGCGCAGGTCTACGGCGTGAATTTTCGGGCGTTGTCGGCCCAGGGCAAACCGGCCGGTTACGTTTACCCGTTCGGCTTGCAGCTGTTAACGCCTTGAGCGCACTCAAACGCCTGCAAGGTGCAGCACCAGCTTGACGATGGCGAACAGGGTCAATGCAAACACCGCCGTGAACACAATCCCCAGGATCACGAAGTGGCTGGGCTTGCCGTGCGTGAAATCGCGCGCGCGGTTCTTCCCGCTTTGCACCCCGAAGGCCGCGGCCATCACGCTGTGCAGCATTTGCCAGAAAGTAGGGGGCTTATTGGGTGAGTCGTTCATAAAACCCTCGTCATGCGGATCCGGTCGATCCTGAGCAAGCATAGTCAATTCCCCGCATCAGGCCATAAAAGTGCACCGCTTCTGGGGGCCGCCAGCGTGATTTTCTGATGCTTCTTCAAGACGCATCAGGAATCGTCAAACATGCCCACCCCTTCACTTCATGCTCCGTTCATCAAGGCCCGTCTGCCCGGGTGGATCAAACACCTGACGGCGGCGGATATCGAGGCCCTCTACCGCGCGCGCGACCCGGTGCAGCGCTTCAAGCGCGGCTATCCCGAGGCGATTGCCGCCGCCAGCCCAGCAGTGCGCCAAGCCCTGGAAGACAGCGGCCGCCGGCGCCAGGCCTCCAGCCAGGCCCTGGCCGCAACGCTGAAAGACTTCAAAGGCCTCACTGAATTTGCCGAGCCGTTGCTGGCCGAGGCATTGCACAAGACATTCGCCCAAACACCCGACGTCAACACCACCGCGCTGTTCCACCTGCGCGCGCCCAACCGGCTCGAACAGCATTCGCTGTTGCAAGCCGCGCTGCGCAACTTCGAAGACGGTGAGCGGTTTGATGAAACCGCGCTGCAGGAAACCAGTGCGCTGGCGCCGGCGGGGTCGCTGGACATCCTGGCGTACGATGAAAGCAACCGTTATCCGTTTGCGAAATGGCGTTACCGCCTGCGCGACAAGCTGTCGATCAAGCCTGCGGATTTCGCCAACCTGTGCCGCGAGCTGGACCTGGGTCAGCAATACCAGCAACACCTGAGCCGCGTGTTTGAGACGCCAGCCACTGCGGCGCAGGTGCGTCGGCAGATGATCGAGGCAAACAAGGACACGCTGCGGGTGCACGCCCACATCGCTCGCCTGCGCAACACCCTCAGCGCCACGGCCTACGCCACGTTGCTGGCGATACTCGATGCCCATCCCGCACCGACCCTGGATGGCAAGCCGGTGGCTTACAGCCAGTTGAACCTGTTGGGGGCGCAGGTGAGCGAGGTGCTGATCATCGGCGCCAGCACACGCAAGCCGTTGCCGGGCATGGCGACGCTCATCGACGTTATCCTGCCGGCGGCCGAGCTGCTCAAACTCCGGGCTGGCGACAGTCGAGTCATCGTGTGGATCCCCGGTGATCCGCGCAACCCAGTCAGGGAATACGCATCGCTCAAGGCGTTCACCACACAGTTGGCGCTCAACTTGCGCTCGGTGGGTTACCAGCGGTTTTTTACCGGCTTCTTGTCCCAGGATGAAGCGCAGACGTTCCTTCGGCGGCTTAAAAGCCAACTGAAAACGATGCGCTGGAACCCGAACCCGGTGCCACCAGGGCCCCATTACAACCCTGCGGCCTATGCCAACGGGATGTACGAGGAAGTCTGGAACGACAGCGTCAAGCTGCAGCCCGAGGAGACGTTCATCAGCGCCGAGGTATTCGGTCACCTGTACGAATGCCACCTTGCGCGCCTCAGGTCCAACGCGAAGTTGCTGGCGGTACCCACCGCGCAAGTCGATCACGACGCCTGGGTCAATCGCCTCAAGCACTGGGCCGAATGGGGCCTGAACCTAGTCAATGTCGCGGCGTTTTTGGTGCCGGGGCTGGGCGAAGTGATGATGGCCGTCACCGCCGTACAGCTCGGCTATGAGGTTTATCAAGGCGTGCAAGCGTGGAACGCTGGCGACAGGGAAGAGGCCTGGGCGCATCTGGCCTCGGTGATGCAGAACGTCGCGTTCATGGCCGCGCTGGGCGCCGTGGCGGGCAGGGCGCCGCCGGTTATACCGTCGCGCTTTGTCAACGGCATGAGCCGGGTGGTCACGCCGTTCGGCAAACTGCGCTTGTGGCATCCCGACCTTGCGGCCTACAAAAGCAGCGTCTCGCTCAGGGGGCTTGAACCCAACGCATTGGGGCAATACCCGGTAGCAGGCAAAACCTACATTGCGCTGGAGGGCAATGTTTACGAAAAGACTTTCGACCCGGTGCGCAAGCAATGGCGGATCAAGCACCCGACTGAAATCGACGCCTATCAGCCGGTTGTGCAACACAACGGGCACGGTGCCTGGCGGCACACGCTGGAGCGGCCGTTGGCATGGCGTCGCAGCACGTTGCTGCGCCGCTGCGGACTGCACATGGAGCCATTTTCCGATGCACAACTGGAACAGATCGCCGACGTCTGCGGGATCAGTGATGATCAATTGCGCAAGCTGCACATGGATCAACAGGCGCCGCCGCCAGAGTTGTTGGAGGTGGCGCGGTTATTCGAGGCAGACCGTCAGGCGGACGAGGTAATTAAACAAATCCGCGAAGGCGCCTGCCTGGAGGGCCTCTGCCAGTTCATGGTGCCGCTGGCCGTGGACATGCCGGGCTGGCCGGTCGAGGAGGTGGTGGAGGTGTTCAGCGGCCCCGAACCCTGGGGCGCTTCCCAGCGGTTCGGCGCAGAGTCGCCGGGCAGCGCAAGGCCCACGATCAAGATGACCCAGGCGCAAGTCGATGCCGGGCAATTGCCGGTGCTCGTGCTGGCAGCCCTCAATGAGGCGCAAATCAGCCGTTTGCTCGGCCGCGAAAGCATGCCGGCCGGCGCCGATCCGGTGCAGGTGTTCAGAGAGCGTCTGGCCGATCAGGCGCAGGCTCGCAATAAGGCCCTGTTCGACAGCCTCCTGAGCCGACGAGCGCCGCCAGAGGCGGATATTCGCGCGCTGCAGCGCAGTTTTACGTCGCTGTCGCCAGAAGCCGCGCAGCGGGTGCTGGCCAGTGCCGGCGCTGCCGAGTTGAGCCAACTGCGCAGCAGCGGCCGGGTGTCCCTGCGCCTGGCCAAAGTCATTCGCGAGCACCTGCATCGGGGCAGTGTGAGCCGCGCCTTGGCAGGCGTGTACCGCGACAACCTGGCCTCTGCGGCCAGTGACCGTGTGGCGCTGCACAGCCTCGAGCAACTGCCCGGTTGGTCGCCGGCTATGCGCATAGAAGAACGGTCCCTCGGCATCAACGGGCCGCTGGTGGACAGCATCGGCACTGAGCAGGCCGCAACGCGTTATTACCTGATCAAGGCGGGGGAGAGTTTTCGCCTGCTGGATGCCGAGGGCAGGGCACTCAATAGCCTTCCCCGGTATGGTCGCAATCTGTTTGAGTCGCTGCTGCACGCGCTGCCCGAGACGCTACGCGCGTCCTTACAGGGCGAGCCGGCTGAGGCGTTGCGCAAACACGTGGCGGACTACGCGTGCAGCCACCGCGAGGCCATGTCGCGCATCCTCAAGCGCGAGCCGCTCACACCCGGCGCCGGTCGCCGGGTCCGAAGCCCGACCGGTCAACTGGGTTACGCGGCCAGTGGTGATGCGGTGGGGTTCGCCGACGAGCCGTTGGTTGCCAGGGTGCGGGACATTTATCCCAATCTGGATGATCAGCAGGCGTTGCAGTTCGTCAGGAGTCGACTGCTTGCCGGTGACTCCGACCAGCAGGTGTTTCACCTGTTGGAGAACCGGCGCAGGGAGTTCGAGGGCTTGCGCGCAGCGCTGGACACCTGGGTCGAGGGCGACGTGCCTGCGTATCCTCGCGGAGCCAACTGGCCAACCCGACGCGATATCGCCGAGCGGCTCATTGACGGCTGGAGAAACGGTTTGTACCGCGGGCAAGCCCCGTTGTTCGAGCTCAATCTGTTGGGCACCGAGCCGTTGCCGACCTGGGCTGCCGATTTTTCCCATGTGCGCAAGCTGCGAATCAGCAGTTCACAGCTTGCCGCAGGTGCGCTTTTCGAACAGTTTGGCGCGCTTGAAGCCCTCGATGTTTTCATTGACTCAGCCAACATGGCTGCATTTGCCGACGCGCTGCCGGGCCTCACCCGCATCACTGAGCTCAAGCTCGAACTGCCGACGTTTTTCGGTGAGTATTCACCGGCATTGACCCAGGCCCTTCAAGGCATGAACCAGCTGGAGCAGTTGCACTTGACCGGCAGTCTTCCGGCCCTGGATTACCGTGCGCTGCCACGTTTGCGCACGCTACGGCTGGCCGGCAACCTGCGTGAATGGCCGGCAGGGCTGCTGGCGCTTGAGGCGCTTGAGTCGGCGGACCTGACCGGTGTGCAGATCGCCTCACTGCCCGATGAACTGTTCACGGGGCATGAGCGTTTGTGGCGCCGCTTGAGGTTGAACTGGAAGGCGCTGGAACCGCAGGCGTTCCGCAAGGCGTTTGACTACGTGCAGGGCAATCCGGCGCACCTGGTGGACGAGCCCTACATCGTCGCGCAGCACTGTGAGCGGCGCCTTGAGGCGCTGGTGCCGCACGTACCGGCCTTCGCCGCCAATGCACTCGCCGCGTTCAGCGAGGACGGCGTGGCGGGCCGTGCGTTGCTGGATAAAGTCGAGGCGCTGCACGCGGAGTATCGCGCCTGGGATGCGCCACTGGTTGAATGGCAGAGCCGCGATGGCGTGCGCGTCGAGGGCGAGCAGATGCCCTCCCATCATCGCCAGACGCTGGCGGACAGGCTGCGTGTGTGCTGGCGTGACGCTTTGGCTGCCCGGTACGCGGCCCGCGAGCCGCTGGCGGGTACGTCGCGAGGCCGTGGCGAGCCAATGAGAGAAACGTTGGACTTGCGCGAATACGGTGCGCCGGGCGATTTACCGGCGCTGGGCGATACGGTGTTCCCGCAGATCCGGCGTTTGATCCTGGCCGGCGCAAAGCTCACGGCGGCGCAGGTGAATGCGTTCGTGGGCCGGTTTGTGCAGCTGCGCGAACTGGACCTGAGTCACAACCGCCTGACCGAGCTGCCTCAGGCCCTCGAGACGCTGGAGCACCTGAGCGACCTGAATCTTTGTGGCAACGAACTGACGATCACCACGCCTATCCAGACGCGGCTCAACCGCCTCCAGGCGCTGCGACGGCTGGACTTGTCGATGAACCGCGTCGGCCGGCTGAGCGTCACGTCGCTGACGGAACTGGTGTCGCTGAACCTGGGGCAGACCGCGATCCTCGACTGGCCCGAGGGCGTGCTGAACCTGCCGCGCCTGGGGTTCCTCGACCTCAGCCACAGTGCGGTCACCGGCATTCCCGAGGCAGCGCTGGCGGGGCACGATGCGCTGCTGGCCGGTACCACCTTGCGTGGTTGCCGCTTGAGCCCGGCGGCGCTGGCCGTGGCGCAGGCTTTTGCCCGCTGCACCAGCGCCGGAAAACCTATGGCGAGCATGTTTGTCAGGCCGTTCGGGATTGATCGAAACGTACTGGCGGCCGGCATGACCGGCGGCGATCCCCTGTTCTTCCCGGTCGAGGTGTCGCAGCAACCGGACCTGATAGTGCCGCTGGCATTGGCGCCAAAAGCCACCGAGGCGTCGCTGACCTCGGCCGAGCGCTTGCAGCGCCTGGATCCACAGCTGGATGCCACCCAGGCCGGCAAGCGAATCGACGCATGGCTGGCGCAGGACGTCAGTGCCACGCAGATCGAAACGGCGCTGCGCCAATGGCAGGCGCAGCACACCCAGATGATCGAGCGGTTGAACGGCTGGATTGACAGGCCAGCCGTGCGCAACCGTAACGAGTGGGTGAACGCGACCGACCGCCGGCGCGCCGCTGATCGGCTGCTGGCCTGCTGGCGAGAGACGCTGAGCGACGTGCGGGGCATCGAGGTGCCCGCCAGTGACGCTGCGCTGGACTTGAGCGGCCTGATCCTCGGTGACCTGCCGGCGCTGCCGGTTACCTTCAACCATGTGCGGGCGCTGGACCTGAGCGGTGTACGCCTTACGGCCGCCTCGAACGATTTTTTACGCGCCTTTGCGCGCGTGAACCGCCTGATGCTCAACGGCAACCGCATGGGCACGCTGCCCGAGGCCGTAACGCAGATGGCAGACCTGACCGAACTGGGCATTAACGACAACGCGCTGGCGGCCAACGTGCCGTTGCAGCGCCAACTGCGTGACTTGCCGCGCCTGCAAGTGTTGGACTTGGGGCGCAACGCCCTGAGTACCTTCGACCTCACCGGTCTCGACCGCCTGCAAAGCCTGGATCTGAGTCGCAACCGGCTGTCTGAATGGCCCACCGGCGCATTGGAAGCTCCCGCGCTGACCCGTCTGGATCTCAGGAGCAACTACCCGATAGCCGTCATCCCTGCCGAGGCATTTGAGCCACAACATGCTGCCTTGATGGCCGGTACCGACCTGTCCGACAACCTGCTGCTTGAGGAAGCGTTCATCCGCCTGCGCGAGTATCAACGCGAAACCGGGCATGGGCTGGGTTTCAGTGCCGAGGAAATTGACGATCAACTGGCGGGGTATGGGGCCGAGTCCGATGACGAACATCCTGACGTTCACCCTGAGCTTGAGCCTGCAGACGTGCAAAAGGCCCGCTGGTTTACCGGCGTGGCCCTCGACTCGGAAAAACACAGGATATGGGACACGGTGATCGCCCGTGACGACAGCGGTGATTTCTCCAACATACTGGCGCAACTGCGTAATACCCGAGATTTTGAACTCGACCGCGCCGACCTGGCCGGGCGGGTTTGGCAAGTGCTGGAGGCGGCCTATGGCGATGCAGCCTTGTGCGAGCGGCTGATGGGCATCGCGCGTGCTTCCAGGCTTGCGGTGACCTGTGGCGATGGGCGGATGCTGTTGTTCAACGCGCTGGAAGTCGAAGTCTACGAGTTCAATGCCCTGCGTGCCATCGACCCCACCGACAAGGGGCGCGCCCTGTTGAACCTGTCCAGAGGCTTATTCCGCCTGGACCAGCTGGAGGAAGTGGCGAGCGTGCGGATTCGCGAAAACCCGGGCACCGACCCGGCCGAAATACGCCTGGCCTATCGTATCGGCCTGGCCCGGCGCCTGGCTTTGCCCAGGCAACCTGCAAGCATGCTCTACGAAGGTCTTTCCGGAGTACGGCCAGTCGACCTGGAGGCGGCCTATACGACGATCATGGCCCGCGAACAGACATCGCTGTTCATCGAGCAACTGACGGCGCGCACGTACTGGGTCGATTATCTGCAGCAACAATACCCGGACGCTTTCGCCCGGGTGCAGCAGACGCTGGCGGACAGCGCGTCGGCGCTGGAGGATCGCTACCCCGACATGAATTCGGCGTACCTCCAGCAGATGGAGGCGTTGCAGAAGGCCAACAAGGTGCAGCGTCAGGCCTTGATAAACGTGCTGTCAGCGCGGGAGATCGCCGCGCTGAGCCAGTAGCCGATCAGTTGTCGTAACCCAGGTTCGGCGCCAGCCAGCGCTCGGTCACGGCCAGGTCCTGGCCTTTGCGCGCGGTGTAGCTCGCGACCTGGTCCTTGTCGACCTTGCCCACGGCAAAGTACTGCGCCTGTGGATGGGCAAAGTACCAGCCACTGACCGCCGCCGCCGGGAACATCGCGTAGTGCTCGGTGAGGAACACGCCGCTGCGCCCGGCGTGCATTTCGCGCGCCTCGGGGTCCAGCAGTTGGAACAGCTGGGCCTTCTCGGTGTGATCAGGGCACGCCGGGTAGCCGGGAGCAGGGCGGATGCCGCTGTATTGCTCCTTGATGAGCGCTTCGTTGTCCAGTTGCTCGTCCTTGGCGTAACCCCAGTGCTCTTTACGCACTTGCTGGTGCAGCCACTCGGCGCAGGCTTCGGCCAGGCGGTCGGCCAGGGCCTTGACCATGATTGAGTTGTAGTCGTCGCCCGCGTCCTGATAGGCCTTGGCGACTTCTTCTGCGCCGATGCCGGCGGTGGTGATGAAACCACCGATGTAGTCGGTCACGCCGCTGTCTTTTGGCGCCACGAAGTCGGCCAGGGAGAAGTTCGGCTTGCCGTCGGTCTTGATGATCTGCTGGCGCAGGTGATGCAGCCTGGCAATCGGCTGGCCATCGTCGCCGTAGACTTCCAGGTCATCGTCCTGCACCTGGTTGGTCGGCCAGAAACCGAATACCGCGCGGGCGCTGATGAGTTTTTCGTCGATCAGCTTCTTGAGCATTTCCTGGGCATCGGCGTAGAGCGCGGTGGCCGCTTCACCAACCACTTCGTCTTCGAGGATGCGCGGAAACTTGCCGGCCAGGTCCCAGGAGATAAAGAACGGCGTCCAGTCGATGTACTCGGCCAGCACCTTGAGGTCGATATTGTCCAGCACCTTGGCGCCGGTAAAAGTCGGCTTCACCGGGGTATAGGTGCTCCAGTCGAACTGCGGCTTCTTGGCGATGGCCGCCGGGTAGCTCAGGCGCTCGGTGCGGGCGCTGCGGTTAGACGTACGCTCGCGCACGTCGATGTATTCCAGGCGGGTTTTCTCGACGAAGCCGGCCTTCAGCTCCTTGGACAGCAATTGCGTGGCCACGCCCACTGCGCGCGAAGCGTCGGTGACGTAGATCACCGCGTCGTTGCTGTACTTGGGCTCGATCTTGACCGCCGTGTGGGCCTTGGAGGTGGTGGCGCCACCGATCATCAGCGGCAGGTGGAAGTCCTGGCGCTGCATCTCGCGGGCCACATGAACCATCTCATCCAGAGACGGCGTGATCAGCCCGGACAGGCCGATGATGTCGCACTTCTGTTCCCTGGCCACCTGCAGGATCTTCTCCGCCGGCACCATTACGCCCAGGTCGACAATGTCATAGCCGTTGCAACCGAGCACCACGCCGACAATGTTCTTGCCGATGTCGTGCACGTCGCCCTTCACCGTGGCCATCAGGATCTTGCCCTTGGCTTCCGGTTTGTCGCCTTTTTCCAGCTCGATAAACGGAATTAAGTGGGCCACGGCCTGCTTCATCACCCGGGCCGATTTCACCACCTGGGGCAGGAACATTTTGCCGGCGCCGAACAGGTCGCCGACGATGTTCATGCCGGACATCAGCGGGCCTTCGATCACTTCGATCGGGCGCGCGAACGACTGGCGCGATTCTTCGGTGTCTTCAACGATGTGCGTGGTGATGCCTTTGACCAGCGCGTGTTCCAGGCGCTTGTTGACGTCCCAGCCACGCCATTCTTCGGTCTCGGCCTCTTTGACGCTGCCGTCGCCCTTGTACTTGTCGGCGATGGCCAGCAGGGCGTCAGTGCCTTCCGGCGTGCGGTTGAGCACCACGTCTTCCACCGCATCGCGCAGCTCGGCCGGGATCTGGTCGTAGATCTCCAGCTGGCCGGCGTTGACGATACCCATGCTCAGGCCGTTGCGGATCGCATACAGCAAAAACACCGAGTGAATCGCCTCACGCACCGGGTTGTTGCCGCGGAACGAGAACGACACGTTGGACACGCCACCCGAGGTCAGCGCATACGGCAGCTCGTCGCGGATGTAGGCGCAGGCGTTGATGAAGTCGACGGCGTAGTTGTTGTGCTCCTCGATACCGGTGGCGACCGCGAAGATGTTCGGGTCGAAGATGATGTCTTCCGGCGGGAAGCCGACGTCATTGACCAGGATGTCGTAGGAGCGTTTGCAGATTTCTTTCTTGCGCGCTTCGGTGTCGGCCTGGCCGGCTTCGTCGAAGGCCATCACCACCACCGCGGCGCCATAACGCTTGCACAGTTTGGCGTGGTGAATGAACTGCTCGACGCCTTCCTTCATGCTGATGGAGTTGACGATGCCCTTGCCCTGGATGCATTTGAGGCCGGCTTCGATCACTTCCCACTTGGAGGAGTCGATCATGATCGGTACGCGAGATGTCCGGCTCGCCGGCAATCAGATTGAGGAAGGTCACCATGGCCTTCTTCGAATCGAGCATGCCCTCGTCCATGTTGATGTCGATCACCTGGGCGCCGGCTTCAACCTGCTGCAGGGCGACTTCCAGGGCTTCGGTGTAGTTGTCTTCACGAATCAACCGGGCGAAGCGGGCGGAACCGGTGATGTTGGTGCGCTCGCCGACGTTGACGAACAACGAGCTGCGATCAATCGTGAACGGCTCCAGGCCCGACAAGCGGCACGCCTTGGGAATGTCCGGGATCGGGCGCGGCGCGTAGCCGGCCACAGCTTTGGCGATGGCTTCAATGTGGCCTGGCGTGGTACCGCAGCAGCCGCCGACGATGTTCAGGAAGCCGCTCTGGGCGAACTCTTCGATGACCTTGGCGGTTTGCGACGGCAACTCGTCATATTCGCCGAATTCGTTGGGCAGGCCGGCGTTCGGGTGCGCCGAAACGTGGGTATTGGCCTTGTTCGACAGCTCTTCCAGGTACGGACGCAACTCGCTCGCACCCAGTGCGCAGTTGAGGCCCACGGACAGTGGCTTGGCGTGGCTGACGGAGTTCCAGAACGCTTCGGTGGTCTGGCCCGACAGGGTACGGCCGGAAGCGTCGGTGATGGTGCCGGAAATCATGATCGGCAGTTCGACGTTCAGTTCCTCGAACACGCCCTGTACAGCGAAGATCGCGGCCTTGGCGTTGAGGGTGTCGAAAATGGTCTCGATCAGGATCAGGTCGGCGCCGCCCTCGATCAGGCCCTTGGTGGCTTCGGTGTAGTTTTCCACCAGCTCATCGAAGGTCACGTTGCGGTAGCCGGGGTTGTTCACATCGGGCGACAGCGAGCAGGTACGGCTGGTCGGGCCAAGCACGCCGGCGACAAAACGCGGCTTGGCCGGGTTTTCCAGGGTCTTGGCGTCGGCGATTTTGCGTGCCAGTCGCGCGCCTTCTACGTTTAATTCGTAGGCCAGTTCTTCCATGCCGTAATCGGCCATGGAAATACGCGTGGCGTTGAAGGTGTTGGTTTCCAGAATGTCGGCACCGGCATCCAGGTAGGCCTTTTCGATGCCGCCGATCACGTCGGGGCGGGTGAGCACCAGCAGGTCGTTGTTGCCCTTGACGTCACTCGGCCAATCGGCAAAGCGTTTGCCGCGGTAGTCGTTTTCCTCAAGCTTGTAGCTCTGGATCATCGTGCCCATGCCGCCGTCGAGGATCAGGATGCGTTCCTTAAGGGCTTGGTGAAGGGCTTGCAGACGAGCGCTACGATCGGACATGGGACTACTCTGGTCAGGCATTTCGGAGGGCGTGAATCATAACAAACCTGTGCCGATTTAGAGCATGTCCAGGTTTTGCATGAATATCGTTCATGTTGGCGGATGGCATGGCCCGGTAGACTGCTGGCACTTTTATATCGCACGCATTGAATCGGGACCGGATACATGTCACTTCGCCTCATCATCAGCGCCGTTTTGGCCTTGATAGCCAGCTGCGCTCAGGCACAGGCTTTACCGGTCAACAGTCCCGCCCCGGCGATCTCCTATACCCGCGACGTCCAACCGATCTTCACCGAGAAGTGCGTGGCCTGCCACGCCTGTTACGACTCAGCCTGCCAGCTCAACCTGGGCAGTGCCGAGGGCGCGGCGCGCGGCGCGACCAAAATGCCGGTCTACGACGGCGAACGCAGCCAGGCCGCACCGACCACCCGTTTGTTCTCAGACGCCTTCGGCAAGCAGGCCTGGCAGCAGAAGGGCTTTTACTCGGTGCTGGACGCCCAGGGCAGCCAGGCCGCGTTGATGGCCCGCATGCTGGAGCTGGGTCATAACGCGCCACTTGAACCCAATGCCAAACTGCCCGACGAGATCATGCTGGGCCTGAATCGCCAGAACCTGTGCGCCATGCCCGGCGAGTTCAATGCCTACGCCGGCGCGCATCCCAAGGAAGGCATGCCGCTGGCCGTCACCGGCCTGACCGACCAGCAATACCAGACGCTGCAGCGCTGGCTGGCCTCCGGCGCCCCGATTGATGACCAAGGCCTGGCGCCCAGCGCCAGGGAAGCCTTGCAGGTGCAGCAGTGGGAAAACCTGTTCAACCAGCCCGGCGCCCGCGAAAGCCTGGTGGCGCGCTGGTTGTATGAGCATTTGTTCCTGGCGCACATTTACTTCGAGAACGGCGAGCCGGGGCATTTCTTCCAGTGGGTGCGCTCACGCACGCCGAGCGGCCAGCCGATTGATCTGATCGCCACCCGTCGCCCCAACGATGATCCAGGCACCAATGTTTATTACCGTCTCTGGCCGGTGCAGGGCGTGATCGTGCACAAAACGCACATCACTTACCCGTTCAGCGCGGCGAAAATGGCGCGCATCAAGGCGCTGTTCTACGCCGGTGACTGGCAGGTCAACGCCTTGCCAGGCTATGGTCCGGGGCGCCGGGCCAACCCGTTCGAAACCTTTGAGGCGATTCCGGCCAAGGCGCGTTACCAGTTCATGCTCGATAACGCCGAATACTTCGTGCGCACCTTTATTCGCGGGCCGGTGTGCCGTGGGCAGATCGCCACGGACGTGATTCGCGATAATTTCTGGGCCCTGTTCCAGGACCCGGACCACGACCTGTACATCACCGATGCGCGTTATCGCGGCCAGGCCACGCCATTGCTGGCGATGCCGGGGCAGAACGACGACGTGGGCAGCGTGCTCGGCCTGTGGCTGGCCTATCGCGACAAGCGTAACCAGTACGAGGCCTTGCGCCGTGACAGCTACGCAGACTTGCCGCCGCCGAGTTGGTCGACCCTGTGGGCGGGTAACGACAATGCCTTGTTGAGCATTTTCCGCCATTTTGACAGTGCCTCGGTGACCAAGGGCCTGATCGGCGAGGTGCCGCAAACGATGTGGTTGTTCGATTACCCGTTGCTGGAACGCACTTATTACCAGTTGGCGGTGAACTTCGATGTGTTCGGCAACGTGTCGCACCAGGCCCAGACCCGGCTGTACTTCGACCTGATCCGCAATGGCGCCGAGCAGAACTTCCTGCGTCTGATGCCGGCGGATACCCGCGATGATTTTATGGACGATTGGTACCAGAACAGCGGCAAGCTCAAGCTGTGGCTGGACTATGAAGCGATTGATGATGACAAGCCGAGCGGCTTGCACCTGGATGAAAAGGACCCGAAGCGCGATTTTGCCAAGCAGTTGCTGACGCGTTATGGCTACTTGAATGCCAGCCCGGATCCGATCAACCGCTGCACCAGTGCCTATTGCTCGCGCGACGGCATTGAGCCGGCGTTGCAGGCTGCGGAGCAGGCGCTCAGTCGCCTGACGTCGAGGCCGGCAGCGGGGCTCAAGGTGATTGATCAATTGCCCGAGGCGAGCCTGCTGCGGATCGAAACGGCCAGTGGCAAACGCGAGTTCTACAGCATGCTGCGCAACCGGGCGCACAGTAATGTGGCGTTCCTGTTGGGTGAGGCTTATCGCTATCAACCGGGCCTGGACACTGTGACCATCTACCCCGGTGTGCTCAGCAGCTACCCGAATTTCATCTTCAATATCCCCGCGCAGGAAGTGCCGGAGTTTGTGGCGGCAATGGAAAATGCCAGGGACGCCAAGCGCTTCGAGAAGATCGTCGATCGCTGGGGCGTGCGCCGCAGCCATCCGCTGTTCTGGCAGTATTTCCATGACGCGTCGCAGTACATCCGCGAAACCACGCCGGTGGAAGAGGGCGTGCTGGACATGAACCGCTACGAGAATCTTTGATCGACCTTTGGCCGTCCGCCATGGTCCCAACTTCATCTAGATGAGTTGGGAAGGGCGGCAAACAATGTTGATCTCGGTACAGGCGTTGCGCGCGCTGGCGGCCTGGACAGTGGTAGGGCACCACTTCATGCAGATTTTCTTCGGTTTCAAGGCGGACACGGCCTTGGGAAGGTTATTTGTCGAAAAGGGCGCCGCGGGCGTGGACGTGTTTTTTGTCATCAGCGGCCTGGTGATTTTCCTGTCTACCCAGGACAAGGACCTGCCGCCCTGGCGTTTCCTGTTGTACCGTTTGCTGCGCATCGTGCCGGCCTACTGGTTCTACACGCTGCTGATGGCATTACTGGTGGTGGTCGCCCGGCCAATGCTGCCGGACCAGAGCGTTGATGCCGCCCATGTGTTGATGTCGCTGTTGTTTATTCCTTCGCAAAACCCCGGCGGTTATGGCGTGTACCCGACCCTTAACGTCGGTTGGACGCTGAACTACGAGATGCTTTTTTACCTGCTGTTTGCCTGGGCCTTGCTGTTCCGTCGGCAATGGCGACTGCTGGTGGTGGCGGCGTTGCTATTTGCGGTCTGCGAGGCCTGGACCTCGTTTGGCTGGATCAGTGAGTTCTATCGCTCGGACATTGTCGTCGAATTTCTGATGGGCATCGGCATCGGCATGCTCTACCGCAAGGGCTGGATTCGCCCGGGGTTATGGCTGCCGCTGCTGGGAATCGTCGCAGCGCTGCTGGCGATCTATCATTGGCCGGCCTCGCCCCGCGCCTTGACCTGGGGCCTGCCCAGCGCGGTGTTGGTGGTGGCGTGCGTGGCGCTTGAGCGATTCTTCGTCAACTATGGTCTGTTTAAATTGCTTGGGGACTGCTCCTATTCGGTGTATTTGCTGCACGTGCTGGTGCTTTCGGCCGGCGGTTATCTGGCCCAGCGTTACGCGCTGAACCCTTATGCCGTGCTGGCCGTGTGCGTGGTGATCATCGGCCTGAGCGCCATGGGCAGCTACCGATGGCTGGAGCAGGGCAGTTATCGCGTGCTCAAAGGCTGGTTTGATGGCGACGAGCGGTCGAATTTATCCCGACAAAAACACTAGGACTTTGTACCTCTGTAATGATTTGGCGTAAACTGCCCGCAAGCCTGTGAGGAGTTTCCATGACTGCCATAACCATTACCGACGCCGCCCACGATTACCTGGCCGACCTGCTGTCCAAGCAGAACACCCCAGGTATCGGCATCCGCGTCTTTATCACCCAGCCCGGCACCCAATACGCCGAGACTTGCATTGCCTACTGCAAGCCCGGAGAAGAGAAGCCTGAAGACACCGCCCTGGGGCTGAAAAGCTTCACCGCGTACATCGACAACTTCAGCGAAGCCTTCCTCGATGACGCCGTGGTCGACTACGCCACCGACCGCATGGGCGGCCAGTTGACCATCAAGGCGCCCAACGCCAAGGTGCCGAATGTCAACGCTGACAGCCCGGTCAACGAGCGCATCAACTACTACCTGCAAACCGAGATCAACCCGGGGCTGGCCAGCCACGGCGGTCAGGTCAGCCTGATTGATGTCGTCGAAGACGGTATTGCCGTACTCAAGTTCGGCGGCGGTTGCCAGGGCTGCGGCCAGGCAGACGTGACCTTGCGTGAAGGCATCGAGCGCACCTTGCTCGAGCGCATCCCCGAGCTCAAGGGCGTACGCGACGTCACCGACCACACGCAGAAAGAAAACGCCTACTACTGAGTAAGGTGTTCGCTGCGAACAAAAAAACGGCGCCCCGTGAGCGCCGTTTTTTTATGCTTAAAATTCAGTGACTTGCGCGGTATTCCTACCAAAGAAGATTAACTGTGGGAGCAGGCGTGCTCGCGAATGCGGTGTATCAGTCACTACATCTGCAACTGACCCACCGTCTTCGCGAGCAAGCCCGCTCCCGCATTGTTTGAGCGCATTGCTTCAAGGGCGATAAAGGTGGGCGTGGCCTGCACGGTACAGCGAGGACTCACTGAAGCTGTCATTCGCCAGCACCCGCCCGACCACAATCAGTGCCGTACGCCGAAAGCCTTTAGCCGCCACTTTCTCGGCAATATCACTCAGCGTACCCACCACCCAATCCTGATCTGGCCACGTCGCCCGGTGCACCACGGCAATTGGGCAGTCTGCGCCGTAATGCGGCAGCAGCTCGGCGACGATCTTGGCCAGATGATTAACCCCCAAGTGAATCGCCATGGTCGTGCCGTGGCGCGCCAGGCTGTCGAAGTCTTCACCGGCCGGCATGCTGGTTTTATCCGCATAGCGCGTCAGGATCACGCTTTGCGCGATATCCGGCAGGGTCAGCTCGGTCTCCAGCAACGCCGCACACGCCGCCACCGCCGTAACGCCCGGGATGATCTGGAACGGTATGCCCAACTCGCGCAAGCAGCGAATCTGCTCGCCAATCGCTCCGTACAGGCTGGGGTCGCCGGAGTGCACGCGCGCCACATCCTGGCCCTTGGCATGGGCAGCCTTGATCAGGTCGATGATCTGTTCCAGGTGCAATTCGGCGCTGTTGACCACCTGCTCCGCCTGATGACCTTCCAATACCGCCGCTGGCACCAATGAGCCGGCATAGATGATCACCGGGCAACTGCGGATCAACCGTTGGCCTTTGACGGTAATCAATTCCGGGTCGCCGGGGCCTGCGCCGATGAAGTAGACGGTCATGGGAATTCCTGTTGAAAAACGGGCGAGCATGAAGATTGCTCATGATCGAGAAGGGCAATTATCGGGTTTTTAGTCGGCGCCGGCCAATGCAAAGGTGGCCTGGGCGACTTTTTTGCGCGTGATCAGCAGGCGGGCGGGGCGGTGAGAGAGCTGTTCAGCCAAGGCCAGGGCGGCGCTTTCGGCGATGCCGTAACAGCCGGTATGGGCAAACGCGACCGCCGATCTGTGACTGAGGCGCGGTTCAAACACCGCCAATTGCGTTGCGCTGAAACACTGCAGCGGCAGGTTCAACATGTGCGCCAGGGCAAGCAGCCCCGGTTCATCCCGCTTGCGGTCGATACTGGCCAGCGCGGTGATGCGCTGGCGCTCGATACCGCCCTCGGCCAGGGCGGCGTCAAACAGGCCGAGCAGGGTGTGAACATCGCACCCGCGCTGGCAACCCAGCCCGACCACCAGCGTCATGCCGAGTATTGATCGTCGCGGTTGCGGCGAAACAGCCAGGCGCTGATCAGACCCAGTGCCAGCCAGAACGCGACGTTGGTCAGTTGCGAGGCGATCTTGAACTGGGCTTCCAACGCTTCTGGAGCCAGCATCGAATGCACTTCAGGTTGCGGCGCGCCGATCACATGCGGCACGGCCAGGATCGCCACGCCCAGCACTTTGAGCAGCCAATTGCGACCAAACACCAGCAGCGCGATACCCGCAGCCGTGGACGCCGCCGTGCCGATCCACCAGATCTGCCGCTGCGCCAGGTCGGCGGCAGCGGTGCCCGGCAACTCCGGTGGCAGGCCCAGGGTGGGCGCCAGTACAAACGTCGCGTAACCGGCCAAGCCCCACAGCAGCCCTTGAGCGGTGCGGGTTGGCGCGCGCAAGGTGTAAAGGCCGGCCAGCATCAATGCGAAACCGACCGCAACCACCAAGTTACCGCCAGTGGTGGACAGCACGCGCTGCCAGCCGTTTTCCGGCTCCCAGGCTTCGGCGTCGTGGGTGTGAGCGGCGGCGCCTTCAGCGTGCACATGGGGCACGACTTCGGCAGCGGCCGGGGCGTTTTCAAAGGTTTCCGCCTGCAGAATCAGCGGGGCGACCCAGAAGCTTTGCAGCAGGGTCAGCAGCAGGGCGGCGAGCAGGCCGGTGAAGCCTGCGGTTTGGGCGATGCGCTTGATCATGTCGGCAGGTCTCAGTGGCACGGGAACGCGGCGCTGTGGCGGGTATCGTGGGCAGCGTTGTGCACCGCCTCGATATGCGAGAAACCGGCGAAATACACCAGGCACGCGCCGAGGATCGACGCACCGATGGCGGCGGTCAGGCGTTGGCTCAGGGTGGCGGTGCTACTGGCGGAGTGCGAGGTGCTGCTGATGATCGACATGGGCGCGTCCCTTCGGGTTTCGGGGTGAAACGAGCGCATGAAAACCCTGCGAGCCGGGCACGCAGGGTTCTGAACAGCGCCCGCCCACCGCGGGTTTGTTATCTGAAATTTTTCGGGCCGGTCTCCGGGCTTGCGAGGGACGCTGGGTCTAAAAAGCATCGCCTTCCCATGCCGTACAGGCACAGTGGTTATGACGCTTCGCTCGCTTACCGTTGCGGGGGCAGCACCGGACTTCTCATGCGCAGGCATAAGTCACCGGTTTCCCGTTTCACCCTGTGAAGGGCACCCGAAACAAGGTGTGTAGGAGAGCATGGGGGTGGGAGGGGAGTCAAATGGGATGTTTGGTGTACATATCCGTTGCTGCGGTCACGGCCACTTAGGGTTCCGCTCTTACAGCGGGTCACTTTTGGCAAACGCCCCAAAAGTAACCAAAAGGTCTTTGCCCCACCACTCGGCACCTCGCTTAGGCTCGGTGTGCCCTCACTCCGGCT
>Ga0153931_100209_pt1 | contig 19469 bp, 19 predicted proteins | sample TSNJ015MetaG_FD_104730 | JGI IMG/M metagenome (GOLD analysis project Ga0153931, IMG submission 104730) | Attine ant fungus gardens microbial communities from New Jersey, USA - TSNJ015 MetaG | ecosystem: Host-associated > Fungi > Mycelium > Unclassified | place: USA: New Jersey, Wharton State...
CACCGACAAGGCTGATACGGCGAAAACAGCCACGACGGCGCTGGGAGAGAAGGTATGAGCCAGACCAATCGCCTGTCCAACGGTGGACGGATCGACCGCAACAAAGTGCTGAGCTTCACCTTCAACGGTCAGAGCTACAAAGGCTTCGAGGGCGACTCGCTGGCCTCGGCACTGATCGCCAACGGCGTCGACATCATCGGTCGCAGCTTCAAGTATTCGCGTCCTCGAGGGATCTTCGCCGCCGGTGCCGAAGAGCCGAATGCCGTGCTGCAGATCGGTGCCACCGAAGCCACGCAGATTCCCAACGTGCGCGCCACGCAACAGGCGCTGTACCAAGGCCTGGTCGCCACCAGCACCAACGGCTGGCCAAGCGTTAACAACGACATGATGGGCATTCTCGGCAAGGTCGGCGGCAAGCTGATGCCGCCGGGTTTCTACTACAAAACCTTCATGTACCCGCAATCGTTCTGGATGACTTACGAGAAGTACATTCGCAAGGCTGCCGGTCTGGGCCGTTCGCCGACCGAAGTCGATCCGGACACCTACGACTACATGAACCAGCACTGCGACGTGCTGATCGTCGGCGCCGGCCCTGCCGGTCTCGCCGCTGCCCTGGCGGCTGCGCGCAGCGGTGCGCGGGTGATCCTCGCTGATGAGCAGGAAGAGTTCGGCGGCAGCCTGCTCGATTCCCGCGAAAGCCTCGACGGCAAACCGGCGATGGAGTGGGTCGCCAGCGTTATCGCTGAATTGAAAAACACTCCGGACGTGCTGCTGTTGCCGCGCGCCACGGTCAACGGTTACCACGACCACAACTTCCTGACCATTCACGAACGCCTCACCGATCACCTCGGCGACCGCGCGCCAATCGGTCAGGTGCGTCAGCGTATCCACCGGGTTCGCGCCAAGCGTGTCGTGCTGGCGACCGGCGCCCACGAGCGTCCGCTGGTCTACGGCAACAACGACGTGCCGGGCAACATGCTTGCCGGTGCGGTCTCGACTTACGTGCGCCGTTACGGCGTGGCACCGGGCAAGAAGCTGGTGCTGAGCACCAACAACGATCACGCCTACCGCGTGGCGCTGGACTGGCTCGACGCCAGCCTGCAAGTGGTGGCCATCGCCGATGCGCGGAGCAATCCGCGGGGTGCGCTGGTGGAAGAAGCCCGCGCCAAAGGTATCCGCATCCTCACCGGCAGCGCCGTGATCGAGGCCCGTGGCAGCAAGCGCGTGACCGCTGCCCGCGTCGCTGCGATCGACGTCAAGGCGCACAGCGTGACCAGCCCGGGCGAATGGCTCGACTGCGACGTGATCGCCAGTTCCGGCGGTTACAGCCCGGTGGTGCACCTGGCTTCGCACCTCGGTGGCAAGCCGATCTGGCGTGAAGACATCCTCGGTTTCGTACCGGGCGAAGCACCGCAGAAGCGTGTGTGCGTCGGCGGCATCAACGGCGTTTACGGCCTCGGCGATTCGCTGGCCGATGGTTTCGAAGGGGGCGCTCGTGCTGCCAGTGAAGCCGGTTTCGGTGTGGTCGAAGGCACACTGCCAAAAGCGCTGAGCCGTCTCGAAGAAGCGACTTTGGCGCTGTTCCAGGTGCCGCATGAGAAGGGCACCGCGCGGGCGCCGAAGCAATTCGTCGACCTGCAGAACGACGTCACCGCCGCTGCCATCGAACTGGCGACCCGCGAAGGTTTCGAGTCGGTCGAGCACGTCAAACGCTACACCGCGCTGGGCTTCGGCACCGATCAGGGCAAGCTCGGCAACGTCAACGGTCTGGCCATCGCCGCCCGCTCGCTGAACGTGACCATCCCGCAGATGGGCACCACGATGTTCCGTCCCAACTACACGCCGGTGACGTTCGGCGCCGTGGCCGGCCGTCACTGTGGGCATATTTTCGAACCGGTGCGCTACACCGCGCTGCATGCCTGGCATGTGAAGAACGGCGCCGAGTTTGAAGACGTCGGCCAGTGGAAACGTCCATGGTACTTCCCAAAAAACGGTGAAGACATGCACGCCGCGGTGAAGCGCGAATGCAAAGCCGTGCGCGACAGCGTGGGCCTGCTCGACGCCTCGACCCTCGGCAAGATCGACATTCAAGGCCCGGATGCCCGCGAATTTCTCAACCGCGTCTACACCAACGCCTGGACCAAGCTCGACGTGGGCAAGGCCCGTTACGGCCTGATGTGCAAAGAAGACGGCATGGTCTTCGACGACGGTGTAACGGCGTGTCTGGCCGACAACCATTTCGTCATGACCACCACCACGGGCGGCGCCGCGCGCGTCCTGCAGTGGCTGGAGCTGTACCACCAGACCGAATGGCCGGAGATGAAGGTGTACTTCACTTCCGTCACCGACCACTGGGCGACCATGACCCTGTCCGGGCCGAACAGCCGCAAGCTGCTCAGCGCCGTGACCGACATCGATCTGAGCAACGAAGCGTTCCCGTTCATGACCTGGAAAGAAGGCCTGGTCGGCGGCGTGCCGGCGCGGGTGTTCCGCATCTCGTTCACCGGTGAGCTGTCGTACGAAGTCAACGTGCAGGCCGACTACGCGATGGGCGTGCTGGAGAAAATCGTCGAGGCTGGCAAACAGTACAACCTGACGCCATACGGCACTGAGACCATGCACGTTCTGCGCGCCGAGAAAGGTTTCATCATCGTCGGTCAGGACACCGACGGCTCGATGACTCCGGACGACCTGAACATGGGCTGGTGCGTCGGTCGTACCAAACCGTTCTCGTGGATCGGCCAGCGCGGCATGAACCGCGAAGACTGTGTGAAGGATCAGCGTAAGCAACTGGTGGGCCTGAAGCCGATCGATCCGAATGTCTGGCTGCCGGAGGGTGCGCAACTGGTGTTCAACACCAAGCAGGCGATCCCGATGACCATGGTCGGCCACGTGACCTCCAGCTACGCGCACAACTCCCTCGGTTATTCGTTTGCCATGGGCGTGGTCAAGGGCGGTCTCAAGCGTATGGGCGAGCGGGTATTTGCGCCGCTGGCCGACGGCAGCGTGATCGAGGCGGAGATTGTGTCTTCGGTGTTCTTCGATCCGAAGGGTGATCGGCAGAACATCTGATTGCTCGGGGGACGGTGGGGTGTCAGTGGGTGCGAGTCGTCTGATCGATTCGCGAGCAAGCCCGCTCCCACAGGTTCCGGGTCGTTAATGGAATTTGTGTCAGGCATCAGTCCCCTGTGGGAGCGGGCTTGCTCGCGAAGGCGGCAGTACAGCCACCACAAGGACCGGACCAACAGAATTGAGATAGGTGCTTTATGACCACAGCCAACGTGTACCAACAACGCCCGACCACCGGGGCCAAGGCCGAGTCGTCGCTGCACCATGCCGACCTCGCCAGCCTGGTCGGCAAGGGTCGCAAGAACGCCGGCGTCATCGTGCGTGAAAAGAAACTCCTCGGTCACCTGACCATTCGTGGCGATGGCCACGATGCAGCCTTCGCCGCCGGTGTGCACAAGGCCCTCGGCATCGAATTGCCGGGCGCCCTGAGCGTGATCGTCAAAGGCGAAACCAGCCTGCAATGGATGGGCCCGGACGAGTGGCTGCTGATCGTGCCAAGCGGTGAGGAATTCGCCGCCGAGCAGAAGCTGCGCGAAGCGCTGGGCGATCTGCACATCGCGATCGTCAACGTCAGCGGCGGCCAGCAAGTGCTCGAACTGAGCGGGCCGAACGTGCGTCAGGTGCTGATGAAATCCACCAGCTACGATGTGCACCCGAACAACTTCCCGGTCGGCAAAGCGGTGGGCACGGTGTTCGCCAAATCGCAGCTGATGATTCGCCACACCGCCGAAGACACCTGGGAACTGCTGATCCGTCGCAGCTTCTCGGATTACTGGTGGTTGTGGTTGCAGGATGCTTCGGCCGAGTACGGCCTGAGCGTTCAGGCCTGAAAGATCAAGAGCCACCCCCTCACCCCAGCCCTCTCCCCCAAGGGGGAGAGGGGGAAAGGGAGCAGATTTGTGTGGTTTTCGAGCCCGAGTTCGACCCGATACTTCAGGTCGGCGTAGCTCGAAAGAACACCTCGGTCAGTCCCCTCTACCTCCGGGAGAGGGCTAGGGTGAGGGGCAAAAATCCCCCAGACACCGCGTACAAAAGAACAGGAGTCACCGCACCATGAGCCGCGCCCCAGACACATGGATTCTGACCGCCGACTGCCCCAGCGTGCTCGGCACGGTGGACGCGGTGACGCGTTTTCTGTTCGAGCAGGGTTGCTACGTCACCGAGCACCATTCGTTCGATGACCGGCTCTCGGGCCGTTTCTTCATTCGCGTGGAATTCCGTCAGCCTGACGGTTTCGACGAACAATCCTTCCGCGCCGGCCTCGCCGAGCGCGGTCAGGCGTTCGGCATGGTCTTCGAACTGACCGCGCCGAACTACCGGCCGAAAGTGGTGATCATGGTTTCCAAGGCCGATCACTGCCTCAACGATTTGCTCTACCGCCAGCGCATCGGCCAGTTGTCGATGGACGTCGCGGCGGTGGTGTCCAACCATCCGGACCTCAAGCCTTTGGCCGACTGGCACCAGATTCCCTACTACCATTTCCCCCTCGACCCCAACGACAAGCCGGCGCAGGAGCGTCAGGTGTGGCAGGTGATCGAAGCGTCCGGCGCCGAACTGGTGATCCTCGCCCGCTACATGCAAGTGCTGTCGCCGGAGCTGTGCCGCAAACTCGATGGCAAGGCGATCAACATCCATCACTCGCTGCTGCCGGGGTTCAAGGGTGCCAAGCCGTATCACCAGGCCTACAACAAGGGCGTGAAGCTGGTCGGCGCGACGGCGCATTACATCAACAACGACCTCGATGAAGGGCCGATCATTGCCCAGGGCGTCGAGGCGGTGGATCACAGTCATTACCCCGAGGATCTGATTGCCAAGGGGCGCGATATCGAGGGCCTGACGCTGGCCAGGGCCGTTGGTTATCACATCGAAAGAAGGGTGTTTTTGAACGCCAATAGAACTGTCGTTCTTTAGATCGCTTTCGCGAGCAAGCCCGCTCCCACAGGGGATTTTTGTTGAAACACAAGTCTCTGTCACTTCAAAGATCAACTGTGGGAGCGGGCTTGCTCGCGAAGGGGCCATAACTGACAACGCAAGACCAACAAGCAATAACCCGAGCACTTAACGCGCTGCCTGCCTGGGCAACGCGGTTCCATAAAAACAACAGCGAGGTGAAAGCATGTCTGGCAATCGTGGTGTGGTGTATCTCGGCGCTGGCAAGGTCGAAGTGCAGAAAATCGACTATCCGAAAATGCAGGACCCGCGCGGCAGGAAGATCGAGCACGGTGTAATCCTGCGTGTGGTGTCCACCAACATTTGTGGCTCCGACCAGCATATGGTGCGCGGCCGTACTACGGCGCAGACCGGTCTGGTGCTGGGCCATGAAATCACCGGCGAAGTGATCGAAAAAGGTTCCGACGTTGAGAACCTGAAAATCGGCGATCTGGTTTCCGTACCGTTCAACGTGGCTTGCGGGCGCTGCCGTTCCTGCAAGGAGCAACACACCGGTGTCTGCCTGACCGTCAACCCAGCGCGTGCCGGCGGTGCTTACGGTTATGTCGACATGGGCGACTGGACCGGCGGCCAGGCCGAGTACGTGCTGGTGCCGTACGCCGACTTCAACCTGCTGAAACTGCCAGATCGCGACAAGGCCATGGAGAAAATCCGCGACCTGACCTGCCTCTCCGACATTCTGCCGACCGGCTATCACGGTGCGGTGACGGCGGGCGTTGGCCCGGGCAGCACCGTTTATATCGCAGGCGCCGGCCCGGTCGGTCTGGCTGCGGCTGCCTCGGCGCGTCTGCTGGGCGCGGCGGTGGTGATCATCGGCGACGTCAACACCATCCGCCTGGCGCACGCCAAGGCTCAGGGTTTTGAAGTGGTCGACCTGTCCAAGGACACGCCGCTGCACGAGCAGATCGCCGAGCTGCTGGGCGAACCGGAAGTCGATTGCGCGGTGGACTGCGTGGGCTTCGAAGCCCGCGGCCACGGCCATGACGGGGTGAAATCCGAAGCCCCGGCCACCGTGCTCAACTCGCTGATGGGCGTGGTGCGTGTCGCCGGCAAGATCGGTATCCCGGGCCTCTACGTCACCGAAGATCCGGGTGCCGTGGACGCCGCCGCGAAAATGGGCAGCCTGAGCATCCGCTTCGGTCTGGGCTGGGCCAAATCCCACAGCTTCCACACCGGCCAGACCCCGGTGATGAAGTACAACCGCCAACTGATGCAGGCGATCATGTGGGACCGCATCAACATCGCCGAAGTGGTGGGCGTGCAGGTGATCAGCCTCGATCAGGCGCCGGAAGGTTACGGCGAGTTCGATGCCGGTGTGCCGAAGAAGTTTGTGATCGATCCGCACAAATTGTTCAGTGCGGCGTAAGGCTTCACGCAATGTAAAACGGCGACCTTCGGGTCGCCGTTTTTTATGGTGTCTGGAATGCGCAGGCGGAGAGCTTGTCGCTGAGGCATTCACCGTCCTTCCAGTTGCTCTGGCTATTGGGTTGTACTTTGTCGGTGACTTGTAACTGCAATTGCAGTGTGACGTCCGCTTGATTCCTGTAGTTGCAGGCAAGCAAGGTCGAGTTGATAGAGGCACCGGTGAACTGCAATGTGTTCAAATCGATCGCGCCGGCTGTTTTACCCAGCCATTTCGCATTATTCGGCGCCAGTGCGCCGTAACTGAAATCACCATCGACAGCGCTTTCTTGTTTGATCCGGTCAATCTTGGGGCAAAGAAGCGATTGGGCGTGCACGCTTCCGATGCCTGCGACTATTGCAGCGACAGCCAGCGTTTTTGAAATTTTCATTACTCTGTTTCCTGTAGTCCATGGCGTAGCGATGACTAATGGCGAACTCGCCCTTGACAACTGTCAGGTCTGACAGGTGCACCGGTTACTTCAGCTGGGCGGGGGTTTGAACAATAAAGGGCAACCTATGGGCTGCCCTGTTGATTCTCGAATAAATAGTTCTATTTGAACTCGCACTGGTTGGCATCATTGCTGGCGCATTGATCGTTTTTCCAATTGTCTCCAGTGCCTTTCACAGCATGTCCAAGCTTGAGACCGGCTGACGCGCCTTCATCATCCGCGCCGTCATAGCGGCAGATGACAACTGATTTTTCACTGTCTTTGTCTTTCAGGCTTACTGAGGTGAACTTGAACTCAGTAGCACCCTGAGCACTGCTGACCGTGAAAGTCGGGCAAGTCGCCGCATAGGCAGTGCTCATCATTGCGAGGCACAGAACGGCCCCTGTAACAATTCTTGGTTTCATTGTTTGTACTCCGTTACATTGATTGGAGTACTTATGCTTGCATTGTCATGATTAGCTGTGAACTGTCATTTATGACAGTCTGTTAGTTGGGTTCGCTATGAAAGTGGAGGTTTAAATAACCCGTAGTGCTATAGCTCTGCCAATGCTCCCTGATACAACACTGGCCCGGTCGGCTGCCCGGTCGGCGAGCCACCTTTCGGCTCAAGGCTCACTGCCAGGGCAATCGGTTTACCGATCAACGCCCGCTGCGCTTCGCTCAACTCAACCTTGCCTTTGCCGCCCAAAGGAATCACCCCCAGCGAAATCGGCTTGCCATCCGCTGGAATCGCCCACAATTCCAGGCTGCGATCAGGCCCGACCGCCGCCAATGTCAGCGGCTCGACTTGCAGATAATCGGCATGCGCCTCGACCTTCAGTGCCGGCTGCGCGTCGGCGGTCAGCAGGGTGGCGCGGTAGCGGGCGTCGTCGCGGTTGTACAGCGAGCCGAGGAATACCAGGATCACGATCGAACACAGCGCGGCGGTGACCCGTAGCCAGTTCCAGAACGGACGTTTTTCCGGGACGTGCAGCACTTGCGGTTCGATCCGCGCGGTGATGCCTTGCCACACCCGATCCGGCACCGGTTGCTCCGGCAGCGTTTCGGTAAGGCTGGCAAGGCTCTCCTGCCACTGCGCCAACTCGCTTCGCAGTGCTGCGTCATCCAGCAGCAATTGTTCAAAGCGCCTGCGCGCTGCCGCAGACATCAGGCCAATGGCGTAATCGGCAGCGAGGGCGCGGCGCAGGGCGGGGGTCTGGTAGTTCATGATTCAAGGCACCTGCGCAGACGCTCCATGCCGCGGCGAATCCACGACTTCACCGAGCCCAGCGGTGCGGCCAGGTGTTCGGCCAGTTCCGAGCAGGAAAGGCCCTGGAAGTAGGCGACGCTGATCGACTGGCGCTGCATGCCGTCGAGGGTGTCCAGGCAGCGGTGCAGCGCGCTGGCTTCGCGGCTGCTGTTCAACAGGTCGTGGGCTGAAGGGCCATCGTCCGGCAGGGTGTCCTGTTCGAAGTCGGTCAGCGGCCGTTCGCGCTGTTTGCGTAATTGGTCGATGGCCTGATTGCGAGTGATGTTGATCATCCAGGTCAGCGGCGCCGACAAGTGGGCTTCGTAGCGCGAGGCGTTGTTCCAGATCCGCACGAAGCTTTCCTGCACCACATCCTCGGCCAGATCCGCCCGGCCCATGATGCGCAGGGCCACGCCGTGCAGACGCGGGCCAACGCTGCGATAGAGCGTTTCGAACGCAGCACGGTCACCCAGTGAGCACTGGGCCAGCAGCTGGCGCAACTGATCGGGGTCGGCGATGGAAATGACGGCTCTCCAGGCAATGGGCGGGCGACGAGGGCGGTGCTCGGGCTGTTCACAGGCTAGTTCAGGGACAGCGCTTGTGCCATTCATCTCGGGTTATCCGCGGTTTCACGTTTTATATACGTGGGCATGCTGAAAATGGATGCGCTGGCGAGGAACATGCTGGCTGAAACCCGGTCAAATCGGCAGTTTTGCCGCCCATTGAGGGGCGGTCACCACAGCGCAAGAGGATGTCTGAATGAAGATTTCACGCGGTATTGCCTTGGCTTCACTGATGACCCTTGCGGCTGGCCCGGTGTTCGCAGGGTTCAGTCTGGAAGACGTGACCAAAGCGGCTTCGAGCATGCAGGGTGGCAACGCTGCCACCGCCGCCGCGCCGACCTCGGAAACAGCTGGTTTGCTGAAAGCGGTCACCGATCTCGGCGTTACGCCGCAGCAAGCCGTCGGTGGCACCAGCGCCATGCTTGGCCTGGCCAAGAACCAATTGAGCAGCACCGATTATTCGCAGTTGGCCAAAGAAGTGCCGGGCATCGACAAGCTGTCGGGCGGTAGCGGCAACCTGGCGGCGTTGAGCGGGTTGCTCGGCTCGTCGGGCAAATCCGCCGGGCTGGAAAACGCGCTGGGTAACGTCAAGAACACCAGCGACCTGAACAATGCCTTCGGCGCGTTGGGCATGGACAGCGGCATGGTCGGTCAGTTTGCCCCGGTGCTGCTCAAGTACCTGGGTGATCAAGGCGTCGGCGGCCCGCTGCTGCAGAGCCTTGGCAGCATCTGGGGCGCCGGCACCGGTAGCTGAATCAGCCGCGCTCGCCGCGCAGTTGGCTGATGCGTTGATCCTTCTCGGTCCAGAGCTGGTTGACCCAGTTCTGGACCTGTTGGCGAAACAGCGGATCATTTTCGTAATCGCCCTGCGACAGAGACGGGTCGAGTTCGCGGGTCTGGATGTCGACGATCACCCGCGGCACGCTGCCGCTGATCAAATCCCAGAATCCCGGGATCTTCTGTTGTGGATAGACCACGGTCACGTCGAGCAGCGCGTCCAGCTGTTCGCCCATCGCCGCCAGAACAAATGCCACGCCACCCGCCTTGGGTTTGAGCAGGTGCTTGAACGGTGATTGCTGCTGCGCGCTTTTCGCCGCGGTGTAGCGAGTACCTTCCAGATAATTCACCACCGTTACCGGCTGGCGCTTGAACAGCTCGCAGGCCTGTCGGGTGATTTCCAGATCCTTGCCCGCCAGCTCCGGGTGCCTGGCCAGAAACGCCTTGCTGTAGCGCTTCATGAACGGGTAATCCAGCGCCCACCACGCCAGACCCAGGAACGGCACCCAGATCAGCTCTTTCTTGAGGAAGAACTTGAAGAACGGCGTGCGGCGGTTGAGGGTCTGGATCAGCGCCGGAATGTCGACCCACGACTGGTGGTTGCTGACCACCAGATACGAGGTGTCACCACGCAGGTTGTCACCGCCGCGAATGTCCCATTGAGTGGGGATGCACAGGCGAAAGATCAGCTTGTCGATTTCCGCCCAGGTCTCGGCAATCCACATCACCGCCCACGAGGCGTAATCGCGCCAGCGCCCCGGCGCAATCAGTTTGAGCAGGGCAAAGACCAGCAACGGCCCGATCAGAATCAGGGTGTTGAGCAACAGCAGCAGGGTGACGAAACAGCCGGTGAGCAGGCGGCGCATAAGCAACTCTATGAAGGCGGATGGGCGCGCCATGATAAGTGGCTTCGGGCGACAGGCCAAATCGATGGTGACGAATGTTTCACTTTTGGCTGGCTATGCTGGAGCTGATTACTGTGCTGGCAGGGTTGGCCTCTTCGCGAGCAAGCCCGCTCCCACAGTGGATCTTCAGTGTGCATGCCATCTTCAACAGATCCCCGATCCCTGTGGGAGCGGGCTTGCTCGCGAAGGCGGATTCAGGGCGAACGAATTGCCCAATGGCTGTCTAAAATCTCGCGTCTGACGCCCTCATTTTCCAAGGAAGCCCTCTACGTGAAATCCCTCCTTGCACTGTTTGCCCTCGTCGCCCTGCCGGTCATGGCCGCCGAGCCGACCCTGTACGGGCGTTACGAATACATCGCGCTGCCGGAAATCGGTGGTGAGGTGCTCAAGGCCAAGATGGACACCGGCGCACTGACCGCTTCGCTGTCGGCCAAGGACATCGAGACCTTCACCCGTGATGGCGAAGACTGGGTGCGTTTTCGCCTCGCTACCAAGGATGCCGATAACAAGGTCTACGAGCACAAGGTCGCGCGGATCAGCAAGATCAAGAGTCGCTCCGACGAGGACGATGAAGATCGCGACGTCACCGAAGTCGCCAAGCGTCCGGTGGTCGATCTGGAGCTGTGCCTGGGCAACGTCAAGCGCACCGTTGAGGTCAACCTGACCGACCGCAGTCACTTCAACTATCCCCTGCTGATCGGCGCCAAGGCCCTGCGCGAGTTCGGCGCGGCAGTGAACCCGGCACGGCGTTTCACCGCCGACAAGCCGGACTGCTAAGTGGTCTCATTGACGTAAGGTCAGGCTTGGGGCACCGTTCGCGCACTTAACCCATGGGCTCGGACGCCATGCCTCATATCCTGATTGTCGAAGACGAAGCGGCGATTGCCGACACGCTGATTTTTGCCCTGCAGGGCGAGGGGTTTGCCACCACGTGGCTGAGCCTCGGCGCGGCGGCGCTGGAACATCAACGGCAGACCCCGGCTGACTTGATCATTCTCGATATCGGCTTGCCGGACATCAGCGGTTTCGAAACCTGCAAACAGCTGCGGCGCTTCAGTGAAGTGCCGGTGCTGTTCCTCAGCGCCCGGGACGCCGAGATCGACCGGGTGGTGGGGCTGGAGATCGGCGCCGACGATTACGTGGTCAAGCCGTTCAGCCCGCGTGAAGTCGCCGCGCGGGTCCGGGCGATTCTCAAGCGCATGGCGCCGCGTCCCGTGGTTGAAGCCTCCTCGGCGCTGTTTCGCATCGATCCCGAGCGCGTGCAGATCGTCTACCGGGGCCAGCCCCTGAACCTGACCCGCCACGAATTCCGCCTGTTGCAATGCCTGCTCGAACAACCGCAGCGGGTGTTCAGCCGCGAGCAATTGCTCGACGCGCTGGGGGTTGCCGCCGACGCAGGCTACGAGCGCAGCATCGACAGCCACATCAAGAGCGTACGCGCCAAACTGCGTCTGGTGCGGGCCGACGCCGAGCCGATCCAGACCCATCGCGGCCTCGGTTACAGCTACAGCCCGGGGCACAGCTGATGTCGCTGGGGCTGCGGATTTTTCTGGTGTATGTGCTGTTTGTCGGCCTGACCGGTTACTTCGTGCTCAACACGGTGATGGAAGAAATCCGCCCGGGTGTGCGCCAGTCCACCGAAGAAACCCTGGTCGACACCGCCAACCTGATGGCGGAAATTCTCCGTGATGATTTCAAGGCCGGCACGCTCAGCGAGAACCGCTGGCCCGAATTGCTGCGCGCCTACGGCGAACGCCAGCCACAGGCGACGATCTGGGGCCTGGCGAAAAACCAGGTCAACCATCGCATCTACGTCACCGACGCCAAAGGCATTGTGGTGCTGGATTCCAGCGGGGTGGCGGTCGGGCAGGATTACTCGCGCTGGAACGACGTCTACCTGACCCTGCGCGGCGAATACGGCGCGCGCTCGACCCGCAGCGATCCGAACGACCCGGCGTCCTCGGTGATGCACGTCGGCGCGCCGATCCGCGACAACGGGCGGATCATCGGTGTGGTCACCGTGGCCAAACCCAACAGCTCATTGCAGCCTTATGTCGATCGCACCGAGCGGCGCTTGCTGTTTTACGGTGCCGGGCTGATCGGCCTCGGCCTGCTGTTCGGCGCCTTGCTGTCGTGGTGGCTGAGCCGCGCGCTGCACCGTTTGACCGGGTACGCCAAAGCGGTGAGTGAAGGGCGCCGGGTTGAAGTGCCGCATTACCGTGGCGGCGAGCTGGAGCAACTGGCCACGGCGCTGGAGCAGATGCGCACCCAGCTCGAAGGCAAGGCTTACGTCGAACGCTACGTGCACACCCTGACCCATGAATTGAAAAGTCCGCTGGCAGCAATTAGTGGTGCGGCGGAATTGCTGCAGGATGAGATGCCAGCGATTCAGCGCCTGCGTTTTGTCGGCAACATCGACAGCGAAAGCGCGCGGATGCAGCAGCTGATCGAGCGCCTGTTGAACCTCGCGCAAGTCGAGCAGCGGCAGGGGCTTGAGGAGCGGGTGGCGGTGCCGCTGGCAGGACTGGTCGACGAGTTGTTGCAGGCGCAGGCAGCGCGGATCGAAGGCCGGCGGCTCAAGGTCGAGCAGACGATTGCGTCGGATCTGTTGCTGATCGGCGAGCCGTTTCTGCTGCGTCAGGCGTTGGGCAATCTGCTGGAGAATGCGCTGGATTTCACCCCGATCGGCGGGTTGCTGCGTTTCAGTGCCGAGCGTGTTGGAGAGCAGGTCGAGTTGCGCTTGTTCAACGAAGCGGCGGCGATTCCCGAGTACGCCTTACCGCGCTTGAGTGAACGGTTTTACTCATTGCCGCGTCCGGACAGTGGGCGCAAGAGCACCGGGCTCGGCCTCAACTTTGTCGCAGAAGTCGCCAAGTTGCATGGCGGTCAACTGTCGGTCAGCAACGTCCCGGGTGGGGTGCAGGCAATGTTGAGCCTGCCCTGAAAAGCGGCGGGCTCAAGTTCAGGAGTGAGGCGATGCCGGCATCGTGCGCTGACGTTTTGTCCGATGGGCAAAACGCAACGCCGGTTGCTCAACTAGGTGCCAGGAGATGATGGCCAGTGCGATCACGATCAATGCTGATACGAGCATGGACGGGACGAAGGTCAGGTTTGATTTGTTGATGACCAGTTGCTGTATCGGGAACGCATACAGATAGATTCCGTAAGAAATATCAAATCGGCCCCGGATACTTTTGTCGACGTAAAGCAGGCCCAGGCTGAGCGTGACCAGAACACAACCAAGCGTCGCCAGCACCGTAACCATTGGAGTGCCGACACTGAAGCAGATCAATCCGGTCCCCGCTGCCAGAGCGAGTGCCAGAATACGGGTGTCGCTGAGGTACTGTTTGTGAAAGGCGATCACGGAACCGGCAAAGAAGGCGATACCAGCACCGCAGTAGGTCGCAAGTTTTTGTGCCATGGCTCCGGACACTGCACTACTCAAGACATACGTTGCCACGGCAAACCCCGTCAGCAGGATCCATGGCAACAGGGCTTTTCTATACAGACCGAGAGTCGCCGCCAGCAGCAAGTAAAAGCCGAATTCGATTTTCAGCGTCCATAGGCTGCCATTGAAGGACTCGTTGAAGATAAATCCATCGGTAATCTGTTCGATGGTGGCCCGACCGAAAACCGAGATGCGCAAGAAGTCGAGCGCTGCACTTGAGCCTGTGACATAGCCTTCGGCAAAGAGTGCGCCGGCAATATAAGTCATCGCGAAGGAGCAGAGGATCAGTGCCGGAAATATGCGGGCAACGCGCTTGGTCAGGTAGTCCGTAAAGCTTGTGGAATTGACGAAGCTGCGGGTGATCAGCAGGCCGGAGATCGCAAAGAACGCGGTCACGGCGATCCCGCCCAGAGAGTTGAAGCCGGCGATGCCTGGCTCCGGCAGCCCCCAAAGCGCAAAGTGATGGCTGACCAGCACCATGAGTGCCGCAATGTGCCTAATCAAATCGAATGAGTTTTTGCGCAACGTGTCGGTCCTTTCTTTGAACATTGGCAGTGTTTATGAGGAAAAGCCTTTTACAGGTATTTCCACACAAAGCCCACACAACCCCCACAACAAACCCACATAACACTTTCAGACTCGCTTCATTCCAACAAGGGAGCGTTTTCGTGAACCGAAGTCTGATGATAAAACTGGGGGCGATTGCCCTGCTGATCCTGCTGTTGCTGATACCGCTGCTGATGATTGACGGCATCATCGATGACCGCCAGCAACGGCGCGATGGCGTGCTTGAAGACATTGCCCGCAGCTCCAGTAATAGCCAGCAACTGAGCGGGCCGGTGATGGTGGTGCCGTATCGCAAAGTGATTCACAACTGGAAGCTCAACGACAAAACCAACCAGCGCTACGACGAGCCAAGTGAAGAGCGCGGTCGTCTGTATTTTTTGCCGGAGCGCTTCGAGCTCGACGGCCAGGTGCAGACCGAGCTGCGCAATCGCGGTATCTACGAAGCGCGACTGTTCCACGCCGACAATCGCATCAATGGGCATTTCTCGTTGCCGGCGCAGTTGGGGATCCAGGAAGGTTTTGCCGACTACCAGTTCGATGCGCCGTTTCTGGCGGTGGGCATCAGCGATATTCGCGGCATCGAAAACGCGCTGAAACTGGAACTCGACGGCCAACGCCTGGATTTCGTACCCGGCACCCAGGTCGGCTGGCTCGGCGAAGGTGTACGGGTCACGCTGCCGGTGCTGGACACTCGCAACGCCACAGAGCTGACCTTCGGTTTCGACCTGCGCCTGCAAGGCACCGGTTCGTTGCAGGTGTTGCCGGTGGGCAAAAGCAGTCACGTCAGCCTTGCCGCCAACTGGCCGCATCCAAGCTTTGTCGGCAACTTCCTGCCGGGCAAACGCGAGATCAGCGATCAGGGTTTCAGCGCCGATTGGCAGACCACGTTCTTCTCCACCAACCTGCAAGAAGCCATGAGCCGTTGCGTGATGGGCAATGACTGCGAGGCGTTCAACGGGCGCAGCTTTGGTGTGAGCTTCATCGATCCGGTGGATCAGTACCTGAAGAGTGATCGGGCGATCAAATATGCGCTGTTGTTCATCGTCCTGACGTTCGCTGGTTTCTTCCTGTTCGAAGTGCTCAAGAGTCTGGCGGTGCACCCGGTGCAATACGCGTTGGTCGGGGTGGCGCTGGCGTTCTTTTACCTGTTGCTGCTGTCGTTGTCGGAGCACATCGGCTTTGCTCTGGCGTATCTGCTGTCGGCCAGTGGCTGTGTGTTGTTGATCGGGTTTTATGTTTGCCACGTGCTGCACAGCGTGCGTCATGGCCTGAGTTTTTCTGTGGGATTGGCGGCGTTGTATGGCCTGCTGTATGGCTTGCTGAGCGCCGAGGATTACGCGTTGCTGATGGGTTCGCTGCTGTTGTTCGGCCTGCTCGGGGTGTTCATGGTGCTGACGCGCAAACTCGACTGGTACGGGATCGGGCAGAAACCGGCCAAGCCGCTGGAGTTTGATGTGGGGGGGATGCAATGAGCGGGCTGCGAGAGGAGCAGCGGCAGGTCGAGGTTTTGCTGACGCTGATTGTTGCAGCACTGCCGCCGGAACACAGGTGGTGCCATCGCGAGCAGGCTCACTCCTACAGGGGAATGCGGTCAACTGTAGGAGCGAGCCTGCTCGCGAAGGGGGCGGAACAGGCGCCGCCGAATTAAGGCTTGGGCATCGTGGCGACCATGGACGGTCGCTGGCTCACGTCGAAGTACCAGTTGGCCAGTTGCGGATTGGCGCTGCGCCAGTCCAGATCCGGATGACGCAGATCGATGTAACCCAGTGCACAAGCGACGCTGATCGCCGCCACGTCGAAGTGGCTGGTCAGCTCGGCAATGGCGTCACTTTCCAGATAGGCCAGGGCGCGACGAATCTTGTCGCGCTGGGCGTCGAGCCATTCATCCCAGTGCTTTTCCGGGGCGCGCAGCACCAGTTCGTAACGCACCATCACCGAGGCGTCCATGATCCCGTCGGCCATCGACGCCAGGGTCAGACGCCGCCAGCGGGCCGCACCTTCGCGGGGGATCAGCGGATTGCCGACGTGCTGCTGGTCGAGGTATTCGAGAATCACGCGGCTGTCATGAATCACACTGCCGTCGGCCAGACGCAGGGCCGGAATCTTGCCCAGCGGGTTGTCGGCGTTGAGCGCCGGATCCGGGCTGACCGGGCTGAGGACGCAGTCTTGCAGAGCGACGCGATCCTGCTGGCCGGTCTCGTGCAGCAGCACCATCACTTTGCGCACGAACGGGGAAAGCGTGTTGTGGAACAGGGTCATGCTGGGGGCGGACATTGGCAAACCTCGGTGGTCATCGAAGAGCAGGAGGTTAGCCTAGTCAGATACAGAGCGGCTGGCGAGGGATTTGCGGGTGCTCATGAGGCCGCCTTCGCGAGCAAGCCCGCTCCCACACTGGATCTGTTTCGTTCACAAATCCCCTGTGGGAGCGGGCTTGCTCGCGAAGAGGCCCTGTCAGGCAGCACAAAAATCACCCACGCTGCAGCAAGCCTCTTACGGCCAGAAACGCCGGCACACCCAGCCCGACCCAGCTCAGCGCATCCCAGATTCCATCCCCCAACAACGCCGCGAACAGCCCCGCCGCACTCAGCAGCGCAATCACCAGCGGGGTGCTGAACACTTTCCAGAAACTCGACTGACGCGGCTTCATGCAGCAGCCTCCGCCGTCAGCGGTTTCGCCGCTTTACGCCGCACCACCCACAGGTACACGCCGCTGCCGAGCACGATGATGGTCAGCACGTCGAGGGTCGCCCAGAGGATTTTCATCGGCATGCCGCCGTAGTCGCCGAAGTGCAGCGGCTGTGACATGCCCATGGCGTCCATGTACCACGGGCGTTCACCGACGGCGGTGACTTGCAGGGTGCTGGCGTCGATCAGTACCGGCGTCAGCAGGTGCGAGGTCAGGTGCGTGCCGCCCTTCATGAAGACTGAATAATGATGCTCGCTGGAAAACCGCGTGCCGGGGAAAGCGATGAAATCCGGGTTCATGCCCGGCGCCACGTCGCGGGCGATGTCCAGCAGGCGGGTGGCCGGGGCCAGTCGGGTCAGCGGCGGGGCATCGCGGTAGGGCGCGACCATGGCGGTCAGCGTGTCATTGCGCCACGCGGCGATGATCAGATCGGCGCAGGCGCTGATTACTCCGGTGACGCCGACCACCAAGGCCCAGGTCAGGGTGACGATGCCGATCAGGTTGTGCAGATCGAGCCAGCGCAAGCGGGTGGACTTGTCCTGACGCACGGTGCCGAACTGCAAGCGGCGCATGAATGGCAGATACAGCACCGTCCCGGAAATGATCGCGACCACAAACAGCACGCCCATGAATGCCAGCAGCAACTTGCCTGGCAACCCGGCGAACATGTCGACGTGCAGGCGCAGGATGAACAGCATCAGGCCGCCATTGGCCGACGGGGTTTCCAGCGCTTCACCGGTACGCGCATCGAGCATGAAGGTGTGCGAAGAGTTCGGTTCGGTGCCGGCGGTTTTCGCCATGATCGTCAGCACGGCGTTGGGCTCGTCGTCTTCGAAACCGAAGTACTGCACCACTTCACCGGGGCGATGTTTTTCTGCGGCGTCGACCAGTTGCGCCAGATTCAGGCGCGGCGTGTCGGCGGGCATCTCGCGCACTTGCGGCGCATCGCCGAGCAAATGCTCGATCTCGTGATGGAAAATCAGCGGCAGGCCGGTCAATGCCAACAACAGCAGAAACACGGTGCAGATCAGGCTGGTCCAGGTGTGGATGAACGACCAGCGGCGGATGGTTTTACTTTTCATTTCGTGACCTTCAAAAACACCAAAGCCGTCCCCGCAGGGACGGCCTGATGACAGGACCGGTTGGCACTCAGTCGCTTACCACTTGTAGGTGGCGCTGGCGACGACGCTGCGCTGGTCGCCGTAGTAGCAGTAGAAGCCGTCGCAGGTGGAGATGTAGTCCTTGTCGAACAGGTTGGTCGCGTTGACGGCCAGCGACGCACCTTTGAGGCTGTTGTCCAGACGCCCGAGGTCGTAATGCACGGAGGCATCGAACACGGTGTAGGCATTGGCCTTGCCCAGCCAGGTGTTGCCCTGATCGCCATAGGTGTTGCCGGTGTAACGCACGCCACCGCCGATACCGAAGCCGTCGAGCACGCCGCTGTGCCAGGTGTAATCAGTCCACAGCGAGGCTTGCTGGTTCGGCATCAGTTGCAGGCGGTTGCCTTTGTAGTCGCCTTTCTGCACTTCGGACTTGGCCAGGGTGTAGGCGGCAATCACTTTGAGGTTATCGGTGACGTCCGAGGTCGCCTCCAGTTCCAGGCCTTTGACTTTCACTTCGCCGGTCTGGCTGGTGATCGGGGTGTTGCCGACGGTGGTGGTGACCGCGACGTTTTTCTGCGTCAGGTCATACACGGCGGCGGTCAGCAGGGTCTTGCTGCCCGGTGGCTGGTACTTGACGCCCATCTCCCATTGCTTGCCTTCGGTCGGTTTCAGCGAACCGGTGGAGGAGGCGTCGGCGCCGGTGGTTGGCTGGAAGGATTCGGCGTAGGAAATGTACGGGACGAAGCCCGAGTCGAACACGTAGCTGAGCGCTGCGTTACCGCTGAAGTTCTTGTCGCGCTGGGTGTTGGTCGCGTCGGCCTTGTTGAAGAACGTGGTGCCGGTGTGGACCCAGTCTTCACGACCGCCCAGCGTCAGGCGCCATTGGTCGAGGGCCATCTGGTCCTGCACGTAGAGGCCGGTCTGGTAGGTCTTCTGGTCGTAGTCGTAATACGCCGTCGAGCGATCCGGACGAACGATCGGCTGGCCGTAGATCGGGTTCAGCACGTTGGTTTTCAGGCCGTCACCGTAGATCGACAGGTAGTTGGTATTGCTGCGCTGGTGATCCAGCCCCAACAGCACGGTGTGGCGAATGTCACCGGTGGCGAAGTCGGCCTGGAAGTTGTTGTCCACCGCGAACTGGCTGATGTCTTCGTCAACGCTGGTGCTGGTGCGCCCGACGTTACCTTGATCGTCCACCATGGTGTACGGGTAAGAACCGACGGTCAGGGCCTGGAACGACAGGTCCGACTTGGTGTAACGCAGGTTCTGCTTGAACTGCCAGACATCGTTCAGCCGGTGTTCGAAGGCATAACCGAGCGC
>Ga0153931_100210_pt1 | contig 19459 bp, 18 predicted proteins | sample TSNJ015MetaG_FD_104730 | JGI IMG/M metagenome (GOLD analysis project Ga0153931, IMG submission 104730) | Attine ant fungus gardens microbial communities from New Jersey, USA - TSNJ015 MetaG | ecosystem: Host-associated > Fungi > Mycelium > Unclassified | place: USA: New Jersey, Wharton State...
CCCGCTGGGTGGCGAAGCCGCCCCAACACCTGTCAATGCGGTCTGCCAGTCAAATCGCATGAGGCCAATCCGGGAGTGCTGCGCACTCCAGCGGGAGCAAGCTCCCTCGCCACAAAAGCAACAAGATTCAGTTTTTTCAGAAGTCCAGGCAGGGCCGCTGCGACGGCCCGCGCCTTTTTGGAGCACCGCACCATGACGCTTGCAGTCCAGTTCACCAACGTTTCCCGGCAGTTCGGCGAAGTGAAAGCCGTTGACCGGGTTTCCATCGATATCCAGGACGGCGAGTTCTTTTCCATGCTCGGCCCTTCCGGCTCGGGCAAGACCACCTGCCTGCGCCTGATCGCCGGGTTCGAACAACCGAGTGCCGGCTCGATCCGCATTCACGGCGCCGAAGCCGCCGGTCTGCCGCCGTATCAACGCGATGTGAACACCGTCTTCCAGGATTACGCGCTGTTCCCGCACATGAACGTGCTGGACAACGTCGCCTATGGCTTGAAGGTCAAAGGCGTGAGCAAAACCGAGCGCCACAAGCGCGCCGAAGAGGCGTTGGACATGGTCGCCCTCGGTGGTTATGGCGCACGCAAACCGGTGCAGTTGTCCGGCGGTCAGCGCCAGCGTGTCGCCCTCGCCCGCGCCCTGGTCAATCGCCCTCGGGTGCTGTTGCTCGATGAACCGTTGGGCGCTCTCGATCTGAAGTTGCGCGAACAGATGCAAAGTGAATTGAAGAAACTGCAGCGTCAGCTCGGCATCACCTTCATCTTCGTCACCCACGACCAAACCGAAGCGCTGTCGATGTCCGACCGCGTGGCGGTGTTCAACAAGGGCCGTATCGAGCAGGTCGACACCCCGCGCAATCTGTACATGAAACCCACCACCACCTTCGTCGCCGAATTCGTCGGTACTTCGAACGTGATTCGCGGCGATCTGGCGCGTCAGCTCAGCGGCCATCCGCAGCCGTTTTCGATTCGCCCCGAGCACGTGCGTTTCGCCGAAGGGCCGCTCGCCAGCCATGAAATCGAAGTCAGCGGTCTGCTCCACGACATCCAGTATCAGGGCAGCGCCACGCGCTATGAACTGACGCTGGAAAACGGCCAGACCCTGAGCATCAGCCACGCCAACAATCAGTGGATCGACAGCAGCGCGCAGCACCAGACCGGCCAGCGCCTGAGCGCTCGCTGGGCGCGGGAAGCGATGATTCCGCTGCACGATACCGTTGCGAGCGGGGTCTGACATGAGCACGCTCGCAATGACCCAGGCACCGCCCTTGCGCCGGTTTTCCAACCTGCTCTATCGCAAGCCGAATCTTTATCTGTCGCTGCTGCTGGTGCCGCCGTTGCTGTGGTTCGGCGCGATCTACCTCGGCTCGTTGCTGGTGCTGTTGTGGCAAGGTTTCTACACCTTCGACGACTTCACCATGGCGGTCACCCCTGACCTCACACTGGCGAATTTTGCCGCGCTGTTCCAGCCGTCGAACTTCGACATCATCCTGCGTACGCTGAGCATGGCCATCGTCGTGTCGATCGCCAGCGCCATCGTCGCGTTCCCGATTGCCTACTACATGGCGCGCTACACCACGGGCAAGACCAAGGCGTTTTTCTACATCGCGGTGATGATGCCGATGTGGGCCAGTTACATCGTCAAGGCCTACGCGTGGACGCTGCTGCTGGCCAAGGGCGGCGTCGCGCAATGGTTCGTCCAGCATCTGGGACTGGAGCCGGTGTTGCAGTTCATCCTCGGCATTCCCGGCGTCGGCGGCAGTACCTTGTCGACCTCGCATCTGGGGCGCTTCATGGTCTTCGTCTACATCTGGCTGCCGTTCATGATCCTGCCGATTCAGGCGTCGCTGGAACGCTTGCCGCCGTCGCTGTTGCAGGCGTCTGCCGATCTCGGCGCCAGGCCGAGCCAGACCTTCATGCAGGTGATTTTGCCGTTGTCGATCCCGGGGATTGCTGCCGGTTCGATCTTCACGTTTTCGCTGACCCTGGGCGATTTCATCGTGCCGCAACTGGTGGGCCCGCCGGGCTACTTCGTCGGCAGCATGGTCTACGCGCAGCAAGGTGCGATCGGCAATATGCCGATGGCCGCGGCGTTCACGTTGGTGCCGATTGTGTTGATCGCGGTTTACCTGTCCATCGTCAAACGACTGGGGGCCTTCGATGCACTCTGAGCGCGCTTCACTGGGCCTGCGTATCGCCGCCTGGGGCGGGTTGGTGTTCCTGCACTTCCCGATCCTGATCATCTTCCTTTACGCCTTCAACACCGAGGAAGCCGCGTTCAGCTTTCCGCCGAAGGGCTTCACCCTGCACTGGTTCAGCGTGGCGTTTTCGCGGCCGGATGTGCTGGAGGCGATCAAGCTCTCGCTGCAGATTGCCGCCATCGCCACGTTGATCGCGATAGTGCTCGGCACGCTGGCTTCAGCCGCGTTGTACCGCCGCGATTTCTTCGGCAAGCAGGGCATTTCGCTGATGCTGATTTTGCCGATCGCCCTTCCGGGGATCATCACCGGGATCGCGCTGCTGGCAACGTTCAAGACGCTGGGGATCGAGCCGGGGACGTTCACCATCATCGTCGGCCACGCGACCTTCTGTGTGGTGATCGTCTACAACAACGTCATCGCCCGCCTGCGCCGCACGTCGCACAGCCTGATCGAAGCCTCGATGGACCTCGGCGCCGACGGCTGGCAGACCTTCCGCTACATCATCCTGCCGAACCTCGGCTCGGCCTTGCTGGCCGGCGGCATGCTGGCGTTTGCGCTGTCGTTCGACGAGATCATCGTGACCACGTTCACCGCCGGCCACGAACGCACCTTGCCGCTGTGGCTGCTCAACCAGCTCAGCCGCCCACGGGATGTGCCGGTGACCAACGTGGTTGCCATGCTGGTGATGATGGTGACCATGCTGCCGATTCTCGGCGCGTATTACCTGACTCGGGGTGGCGAGAGCGTCGCCGGTAGCGGCGGGAAATGAATATCTGACAGACACCAAAATCCCCCTGTGGGAGCGGGCTTGCTCGCGAAGAGGCCGTCACATCCAACATCGATGTTGACTGACACAGCGCTTTCGCGAGCAAGCCCGCTCCCACCGTTTCAATCCGGTTTCGACAGAAAAATAATAGATTCGCAGAGGACAGAACCATGCAAACCAGACTCTTGATCAACGGCCACCTGGTCAACGGCGAAGGCCCGGCCCAACCGGTGCTCAACCCGGCGCTCGGCAGCGTACTCGTGGAAATCAATGAAGCCTCCGAGGCCCAGGTCGACGCCGCCGTGCGCGCCGCCGATAACGCCTTCGCCGAGTGGTCGCAAACCACGCCGAAAGACCGTTCGCTGCTGCTGCTCAAACTCGCCGACGCCATCGAAGCCCACGGTGAGGAACTGGCGAAACTCGAATCCGCCAACTGCGGCAAACCCTACAGCGCCGCACTGAACGACGAGATCCCGGCGATTGCCGATGTGTTCCGTTTCTTCGCCGGCGCCAGCCGTTGCATGAGCGGTTCGGCCGGTGGCGAATACCTGCCCGGCCACACCTCGATGATCCGCCGCGACCCGGTGGGCGTGATCGCCTCCATCGCGCCGTGGAACTGCCCGCTGATGATGGTCGCCTGGAAAATCGCTCCGGCCCTCGCCGCCGGTAATACCGTGGTGCTCAAGCCGTCGGAACAGACCCCGCTGACCGCGTTGCGTCTGGCCGAACTGGCGTCGGAAATCTTCCCGGCCGGTGTACTCAATCTGGTGTTTGGTCGCGGTCCTAGCGTCGGCAGCCCGCTGGTGACTCACCCGAAAGTACGCATGGTCTCGCTGACAGGCTCTATCGCCACTGGCTCGAATATCATTTCCAGCACCGCCGACAGCGTCAAACGCATGCACATGGAGTTGGGCGGCAAGGCCCCGGTGATCATCTTCGACGACGCCGACATCGATGCCGCCGTCGAAGGCATTCGTACGTTCGGTTTCTACAACGCCGGACAGGACTGCACCGCCGCGTGCCGGATCTACGCGCAGCAAGGCATCTACGACCAGTTCGTCGAGAAGCTTGGCGCGGCGGTCAGCAGCATCAAGTACGGCTTGCAGGATGATCCGTCGACCGAACTGGGGCCGCTGATCACCGCGCAGCATCGCGACCGCGTCGCCGCATTCGTCGAGCGCGCCGTAGCGCAGTCGCACATTCGCTTGATCACCGGCGGCAAGGCTGTTGAAGGCAATGGGTTCTTCTTCGAACCGACGGTGCTGGCCGACGCGCAACAGGATGACGAGATCGTTCGCCGCGAAGTGTTCGGGCCAGTGGTCTCGGTGACCAAATTCACCGATGAAGCGCAGGCGCTGGAGTGGGCCAACGATTCGGACTACGGCCTCGCCTCCTCGGTATGGACGGCGGATGTCGGACGCGCGCATCGCTTGTCCGCGCGGCTGCAGTACGGCTGCACCTGGGTCAACACGCACTTCATGCTCGTCAGCGAAATGCCCCATGGCGGTCAGAAATTGTCCGGCTATGGCAAGGACATGTCCATGTACGGACTGGAGGACTACACCACGGTTCGGCATGTGATGTTCAAGCACTAAGCCTTTAAAAGCTTCGCGAGCAAGCCCGCTCCCACAGGGGGACGCATTCCATGGCGGGAGCGGGCTTGCTCGCGAAGGCGTCACCTCGGTTTCAGGAAGAAAACCGGCATTACGCACCATCAGGATCCCAAAACAATAACTACCGACCCGGGCGGCGCCCGCAAAGCCCCGCCACGGCCTCGGCCATCCGAAATCTGCCGATTTCCCGGAGCAAAACACATGAGTGCCTCACCCGAACTCTCGGCCGCCGTTGCCGACAGCGATGCCGAACAACTGCGCAAACTCGGCTACACCTCGAACTTCAACCGCAGCATGAGCCTGTGGGAAAACTTCGCTTTAGGGTTCACCTATCTGTCACCGGTCGTAGGGGTTTATACCCTGTTCGGCCTGTGCCTCGCCGCCGGCGGGCCACCGATGTTCTGGGCTTACTTGCTGGTCGGTTGTGGCCAGTTGCTGGTGTGCCTGATCTTCGGCGAAGTGGTCTCGCAGTTCCCGATTTCCGGCGGCGTTTATCCATGGGCGCGACGTCTGGTCGGCAAGAAATGGGCGTGGATGGTCGGCTGGATCTACTCCATCGCCCTGTGCGTGACCATCGCGGCGGTGGCCGTCGGTGCCGGCCCGTATCTGGCGGCGATGCTCGGGTTTGAACCGAGCAACAACACCAACATCGTCATCGCGCTGGTGCTGACCTTGTTCGCCACGCTGGTCAATCTGAGCGGCACCAAAGTGCTCGCGCGCATCGCCATGTTCGGCTTCCTCTGCGAACTGGTCGGCGCGGTAATCGTCGGCGTGTACCTGCTGATCTTCGAGCGTCACCAGCCGCTGAGCGTGCTGTTCAACACCTTCGACATCCGCGTCGACGGCTCGTACCTGCCGGCGTTTCTCACCGCTTCGCTGGCGGGGATGTTCCTCTACTACGGCTTCGAGGCCTGCGGCGATGTTGCCGAAGAAACCCCGAACCCCAGCGCGAAAATCCCGGTGGCCATGCGCATGACCATCTACATCGGCGGCATCGCGGCGATGTTCGCCTGCCTGGCGCTGATCCTCGCCGTGCCGGACATGCAAGCGGTGATCAACGGCACCGACAAGGACCCGGTCACCACCATCCTCAACAACGCCTTCGGCCCGGTCGGTTCGAAAGTGGTGATGGGCGTGGTAATGATTTCCTTCATCTCCTGCGTCATCAGCCTGCAGGCTGCGGCGAGTCGTCTGCTGTACTCCTATGCTCGCGATGAAATGGTCATCGGCAGCCGACTGCTGAAAAAGATTTCTCCTACCACTCAGGTGCCCGTTGCCGCGCTGTTCGTGTCCGGCGTCCTGCCCGCCCTGATCATCGCCCTCGGCTTCTTCCTGCAAGACGCCGTGGCCACCATCGTCAGCTTCGCCGCCATCGGCATCTACCTCGCGTTCCAGATGATCGTGCTGGCCGCTTTGTACGCGCGAATGAAAGGCTGGAAACCCAGCGGCAAATTCACCCTCGGCGCCTGGGGCTGGCCAGTGAACATCGGCGCGCTGGTGTACGGCGTCGGCGCAATCATCAACATGGCCTGGCCACGTACGCCGGATGCGGCGTGGTACGTGAACTATGCGATGGTGTTGAGCACCGTGATCGTGATTGGGCTGGGCTTGGTTTATATGTGGATTGGCAAGCCGTATGACCATGGGAAGGCGCCGGCTGGGGATGCGTGGAAGGTGAGTCGCTAAATACAATCGCCCCGGAAACCCAAAAGTTTCAGGGGCGATGCTCGAAACCTGCACTATTTGTAGTCATTCCTACAACTCAGGAGGGTGTAATCAACTCAACCGAGGGGAAATAGTTTCGGTACCGCTTAGAATCTCGAGTCAACAACGGTAGTTTCTTTACGGCCGCATGCGCACCAATGAAAAAATCCGCTAGGACATTGTGCTTTCCGCCGCCCACCTTCCGATAACGTACAAACGCCTTACCAGCCAAAAAAAGCGCAGATCGCGGAATTTCCTGCATGACTAATCCGAGTTGATTGACCACTCCATCCAATGCTTCAAACGTGGAAAACGTCTGGGACAGCTCTGCATAGACGATCGGATTAATTACCAGCTCATGGACCAGTGACTGAGCGCGGAGCTGCTGAATAGACCAGTCAGCCCAAACAGGGTCATCCTCCAAAACGTCTATCAACACATTGGTATCAACCAACACCATCAATCATCACCCCTGAGCAACGCCATCAAATCATCGGTTCTCCATTTGATATCGGCTTTGCCCCGGACAGCGTCAAATCGATCCTGAGTCTTCGCTTTACCTGCAGCGGGCTTGGCACCTTGCAAAACCACCTCACCCTGCTCGTTAACGCTGAATTCTATGGCCGAGCCTGGCGTCAGATGCAAGGCATCACGAATAGGCTTGGGAATTGTGACTTGACCTTTACTCGTCATGGTTGTCGTCATTTCATGCTCCTTGAGTATTACTCGCCATAGCAACGTAATACTTGACTGCTGGATCTGCAACCGCCGCTGATCGTGGGATTATTCCGATCGACTAGAAGGAAATTTTCATCAAGCTATCAGCGGTAACCCACAATCAGCATTCGACAATCTCCCTAGCCACAGCTTTTACAGTCACCGTGAAAGCCAAATGGCTCTCAAGGTGGCTGCTACTCCAACATTAAAACCGCGAAACACTGCGCATCGCATCCACCAGATACCGCATCGCAATCCGGTCACTCTCTGACAACTCGCGATAACGCTCCACCAGCTTCAGCTCTTCAGAACTCAAACGACGCCTTCTGCGGCCGCTGCCGAGGCAGGGAAAGATGCCGAGCATTTCGGCGATGCCTTGTATTTTTGCCATGGACGATGTCCTTCTCTGATACTTCGAAGAATTGCTTGATCACCACATCGCCCTGCCCCTTACAGCAGCGCCTGTGCCCCGCCGGTCGTGCCGGCCATGTTCATAGAATAGAAATTTAATCGGCGCTGAAAAGCGGTTTTTAGAGTAATTAGTCGAAAAAAGCAGAAATGCCCTGTAAATCAGAAAGTGCCGTCGGACATTTAACCGACATGTCTTGTTTCATTGACACTCTGTCGGTGTGTATCAACGAATTTTGCAACGCGAGCGAACCGTTTAAGCTAGCCGGCATCTGTTTATAGTCCGTTGCGTTTGGCCGAAGGCTTGTCCGAACCGTAATTTCTGATCCAGCACGTGCCAGGAAAGGCGCGGGATTGCTCACGACAGGTTGTATTTATGCACCGCAGGAATTTGCTCAAAGCGTCGATGGCCATTGCGGCTTACACCGGTCTCTCGGCTTCCGGCCTGCTGGCCGCCCGTGCCTGGGCAGCCAATGGTGGCGCCGCCGATGGCGAGGCCCAGGCTTTCGACTTCGAAGCGCTGAAGCGCCAAGCCAAGCAATTGGCCGGAACGGCCTATCAGGACACCAAACAGGTGCTGCCGCCGACTTTGGCGACCATGACCCCGCAGAACTTCAACGCGATCCGCTACGACGGCGATCATTCGTTGTGGAAAGAAAACAAGGGTCAGCTGGACGTGCAGTTCTTCCACGTCGGTATGGGTTTCCGTCAACCGGTGCGCATGTACAGCGTCGATCCGAAGACCCGGACCGCCCGCGAAGTGCATTTCCGCCCGACCCTGTTCAACTACGAGAACACCTCGGTCGATACCCAGCAGCTCAAGGGTGACCTGGGCTTTGCCGGTTTCAAGCTGTTCAAGGCGCCGGAGCTGGATCGCCATGACGTGGTGTCGTTCCTCGGCGCCAGCTATTTCCGCGCGGTGGATGCCACTGGCCAATATGGCCTCTCGGCCCGTGGTCTAGCCGTCGACACTTACGCGAAAAAGCGCGAAGAATTCCCGGACTTCACCAAATTCTGGTTCGAGACCCCGGATCAGAATGCCACTCGCTTTGTGGTCTACGCCCTGCTCGACTCGCCGAGCGCCACCGGGGCGTACCGCTTCGACATCGATTGCCAGGCCGAGCGCGTGGTGATGGAAATCGACGCCCACATCAATGCGCGTACCGCCATCGAACAACTGGGCATCGCACCGATGACCAGCATGTTCAGCTGCGGCACCCACGAACGCCGCATGTGCGACACCATCCACCCGCAGATTCACGACTCCGATCGCCTGGCGATGTGGCGCGGCAACGGCGAGTGGATCTGCCGCCCGCTGAACAACCCGGCGACCCTGCAGTTCAACGCGTTCGCCGACACCGATCCGAAGGGCTTCGGTCTGGTGCAGACCGACCACGAGTTCGCCAACTATCAGGACACCGTCGACTGGTACAGCAAGCGCCCGAGCCTGTGGGTCGAGCCTACAACCGCGTGGGGCGAAGGCTCCATCGATCTGCTGGAAATTCCTACCACCGGCGAAACGCTCGATAACATCGTCGCGTTCTGGACGCCGAAGAAGCCAGTGGCCGCCGGCGATTCGCTGAACTATGGCTACAAGCTCTACTGGAGCGCCCTGCCACCGGTCGGTACGCCGCTGGCGCGAGTGCATGCGACCCGTTCGGGCATGGGTGGATTCGTCGAAGGCTGGGCACCGGGCGAGCATTACCCGCCGGTCTGGGCGCGACGCTTTGCCGTGGACTTCACCGGCGGCGGTCTCGATCGTCTGCCGCAGGGCACCGGGATCGAACCGGTGGTCACCTGCTCCAACGGCAAGGTGCAGGACTTCAGCGTGTTGGTGCTCGACGACATCAAGGGTTACCGGATCCTGTTCGACTGGTACCCGACCAGCGACAGCGTCGATCCGGTGGAGCTGCGCCTGTTCATCCGCACCAATGACCGCACGTTGAGCGAGACCTGGTTGTACCAGTACTTCCCGCCGGCGCCGGACAAGCGCAAGTATCCTTGATGACTTGAGGCGCCTGCACGGGCCTCTTCGCGAGCAAGCCCGCTCCCACTCTGGCTCGCGGTCGATCACACAGTTTGTGACCGACACCGAGCCAGGGTGGGAGCGAGCTTGCTCGCGAAAGCGGCAGAACATTCAACATCAGATATTGAAGAAACAGCGTCAGGTCAGTGGGCAATACAGATGAATGTCTTTGGGTTCTTGATCAAACAGCTCAGGATCCGGTCGATCAACCAACCGGCAGCCCTGACGCTGATAGAACTCCACGGTGTTGCGCGATTCAGTGGCTGAAACATACAACGCCTCGGCACCGAATCGCCGGCCCTGCTCACAGGCCAGCGCAAACAACTTCGCTCCCAGCCCCTGCCCCCGGTAGTCGCGGCTGATGTGCAGAAACTTCATCTGCCACATGCTCAGTCCCTGATTGTGAATAACCCGGTTATCCACAACCACCGCCGCGACCAGCGCCTGCCCGTCGAAAACCCCGTATAACCAGCCACCTCGCCGCAAGCACTTCGCCAGCGCCCGCGCATTTTCTTCGGCCTCCCCTTCCGGCCATCCGCGCATGTCGAAACGTGCCGGGTAAAGCACCAGCACGCCGTTCTCCAGGCGATAGCACTCTTCCACCAGCTCACTGCGGTCGATCTGCGCCAGCAGCGGCAAGTCGTGTTCGGTCAGTTCTCGCTCGATCAACATGCTCGACTTCCTTGGCAAATGGCAGGCAAGAAAAAACCCGCCGGTTCAAAGGCGGGTTTTATAGACGTTACGTCGGTTTGAAATCAATCGCGCAGGTCAGACTCGTGGATCGGCTGATCACGATGGGTCGCGCGTTGATACTGCGCCGGCCACACCGCCTGGCGCCCGCCGAGATCATCGTCGGCGTGCAGCGGCCAGTAAGGATCGCGCAGCAACTCGCGGGCGAGGAAGATGATGTCGGCCTGGCAAGTGCGCAGGATATGCTCGGCCTGCGCCGGCTCGGTAATCATGCCCACGGTGCCGGTGGCGATGCCTGACTCCTTACGCACCCGTTCGGCGAAGCGCGTCTGATAACCCGGCCCCACAGGAATCTCGGCGTTGGCGGCGGTACCACCGGAGGAGACGTCGATCAGATCCGCTCCCAGTGCCTTGAGGCGCCGTGCCAGCTCCACGGTTTCATCCGGGTTCCAGCCGTCTTCAACCCAGTCGGTGGCCGAGACCCGGACGAACAGCGGCAGCTCTTCCGGCCACACCTCGCGAACGGCCTCGGTGACTTGCAGCACCAGACGAATGCGGTTTTCGAACGAACCACCGTATTGATCGCGGCGCTGATTGCTCAGCGGTGACAGAAACTGATGCAGCAGATAACCGTGGGCGGCATGTACCTCGACCACGCTGAAACCCGCGGTCAACGCGCGTTTGGCGGCCGCAACGAAGGCCTGAATGACCTCGGCGATCTGCCCTTCATCAAGCTGTTTCGGTTGTGTGTGTTGCGGATCGAAGGCAATCGGCGATGGCCCGACCGGGGTCCAGCCGCCATCCTCCGGTTTGACGCTACCGTGTTTGCCGATCCATGGCCGATGGGTGCTGGCCTTGCGCCCGGCGTGGGCCAGTTGAATGCCGGCAACAGCGCCCTGAGCGGTGATGAAGCGGGTGATGCGTTGCAGCGGTTCGATCTGTTCGTCGTTCCACAAACCGAGGTCTTCGGCGGTGATCCGCCCATCGGCGGTAACCGCCGTGGCTTCAGTGAATATCAGACCGGCGCCGCCCACCGCGCGGCTGCCCAGATGCACGAGATGCCAGTCGTTGGCCAGACCGTCGACGCTGGAGTATTGGCACATCGGCGACACGGCGATGCGGTTGGGCAGGATCAGTTGGCGGAGGGTAAAGGGTTCGAGCAGCAGACTCATGGGGCACCTCTCAAATCAGTGGGCAGGCTCCAGGGTTCTGTTTGAAAAGTCGACGAGTGACAGGAAAAGGTGCAACACCCGCCCCCGCGGGCAAAAAATTCGACAAGACGTCACAAGGCCAATCAAGCAGTGCTTAGAGCCTAGTCGACAACCGGGGATGAGGGAGGGTTCAAGACATTTTCCATGAGTGCCACCGAACCTGTGGCGAGGGAGCTTGCTCCCGCTCGGCTGCGCAGCAGTCGTAAAACCCTGCACTGTGATTTTCCTGCAGCAACCCGTTTGCAGGGTCTGGGGCCGCTTCGCAGCCCAGCGGGAGCAAGCTCCCTCGCCACAAAAGCACTCAGGGGATCAGCGCGGTTCGATGTGGGCAATCATCAGTTGCACCGTCTCGTTGCCACGAAACTCGTTGACGTCGAGCTTGTAGGCCAGCTCGACCCACTGAATGGTCGGATTCGGCCACACTTCGCGGTCGATACCGAAGGCAATGCCATCCAGCTTCACCGAACCGCACTCGCTTTTCAGCACCACTTTCAGGTGCCGCTCGCCGACCACCCGCTGTTCCACCAACTGGAACACGCCATGGAACAGCGGCTCCGGGAAGTGCTGGCCCCAAGGCCCTGCATGACGCAATGCGCGAGCCAGCTCCAAGTGGAACTCCTCGACCGCAAGCGTGCCGTCAGAGAGCATCCGCCCGGTCAGGTCTTCTTCGCGAAGTTGCCGCCGCACTTCAGCGTCAAACGCCTCGGCGAACAGCGGAAAATTCTCTTGCGGCAAGGTCAGGCCGGCCGCCATCGCGTGACCGCCATACTTGGCGATCAGGTTCGGATGCTGCGCCGCCACCACGCTCAAAGCATCGCGGATGTGGAAACCCTGCACCGAACGGCCCGAGCCCTTGAGCAAACCATCGCCGGCATCGGCGAAGGCAATGGTCGGGCGGAAATAACGCTCTTTCATGCGCGAGGCGAGAATGCCGATCACGCCCTGATGCCACTCGGGATCGAACAGGCACAGGCCGAACGGCATCGACTCCACCGGCAAGTCCTTGAGCTGGGCCAGTGCCTCGCGCTGCATGCCCTGCTCGATGGATTTGCGATCCTGGTTCATGCCGTCCAGTTGCGCGGCCATTTCCCGCGCCAGATTGGCGTCGGCGGTGAGCAGGCATTCGATGCCCAGGCTCATATCGTCCAGACGCCCCGCCGCGTTCAAACGCGGGCCGACGATGAATCCCAGGTCTGTGGAGGTAATCCGCGCCGCGTCACGCTTGGCGACTTCAAGAATCGCCTTGATCCCCGGACGGGCACGCCCGGCGCGGATCCGCTCGAGGCCCTGATGCACCAGAATCCGGTTGTTGGCGTCCAGCGGCACCACGTCGGCGACGCTGCCCAGCGCCACCAGATCCAGCAGTTCGCCGATGTTCGGCTGCGGCTTGCTCTCGTACCAGCCGAGGCTGCGCAGGCGCGCGCGCAAGGCCATCAACACGTAGAAAATCACCCCGACCCCGGCCAGCGCCTTGCTCGGAAACTCACAGCCCGGCTGGTTCGGGTTGACCAGCGCATCGGCTTGCGGCAGTTCATCGCCGGGCAAGTGGTGGTCGGTGATCAAGACCTTGAGCCCGGCCTTTTTCGCCGCGGCCACGCCTTCGACGCTGGAGATGCCGTTGTCGACGGTGATCAACAACTGCGGCTCGCGGGTCAGGGCAACTTCGACGATTTCCGGGGTCAGGCCATAGCCGTATTCAAAGCGGTTCGGCACCAGATAATCGACATGCGCCGCGCCCAGCAGACGCAAGCCGAGCACGCCGACCGTACTGGCGGTCGCGCCATCAGCGTCGAAGTCGCCGACGATCAGAATCCGCTGACGCTGCTCCAGCGCCGTCACCAGCAGGTCCACCGCCGCCTCGATGCCCTTGAGCTGCTGAAACGGAATCAGCCGCGCCAGACTTTTATCCAGCTCCGCCTCGGACTGCACGCCCCGCGCGGCGTACAAACGCGTCAGCAAAGGTGGCAGGTCACCGAGAAACGGCAGCGTGGCAGGCAACGGTCGAGGATCAATACGCATGGGGTAACGGAAACTTCTCTTGAATACGTGGGATTAATCAGTAAACGGCGCAGGATCAGCCGCGTTCACCGGCCAGCCATTCCAGCTGGACTTCGTGTTGACCACGGTCGTCAGTGACGAAGATCGTGCCTTCGCTGATCATCACGTCCCACTTGATGACGCGCGGCATGTCCTTGGCCAGGGTTTCCAGCACCTCTTGCGGCACGGCGGCGATGTTGACGTTTTTCAGGTTCTTGGCCACCGGTACCACTTTGCCTTCCCAAACGCGCAGGCTGCCGTAGGCCAGCAGGCTGGTGCGTTCGGTACGACGCGAGCACCAGGTCAGACGATCGGCGTCCGGCTGACCGACTTCGATCCAGTGCAGAACGCGGTCATCCAGGCTTTTTTCCCACAGCGCAGGTTCATCCACGTCCGACAGACCACGGCCAAACGACAGCAGTTCGTTGTACCAGAGGGCGTAGGCCAGCAGCCGCACGGTCATGCGCTCTTCGGTTTCCGAAGGGTGACGGGCGATGGTCTGCTTGACGCTCTCGTAGACGCTACGGTCGAGGTCGGTGAGGTTCAGTTCGAATTTGTACGTGGTAGACGGCTGGGCCATGAACGGGCTTCTTGATACGAGGAAAGTCGGCAAGTCTAACCGATGCCGTAGGCAATCATCGAATTGATGGCGATCAACCTGCGGCGTCTGACAGCCGGCTATGTTAAAACGCTGTATCCGCTCAGCCTTGTCCTACAGGATTCAGTATGCCGTTCGCCAACAAACCGCTCAGCGGTGTGAAAGTCATTGAATTGGGTACGTTGATTGCCGGGCCGTTTGCCTCGCGCATTTGCGGCGAGTTCGGCGCCGAAGTGATCAAGATCGAATCGCCCGACGGCGGCGATCCGCTGCGCAAGTGGCGCAAATTGTATGAAGGCACCTCGCTGTGGTGGTTCGTCCAGGCGCGCAACAAAAAGTCGCTGACGCTGAACCTCAAGCACCCCGAGGGTCTGGCGATCCTGAAAAAACTCCTTGGCGAAGCCGACATCCTGATCGAAAACTTTCGCCCCGGCGTGCTGGAAAAACTCGGGCTGAGCTGGGAAACCCTGCACGCGCTGAATCCGAAACTGGTGATGGTGCGCCTCTCGGGTTTCGGCCAGACCGGACCGATGAAGGATCAACCGGGCTTCGGCGCGGTCGGCGAGTCCATGGGCGGTTTGCGCTATATCACCGGTTTCGAGGACCGGCCACCGGTGCGCACCGGGATTTCCATCGGCGATTCGATTGCCGCGCTGTGGGGCGTGATCGGCGCGCTGATGGCGCTGCGTCATCGCGAGGTCAACGGCGGTCTCGGCCAAGTGGTCGATGTCGCGCTGTACGAGGCGATTTTCGCCATGATGGAAAGCATGGTGCCGGAGTTCGACGTGTTCGGTTTCATCCGCGAGCGCACCGGCAACATCATGCCGGGCATCACGCCGTCATCGATCCACACCAGCGCCGACGGTAAACACGTGCAGATCGGTGCCAATGGCGACGCGATCTTCAAGCGCTTCATGCTGATCATCGGCCGCGAGGATCTGGCCAACGACCCGACGCTGGCGAGCAACGATGGGCGCGACAGTCGTCGCGACGAGTTGTATGGCGTGATCGACCGCTGGGTCAATTCGCTGCCGCTGCAAAATGTGCTCGACCTGCTCAATCAGGCGGATGTACCGGCCAGCCGGATCTTCAGTGCCGAAGACATGTTCAGCGATCCGCAGTACCTCGCCCGGGAAATGTTCCTGCAGGCGAAACTGCCGGACGGCAAGCCTTTCAAGATGCCGGGCATCGTGCCGAAACTCTCTGAGACACCGGGCTCTTCCGAATGGGTCGGGCCGCAGCTCGGTGAACACAATGCGCAGGTACTGCACGATCTTGGCTACGACGAACAGCAGATCGCCCGACTGCGCGCAGACGGAGCCATTTAACCTGAAACATCGCCAGACATCGGACGCCAACCGCGCCCACCACTGGTGGACGTGGCGGCTGTTCGGCCTGTTGTTTCTGCTGATTCTGCCCGCCTGGGCGCAGGCAAAACCGACGCTGATCTGGTTACTGCGCGATCTGCCGCCCCTGACCATCTTCGAAGGCCCGAAAAAGGGCCAAGGCGTCATCGACCAACTGCTGCCGATGCTGATCGCCGGCATGCCGCAATACGAACACACGCTGATGCGGGTCAATCGCGCCCGCGGCATGCAGATGCTGCACGAGCCGTCCTTCACCTGCGACCCCTCGCTGATCTGGAGCAAGGAGCGCACGCAATGGATCGCTTTTTCTATCCCGGCATTTCGCGCTGTCAGCAATGGTCTGGTGGTGCGACAGAAAGATCGCGACGTACTGGCACCTTACCTGGTCGATGGCGAAGTCGATCTGACGGCATTTCTGGCCAATGGCGAAATCAAGGTCGGGGTCGTCGCAGAGCGTAGTTACGGCGAATTTCTCGACAATCTGCTCAAGCAGGCACCCGGCGGCGCACTGACGCCGCACTACGGCAACGATGCCCTGAGCAGCCTGCTGTCGATGCAGCGTCTGGGGCGGCTGCAAGTGGTTTTGGGTTACTGGCCGGAGATCCGCTATCAGGCGCAGCAGGCGCAAATTGCCGAAGATGAATTGGTGTTCTACCCGATTCGCGGCACCGGCAAGTATCTGTCTGGCTATGTCGGATGTTCCGATACGCCCCAAGGCCGTCAGGCGATCAGCGAGATCAACCAACTGCTGCGTACCCTGCCCCATGCGCAACTTGACCAATCGTACGCCGACTGGCTGGATCCCGAGATGCGCACGGATTACCTGCAACAGGCGCGGATGTTTTTCGAGCAGCAGACCGCGCAATAAAACCTGCGGGCAAAAGAAACCCCGAGAAGTGGGGAGACGACTCGGGGTTAAACGTGGTCTACATAAAGACCCGTAGCAGCAAGCGACAAGCACCGGAGCACAATGCTTGATCCTGCTGTTATGGGGTCTGACTGACGAGAGTGCAGGAAGGTTCCCACAAAAAATATTTCATCTTTACAGTGCCGCGCGCTTATCCAGCGCTGCATTGCGCAAAGCCGCGATCACACAGGGCTCCAGTCGACCTTCGGCGATCAGCACATCACGGTGCAGACCGTCGACCACATCGGTCAGCAGGCGCTTGTCGGTCAATTGCGCCTGATTGAATTCGCGCTCCACCACGATGGCCCCGTTGCTGTTCTTCAGCGTCACCAGGCATTCGCCATGGGCGCCACACGGAGTCAACGTGACCTGATACGGGCTCAGAGCCTCACCGAGCAATAGACTGATACTTTCCATCTCGATCTCCACTCAATAGTCCGAAAACATTGTGCCTGGGGCGTGTTCACAATAAATGACCACCCGCCCGAGAAGAAAGTTCTGAATACCGCGCTGCTCCCGGAGCAGTTAGCGGTCTGTCAAAGAATGCACGGCGAAGATGACAGAAACAAAACCGTCGGTTCAGGCACCCGACGGATGGGCTGCCGTGTGCAGGTAGCTGTCCAGCAACCCGCGCATCAGTACCGCCGAGACTGGCGTCTGCAAGCGCCCCAGCAGCTTCAGGTCCTGAGCGTGCAGCATGCTTTCGAGATCGCTCAGCAGACCCGGTGCCATCCGCCCCAGCAGGATGACGGCGCTGGCCTCCCGTCGGGCCGCCAGATGCCGGATCAGTGCCAGGCCTTCCCCGCCTTCCAGTTGCGGATCGCAGATCGCGATGTCGACCCGGGTACGACGCTCCAGCGAACAGCGCGCCGAAGCCAGCGACGGCGCCGTCAGTACGTCATAGATGCCGACCGCGTTGAGCATCTGGTGCAACGCCATCATTCGATAAGGATCAGGTTCTAGAATCAGGACTTTGAGCGAGCGCATGGGCGACCTCGGAAACGGCAATCGCGGAATTGTCCGCAGTTGCCGCCCACTTTAGGGCAGCCTCCTTCAGTCCCCCATCGGAAAAGGAGGCGCGTGACATAGGAAATTTCCCTGTATCACTGCGATGTCATACCGCTGTTGCGTCGCGCTGGGTGATGTCCGTCCAGCCGCCGAGCAGGCCTCGCAATTCGCCTTTCGCGCTGTAGAACGGCACGGTCCACTGGTAGATTTCCCGATTGCCATTATTGAATTGCAGGCGGCGTCTGCTGAAGCGGGTTCTGCGTGTCCTCAACTGAATCATGAACTCATCATGCAGCATCCCGGCAGTGGCTCGCGGCAGCGCATCGACGTCGATCAAGCGGCATCCTTTCACCTGTTCAAAGCGGATCGACAACGCCTCTTCATAACTTTTGTTGCACAGAATCAGGCGCCCCTCCAGGTCACGAACGAACACCGGATCAGGCATGGCATCAATCAAAGCACGCTGGAACACCAACTGATCGCCGAGTTCGCTTTGCACGTCTCGATGCTGTTTGATCACGGCCGCCATTCGTCGATTCCATAACAGCGACATCACACAGAAGCCCCCCACCAGAACCACGCCCCAGCAGCTCGAGCGGAGCCAGTGCTGCCAACCGGCGGCGGCCGGCTTCGGGCCGATGCCGCCCAGCCATTTCAGGCGGATGGCTCGTAGCTCTGAGGCCGGGAATGCTTCCAGGGCCTTGTTCAGAATGCTCAGCAATTGCGGCTGGCCTCTGCGCACCGCCAGAAGATCGGCCTCCCACTTGCCCTCCAGCAGTTCGCCGACCTGCAGCAGGCCCGAAGGGTAGAGTTGCGCGCCGATTTCGTTTTCGATGGTGGCATAGGCTTCGCCGCTTTCGACCAACGCCCGCGCCTCGGCATAGGTTTTGACCGAACGTAATTCGATGGACGGATAATCGCGCCGGATCATCCCCTCCAGCGCGTGCCGGCCAGGTAATACCAGCACCCGTTTGGCCAACTGCTCCAACGAATGCAGCCCGGGTTCGCCGGTACGGCCGACAAACACCCAGCCGGCACCGCCAAAGGCATGGCTGAAATCCAGACTCGATCTGCGCTCGTCATTCATCGCCAGGGTCGTGCTCATGTCCGCTGCACCGGTTTCCAGGCGCTCGAGCATCTGCGCGGTCGAGAAGGATTCCCGGTAGATGAACTGTAATCCGGTCATGGCACTGATGCGTTTGAGCACATCACTGTTAAGGCCACTCCAGTGACCGTGCTCATCCAGGAACAGGTACAACGGGTATTGCTCCGCTGCCACGATCACCGTCGGGTTATCCCGGATCCATTGCAGCTCTTCCTCATCCAGCACCACGGTGCCGATGTTCAACTGCTCTTCATCATGCGCCAGGTGCGCCGCCGCACCCACACGCCAACCCCACAACAGGCACAACAGAAGTACCCGCTTCAGGGTGTGTTTCCATCCTCTTTCAAACAGCATTGCCACTTCCTTCGTGATCGACTCACCCGTCCTTCATGGGCGAAAACCCGAGCAGTGTGGCAGCAGAAACAAAAAAGCCCGTCAGGAGACGGGCTTCAAAATGTGACAGCTTTTTCGACTTACAGCGGCTTGCCGCGGTTGCCATGCTGGCTGACAAAGGCCTGTACGGCTTTCAGTTCGTTTGGCAAAACGGTGCAGCGCTCGTTTCGCTCAAACAAATCAGAAAGATGTGCAGGCAGTTCGAGAGCTTTTCCTACACCTGCTTTCTCTACGGCATCCGGGAACTTCACCGGATGCGCCGTGCCCAGGATCACCATCGGGATGTCCAGACTGCGACGGCATTCGCGTGCGGCCTTGACGCCGATGGCGGTGTGCGGATCCAGCACTTCGCCGCACTGCGCGTAGACTTCGGCAATGGTTTCGCAGGTTTGCGCATCGTCCACAGCCAGCGAGTCGAACAGCTTGCGGGCTTCAGTCCAGCGCTCTTGCTCGACGCTGAAACCGCCGCCCTGCTTGAACGAATCCATCAAACCGGCAATCGCCGCACCGTTGCGACCGTGCAGGTCGAACAGCAGGCGTTCGAAGTTCGACGAGACCATGATGTCCATCGACGGCGACAGCGTGGCGTACAGGGTTTCCTTGACGTACTGGTTGCCGCTCATGAAGCGGTGCAGGATGTCAACGACATCCTGCACCGCTTCATGAGCGGCAACCAGTACGTCAAGGAAACCCTGCACGCCACGCTGTCGCC
>Ga0153931_100211_pt1 | contig 19414 bp, 12 predicted proteins | sample TSNJ015MetaG_FD_104730 | JGI IMG/M metagenome (GOLD analysis project Ga0153931, IMG submission 104730) | Attine ant fungus gardens microbial communities from New Jersey, USA - TSNJ015 MetaG | ecosystem: Host-associated > Fungi > Mycelium > Unclassified | place: USA: New Jersey, Wharton State...
CACGCCTACCGCTACGTCGGAGAAGTAGGAGTGATGGCGGAAAGCTTCGCGTTTGTGCACGTTGGACAAATGCACTTCGATGAATGGGATGCTCACCGCCAGCAGCGCGTCACGTAATGCAACACTCGTGTGCGTAAAAGCGGCGGGATTGATCAGGATAAAGTCCACGCCTTCGCCGCGCGCGGCATGGATGCGATCAATCAATTCGTACTCGGCATTGCTTTGCAGGTAGAGCAAATGGTGGCCGGCCTCACGCGCCCGTCGTTCAAGATCGAGGTTGATCTGATCGAGGGTGACTGCCCCGTAGACGCCCGGTTCGCGGGTGCCGAGCAGGTTCAGGTTGGGTCCGTGAAGAACCAGTAAGGTCGCCATCGGCTGTTCCTTGTTATTGATGTGGGTACGTCAGAACCCGGCGACTATGCCGCAAAGCCTTTGTGACTGTCCAGTTCTATGCAGTAGGCAGCACGATTAGCGAGGATTGCGCAAAATTTGTGACTGGGGTGCAGTATCCAGTCATTGGCGACACTGTCTTGAATACTGTGGATGTCAAATGTGGGAGGGGGCTTGCCCCCGAGGCGCTGCATTAGGCACACATGCAGTGAGTGGCACACTGTCATCGGGGGCAAGCCCCCTCCCACTTTTTGCTCTCCATAGGGCAGGAGGTGGGCTCAAACTCGGAACGCCTGAACCGCCGTGTTCAGCTGCCCACCCAGCACCAGCAGGTGTTCGCCCTGGCGGCGGCCTTGGCCGATGCGCAGCAGATTATCCTCACCCAGTTGGTGAATCCGCTCGCTGTTGTCGCGAATCTCACTGACGGCGCCACTCTGCTGCGCGGTCACATCGGCGATGCGCACCGCTGTGTCGGAAATGGTCTGGATTGCCCCGACGATTTCATCCAGCGCGCCATCCGCCGCCTGGGCTTGCTGGGCGGTGGCCTCAGCGTGTTCGACCTGGGTGCGCATGCCTTGCACTGACTGGTGGGCGGCGGTTTGCAGGCCGGCGATCAGGCTCTGGATTTCGGCCGTGGCACCGGCGGTGCGTTGCGCCAGCGAGCGGACCTCATCGGCCACCACGGCAAATCCGCGTCCGGCCTCACCGGCCCGTGCAGCCTCGATGGCGGCATTGAGCGCGAGCAGGTTGGTCTGGTCGGCAATCGCGCGAATCACCGTCAGTACGCCGCCGATGGTGGCAGACTCTTCGGCGAGTTTTTCGATCATCTGCGCGTTTTGCTGCACCTCGCCCACCAGAGCATGCAGCCCGGTCAGGCTCAGGCCGATCACCCGTTGGCCCTGTTCCACGGCCTGGCCTGCACTGCGGCTGGCGCCAGCCGCCTGGCTGGCATCACCGGCGACTTGCTGGATGGTCGCTTCCAGTTCACCCAGCGAATCACGGATCTGCGCCGTATCACCGGCCTGGCGCTCAGCGCCGTCGTGCAACCCGCTGCTCAGTTCGGCGAGGGCGCGGCTGCTGCCGGCGACTTCTTCGGCATTGCCGCGAATGGTGCCCACCAAGTCCACCAGGTAAGCACGCAGGCGGTTAAGCGAGGCCTCGATGTCGTGGAGTTCACGGTTGGTCTTGCCCAAGGCAATCGACTGGCTGAAGTCGCCTTCGGCCCAAGTGGACAAGGCCGGTGCGAGGTTGGTCAGTACCCTTGCCAGCCGTCGTTGCAGCGTGTCGATCAGCAGTGCGATGAGCAAAATCAACCCGATCATCACGCCTTGCATCAAGCGCACTTCGCCCTGGATTCTGGCATGTTGGGCGCGAACAACGGGTTCCAGGCCGGCGATGGCTTGCTGCACGGCAGCAATCTTCACATGGGTGCTGTCGGCCAGCGCAGTGCGCAGCTGGATCTGATCGCGAGTGCGCTTGAGTTCGGCAGGGTAGCGGGTCAGCAGGCTGTTGAGTTCGCGTTTGAGGTCCACGCCGGTGTCCTGCACTTCGGCTTTTTCGCTGCTTTCCAGGCCCAGCATGGCGGAGAAATCATCCGCGCTGGACTCGGCGCTGGCCTTTACGCCCAGCAGCGGTAACTGCGCCAACAGGTCGGCCTGCGTGCGGATGCTGGCAACTTCGCGCTCCACTTCATCGGCCAGCTCTGCGCGCCCGCTGCTCACCAGCTTGTCGCGGGCCAGTGACAGTTTGCCCAAGTGCTGGGACGCGGCCAGCAGCGGCGGCAAGTAGCGTGCAGCGTCGGGTGAAGTGACGCCCGTGGCGTACTGGCTCAACTGTTCCAGGTTCGCGCCCAGCTCGCGTTCGGCTTGCAGCAGCAGCGCTTGTGGGTCGCCGGCCAGTTTGCCGGCGGCCAGCAGGTCGGTTTTGCTGAAGGTGTCCAGTTCGACCAGGCTGGGGCGCAGGTTCTGCGCGAGGTCCGCCGGCAGTTCATCGAGGTGCTGCAGGAGGTTTTCCAGGCTCTGACCGGCACTGCTCAAACGCAACGCGTCGCCGCTGGCCAGGTAGTCGTCGATATTGCGCGCGGCCTGATTCTGAAACGCCTGCGACAGGCCAAGGTATCGCTCCATCAGCAAATAAGGCCGTTCCAGTGCGCGTTGCGACCACCATAGCGTCGCCCCGAGCGCCAGGCACACGGCCACCAGCAGAAGGGTATTTAAATTGGTCAGCAGCTTCAGGCGCATGCGTGGTTTCAACCGACAGCAAAAGATAAGTGCCTGAAGTTATTGCGTTTCCATTACAGAGTTATGACGGAATCGGTGGATTCCGGTGAAAAGATGGCACTTTGCTTTGATGTGCGCGCAGCCTGCACGCGGTTACGCCCGGCGTCCTTGGCGCGGTACAGCGCCTCGTCTGCCTGAGCGGCCATCATCAAGCTGTCGGAACCGTCGCACAGCTCCACCAGCCCGGCGCTGAAGGTGCACCACAAATCCTGCGGCTGGGCCGGGTAGTGAATTTCGGCAAACCGCCCACGGATTTCGTCCAGCACTTTGCAGGCCGATTCCAGGTCGGTGTCGGGCATCACGATGGCAAATTCTTCACCGCCGTAGCGGCCGATGTAGTCGGTCTTGCGCAAGCGCTGCTTGAGAAACAGCGCCAGGCTCTTGATCACGCGGTCGCCCATGGGGTGGCCGTGACTGTCGTTGACCCGCTTGAAGTGGTCAATGTCGAGCATGGCAAAGCTCAGCGGCTTGTTCTCGCGGCGCGCGCGAAAGCTGCAGTCTTCCAGCAGTTGCAGAATATGGGTGTGGTTGTACAGCCCGGTCAGGCTGTCGCGCACCATCCGTGCTTTAAGGTTGCGTGCACGCGCCGCGCGGTTGCGCACGGTGGTGATCAGGTGGCGCGGTTTGATCGGCTTGGTGAGGAAGTCGTCGCCGCCTTCGCTCATGGCGTCCAGTTGCTTGTCCAGGTCGTCTTCGGCCGACAGGTAAATGATCGGCACGCTGACGTAACGGTCATTGTGGCGGATCACTTTGGCCAGTTCGGTGCCGGTGCAGGCGGGCATGTACATGTCGAGGATGATCAGGTCCGGCTGGAAGTCCGCCAGTTCGGCCATCGCCTGGATCGGCTCGATCAAGGTGCGCGTGACGATCCCGGCGCTGTTGAGCAGGCGCTCGGTGTGCAGCGCCTGGGCGCGTGAGTCGTCGATGATCAGCACCTTATAGGGCTCGTACTGCGCGACGCAGGTCAGCACCTCGATCTTTTCCAGCAGGCTTGAGGCCTCAAGCGTGCCAGTGAGAAATTCCTGGCCGCCGGCGCGCACGGCGGCCAGGCGCGTCGGGGTGTCGGTTTCGTGCAGGCTGAAAAACAGCAGCGGCAGCTTTTGCTCCAGGCCTTCCTGAGCTTCGGCGGCGAGCTTGAGGCCCAGGCCTGCGCCGCAGAAATCCACATCCATCACGATGGCCGACGGCAGGCGCTCGGCCAGCGACGCGCGAAAGGCTGCCACGCTGTCCAGGGACTGGGCGCTCATGCCAAAGAATTCAAGCTGCTTGGCCAGGCGCTCGGCGCGGTCGTGATCGGCCAGCATCACGTAGATCGGCTTGCGCATGGGGGGCAGGAAAGTTTGTTCCAACTGGTCGCCCTGGCGCAGGCCGGTGCGGGACAGGCGCTGCATCAGGCGGTTGAGCTCGGTGATCACCTGGCTGCTCAGGCGGCCGCGATTTTCATCCACCGCCTTGAGGGACTCGCCAATGTGCCGCGCCAGTTGGCCGTGTTCCGGCTGCTCGAAACGCTCGGCAAAGCGCAGCAGGCGCAGGTTGGCTTCGCTGAGTTCGGACAGATCGGTGTTCGACCATTCGCTGCGTTGCAGGCGTTGCCAGATCTCAAGAATTTGACGTGCCTGATGAATTACCCGCTGGGCAAAATGGTGCTTGAGACGCTCACGGCTGGGGTCTTCTGGCTCGGTCATATCCTGACTACTAGTTAGGGTGCATGCTGAGGTCGACTGATGGCTCTATGCTAGCACCTCTTTTCTCCCACATGAGTGTCATACGTCAATTAAGTAGCAGTCTGGGCCATTCAGTTTTTGACCTGATGGTCGCGCTGCGTAAAAAGCGTGCTTCATTTATAGTCGAACATCCCCTGTGCGCCACTTTCGGTTAAAAGCCCCGCGCCGATGGGCACGATGGGGTAGGGTTGTGGTCGGAGTGTTTGAACGCACCCGGACAAATGACGTGCATGAACTCAAGTGATTGAAAGGATATCGCCATGCTGGACTGGAAAAACCGCGCAGGCAGTGCCAAAGGCCCCGCCCCTGAGCCCAAGTCGGCCAACCGTAGTTACTTTCGCAACCTGCTGATGAGCAAAGCCTTGCTCAGCGTGCTGGGTTTGTACCTGTTGGTCACCGGCGCCCTGGGTTGGTACTGGAGCGAAGAGCCGGCGCTGTTCCCGGTCCAGCAAAATGCCCAGCTTGCCGCCGAGAAGGAAGGCAAGCAGATGGTGGTGGGCTACACCACTGTCGAAACCCTCAAGACCGTGGTCGGCACCTTGCTGAACAAGCCTGGTGGCTACATTTCCAACGACCGTTTCCCGCCGGGCCTGTGGATGGACAACATGCCGAGCTGGGAATACGGCGTGCTGGTGCAGGTGCGTGACCTGACCCGTGCCCTGCGTAAAGACTTCGCCCGTTCCCAGTCGCAGTCGGCCGAAGACGCTGACTTGGCCAAGGCCGAGCCGCGTTTCAACTTCGATAACAAGAGCTGGGTGCTGCCTTCCAGCGAGTCGGAGTACCAGGAAGGCATCAACTCCCTGAGCCGCTATGAAGCGCGCCTGTCGGACCCGAACCAGCGCGGCGCGCTGTTCTATGCGCGTGCCGACAACCTGAACAACTGGCTGGGCGACGTCGCGACCCGCTTGGGTTCGCTGTCGCAACGCCTGTCGGCCAGTGTTGGCCGGGTGAAACTGAACACCGCACTGAAAACCGAAGCCCTGGCGCCGGGTGAAGTGCCGCAGGTCGATGAAGAAGTGGTGGAAACCCCATGGATGCAGATCGACAACGTGTTCTACGAGGCCCGTGGCCAGGCCTGGGCCTTGTCCCACCTGCTGCGCGCCATCGAAGTCGACTTTGCCGACGTGCTGGCCAAGAAAAACGCCACCGTCAGCGTGCGCCAGATCATTCGTGAGCTGGAGGCCTCGCAGGAGCCGGTGTGGAGCCCTATGATCCTGAACGGCAGTGGCTTTGGCATCCTCGCCAACCACTCGCTGGTCATGGCCAACTATATTTCCCGGGCAAACGCTGCAGTGATCGACTTGCGTCAGCTCCTCAACCAGGGGTGATGATGGACGCTACTCAAAAGGAGGCCGCGCACCGCGCGGCCTCCGACGCTGAACTGATCGCCTGGGTTGATGAGCACGACAACCTGCTCGGTACCCTGGTGCGATCCGACCTGCGCCGACGTGGCCTGATCGGCCGTTGCACCTTTATCTTCCTGTTCAATTCTGCCGGTGAGTTATGTGTGCATCGGCGCACCCTGAGCAAAGCGATGTACCCGGGTTTCTGGGACACCGCGGCGGGCGGCATGGTGGCGGCCGGTGAGAGCTACGCCGATTCGGCGGTCCGTGAGCTGGAAGAAGAGCTCGGCGTTGCGGGCGTGGCGCTGGTCGAGCATGACCATTTCTACTTTGAGGATGGCGACAGCCGGCTCTGGTGCAAATCCTACTCTGCTGTCTGGGATGGCCCGTTGCGCCTGCAACCGGAAGAGGTGATGGAAGCGCGGTTTTTGCCCATTGACATTGTCCTGCAGGAAGCTGAACAAAAGCCTTACTGCCCGGACGCTCAGGAGGGCTTGCGGCGCTATCTGGCCTTGCGTCGCTAAAGTTGCATAAATTGGCGCTATTTGGCTCTTAGCAAGCCGGCTTTTTGCCGTTACACTGCGCGACTTTTCACCCGAACCACCTTTGCGGTTCGGTAGCGCTGCCCCTGCCTGAGTGGGGCTTCGCGGTCGGTAATGCTCCTGGTGAGCGCCGATCAGTCTTTGTCCTCCCAAGAGGATTGCCGGTGGCCAAAAAAGCCGCATCCTTCGCCGCCCTTGGTGGCCTGGTATTTTCCACCGACGCAGGTCGACACTGCCCGGACTGTCGTCAGCCCGTGGATTCGTGCACCTGCAAACAGACCCTGATCCCTGAAGGCGACGGTATTGCGCGCGTGCGACGCGAGAGCAAAGGCCGTGGCGGCAAGACGGTGACCACCATCACCGGCGTGCCGCTGGCCGAAGATGCCCTGAAGGAACTGGCTACCACGCTGAAAAAGCGCTGTGGCACCGGTGGCGCGTTGAAAGACGGCGTTATCGAGATCCAGGGCGATCACGTCGAGTTGCTGTTGGCCGAGCTGATCAAGCTGGGTTACAAGGCGAAGAAATCCGGCGGCTAGCAGCCTCTGTGAAACCCACCCCGATCGCTGGTTTGCTGAACGCGAACTGTCGTCTCCATGGTTTTCACAGAGCCTGTTCCTGACCGGTGTCTAAACTCTGTCCTGCGAGTGGGGTCTACCTTCCTTACAGGCAAATCGTCATTTTCATTCTTTAGACTTCGCCAGCCTTACAAGAAGGGTGTGGTGATCTTCGACTTTATATAGGGGACTTCGATGTCCGTACGACGCACACGCAAAGACGATGGCAGCCAATGGACAGTTGCGGACAGCCGCAGTGTTTACGGGATTCGCCATTGGGGGGCCGGGTATTTCGCGATCAATGAAGCCGGTCGCGTTGAAGTCCGTCCGAACGGCCCGAACAGCACGCCTGTCGATCTGTACGAACAAGTTGACGAGCTGCGCAAAAGCGGCCTGTCCTTGCCGCTGCTGGTGCGCTTCCCCGACATCCTGCAAGACCGCGTGCGCCAGCTGACCGGTGCGTTCGACGCGAACATCGAGCGCCTGGAATACCAGAGCAAGTACACCGCGCTGTACCCGATCAAGGTGAACCAGCAGGAAGCGGTGATCGAGAACATCATCGCCACCCAGGACGTTTCCATCGGCCTGGAAGCCGGCTCCAAGCCTGAGCTGCTGGCCGTGCTGGCCCTGGCACCGAAAGGCGGCACCATCGTCTGCAACGGTTACAAAGACCGTGAGTTCATCCGCCTCGCGCTGATGGGCCAGAAGCTGGGCCACAATGTGTTCATCGTGATCGAGAAAGAATCCGAAGTGGCGCTGGTGATCGAGGAGGCGGCCAACCTCAAGGTCAAGCCACAGGTTGGCCTGCGCGTGCGGTTGTCGTCCCTGGCGTCGAGCAAGTGGGCAGACACCGGTGGCGAAAAGTCCAAGTTCGGTTTGTCGGCGGCGCAACTGCTGTCGGTGGTCGAGCGCTTCCGCGCTGCCGGCCTGGACCAGGGCATCCGCCTGCTGCACTTCCACATGGGTTCGCAGATCGCCAACCTGGCCGACTATCAGCATGGGTTCAAGGAAGCCATTCGTTACTACGGCGAACTGCGCAACCTCGGTTTGCCGGTGGACCACATCGACGTCGGCGGCGGCCTGGGCGTGGACTACGACGGTACCCACTCGCGTAACGCCAGCTCGATCAACTACGACATGGATGACTACGCCGGCGTGGTCGTGGGCATGCTCAAGGAATTCTGCGACGCGCAGAGCCTGCCGCACCCGCATATCTTTTCCGAAAGCGGCCGTTCCCTGACCGCCCACCACGCCATGCTGGTGGTGCAAGTCACCGACGTCGAGAAACATAACGACGAAATCCCGCTGATCGAGAACAAGGAAAACCTGCCGGAAACCGTGCAGTGGCTGGTGGACCTGCTGGGCCCGACCGACATCGAGATGGTCACCGAAACTTACTGGCGTGCCACGCACTACATGAGCGACGTGGCCACCCAGTACGCCGACGGCAAGATCACCCTGGCGGAAAAAGCCTTGGCCGAGCAGTGCTACTTCGCGGTGTGCCGTCGCCTGCACGACTCGCTCAAAGCCCGTCAGCGTTCGCACCGCCAGGTGCTGGACGAGCTCAACGACAAGCTGGCCGACAAGTACATCTGCAACTTCTCGGTGTTCCAGAGCCTGCCGGACACCTGGGCGATTGGCCAGGTCCTGCCGATTCTGCCGCTGCACCGTCTCGACGAAGAGCCGCTGCGCCGCGCCGTGCTGCAAGACCTGACCTGCGACTCCGACGGCAAGATCAAGCAGTACGTCGACGAGCAGAGCATCGAAACCAGCTTGCCGGTGCACGCCTTGAACGAAGGTGAAGACTACTTGCTGGGCATTTTCCTGGTGGGCGCTTACCAGGAAATCCTGGGCGACATGCACAACCTGTTCGGCGACACCGACTCGGTGAACATCTACCAGCGTGAAGACGGTTCGGTGTACAGCGCCGGGATCGAGACCCACGACACCATCGAAGACATGCTGCGCTATGTGCATTTGTCGCCGGAGGAGTTGATGACGCACTACCGTGACAAGTGTGCGAGCGCGAAGATCAGTGCGTCGGAGCGTACGCAGTTCCTCGACGCGTTGCGTCTTGGTTTGACGCGTTCTTCGTACCTGTCGTCGTGATCTAAGCTGATAGCAATCTAATGTGGGAGCGGGCTTGCTCGCGAAAGCGGTACATCAGTCACACATGTGTTAACTGACCCACCGCCTTCGCGAGCAAGCCCGCTCCCACATTTGGATCTTCATTTGGCAGTGCCTTGCATGTGGGGTCTGAACGATGTCGAGCAAATGGCTGCAAGCCTTCACCCTGGCATTCGCCGCATTCCTGGCGGCCTGCTCCCCCATCAAAGTGCTCAACGCACTCACGCCCTCCAGCACCTTTACCAAAACCGCCTCCATTGCCTACGGCGATGACCCGCGCCAAACACTCGATGTCTACCGTCCGATCAAGGCATTGCCCAACACCCCGGTCGTGGTGTTTTTCTACGGCGGCAGCTGGAACAGCGGCGCCAAGGATGATTACGGTTTTGTCGGCGAGGCTCTGGCCTCACGCGGCATTGTGGTGGTGATTGCCGACTACCGGCTCTACCCGCAAGTGCGCTACCCCTCGTTTCTGCAGGACAACGCCCAGGCCGTCGCCTGGACTTATCAACACATCGCCGACTACGGCGCTGACCCCAGGCAGCTGTACCTGATGGGGCACAGCTCCGGCGCCTACAACGCGTCGATGCTGGCGCTGGATCCGCGCTGGCTTAAAGCAGTGAACCTGTCGCCCACGATGCTGAAGGGCTGGATCGGCCTGGCCGGGCCGTACGACTTTCTGCCGATTGAAAACCCTGACGTGAAACCGGTGTTTTTCTTTCCTGACTCCCCGCCGGATTCCCAGCCGATCAACCATGTCAGCCACGCTGCGCCGCCGAGTCTGTTGATCGCGTCGGTGAGCGACACGCTGGTCAACCCCACCCGCAACACCGGTGGGTTGGCGAAAAAACTGCGCGCAGCGGATGTACCGGTTGAAGTGTTTTACTTCACCAAGACCAGCCACGCGACACTGGTGGCGTCTATCGCTCGGCCCTTACGCTGGCTGGCGCCGGTATTGGACCGCGTCACGGCCTTTATCCAAGCCACTGATTCTGCCGATTCAAGCGCCAGGCAATCGCCCACAAAGTAAGGCTGCGCAGGGCCATGAACAGCAGGAAGGTTATCCACAGGCCGTGGTTGCCGTACGGCTGCAGCGCCCAGGCGAAGGGCAGCAGCATCGCCACGGTGAGCAGCATGCCGTTGCGCATTTCCCGCGCGCGGGTGGCGCCGATAAACAGGCCGTCGAGCAAGTAGCTCCACACCGCAATCAACGGCAGCACGGCCAGATACGGCAGGTAAATGTCGGCGGTTTCGCGCACGTCGGGGATGTCGGTTTGCATGGCGATAAACAAATGGCCGGCAAAGGTGAACAGCAGCGCGAACCCGACACTGGCGATCAGTGACCAGCCGCAGGCAACCACCAGCGAACGGCGCAGCGCCTGCCGATCATGGGCGCCGATGGCATGCCCGCACAGGGCTTCGACGGCATGGGCCAGGCCGTCCAGGGCATGGGCGGTCAGCAGCAGGCCATTGAGCAGCAGCGCGTTGGCTGCCACGGTGGCGTCGCCCAGGCGCGCGCCTTGCACCGTGATCATGAAAAACACCGATTGCAGGGCGAGGCTGCGGATGAAAATGTCGCGGTTCACCGCCAGCAACGGGCGCCAGCTTTGCCAAACTTTGAGCGCGGCCCAGGCGATTTGCCCGGGGTAGGCGCGCAGGGCGTTTTGCGTCAGGGCCAGGCCGAGCAGGGCGCCGGTCCATTCGGCGATGACTGACGCACGTGCGGAGCCGACCACGCCCCACTCCAGGCCGAGGACGAACCACAGGTTCAAGGCGATGTTGACCAGGTTGGTGGTCAACAGAATCGCCAGCGGCGCGCGGGCGTTTTGCGTCCCCAGGAACCAGCCCACCAACGCGTAGCTGGCCAGGGCGGCGGGCAGGCCGAACAGGCGCGTGTGGAAAAACTCGCGGGTCAGCTGATTGAGTTCGGGAGAGGGTTGCATCCACTCCAACGCCAGGTGGCTCAGCGGAATGCCGACGGTGCCCAGCAACATCGCCAACCCCAGTGCCAGCAGCAGGCCTTGCAGCAGGATTTGCCGCAGCGCCGCGCCGTCATTGCGCCCGGCGGCTTGGGCAGCGAACCCGGTGGAGCCCATGCGCAGAAAGCCCATGGCCCAGGCGAGGAAGGTGTACAGGCTGGCACCGACGGCCACGGCGCCCAACTGGTGGGCGTGGGGCAGGTGGCCGATGACCATGCTGTCGACCAGGGCCACCAGCGGCACCGAAATATTTGACAGGATCATCGGCGCGGCCAGCGCCCAGACGCGACGGTGGGTGGGGCGGTGGCGCCAGTCGGTGAGCAGGGTAGTCATGGAGGCTCCTTTGGGGGAGCGGCATTGTAACTGGCCCCCCGCTGCACCGCAGAACCAATGTGGGAGCGGGCTTGCTCGCGAAAGCGGTGGATCAGTGAAGGGCATGTTGACTGACCCACTGCATTCGCGAGCAAGCCCGCTCCCACAATTTGAGCTGTGTTGCTTGTGGGATTTGGCTTGGAGTGATCAGGGGCCAGAACCAAAGCACCCTCCGTCGGTCAATGTGACCAGCACCTCATCGGCCCCTCGCAGGCTGATATATAGTTCACCCCTCGGACCCCTCTCACTACGAGTGCCCCATGCTTAACAAAGGACTGTTCCTGGCCTGCGCGCTGGCCCTGCTGAGCGCTTGCGATTCCTCCGATAAACCGGCTGCCCCGACCGCTCCTGCGGCGGCGACGGTTGCACCCAAGCCGGCGAAAGCGGCGGTGGATGTGGCAGCGCTGAAACAGCGCTATGCCGGCCGTGAGTTGAGCGTGGTGGACGTGTCCGAAGTCCAGTTGGACGGGGCCAGCACGCTGTCGGTGAGCTTTTCCATCCCGTTGGACCCCGAGCAGAAATTCGCCGACAAAGTCCACCTGGTGGACAGCAAGTCCGGCAAGGTCGATGGCGCCTGGGAGCTGTCCGATAACCTGATGGAGCTGCGCCTGCGCCACCTTGAGCCGCAGCGCAAACTGGTGCTGACCGTCGATGCCGGAGTCAAGGCGGTCAACGACAACAAGCTCGCCGCCGAGTACACCGCGCGCCTGGAAACCCGTGACCTGCAAGCCACGGTCGGCTTTGCCAGCCGCGGCACGTTGTTGCCGACGCGCCTGGCCGAAGGCCTGCCGGTGATTGCGCTGAACGTTGACAAGATCGATGTCGAGTTTTTCCGTATCAAGCCCGAATCGCTGCCCTCGTTCCTCGCGCAGTGGGGGCGTAACACCAGCCTGCAGAGTTATGAGTCGCGCGAACTGTTACCGATGGCCGACTTGGTCTACGGCGGCCGCTTCGACCTGAACCCGGCGCGCAATACGCGCGAAACCCTGTTGCTGCCGATCGCCGGCCTCAAGCAATTGCAGCAGCCGGGCGTGTACCTGGCGGTCATGCGCGCCACGGGCACCTACAACTATTCGCAACCGGCCACGCTGTTCACGTTGAGTGATATCGGCCTGTCGGTGCACCGCTATGCCAATCGCCTGGATGTGTTTACCCAGGCGCTCGAAGGTGGCAAGGCGCTGGAGGGCGTGGACCTCGAAGTGCTGGATGCCGAAGGCCGTGTGCTGGGCCAGGGCAAGACCGAAAAGGGTGGCCATGCCGAGTTGCCGCTGCCGAAAAAGGCCCAGGTGTTGCTGGCCAAGCTTGGCGAACAGACCAGCCTGCTGCGTCTGGACAGCGCTGCGCTGGACCTGGCCGAGTTCGATATCGGCGGCCAGCCGGCGCACCCACTGCAGTTTTTTGTGTTCGGCCCACGTGACCTGTATCGCCCCGGTGAAACCGTGCTGCTCAACGCTTTGTTGCGCGACAAGGATGGCAATGCCGTCAAGCCGCAACCGGTGAGCGTGGAGGTGCGCCGGCCGGATGAGCAGGTCAGCCGCAAGTTCGTGTGGGATGCCGATGCGTCGGGCCTCTATCAGTATCAATTGCAGTTGGCCGGTGAAGCGCCGACCGGGCGCTGGCAACTGGTGTTCGACCTGGGCGACGGCAAGCCGCAGCTGTATGAGTTTCTTGTCGAAGACTTCCTGCCCGAGCGCCTGGCGCTGGAACTCAAGGGCAGTGACACAGCCTTGAGCCCGGCGGATAACCCGGTGATTCACGTCAATGGTCGCTACCTCTACGGCGCACCGGCATCGGGCAACCGCGTCAGCGGGCAAGTGTATGTGCGCCCATTGCGCGAGGCCGTCAAATCGCTGCCGGGCTACCAGTTCGGCTCCGTCACCGAAGAAGAACTGAGTCAGGATTTCGAGCTGGACGAAAGCGTGCTCGACGCCAAGGGCGAGGAAGAGCTGACGCTGGAAAGCAAATGGGCCGAGGCCAAGTCACCCCTGCAATTGATCGTGCAAGCCAGCCTGCAAGAGTCAGGTGGGCGCCCGATCACTCGGCGCCTGGTGCAGCCGATCTGGCCGGCCAAGCAACTGCCGGGCCTGCGTGGCTTGTTTGACGGCAAGGAAACCAACGGCGATGGCCCAGCGGAATTCGAAGTGCTGCTGGCCAACCAGGACGGGCAGAAACTCGCCGCGCAAAACCTCAAGGTGCGCCTGGTGCGTGAGCGCCGCGACTACTACTGGAACTACTCGGAAAGCGACGGCTGGAGTTACCACTTCAACGAGAAATTCCTCAACCTCGACGAGCAGAGCCTGAACATCAAGGCTGGCGACACCGCCAAGGTCAGCTTCCAGGTCGAGTGGGGCCCGTACCGTGTCGAGGTCGAAGACCCGCAAACCGGGCTGGTCAGCAGCCTGCGTTTCTGGGCCGGTTACCAGGCCCAGGACAACACCGAAGGCGGTGCCGTGCGCCCCGACCAAGTCAAATTGGCGTTGGATAAACCGGCGTATGGCGATGGCGATACCGCCAATGTCACCGTCACGCCACCGGCAGCCGGTAAAGGCTACCTGCTGGTGGAATCCAGTGAAGGGCCGCTGTGGTGGCAGGAAATCGATGTGCCGGCCGAAGGCAAAAGCTTCGCCGTGAAGCTCGACCCGAAATGGTCGCGCCATGACCTGTACGTCAGCGCGCTGGTGATTCGTCCGGGTGAGCGCAAAGCCAATATCACGCCTAAACGGGCCGTGGGTTTGCTGCACCTGCCATTGGATCGCACCCAGCGCAAACTCGGCCTGACCCTCACCGCGCCGGAAAAAATGCGCCCCAAACAACCGCTGACGGTGAAGATCGCCGCCAGGAACGCCGACGGCAGCGTGCCCAAGCAGGTGCATGTGCTGCTGGCGGCCGTGGACGTGGGCATCCTCAATATCACCGAATACCCGACACCGGACCCGTACTCCAGCCTGTTCGGTCGCAAGGCCTATGGCGTGGACCAGTTCGATATCTACGGCCAGTTGATCGAGGCCGGCCAGGGCCGTTTGGCCAGCCTGGCCTTCGGTGGTGATGCGGCGCTGGCCAAGGGCGGCAAGCGCCCGGACACCAGCGTGACCATTGTGGCGTTGCAGAGCGCGCCCGTGACGTTGAATGAACAGGGCGAGGGCGAAGTCAGCGTCAATATCCCCGACTTCAATGGCCAATTGCGCCTGATGGCCCAAGCGTGGAGCGATGATCGTTATGGCATGGCCGAAGGCAAGACGGTGATTGCCGCGCCGCTGATTGCCGAGCTGTCGGCGCCGCGCTTTCTCGCCGGTGGTGACCAGACCACGTTAGCGCTGGACCTGTCCAACCTGTCGGGCACAGCGCAGAAACTCGATGTGCAATTGAGCACTGAAGGGCAACTGGAGCTGGTCAACAGCGGCGCGCAGTCTGTTGAACTCAAGCAAGGCCAGCGCACCACCTTGCGCATCCCGGTCAAAGCCTGGGGCGGGTTAGGGCAAGGCAAGGTCAAGGTCACCGTAAATGGCCTCGACCTGCCGGGCGAAAACCTGCCGCCGTTCAGCCGTGAGTGGACCCTGGGTGTGCGCCCGGCCTACCCGGCGCTGCTCAAGCATTACCGCGCAGTGCTCAAGGATCAGCCGTGGAGCTTGCCGGTCGGCAGCCTGGACCTGTTCGATGCCTCGGGGCGCGAGGCACTGTTGAGCCTGTCGAGCCGGCCGCCGCTGAACCTCGGCGCGCAGATCAGTGCACTCAAGGCTTACCCTTATGGCTGCCTCGAGCAGACCGCCAGCGGCCTGTATCCGTCGCTGTATGCCGACGCCGCCCTGCTCAAGCGCCTGGGCGTCAAGGGCGAGTCGGACAGCGAACGCAAACGCAAGATCGAGCTCGGCATCGAGCGCCTGCTGGGCATGCAGCGCTACAACGGCAGCTTTGGTTTGTGGGGCGCCGACGGCGAAGAGGAGTATTGGCTGACTGCTTATGTCACCGACTTCCTGCTGCGCGCCCGCGACCAGGGCTTTGCCGTGCCGCCTGAAGCACTGAAGAAAGCCAGCGAACGCCTGCTGCGCTACGTGCAGGAACGCAACCTGATCGAAGTGGATTACAGCGACAACGCCGACCACACCCGCTTTGCCGTGCAGGCCTATGCCGGCATGGTGCTGGCGCGCAGTCAGCAAGCGCCATTGGGCGCGTTGCGCAGTATCTTCGAGCGCCGCAGCGAGGCGCGCTCCGGGTTGCCGTTGGTGCAGTTGTCCATTGCCCTGCAAAAAATGGGCGACCAGCCACGTGCCGATCAAGCCTTGCTTGCCGGCCTGGCGGCGCAACGCAATGCCAACGAGTGGCTGGCCGACTACGGCAGCCCGCTGCGTGATCAGGCGATGATCCTGGCATTGCTTGAAGAAAACGACTTGGCCAAGGGCAAACGCGAGGAGCGTTTGTTTACGCTCTCGGACCAGTTGGCCGCCAGCCCATATCTCTCGACCCAGGAGCGTAATTCACTGTTCCTGGCCGGGCGCCTTGGATTTTCCCAGCCGGAGTCGAACTGGCAGGTGTCGCTGACCGGCAGTGGCGGTGCGCAAACGTTGAACAACCAACAATCGACGCTGGCGTTGGATGGCAAGCAGCTGTCCAGCGACCTGACCCTGAGCAATCAGGGCGAGGCGCCGGTTTACCAGCAACTGACGATCTCGGGTTACCCCCAACTGCCACCGGCACCGGGCGGCGACAACCTGAGTATCCGCCGCGAATACCTGGGCATGAATGGCCAGCCGTTGAACCTGCATAACGTCAACAGCGGTGACCTGGTGCTGGTGCATGTGGCGGTCAGCGCCAAGCAGCGTGTACCGGACGCGTTGGTGGTTGACCTGCTGCCGGCTGGCCTGGAGCTGGAGAACCAGAACCTGGCACAAAGTGCAGCCAGCCTGGAAAACGCCAGCAGCCAGGTGAAGGAGTGGCGCGAGTCGATGCAGAACGCGTCGCTCAAGCACCAGGAGTTCCGCGATGACCGCTATGTGGCGGCGATGAACCTGGAGGGTTATGGCGCCACCACGCACTTGTTGTACCTGGCGCGTGCGGTGACGCCGGGGACTTATCGTGTGCCGCCGCCGCAGGTGGAGTCGATGTATCGGCCGAACTGGCAGGCGGTGGGGGAGACGCCGGCGGATCTGGTGATCAAGGGGCGCTGATACCTGGCGGTAGGCACTGGGTTCAAATGTGAGAGCTGGCTTGCCCGCGATGGCGGCGGGTCAGCCGGCACATTTTGGTGGCTGATAGATCGCTATCGCAGGCAATCCAGCTCCTACAGGGGAGTGGGGGGTGTGAGGTTAGTGGACGACCCAGCTGAGTAGCCAGAGGCCGAGCATTAGCCAGATGACGCCCAGGATGATCGAAGCGCGCATGAAGGCGCGAACGGCCGAATACAGGAAGAGCAGGCCGATGATCAGGGTGATGATGCTGATGATCGAGGTGTCCATGCCCAGTGCGCGGGACATGCCATCGACGAAGTCGCCACCGGCATGGGTGAGCATATTGAACAGCCCACTGAAGAATTCGACGATGTAGTGGATGATCAGGCCAATCGTGTTACCCAACCATCCGAAGAAGTCTGCTTGCATAGGTGTGTCTCGATGAATAAGTGGACGAAATTGCCAGCACTGGGCCTTTGGTCGCGAAGGGTCGCGGCTAGTTCCGTGAAGCATAGAGGTTTGCGGGGTTGAATTTGCGATTTGTTGTGGGCGGGGTGGGGCCGTTGTGAGTGAGGCGACTGATAGACCGTCATCGCAGGCAGGCCAGCTCCCACATTTACTGCGCGTGGGCGTGGGTTTTGTGTTGTTGGTGATTGCGCTGTTGTGGCTGGCGGATCGTATGTGGCCGCTGCCTTTGCCCAAGGATGATTTGGCGCGCGTGGTGCTGGCCGAGGATGGCACGCCGTTGTGGCGCTTTGCCGACGCCAATGGCGTGTGGCGGTATCCGGTGCAGACCCGTGAGGTGTCGCCGTATTACCTGGACGCGCTGCTCACCTACGAAGATCGCTGGTTTTACGAGCACCCCGGCGTGAACCCGCTGGCGCTGCTGCGGGCGACGTGGCAGAACCTGACCGGCGCGCGCGTGGTGTCGGGCGGCAGCACCTTGTCGATGCAGGTGGCGCGGTTACTCGACCCGCATTCGCGCACTTTCCACGGCAAGCTGCGTCAGCTGTGGCGCACTGCGCAGTTGGAATGGCATTTGTCCAAGGACGAGATCCTCAATCTGTACCTGAACCGCGCGCCCTTTGGCGGGACGTTACAGGGCGTGGCGGCGGCCAGTTGGGCGTATTTGGGCAAGTCCCCGGCGCAGCTGACCCATGCCGAAGCCGCGTTGCTCGCCGTATTGCCCCAGGCGCCGAGTCGTCTGCGCCCGGATCGCCACCCGCAACGTGCCCAGCAGGCCCGGGACAAAGTGCTGCGCCGCCTTGCCGAATTCCAGGTGTGGCCGCAGTCGGCCGTTGATGAAGCCCTGCAAGAGCCGCTGCTGCTCGCCCCTCGGCTCGAACCCAGCCTCGCGCCGTTGCTGGCCCGCCGCCTCAACCGTCCGGACAGCCCGCCGCTGATCCGCACCACCCTGGACGCCACGCTGCAACGCCGCCTCGAAGACCTGCTGCTGGGCTGGCGCGCGCGGCTGCCGGAACACACCTCCGCCGCCATCCTGGTGGTGGAGGAAGAAACCATGGCCGTGCGCGCCTACCTCGGCTCGGTGGATATCAATGATGCCAAGCGCTTTGGCCATGTCGACATGATCAGCGCGCTGCGCTCGCCCGGCTCGACCTTGAAACCTTTTCTGTACGGCATGGCGCTGGACGAGGGGTTGATCCACTCCGAGTCGCTGCTGCAGGACGTGCCCCGGCGTTATGGCGATTACCGGCCAGGCAACTTCTCCATGGGTTTCAGCGGCGCAGTGCCGGCGAGTACGGCGCTGTCCAGTTCATTGAATTTGCCGGCGGTGCAGTTGCTGGAGGCCTATGGGCCGAAACGGTTTGCTGCGCAGATGCGCATCGGCGGCGTGCCGCTGGCATTGCCGGCGTTGGCCGAACCGAACCTGGCGCTGATTCTGGGCGGGGCGGGCAGCCGTCTGGAGGACTTGGTCAGCGGTTACAGCGCCTTTGCCCGCGACGGCAGGAGTGCTGCTATCCGATTACAGCCGGACGATACGCTTAAAGAACGGCCTTTACTGTCGCCAGGGTCCGCCTGGATTGTGCGGCGCATCCTCAGCGGCCAGGCGCGGCCCGACCGTGACCCGCGTGCCGAGCTGGTGCAGCGCCCGGTGCTGGCCTGGAAAACCGGCACCAGCTATGGCTTTCGCGATGCCTGGGCGCTGGGTGTGGGGCCGCGCTACCTGATCGGCGTGTGGATTGGCCGGCCCGACGGCACGCCCGTACCGGGGCAGTTCGGGCTGGCGTCGGCGGCGCCGTTGATGTTGCAGGTGCATGACGTGCTGACCAACCGCGACAGCCAGCGCGGGATCAGCGCGCCCGTCAGGTCGGTGCCTGCCAATGTTGGCGTGGCCGCGATCTGTTGGCCGCTGGGCCAGCCCATGAGCCGCAGCGACCCCAATTGCCGCCGTCAACGCTTTGCCTGGACGCTGGACAACACCACGCCGCCGACCTTGCAGGCCTTGGATCAGCCGTTGAGCGTGGGATTGATGGAAAGCGTGTGGGTCAATGCCAAAGGCTTGCGGGTGGACGCGCATTGCCCTGGCGCAGTGTCAAAAAATATCGCCTTGTGGCCGGCACCGCTGGAGCCCTGGCTGCCCAGGGTGGAGCGCCGCGAGGCGCGCATCCCGGCTGCCGACCCCGATTGCCCGCCGCCAGCGCTGGCCGCCTCGTCGCCGCTTTCCATCGTCGGCGTACGCGAAGGCGACCAACTGCGCCTGCCCGCCGCCAGCCAGCAGGCCCTGCACTTGAAAATCTCTGCCCTGGGCGGCAGTGGCCGGCGCTGGTGGTTCCTCAACGGCGCGCCGCTGGGCGATAGCGCCAATCAGGACAGCATCAACGCCAGCTTCGAACAGCTGGGCCGCTACCAGCTCAGCGTCCTCGACGAAGCCGGCCAAACCGCCCGCCTCGAATTCAGCGTCGTCGATTAGCCACCCGCCC
>Ga0153931_100214_pt1 | contig 19362 bp, 17 predicted proteins | sample TSNJ015MetaG_FD_104730 | JGI IMG/M metagenome (GOLD analysis project Ga0153931, IMG submission 104730) | Attine ant fungus gardens microbial communities from New Jersey, USA - TSNJ015 MetaG | ecosystem: Host-associated > Fungi > Mycelium > Unclassified | place: USA: New Jersey, Wharton State...
CCGCCGACCAAGATGGACGCTCACCAACTGACCGAAGAAGGCTACTACGGCATCTACGGCAAGGCTGGCGCGCGCATGGAAATGCCGGGCTGCTCGCTGTGCATGGGTAACCAGGCACGCGTAGAACCGAACTCGACCGTTGTGTCGACCTCGACCCGTAACTTCCCGAACCGTCTGGGTGATGGTGCCAACGTCTACCTGGCCTCGGCTGAGCTGGCGGCAGTGGCTTCCACGCTGGGTCGCCTGCCGACCGTCGAAGAGTACATGGGCTACGCGGCCAAACTGGACACCATGGCCAGTGACGTCTACCGCTACCTGAACTTCGACCAGATCGCCGAGTTCCGCAAAATCGCAGCAAGCGCCAACATCCCGGTGATTCAAGCCTAAGGTGTGTTGATCTAGCTACACCGGGTAAATCAGCGCCGCGTATCGCAAGGTACGCGGCGTTTTTTATGCCGGGCATACAGCCATCACAAAACACCTGTGGGAGCTGGCTTACCGGCTCCCACACTTGACGCTTTGCACACTCAGGACGGGTGCCGCAGCGCCAATTGCACAGCGCCATCGACGCTCAATCCACTGAGCAACACCTGTGGCGCAAGCGCCTCCGGCAAGGCTTGCAGCACTTCCAACGCCTCATGCCGCACGCGCGCCAGCACCAAACGCTTGCCCTCCCCGCGCACCTGCGCGAAAAACGCCGCCAGCGCTTCGACACTGGTGCCATCCAAATCCGGAGATTCTTCCAGGCTCAGCACCACCGCCTCCACCGGCGACTGGCGCATCAGGCGCAACGCCGCACCCAGGATGCGCTCGGCATTCGCGAAAAACAGCGCCTCGCTGGGCCGTACGATCAGCAGACCTGGCACTTGCACGGCATCGGCGTGGTGCTCACGATCGACAAAGTCATGACTGTCACCCAAGCGCCCCAGCACCTGGATATCAGCCGCCGACATCTGCCGCAGCATCAGCACCACGCTGATCGCTACCGACACCAGCAAGCCATCTAGCACGCCCAGCACCAGCACCGCCGCCACGGCACAGATCACCAGCAGACGATCGCGCCGCCAGAGAAAATAACGCCCCAGCGGCTGCAGGCTCAAACCACGGCCCAGCGCGTAGATGACGATGGCGGCAAGCACCGGCTCCGGGGTCAGCGCGACATACGGCAACACTGTCAACACAATCACCAGCACCACCAGCGCGGCGACGATTCCGGCCAGGCGTGAACCGGCACCGGCGGCCTCATTGGCCGACGTCGCGGAATAGCCGGCACCGGCCGGCATGCCGTGAAACAACCCAGAGATCAGGTTGGCCGCACCCAGCGCGAGCAAGTCGCGGTTGGACGACACGCGATCACCGTGTTTAAGCGCGAACGAGCTGATAGAGCCGTAGGACTCCGCATACAGGATCATCACCAAAGCAAACGCCAACTCCCCCAGGCGCAGCCAGTCGGCAAACGGCAGCACCGGCAAATGCCCCAACTCAAGACGCAGGTCGATCAGGCCGATCAGCGCCACGCCATGGGCCTGCAAATCCAGGTACTGCCCGGCAACGATTCCCAGAATCACCACCAGCAGCCCACCCGGCAGACGCGGAATACGCGCGCACAACCACAACACCATCAACGCGACCGCCGCGACCATCGCTGCCGGCCAGTTCCATCCAGGCAGTTGCTCTATGAGTTGCGGCAGGAAGCGGATCAGGTTGTTATCGGTCAGGTGCACGCCGACGACGCTGGCCAACTGCTTGAGAATGATGGTCAGCGCCAGGCCGAAGGCAAACCCGCGCAACACCGGCTTAGCGATAAACGAAGTCACGCCACCGAGCTTGAACAGCCCGGCCAACAGGAACAGCACGCCAGTGATCAACACCAGCCCGAATGCCAAGGCCAGCCTCAGCGCCGGATCACCACCCGCCAGACTGGCGGTGGCGGCCGCGAGTACGGCTGCCGAGGACGATGTGGCCGAGACAATCGCAAACCGGCTGGTGCCGAACAGGCCGTAGCACACCAGCCCGGCAAACAGCGCAATGACCCCGGCCTGCGGCGGTAGCGCGGCGATACTGGAATAAGCCACGGCCTCCGGCAGCAGCAAACCGGCAATGGATAACCCGGCGAGCAGGTCCTGGGTGCGATTGGGTGGCGCGGCAACGGGGTCAACTGTTTCAGTTTTCAATCGGCCCGACCCATCCCGGCAAATAACGTGCTTCCTGGCTGCGCGCCAGGCCCATGGCCTTGCTCAACAGCTTGGCGTTCGGCTGGCTGACCACGTCGCTGCCGATGCGGCTGCGAAAGAAGTCCGCCCACAGAAACTCGCTGAACGGCGTCGCGTCCTTGGCGTAGCCACCCGCCATGCGCAACAGGCCTGCCAGGCTGCGGTAGGGATCGTCCTGCAGGTCGGTAATCTTGCGCGGAATGGCTTCGTAGGTTCGACGCAAGCCACGCGCGTCGTAGGGATGCACCCACTGATTGAACGCCATGACATTCCAGAAAGTGCTGCGCTCCACAAACGACAAGTCCTTGAGCATCAGCAACGAAACACTCTTGACCTCTTCCAGCAGCAGCGCCAGGCCGAAATGGTGGTGATCGGTGATGTAATAACGCTCGTCCGGCCCCAGCACGCAAGGAAACCAGTGCTTGTCGAGCGCGGCGGCGCGTTCCTTGCGTTTGAGCTTGGTCCAGGCTTCGCGCTTGGTAGCGACTTCAGCCATGTCGACGGTCAATTGCGTCGGATGCAGTTTTTCCAGTTTGCAGGTAATCAGTTGCGGGCGCGGCCGTGCCATGAATCTCTCCACAGGAAATGACTATGCCGACAGCTTAGTCCTCATTGCCTGCCCGGGGTCGAGACTCGACAGGTTTTCCAAGGCCAAAAAAAGACCGATTCGCGGAGTGCGCGAATCGGCCTTGGGCAGCGCAGCTCGGTGTCAGGACAGCAGCGAGTAGACCAGCGCGGTAATCGCGACCAGACCAACAGCAGTGACAAACACATTGGACGCCTGCCCGCGGTACTTGGCCATGGCGGGCACTTTGCGGATCGCATACATCGGCATCAGGAACAGGATCGACGCAATGATCGGCCCGCCCAGCGTCTCGATCATGCCGAGGATGCTCGGGTTCAGCGTGGCGACGATCCAGCACACCACCAGCATGAAGGCGGCGGTCATGCGGTCCAGGGACTTGGCCGCCGGGCGGCGACCGGTCTTGAGCACCAGGCCCTTGAGGCCTTCACTGGCACCGATGTAGTGGCCCAGGAACGACTTGGCAATCGCCACGAACGCAATCAACGGCGCGGCGAAGGCGATGGTCGGGTTGTCGAAGTGGTTGGCCAGGTACGACAGGATCGACAGATTCTGTGCTTTCGCTTCGGCCAGTTGCGCCGGCGTCAGGGTCAGTACACAGCTGAACACGAAGAACAGCACCATCACCACCATCAACAGGTGTGCGCGGCAAAGGATCTGCGAGCTGCGCCCATCCGCGTTGGCACCGTACTGGCGCTTCTGGTCCACCGCAAAGGCCGAGATGATCGGCGAATGGTTGAACGAGAACACCATCACCGGAATCGCCAGCCACAGTGTGTTGAGCAACGCAGACGGCGCCGGTACTTCACTGGCGGTGCTGAGAATGCCGCCGGTCCAGTGCGGGATCAGGTACACGGCCAGAAACAGCAACGCGACGATAAACGGATACACCATCAGGCTCATGGCCTTGACGATCACTTGCTCGCCGCACCGCACTACGGCCAACAGGCCAAGGATCAGCACAAACGCCAGGATCGCGCGCGGTGGCGGCATGATGTGCAGCTGGTGCTCCATGAAGCTGCTGACGGTGTTGGTCAGGGCCACGCTGTAGATCAGCAGGATCGGGAAGATCGCGAAAAAGTACAGCAAGGTGATCAGTGCGCCGGCCTTGAGACCGAAATGCTCTTCGACCACGTCGGTAATGTCCGAACCTTCACGGCCGGACAGGACGAAACGGGTCAGGCCACGGTGGGCAAAGAACGTCATCGGGAATGCCAGCAGCGCCAGGATCACCAGCGGCCAGAAGCCCCCGAGGCCCGCGTTGATAGGCAAAAACAAAGTACCGGCGCCGATGGCGGTGCCGAACAGGCCAAGCATCCAGGTGGTGTCCTGGCGGCTCCAGCGCGTAAGGGTTGCAGGTGTCGTTGCATAGCGTTCGTCGACGCTATTGGCCTGATCATTCATCCGGTCGGATCTCCGCATTTCCACAGCCGGGACGAGTCAGAAAAACCTGACAGGCAGCGCCCCGACCATAACAAGCGCGCGATTGTCCGGGATTCTCCTGAATAAGCAAAGACTTAGCTGAGGAACGGTGGCCTTGGACAGATCAGTCGGGGTCGCTGCAGGCAGCGGTTCCAGAGGGCTGCAGCGCCGTCGAGATAATACATGCCCAAACAAATCTATTTTAGAATCGCGGGCTTTGCTGTACTTTTCAGGCAACGCCCGCCTTTATTCTGAGAGCCCTGTCATGCCCCGCGTGTCCCGCAAACAAGCCGAACTCAACCGTGAAATCATCGTGGAGGCCGCCACGCACCTGTTTCGCGAGCGCGGCCTGCACGGCATCAGCCTGGCGGACGTGATGGCCGCCGCCGGGCTGACCCACGGTGGTTTCTACGGGCATTTCGCGTCCAAGGAAGCCTTGGCCAACGAAGCCTGCCAGAAGGCCTTTGAGCATTCGAACCAGGGTTGGCAGGACAAAGTCGAGCGCAGTGAAGACCCGCAATCGGCATGCGAGGCCATCTTGCGCCACTATTTTTCGGCCACCCACCGCGACAATCCCGGTGATGGCTGCCCGATATCGGCCTTTACCCCGGACATGTGCCATGAGCCCGCCAACACGCAACTACAGCGCACCTTCATTGCCGGTGTTGAACGGTCGCTGGAGATCTTTGCGCAGTTTCAGGCCCAAGACCGCCAGGCCATGCTGGCCAACTACGCGATGATGATCGGCGCCGTCACGCTCGCTCGTGCAACGCGCGGCAGTAGCTTGTCGGACGAATTCCTGGAGGCAGCACGAAATACGCTGCTACCCGAGGCGAAATCGACCGCGTCCGTTGACAGCCCTGCGCCCGTCCCAGCATGATCGGGCCATGAAGCCTATTCAGCTGCATGTCACCTGCACCACCACCACCACCACCACCACCACCACCACCACCACCACCACGACCGCTTATGGCGGGTCGTGCGGTTGCTGTGGGTGCTTGAGCTAAAACACCCGGATTCAACCCAAGGCCCCGCCAGCAATGGACGGGGCCTTTTTATTGCCCCGCCCTCTGGCCACTGCAAGGAGCAAGACCATGGCAAACGCCCTGCTGATCGTCGATATGCAAACCGGTTTATACGATGGCCCGGACAAACCTTTCCAGCGCGAACGGGTACTGGAGAACATCAACCAGCTGATTCAGCGCGCCCGCGCAGTCAACGCGCCGATCTTCGTCGCCCGCCACACCGGCCCGGCGGGCTCGCCGATTGAAGCGGGCAGCCCGCTCTGGCAGCTGTGGCCCGGCCTGGCTGTCGACGAAGCCCGCGACCACCTGTTCAATAAAACCCGCCCCAGCTGCTTTTGGGGCACTGACCTCGCCCGGCAACTGGCGGCGGCGCAGGTAAATGAACTGGTGATCGTGGGGATGAAAACCCAGTTCTGCATCGACACCACCTGCCGAGTCGCCGTGGAACTCGGGTTTTCGGTGATCTTGCCGGAAGACAGCCACACCTGCATGGACACCCCGGCGTTGTCGGCCGAGGCGATCATCGCGCATCACAATGCGACCCTGGCCGGGGCGTTTGTGAAACGGGTGAAAGCGCACAGCATCGCGTTCTAACGGCGTCTATGTGGGATTTTTCTGGCCGAACAAAACGTTCTGTCTTACAAATCCCGCATACTCACCTCTCAAACCCTTCAGGAAGAGCCTTCCGATGTCCACCACTGTTCTGGTCCTGGTTGAAACCATCAACGAATACCTGCAAATCATCGAGAGCAACGACTTTCACGTGATTCTGGCGCCGACGCCGGCCGAACGCGCCCAGGCGATCAAGGCGCATGGCGGGCAGATCAAGGCCGTGCTGACCCGTGGCCCGCTGGGGCTGTATGCCGAGGAAATCGCCGCATTGCCCTTGCTCGAGATCATCTGCGTGATCGGTGCCGGTTACGAGCATGTGGACCTGCAGGCGGCCAGCAACCGCGGGATCGTCGTCACTAACGGCGCCGGGGTGAATGCGCCGTCGGTGGCCGACCATGCCATGGCATTGCTGCTGTCGCTGGTGCGCGGCGTCCCCCAGACCGACGCGGCAGTGCGTCGCGGCGAATGGCCGAAGGTGATGCGCCCGTCCCTGGGCGGCAAGCAATTGGGCATCCTCGGGCTCGGCGCAGTGGGCATGGAAATCGCCAAGCGCGCGGCACTCGGCTTCGGCATGGAGGTGAGCTATCACAACCGCCAGCCCCGCGATGACGTGGACTACACCTATTGCGCCACCGCCGTGGAACTGGCGCGCACCTCGGACTTCCTGATCCTGGCCACCCCCGGCGGTGCAAGCACCCGTCACCTGATTGATCGCCACGCCCTGGATGCGCTGGGGCCGAACGGCTACCTGGTGAACATCGGGCGCGGCAGCGTGGTAGTCACGGCGGACCTGGTGGCGGCCCTCGAGCAACGGCGAATCGGCGGCGCAGCACTGGATGTGTTCGACGACGAACCCAAAGTGCCGGACGCCCTCAAGCGCCTTAGCAATACCGTACTCACCTCCCACGTGGCCGGCCTGTCTCCCGAAGCCGCCCACGATACGGTGCAGCGCGTGGCCGATAACCTGGTGGAGTACTTTGCCGGCCGCCCGGTGCTTACCCCGGTGACGCTGCCGCCGCGCAACTAGTAGCGAATAGCCAGCGCCGACGTGAAACCTGACTACACTGCTTTGCGGGATGCTCAGGACGTCGGTGCATGACCGGCGAAGGATCGCAGAATGTTTGGCCACGGACTCGGCCCGGCCCGCCAGCGCGGCGCCATCGGTTTGATCGGCGCGGTGACCCTTGGGGTTGCGCTGTTGTTTCTATTGCTGGTGGTCGATAGCGGTCGCTTGTACCTGGAGAAGCGCAAGTTACAGCGTGTAGTCGACACAGCAGCGCTCGAAGCGGTCAGCCGCAGCGGCACGTGCGCGGCGCCCAGTAACAATGCGGCCCTGTTTGCGACTCAAAGCGCCGCGCGCAACCACTTCAACATTGACGACAATCGCACCCTGGCAGTTGCCTGCGGCACCCTGGCCACGGGTGCTGACTTCATGCGCACCTTCAGCGCCGACCCGGCCAAAACCGATGCTATCCGTGTCATCGCCACCCACCGTGTGCACACTAGCCTGGCCCATGGCTTACTCACGCTGTTCTCGGCTCAACCCCTCAACATGATGACGCTCTTGAGCGCCACGGCGGTCGCTGCCGCGCCAGCCCCGACAGTGGCGTCACTCACCGTGCGCAGCACCTTGTTGACCGTCGACAGCACCAAATCCGTGGCCCTCAACGCCTTGATCGGCGGCTTGCTGGGCGGCAAATTGCAGCTCGACGCGGTGGGCTGGAACGGTTTGATCAACACCAATATCAGTCTGCTCAAGTACCTGGATGCCTTGGCCATCCGCCTGAACGTCAGCGCCGGCAATTACGATCAGTTGCTCAAGACCGACGCCACCGTCGGCCAACTGATCCAGGCCGCCATCGACGTGCTCAAGCTCGGTGGAGATGCGGTCACCCTCGTCATCAACAACCTCGAAGCCATCAAGCTGATTGCGCCGGGTACGCAAATCCTGCACTTGGGCGACCTGATCAATATCCAGAACGGCACGGACAAAAGTGCGCTGGATGTGAACCTGCAACTGTTCAACCTGATCCAGGGCTTTGTGCAGTTGTCGAACAAGGCCAGCGCCGTTGCCGTTGAGCTGCCGGTGGACGTGCTGGGGCTGCTCGGCGTCACTGTTTCGACCAAAGTGATCGAGCCTGGGCAACTCTCAAGCATCGGCGACCCGAAGAACATCGCCACACAGCCTATTTATGTGCGAACCGCGCAAGTGCGCACATTGATTTCGGTCAGGCTGCCGATCGTCACGCTTGTCAATAACGCGCTGGGAGGCGTGGTGCAGGCGTTGAATGAGGTACTGAGCGGCTTGTTGGGGCTGCTTGACCCCAATTGTTGCCTGGTCACCAGCCTTGAGATCGGCGACACACTCGACATTGCCCTGGAGGCCGCCGGTGGCAGCGCCAAGGTCACGGATTACAGGTGCGACAGTGGCAAAAAATCATTGTCGGTGCTCGGCGAAACCTCGGCCCTGCACGTGATGATTGGGCAGGTTGATCCGAAAAACCTGTTTTCATCCACCCAAACGCTGCACGTCGACGAGTACCCGGTGGTGGATATCGGTACCAAGACCTGCAAGCGCGGCACCGGCGTCTGTGGCGACCGGCAAGCCTTCGCGGCAGGCGGGCTGGGCGTGCGCGTCGACAGCGATGTGGCCCGGACCGAACGCGCGCACACCTACACCAACCCGCCGGCGGTCAATCTGCCCCCGACGTATTATCAATTCGCTGCCTCGAACGTCGTCAGCAGCCTTAAAGAAACGCTCACCGGCATCCAACTGATCAACCATCCGCCGAAAATCGCCAGCCTGTTGGGCGCCGTGCTGGGCCTGGTCACGGGCCTGCTCAATGGCTTGCTGTCAATGCTTGGGGGCGTGATTGGCGGGGTACTCGGGCCGCTTCTCGACCCCATCGTCAATAACCTGCTCGCCGGCCTTGGCATTGACCTGGCAAAAGTCGAAATCGGTGCCAACCTGTCCTGCAACCCCGCTGGCCGGGCGATGCTGGTGATTTGAGCGCATCAGGCCCGCTGATCATCATCCAACACGCTAACCTATTAAGCCGCCCCGACCTTGTCGCTGAACGGCGGTGCGCATTAGATTAGCCAATAGTCCAAGGCCTTTAGAATAAGCAGAAGGGATAAGCATGGCGCTTAACGACCAATCGACCCAGATTCGCCCAGGCGAAGAACTTGATGCCAGCCTCATCGATCCCTACCTCAAGGCGCATATTGCGGGCCTGCACGGCGCGGTCAAGATCAGCCAGTTCCCCGGTGGCGCGTCCAACCTGACTTACTTGCTGGAATACCCGGACCGGGAATTCGTGCTGCGCCGCCCGCCCTTTGGCCACAAGGCCAAGTCCGCCCACGACATGGGCCGCGAATACCGCATTCTCAACCAGTTGAAAGATGGCTTCCCGTATTGCCCCAAGGCCTACGTGCATTGCACCGATGAGTCGGTGATCGGCGCCGAGTTCTACGTGATGGAGCGCGTCAACGGCATCATCCTGCGCTCCGACTTGCCCGCCGAACTGGGCCTGGACGCCACCAAGACCGAGGCGCTGTGCAAAAGCTTTATCGACAAGTTCGTCGAACTGCACCAGGTGGATTACGCCGCCTGCGGCCTGGCCGACCTGGGCAAGCCCGAAGGGTATGTAGCGCGTCAGATTCGCGGCTGGAGTGATCGCTACGAGAAAGCCCTGACCCCAGATGCCCCAAGCTGGGAGAAAGTGCGCGCCTGGCTCAACGACAAGATGCCGGCCGACCATCCGACCTCCAGCATCGTGCACAACGACTACCGCTTCGACAACGTGATCCTCGACCCGCAAAACCCGATGCAGATCATTGGTGTGCTGGACTGGGAACTCACTACGTTGGGCGACCCGCTGATGGACTTGGGCAACACCCTCGCCTACTGGATCGAAGCCGCCGACCCGGCACCGGTGCAACTGATGCGTCGCCAGCCAAGCAACGCACCCGGCATGCTGACCCGCCGCCAGTTCGTCGATTATTACGCCGAGCGCTCGGGCATTCAGATCGACAATTTCGACTTCTACTACACCTATGGCCTGTTCCGCCTGGCCGGCATCGTGCAACAGATCTACTACCGCTTCTTCCACGGCCAGACCCAGGACAAACGCTTTGCGCAGTTCATCCACATGAACAAGCTGCTGGAGCAAATGAGCCTGAACGTCATCGCCAAATCAGCCCTCTGACTGCAAGAACAAGGAACCCTTCATGTCCAAGACCCACCTGTTCGACCTCGACGGCAAGATTGCTTTTGTGTCCGGCGCCAGCCGCGGTATCGGTGAAGCCATCGCCAAGCTGCTGGCCCAGCAAGGCGCCCATGTGATCGTCTCCAGCCGCAAACTGGAAGGCTGCCAGCACGTGGCGGATGCAATCATCGCCGCCGGCGGCAAGGCCACGGCCGTGGCCTGCCACATCGGTGAAATGGAGCAGATCACCCAAGTGTTTGCCGGTATCCGTGAACAGTTCGGCCGCCTGGATATCCTCGTCAACAACGCCGCCACCAACCCGCAGTTCTGCAACGTGCTGGACACCGACCTCGGCGCCTTCCAGAAGACTGTGGACGTGAACATTCGCGGCTACTTCTTCATGTCGGTGGAAGCCGGCAAGCTGATGCGCGACAACGGGGGCGGCAGCATCATCAACGTGGCGTCGATCAACGGCATTTCCCCTGGCGTGTTCCAGGGCATCTACTCGGTGACCAAGGCCGCCGTGATCAACATGACCAAGGTATTCGCCAAGGAATGCGCAGCGTTCGGCATTCGTTGCAACGCCCTGCTGCCGGGCCTGACCGACACCAAGTTCGCCTCGGCGCTGGTGAAGAATGATTCGATCCTGAAAATGGCGCTGGCGCAGATCCCGCTCAAGCGCGTGGCCGACCCGAGCGAAATGGCCGGCGCGGTGCTGTTTCTGGCCAGCGACGCCTCCAGCTACACCACCGGCGTGTCGCTGAATGTGGACGGCGGCTTCCTGTCCTGATTAAGCATTCGGCGGTTGCTGGCGAAAGCTCACCGCCAGGCGGTTCCAGCCACTGATGCTGGACACCGCCATGGTCAGGTCCACCAATTCCTGTTCGCTGAACTCCACGCGCACTGCCGTGTAGAGTTCATCCGAGACACTTGACGTCGGCAGTGTCGCCACCGACTCGCTCCAGGCCAACGCGGCCTTCTCCCGCGCGCTGAAAAACGGCGAATCACGCCATACGCACAGTGCAAACAGGCGTCGCTCGCTCTCGCCACGCTGGCGCGCTGCCATCGAATGCATGTCGGTGCAAAACCCGCAGTGGTTGAGCTGCGAGACGCGGACCTTGATCAACTCCAGCAGCGGCTTTTCGATGGACAGCTCAAAGGTCGCCGCCTCCAGCATCAACATGCCTTTAAGCGCTTGCGGTGAGGCGGTGTAGTAATCCAGACGGCGTTCCATGGGCGGCTCTCGGGCGGGCAAGTCATTGTGCGCTAGCCTAGAGCCCGCGCCCCATAAGCCCTATAGCCAATCGAGCGGTTTATGCGCAGACCATTTTGAGCGCGCTGCGCGAGCGAGTAGTCTTGGCCCAGAGTGACTGCCTTGGGATGAAACATGGAACTGCACGTGGTGATCAACGGCCGCAAAGACCTGGCCGAACAGCTGTACCGGCAGTTGCGTGAAGCCATTGCGTCCGGACGCCTGGCTGTCGGCGCGCAACTGCCGCCCAGCCGCCTGCTGGCCGAGCAAATCGGCGTGTCGCGCAAGACCGTGTCTGACACCTATGCCACCCTGACGTACGAAGGCCTGCTGGTGGGCAAGACCGGCCGCGGCACTTTCGTCAATGCCCATCCAGTGCAGACTGAGCGCGTGCAAACCGCCGCCGACCTGGCCTGTGCCGCCAACCTGGGCAAATGGGCGGCGCTGCCCTCGCCCATGCGCCACCCCACGCGCGACAGCACGCTGCGCTATGAATTTATCGGAGGCGCCACCACCCGCAATCAGTTCCCCCAGGATGAATGGCGGCGTTGTACCCAGGATGCGTTGCGGCGTATCGCCCGGGACAGCGGCTTTTACAGTCAACCGGAAGGTTTGCCCGCGCTGCGCGAGGCCATCGCCGGGCACGTCGCATTTTCACGCGGGGTGAAATGCCGCGCCGACGACATCGTGGTGACCAATGGCGCGCAGCAGGCACTGGACCTGATCGCCCGCGTGGTGCTCGAACCGGGCACCACGGTCGCCATGGAAGACCCCGGCTACAGCCCGGCGCGCCAGCTGTTCATGGCCATGGGCGCCCACGTTGCCGGCGTGCCGGTCGACGCGCAAGGCATTCAGGTCGACCTGATCCCGGACGGCACACGGCTGATCTACGTGACCCCGTCCCACCAGTTTCCCCTGGGCATGCCCATGAGCCTGGCGCGCCGCGAAGCTTTGCTGGCGCGCGCGGTCGAGCTGGGCGCAATCATCATTGAAGACGACTACGACAGCGAATTTCGCTACGAAGGCCGCCCCACCGATTCCCTGCAAAGCATGGACAGCCGTGGCGTGGTCACGTACGTCGGGACCTTCTCGAAAACCCTGCTGCCGGAGTTACGCCTGGGCTATGCGGTGCTGCCGCCGGCCATTTACGGCGCGGTGCTCAAGGCCAAGCAACTGACCGATCAGCACAGTTCCACCCTGCCGCAATGGGCACTGGCCAAGTTCATCAGCGAAGGCTACTTGCTCAAGCACATTCGCCGCTGCCACACGGTGTACGCCGGGCGCCGCGAACGCATCCTGCAGCGCCTGGCAGGTGACTTGGCGCCCTGGTTTGAAGCGGTACCCAGCGTGGCGGGGTTTCACATGGCGGCGCTGTGCAAGGTGCCGGTGAATATCCCGTTGCTGATGGAACTGGCGCGGCGCGTGGAAGTGGGCGTGTACCCGGTGGATGTGTTCTTCCATGACACCCCCGTGCGTCAAGGTTTGATCATCGGCTTCGGCGCCATCGAGCTGCTCGACATCGACCCGGCGCTGGACCGGCTGCGCGATATTCTGCAGCAGATTGGCTAGCGGGTTTTCCCGCGCATTGGTCATTGGTCCGGTGCGCTCGGAGGCGTAGGGTGAAGAGGTCTCGAACTTCTCGGAAACCGCATCATGAAACGACTGCTCGCTGCCACCCTGATGCTCGCCTCGCTCAGCGCCCTCGCCCACGAGCCGGTTTACAACCAGGAATCCATCAAGGTGCTGCAGGAACACGCCTTGACCAATGTGCCCGGCAAGAAAACCATCATGCTCACCGTCGATTACGCCCCCGGCCAGGCCACCGTACCGCACAGCCACACCGGCACTGCCGTGGCGTATGTGCTGGAGGGTGAGATCACCTCGCGGGTCAACGATGAAAAGGCGATTACCTACAAGGTCGGTGAGTCGTTCTATGAAGCGGCCGGCTCGCGGCACTTTGAATCAAGCAATGCCAGCCAGACCCAGCCGGCCAAGCTGCTGGTGGTGATGGTGCTGGATGACAAGGCCGAGGTGCTGACGCCGCTGCCACAGTAATCAGCTACGCCACAAAACCCTTGTGGGAGCGGGCTTGCTCGCGAAGACGGCGGTTCAGCCTCCACAGCTGGAGACTGACACAGCGCCTTCGCGGGCAAGCCCGCTCCCACACTTTGGATTGGCTTGGGCCAGAGGCTCAGGGGCGTTTGAACTGGCGGCGCAGGTGCTCGATCCGCGGTCGGCAGGCACAGCCTTCCAAGTGATCATTGACCATGCCCATCGCCTGCATCAACGCATACATCGTGGTCGGGCCGACAAAGGTCCAGCCGCGTTTTTTCAAGGCTTTGGATAAGCGCACCGAAGCCGGTGACGTTGGGTTGCCGGTCCAGTAAGCCATATCCACCACGGCCGGGCGCTCCGCCTCGGCTGGCTCGAACGCCCATATCCAATGGGCCAGCGAGCCGGTTTCCTCCACCAGTTCGCACGCCCTGCGCGCGTTGTTGATGGTGGAGACGATCTTGGCCCGATTGCGCACGATGCCGGGGTCATTCATCAGGCGGGCGATATCCGCCTCGCCATACTGCGCGACGCGGCGAAAATCAAAGCCCTCGAAGGCAGCCCGAAACTGCTCGCGCTTGCGCAGGATGGTGATCCACGCCATGCCGGCCTGAAAGCCTTCCAGGCAAATCTTCTCGTACAGTTGACTATCATCCGCCACCGGCACGCCCCACTCGTGGTCGTGATAGCGCGGGTACTCCGGCGCCGCCGTGCGCCAGGTGCAGTGGGTCTGCCCTGTGGCGTCCGTGGTCAGTCCTGATGCATCCATCAATCACCTCGCGATTCAAGCCGCGGATGATAAGCGAATTTTTTTCCAGCCCGCCAACCGCTCAAGCGCCACGCTTGCCGACCAACTGGTCAGACCGGGACCTGTCAACCGCCGATTATTTACTTGTGATTTCAAAAAAACCCGGCGTAGACTGGCCGCGCACTGGACTTACCGGTAAGACCACAACAATTAAGCCCTGGAACCACCAGGGCACCGAATAGAGATCCCTCCCATGCTCAGATGGTGCTCGCGTTCGATTTTCCTGCAAGTCGTGATAGGCCTGATGCTGGGCATTATCTGCGGCCTGGCCCTTCCCGAATTCTCCTCGCAACTCAAACCCCTGGGTGACGGCTTTATCAAGCTGATCAAAATGCTGATTGGCCTGATCGTATTCTGCGTGGTGGTCAGCGGTATTTCCGGCGCCGGCGACTTGAAGAAAGTCGGGCGCATCGGCCTCAAGTCAGTGATCTACTTTGAAGTGCTGACCACCGTCGCACTGGTGATCGGCCTGATCATGGCGTTCAGCACCGGTATCGGCCAAGGCGCGAATATCCATCTGGAACAGCTTTCGTCCGCCGGGCTGAATGAACTGGCCGACAAAGGCCAACACATCCGCGGCACCAGCCAGTTCCTGATGGACCTGATCCCCAACTCGGTGATCGGCGCCTTCGCCGACAACAACGTGCTGCAAGTGTTGCTGTTCTCGGTGCTGTTCGGCAGCGCGCTGAACCTGGTGGGCGAAGCCGCCTCGGGCATTTCGCGGTTGATCAACGAGCTGAGCCACGTGATATTCCGCATCATGGGCATGATCGTGCGCCTGGCGCCGATCGGCGTGTTCGGCGCCATTGCGTTCACCACCAGCACCTATGGCCTGGATTCGCTGCAACACCTGGGCAGCCTGGTGGGTTTGTTCTACCTGACCTGCTTTGTCTTTGTCGCGGTGGTGCTTGGCCTGGTGATGCGCGTGTCCGGCCTGCGCATGCTGCCGCTGCTCAAGTACCTGCGCGAAGAACTGCTGATCGTGATGGGCACCGCCTCCTCCGATGCGGTACTGCCACAGATCATGCGCAAACTCGAGCACCTGGGCATTGGCAGCTCGACCGTAGGCCTGGTGATTCCGACGGGCTACTCGTTCAACCTCGACGGCTTTTCGATTTACCTGACCCTGGCCATCGTGTTTATCGCCAATGCCACCGGCACGCCGCTGTCGATGACCGACTTGCTGACCATCCTGCTGGTGTCGTTGATTACCTCCAAGGGCGCCCATGGGATTCCCGGCTCGGCACTGGTGATTCTGGCGGCGACCCTCACCGCTATCCCAGCGATTCCCGTCGTAGGGCTGGTGCTGGTGTTGGCGGTCGACTGGTTCATGGGTATTGGGCGCGCATTGACTAACCTGATCGGCAACTGCGTCGCCACGGTGGCCATTGCTCGCTGGGAAAAAGACATCGATATCCAACGCGCCAACAAGGTGCTCAACGGCCAGCAAGGCTATGCCTTCCAGGCCAAGAAGCCGGTGCTGCCGGCGCATCAGGAGTTCTGACCCATTCTATGAGCGACACAGGTCAACTGAGGGAGCGGGCTGGCTCGCGAAGGTGCAGGTTCAGCTTGCACATGGGGTGACTGACATCGCGCATTCGCGAGCCAGCCCGCTCCCACCTTTTGACCGTCGCCAGTTTGGCCATTGTATTCGCACCATCAAGGAGACGTAGACGTGATCAGCACCTCAACCGTCGTCAATTCAGTCGTAGAAAAACTGCGCGCCGCACTCAAGCGTGGCCAGTGGCGGCGTGGCGAAATGCTGCCCGGCCAGCGTGAACTGGCCGAGCAGATGGGCATCAGCCGCCCGAGCCTGCGCGAAGCAGTAATCGTGCTGGAAACCCTCGGCCTGGTGCGCTCGATGCCCGGCAAGGGCGTGGTGGTATTGGAAACCAGCGTCAGCGAGCCGCACGCCAGCGACGCCGTGGCCGACGCCAGCCTCGAAGATATCCTGCAACTGCGCTACACCCTCGAGCCCTTCATCGTCGGCCTGGTGGCCCAGTCCATCAGCAGCAAAGAAGTCGGGCAACTGCGGCTCACCTTGATGGACATGCGTGAAGCCTTGGATGCCGGCGATGCCGAAGCGGGCATGAATGCCTACATCGGCTTTCACGAAGAACTGTTCGCCCTCACCTCCAACCCGATCTTTCAAAACGTGGTGCAACAGACCAGCAACGCCCTCAAGCAAAGTGCCCAGGTGCTGCGCAACTCGCCCGAACATTTGGCCGAACGCCTGCAGGAAAACGAAGCCGTGGTGCGCGCCATCCGCAACAAAAACAGCGCCCTGGCAAGTGCGGAGATGCGTCGGCACATCCTCCAGGAAGGCCTGCGCATGGGCATCCGCTTGAACATCCCGGACGACCATCTGGGCAGCTGAATTTTTGGAGACCGGCCATGACCGCCCACGCGCTGCAACGCGATCCCATTCTCCCGGCCCTGCGCCTTGTGGCCGGTAAAAAGCCCTCGGTGGACGACATCTACCCGCGCTTGTTTGATGCCATCCTCGAACAGCGCATCGCCCCCGCCAGCCGGTTTACCGAAGAAGGCCTGGGCGAAACCTTTGGTGTGAGCCGCAGCGTGATTCGACGCGTACTGGCCAAACTGTCCCATCAGCAAGTGATTATCCTGCGTCCCAACCAGCGCGCCCAAGTGGCCGCGCCGGACGCCCAGCAGACGCGGCAGATTCTGGAAGCGCGGCGAATGACGGAAGTGACCGTGGTGCAGCTGGCCTGCGCCCAGGCCACGCCCGCGCACATTCGGCAGCTACGTGAGTTGATCGCCCGTGAACGTGATTGCATCGACCGCGACCAGCGCGCAACGGCGATTCGACTGTCCGGGGAGTTCCACCTGCAATTGGCCGCGATGGCACACAACGCGCCCCTGGCGCAGTTCCTCAATAGCCTGGTGCCGTTGACCTCATTGATCATTGCCCAATACGAGGCACACGCCTGCACGTACTGCGCGTGGCAGGAGCATGTGGCGATTGTGGATGCGCTGGAACAACGCGATGTGAACCGCGCAATCGGCCTGATGACCCAGCACCTGGATCATCTGGAGGCGAAATTGCTCACACTCAACTGACGCTCGCCACCGCGTCGGTTGCCTGCGGCATCAGGTGTCTTCTCGCGTGATCCACTTGGGCACCTTGGGCGCCTGGTAACTCAACACGGCGGCCAGCAAACGCTCCACGTTCGGTTCCACGATCAGCATGTTGCGGTGCACGGGTTTTAGAAACGCCTCACTGACAACCGAGTCGAGAAACGTGGCCAGGCCGTCGTAAAAGCCGTTGATGTTCAGCAGAGCGCAAGGTTTTGCGTGCTGGCCAAGTTGCGCCCAGGTCCAGACCTCAAACAGCTCTTCAAACGTACCGATGCCGCCGGGCAACGCGATAAAGCCGTCGGAAAGCTCGGCCATCAGCGCTTTGCGCTCGTGCATGGAGCTGACGATCCGCAAGTCTCTGAGGCCGGTGTGCGCCAGTTCCTTCTCGGCCAGAAACGCTGGCATGACCCCGATCACTTCACCGCCATTGGCCAGCGCGGCGTCAGCCACCGCCCCCATCAAGCCGACCGAGGCGCCACCGTAGACCACGCCGATACCCGCCTTGGCCAGTGCCTCACCCAATTGAGCCGCCATTTGCGCATACACCGGCAATCGGCCCGGGCTTGAACCCGAGAAAATACAAAGTCGCATACACCCTCACTTGATCTGATTGTGTTGAGCACAGCGCTCATTTAACCACGCCATATCCCACGAGCAGAATCAGCGTTACCGGCCACCTTAAGCATTACCCTGTAGATCGATCGCACAACGATCCATCGTAGGAGCTGGCTTGCCTGCGATAGCGGTGGGTCAGTTTGCACATCTTTCACTGAAAGACCGCCATCGCAGGCAAGCCGCCCCACGTGTGGCCAAGGGTGTTTGGTCAATCGTGGCGAAACAAAAAGCCCCCGTCTCTCACGAGACGGGGGCTTTTGTTTTACCGCAGGATCAAGCCGGTTGCAGCACCGACTGACCGCTCAACGCCAGGTCCAGCAGCTCACGGTTGGCGACTGCATACATGGCGTAGTCCGTGCCGACCGCAGCACGAATTTCCACCATCATGGCGCGCCAGCGATCAGCCATGTCCTGATGCTGCTCAAGCCACAGGGCCACACGGGCTTCCATGTCGTGTGGCGCGTCGGCCATTTGCAGAACAGCGATGGTGATCGCGCGTTGCTGCCAGTCCACGTCATCGCGGAAGGCTTCGCGGGCCGCGGCCTGCCAGTTGTTGGCCACCGGCAGATCGCTGATCTGCTGCAAGTACCATGGCAAGTCCAGGGCGCTGCCGACGGCGAAGTAGGCCTTGGCCACTTCGGCGGCGTCATGCCCGGTCACGTCGGCGGCTTCGATGATTGGCAGCAGGGTGTACAGGTGAGTCGTGCCTGCAACCATGCGCGCCAACAACTCTGGCACACCCGCTTCGGTGTAGGCCTGGTAGCGGTTCTGCCAGCCTTCACGGGTCGGGCCTTCCAGCAGTTCGTCAAGCTTGAGGCCCAGCGCTGCCAGGTGCGGACCGAAGTGCGCGGTGTCACGGCCAGCATCCTGCTCGTTGCGACGGCTGCGCAGGAACCAGCGCGTGGCACGGCGGCCCAGACGCATCAGCTCGTCCATCAACTCCAGTTGCACGTCAGCGGAAACCTGGTGGTCCAGGGCTTCGATCTGACGGAACCAGTGCGGGAGGTGGAAGATGTCACGCACGATCACGTAGGCACCGGCCACGTTCGCCGGGCTCATGCCGGTCGACTCTTTGAGCCGCTGCACGAAGGTGATGCCCATGTGGTTGACCAGATCGTTGGCGATCTGGGTGCTGACGATCTCGCGCTTGAGGCGGTGGCGACGCATGGCTTCGCCGAACTTGGCGACCAGGCTCGGCGGGAACGCGGTCTCCATGTCACGGGTCAGGTAATCGTCATCCGGCACCAGCGACTTGAGCAGGGCTTCCTTGAGGTCGATCTTGCTGTAGGAGATCAACACCGACAGCTCCGGACGGGTCAGGCCCTTGCCGTTGGAGGCGCGCTCGGTGAGCTGCTCCTCGGTCGGCAGGTACTCGATGGCGCGGTCCAGCTTGCCACGGCCTTCCAGGTCGCTCATCAGACGCTTGTACTCGGCAGCACGCTCGTAGGCACGGCGCGCAGCCAGGGACAGGGC
>Ga0153931_100215_pt1 | contig 19328 bp, 26 predicted proteins | sample TSNJ015MetaG_FD_104730 | JGI IMG/M metagenome (GOLD analysis project Ga0153931, IMG submission 104730) | Attine ant fungus gardens microbial communities from New Jersey, USA - TSNJ015 MetaG | ecosystem: Host-associated > Fungi > Mycelium > Unclassified | place: USA: New Jersey, Wharton State...
AATCGCCTCGCCGTCTTCACTGAGTTTGAAAGTGCCCCGGGCGCGCAGGATGATGTCCTCGGCAGCCTCGGGGAGCGCGCCGGCCTTGATGGCCGCAGCGCGGATTGAATCAGCCAGCACCTTGTCGCTGTACTTGGCAGCGAACTGCTCGGCCTTGTCGGCACGGGCTTTCTCGGCGGCCAACTTAGTGTCGTAGTCGGTGCGCAGGCGCTCGGTACGGCGGGTAATGACCTCGTCCAGCTTGCCCTCGGCAATCAGCTTGGTCTCTTCATCCTGGCCAACCTTCGTCAGCAGCCCTTTCACGGCGGCGATGTCCAGCCCTTCAAACTGGGACTTGAAGCCGTCCAGCTCGGTTTTGGTGGTCCGGAGCGAGCCAAGCAGCTCGGTATTTTTGTTCTTAAGGCCCAGGGTCGCAGCCTCGACAGCTGCAGCAATGGCGGTCTGAACTGCCGGGTCTTCAAGATCAATCTGGTTTTCGTCTGCCACTTGGTGCACCCCTTGGGTTTGGTCGGCCCGCTTTGCAGGCAATAAAAAACCGCCCATTGGGCGGTTTGGTTTGAATTCTGTGTTTTATCGGACTATCGAGAGCCCGCGCATGACCAGGTAATCGGCGAATTGCGTCCTGCTCGGTGCGTATGGCGGCGGCCGCATGCGCAGCCCTGGCGTATCTCGGTTGAGCCGCGTGCGCCGGCCATTGGGCTCAGTGCAATGGGTTGGCTCCTCGATCTGGAAGCCACGTTCGGCAGCGTATAGCTCGACGGCCAGCCGTACCTGGCCCCATTCCAGCTCAAAGGGCACGAATGTCTCGGAAAGCGTTTGGTATTCGATCTTGCAGTCACGCCGAGGCCAGGCCATTGCCTGTTCAGGCATGGCCTTGCGCCCTTTCCACTGGCGACCATTGATGTCGGCCGCAGCGCGCAACAGCAGCTCGACCTGGTCAGCCTCTGCTTCAGGGATCAGGAACCCGTAGTAGTCGCGGTAGAAGGTCAGCTTCTCCAGCGGCACGAAGCTATTCGCGCCTGGCCTGCCCTTCCCGTCCTCAAGGATGATCTGCATGTGCTATCTCAACCTGGTTGAGCGCCGAGTGTAACGCCTGCTCGTGTGAACATGTCAGGCTCTGCTTCCTTCAGCTGCGCCAGCGTCAGCGGCTTGAACGACTTGTCGAGCTGCAGCTTCGCGAACTTCTCCGGCGTCAGCCCGCCATCGCGGAACAACTTGCCCCGGACCGGCCCGAGGGCGTGATCCTGGAAGCTCGCCGGTTGCGTTGCCAGCCATTCGTAATAGTTCAGGCCGGCGTCGACCTGAGCCCCACCGTTATCGCCCACCGAGGCGCGCGTGGAGTGCTTGGCGAACATCTCCGAAAGCCTGGTGGTCGGAACCGTGGTTGAGCGGCAGTTGATGTGCGCCGGTGGCAGCGGACCTTTGCCCAGGTCGAAACGCATCCCATCCAGGCCCTTGCATTGCTGCGAGGTCTTTCGGTCGAGCGTCGACACCCAGCGATAGCCCAGCACCACGTCGCTGTTGGCCTTCAGCGTCTCCATTCGCGCCGTGGTGGCCACATGCTGGATTGCCGTCTGCACCACGGCAGCAGCATTGCGGTTGCTCACCGCCAAGACGCCATCCGTGAAGTTCTGCGCCGCGGTACCGCGAATCGCCTGGATGATCTGGGCATTGGTCTGGCCCTGGCCGAAGCCGAGCCGGATAGTGTTCGTGACGCGCATCGTCTCGGTCCGCGTCCAGCCGCTGACGAAGCTCTTCAGCAGCTTGCCGCCGTCGATGCCTTTCACCTGCAGCGGATAGGAGAACACCGCCGCGCGGATTACCGTGTTGGTCGGCACCACCGCGTCAATGGAGAGCGCATTGCTCAGGCTTTTGGCCTCAAAGCTCGACTCATACAGCGCGATGTCGACCAGATCGGCCTGCACCAGGTCGCCGTAGGCCTTGTAGATCTCCAGCAGCTTGCCGTCCACCCGGGCCAGGAACTGCTCAAGGCGATCCCGGCTGTAGGTGGTCAGCTCCTTGCGGGTGAGTTGCTCCCGCACCAACGTGTCGATCTGGCGCAGGTATTTCTCGAACTTCTTGACCTCGCCGGCCTTAAGCCGCTCCAGCATTACCGAGTGGCGGGTCGTCTGCTCCAGCAGTTGGCTGTCCGCTTGTGCCTGGTTTGTCGATGGCATCGTCTTTGTCCAAGTTGATGCCGGCCGACTCGCGCTCATCGCTGATCAGGTCGGCTTCGTCTTCGTATGGGCGGTCTGGCAGCTTGCCTGTCGTGAGGTACTGCCAGTAGGTGTCGGCGCTGATCGTGCCGGCCATCACACCCTTGAGCAGCTCGGCGAGCACCTGGGCATCAACCACAGGGGTGACGAACTCAGGGTTCACCTTGAACTTGACCTGCTTGGGGTCGTAGCCTTTCCACTCTGCGGCGTACCGCAGGCCCTGCTCCACCGCCTCGGCCACTGTGATGACGATGCTGTGCAGCGTGGAGTGCTGGTCGTTCTGGCGCGTCTTCCGCGCCTCACCCGACTCAGTGCCGGCCACGTCCATGACCTTGGCGCCAGCCTCAAGCGCTGCGTTCTTCTGGTCATCCATGGCTTTGCGGTTGGCTTCAATGCCGGTGCCCTTGAACTCCAGGTATTCAGCCTTTCCGTTCAGCCCAAGATCCCAGGCAGCGGATGGACCGGTTACGCTCAACTCCACCGCCTCATCCAGACCCGACACCCACGGCTGCGGATGACTGGTCTGATGCAGAGAGCTGAAATAGTCAGCGCTGATTTGATAGGACTTCAACGCGGCCCGCGCCATGGTCAGCAGCGGCACCTCGTCGACGTCCGGCGAGTTGTCGGTCGAGCCGCAGTAGATCACCGGCAAATAAGCCAGGCCTTTAACCAAGCGGTTGTCAGTGCCAGTGGTGCCAAGCGGCTTTTCGTCCTCGACCAGCTCACCGCCTTCATTCCGCACGGCGGTGTAGCAGACCTCGTTGAGCATGAAGAACTCACGGAAGACCGTATCGCAGTCATGGCTGTATCGATCGCCGCCCTTCTTGCGGAACTCGCGGAACACAGAAAGCACCAGGTCCTGCCGGCCGCCTTGATCAGCAGTGTCCCAGTTGATGGCGTTGCGGGTGGCGTACGTCGAGAAGTACGGCTCGCCGCTCTCGTCAATGTTCACCACCAGCGGCACCCGGCCGTGGGAGATCGCCTGGCGCACCATGCGGAAGAACAACTGCTTCAGGCCGAAGCCGTCGGCCGTGGCGTTCTCCTCCAACCCCTTAAGTCCAGCAGGAAGCTCGATCTCCGGAATCAACCGGGAGACCAGGCCCATCATCGAACGCAAAGAGTCGCGCACCCAGTGCTCGTACTGAGCCCGGTTCGTGTAGTTCTGGTAGAGGTACTTGTTACCCGCGCCATCCAGCTTTTCAGCCTCAACCATACCGCTCGGCTTGGGCAGATTGCGCTCGTTGCGCTTTACGGCGCACTCACCCTCGAGCGCGTCGTCCATCATTTCCCACTCAGCGATGTGCGCGTCGTAGTCGGGGTTTGTCGATTGCACTGGCATCAGGCCAAGCCTCCAATTCGGCGTGTTCCGCCTGTGCGTTTGATGCACGGCCACTCAACGTCGATGCAATAGCCGATCGCCGTGGTGATGTGCTGGTAGTCGTTTTTCTGGTCTTCCTGGAAGGTCGAGCCCATTTGAAGCTGAACCGTACTCAAGCCCTTGTGACACCAGGGAGCGGTGACAGGGTTGATGAACAAGCTGGTTTCGCCAGAAGCGGTCAGGATCTTCGCTCGGACGGCGTTCTGCCGGTCCTTGATGGACGGGTGCGCCGGCTTGACCTTGCGTGTGTACGTCCAGCCATTGGCCTTCAGCACGCCCTCGATGTCGGTGTAGTCGGATGCGTGACCGTGCTTCTCGCCTGCCTTGCCGGCGGGGTCGCCGTAGATCAGGACGTGCTTGTTTTTGTGATCCTTGAACTTGTCCACGAACTCCGCAGCCGACTGCTTCGAAACGGCGCTGATCAGCACAATCTCATCCAGCAGATAAAGGTCTTTGCCATCGTTGCGCCGAACACCGATGGCAGACGACAGAGGCGTGAAGTTCTGGTCGTGCATCCACATCAGTTGCTCATGCGGCTCAATGGCTGCATCCGTGGTGTTCGCCTTGCTGTAGTCCTCGTAGATCCGGCCAGACGCCGTTTCGAACGATGCTTCAAATTCCTGCTTGAACTGCTTGGCCGACATGGCCCGCTTCATTGCGTCCATTACGTCAGCAGGAAGAATCTCGGCCGACTTCCAATGGAACACCCGGAAGTTCGGGTCATTGCCCGACTCCGCCTGCATGCACAGATCGTAGTAGTGGTTCAGGCCGTCAGGTACGCCGAGCAACCAGCACCAGGCCCGGTAATCCGGCATGGTCGGGTTGACGGTGTTCAGCGCCGGGAGAATGTTTGCCTCCCAGGCGTCCGGCTTGATGTCGGCGAATTCGTCGATGCCACCGCCGGTCCAGGGGATACCCTCAATCCGCTGGGGCTTGTCCAGACCGATGACGTGAATCTCGCTACCGTTGTCCAGGTAGATGATCAGGTCGGACTCGGACGGCCGGCGACTATGCATGCAGCAGAGCGTGAAAGCCTTGAGGTCATCCCAGAAGATTTTCTTCGCCTGGGCATGCGTTGGCGCTGCCGCGAAATACATGCCGGTGTAAGTCGACGCCTGCTTCACCACGAAACGCTTGAACCGCTCAGTCTTTCCGCTACGACGGCCTGCGGGCACCAGTGGAAAGCGAATTCCTTCCGACACCGCCGCCACCAGGGCGAGTTGCACTGGGTGATCCTTCAGTGGGTACCAGCGGGACAGCTGGCGATCAAGCATCAGGTTGCCGGTGTTCGCGATCATGACGGCAGCCTCGCGATCAAATCGGCCAGCAGTTGGGCATTTGAGTTGCCGTCGCCCTTCTCTATCAGCTTGAGCTCGGCCTTACGCTTCTCGATCTCAAGCAGCTTGATTTCTTCATCCAGCGACTTGTCAGGCTCAACGCGGCGATTGACATAGACGTCACCCGTCTCTTTGGCTGCTTGCTCGTAAAGCTGGGCAGTCAGCGCCAGGTTGCGCATGTTCTCGGCCTTCTCGGCCAGCCGCCCAAGACCGCGAAGTCGGTACGCGCGATTGGCAATAGGGATATCGGTTGTCTCTTCACGGAATCGCTTGCGAGCAGCGTGGAACAGGTCCACCCAGGTCTTGCCAAGCTTCTGCCCGGCAAACTTTGTCGGGTCGTGCGTTTCGCATTGCTGGCGGGTGATCTCGATCCCGAATTCTGTCTTGACCGCTGCTACCACCTGGGATGGCGTATCGAAGCAGGCCAGAGCCTGAACGATGAAGGCTTTGACCTCGCTTCGTAGTACTGCCATATGGTTGTCATCCGTCAATACCTGTCATGGAATCAGGCCGACTTGAGCAGACAGGTTCCGCAGGCCCTCGATATGTTCAATGTCCCCACCTCAGCAGGACTGTTTGCAGCATCCACCAACGCTTGAACGTCAGCGCTCGCACCGTAGCGGCGGACGACACCGACGAACTCTTCCACGTCGTGGCCCTGCAGCTTGATCTTCGGTGCGCCGTCTTGGGTGAATGCTGGTTGACCGTACTTGTCGGTCGCATGAGCCAGGTGATAAAGCTCGTGCTCGATCAGCGCGCAGAACTCAAGGTCGCTGCACTCGGCGCAGTAGTCGGCAGCCAGCGTGATAATGAAGGCCGGCACGTCGCCGAACCAATCACGCATCTGTTGCTCCATTCGGGCTTTCTGCCAACCGCCGGCGCGGAACGCTACCTGTTCGGCCTGGCCCAAGACTGTCCTACCTTGCTTGGCGAAGCTCGACGACGCCCACATGATCCGGATGTCTGCATCCAGTAGATGGGCATGGTCTTTGTTGTGGATGCTGCCGGTGTCGGCGAGGATCTCGGCTTGGAGCCATTCCCACACATCGAAAGCTGGAGCAAGGCGAGTGCCGAAGTCGGACAGATCCGACAACTCAAGGAGTGACGATGGGGGGTATGGCCTGTCCATGGATCACCTTGAGCTTGAAAAAGTGGCACTTTGCCGGTATTGATAAGAATCAACTCATCGAAAGGGATTCAAGATGTCGGATGTATTTTCTGAGGTAGTAAAAAATAACTCCTCCACTGTCTCACTGGCTAAGCGCGCAGTGGCCGTGGCGGCAGCACTTGAATTGATCAAGACTTATGCTGGAAGCACTCACCCAAAGTTCAGTCTAACTGAGCAAATGAAGTTGCTCTCCTCGCATGCGGACCAGATCCAAGATGCACTGAAAGTGAAGTAATAAATCCGTGCCGCACTCACCTGCGGCACACCTACCCAACCATGATTGCGGTTTGCGAATGAGCTTGCCCGTGCAGCACCGCGACGATAATCCCCTGTGGGAGACCGGCAGCCTTGGCCGTGTCGATTGCCTTGGCGATGGCGCTATCCAGATCGACCAGGGCCTTGTTGATGTCCTGGCTCATCGGTAGCGCGTGGCGCAGGCGGGTGACGTTGCCCATCAGCTGAATGGATCAGCAGGCTTCGCGATAGAGCGCACAAACCACATGAAGCCTTGTTGCAAGTTCGTCTTGGCCAGTGCAAGCAGGCGCGGGTCAACACCTTCAATCTTGCCGATCTGCTTGAATAGCTCGCCCGCATCAGCTTCCAGATCCTTGATGGAGTTCATCCCGTCGATTTCGGACTGGGTGAGGTCGCGGTAGCCGGTGATTTTCTTGTGCTGGTTATCCATGGTGATTCCTCATGATTGCGCGCCACGATTTGGCGCATTCGAAAACGTGGCGCGGATTACTGCTATTGATTCGTCAGAATCCACTACCCTTGATCGACGACTTGCGGCAATCTGCGCGCCTCATCTCTAGTCGAGTCCACGTCATGCCAACTGATGCAGCATCCGCAATGTTGCTAGCACGAAAGAATTTCAGCTACTTGGCGGAAGCCAGGGACGAAGCGCATCTTGAAAAACTTACATTGGGTGCTGGCGGATACAACCTTTCGCTGATGACCGCCGGTTGGATAAACCAGGAACAGCTGGATCAATTGACCGCGGAACTCAACATCGCCTGCGACTCCCGAAGTCGCGCGCTGCGCCCAGACCAGTAGACCGGAATGCTACTTGCCCCGGCGCTCGATACCACCAGGTGCCTTGCCACAGTGCAGGCAGTGCTCGCAGTTCAGCGTCCGGCACAGCCAGGCTTTAAACGGCTTCCAGTACGTGACCATGAAGATGTGCCGGGCACCGGCCAGGGCCAGGGCGACGTGCAGCGTTAGGCCGGCGGTGGATGGCCCGAAGAAGATGCTCTGGCTGCGCGCCATAACGACAAAGCCGCTAATGGCAATGGCCGAGTAGATCAGCTTCCCGAGAATGCCGTCCCTCACCTTCCCGCTCAGTACGCACCAGGCCGCCCACAGCGCGATAAGGCCACAGGCGATGGAGCTGATCAGTTCAAGATTCATGGTGGATTGCCTCCCCCGAACCGCTGGCGAATAAGCGCCCAGAGGTCAGCGGATTTAATGGCTCGATTGATGGCAGCCAGGAGCGAGCCGCCGAATGCACCCAGCAAGAAGCCGATGCCGGCGACGATCTTCGGCTCCGTCACGCCAAGATAGGTGCTGACCATGCTCGTGAGGTAGATCGAACAGGCCATACCGGTGATGAGGAAGATCATCCAGGCGCGCCAGTCGTTCAAGTCGTCCTTATGCCACCAGCTGGCGATCACAGCCCCAACAAGGCCCGCAATCAGTAATTCGAACCTGTCGATCTTGTCGAGCAGGCGCTGTAGATACTCCATGCGCTCGACTCCGTGGGGCATGTTTGAAATAGGTCAGCCCCGGCGGCACTCCCTGCTCAGGGCGAAGGGTGTGGCGGGGCTGAAAACGAAAAAGCCCCGCACGACGGCGAGGCTTTGAATAATAGCGGTGCATCAAAAAGGCCCCGCGAATCTGCGGGGCCTCTTATTGCCTTAAAAGACGTTATTGAACGTCCAATCCTTCATCAGCCACTCGCTCGGACCTTTGTTCGTGCCGGTGTCATAAATCAGCTTACCTGGGCGAGGTTCAGCAGTCGGCGTAAAGCCGAAACGAGCCCACATAGGCACGCCGTCTACAGTCACGATGTTGCCGTCATCCTGCACCTGCAGGTAAGTGCGATCTGCCCGCCCTTTCTGCTGCTTAACAGGGATCCAGCTGTTCAGTGCGATCCAGGTGCGGCTGTTCACGCGGTCAACCAGAATCGCCCCGCCTTGCATGTAGAAGCAAGTGACCAGATCCTTGTTAGGGCGGCCGTCCACGTACGTGTAGGGCACGGTGCTATCTGCCACCCAGATTGGGACGCCGTTATCGTAGAGTCGCAGATTCCCGTCGGCTTCCAGGATCAGCTTGTATTGCTTGCTCGGCGACTCCAGGTACTGCCCTACAAGCATGAAGTTGCGTGGAGGCAGCACCGAGCTGCCATTTTGTGTAAAGGGTACGATTCGAAAGCTATCACTGGACATGTTATTCACCTTTAAGTTGAACATTTTGTGCGGAGGATTCCGCTTTGATGTCGCTCAAAGGCGATTGCTCGAGGCTCGCGGCCTTCACATGATTCAACGTCCCGCATCGGGAACATTTGATCTGGAGCTCTGTAAACCCCCCCGTACGGGCGAGAAGTCTTTTGCAGTTACCGCATCTGAATTCTTTCAACATCTGCAAATTCCTTTTGCTGAATCGCCGTTCCGTCGGCAATAGAAATCCCCGCCCTAGGCGGGGCTTCATAAAAATTTTAGTCGCTTGAAGTTTGAGGGACTGGGGCCTCGTCGATGCTGATGCAGTGCTCAATGTCCGTTATTTTCTTCAGCGCAAGCTCGGCCGTTGAATAAGCCCCGAACATTCGGCCCTGATAAAAAAACAACCCACGCAAACTGAATATCCGCGTTGCCAGCCTGCCCTACAACCAACTTCTTGAACCGTTCCGCCAAGTCGTCGACATGCATCTATGCCATGCCACGCAAAACCATGACGCTCTCCCAGTTTATAGTCGGAAGCTCTATTTCCGACCTTGCACAAACTGAGCGCAATAAAAAGCCCGACATATAAGCCGGGCCTTGAAGTGTAAACCCCTAACGCGCAAGATCGATAGGATGGATAAATACTATCTCATTTTCTCACTCAATGCAACATTTTTGGGTGACAGAATTTTGCTTATAGCTCCGCCGATTAAAATCTATCCAGGGCTCTCCAAATTTCTGCCAACACCCGTTCGAACGGCAAAACAGTCGTACCCGGGGCACGCGCCACACGTGTGACCGGGTCTAACCTATTGGAGCGATAGGTAAATGGAGTCGTAGGTCTGCAGGGGATCTGATACCGTTTAGCCACTTGGTCGTGATACACGAGGTTAGTCATGGACGTAAATACCCACTTCCCTGAGTACGAAGCAGAACGCTTAAAACGCGTTGAGGCCCTCTGCCCGCAAAATGAACAAGACGACGAAGTCTTCGAAAAAATGATTTCAATGACTTCAGAATACTTCAATGCACCCATCGCCTTGATTTCTATCGTGGAAAAGCACCGCCAATGGTTCAGAGCGCGGATCGGGATCGACCAGCAAACTACACCTCGGGACGTTTCGTTCTGCGCACACTCTCTACGCGACAGGAAGGCGTTAGAGGTTTTGGATGCGCAGAATGATGAGCGCTTCAAAGATAACCCCATGGTCACCGGCGCGCCCTTTATTCGCTATTACGCTAGCGCACCACTTCTCACAAGCGATGGTTTCTCTCTGGGTAGCCTATGCATAATAGATACTTCACCTCGAGAACCAATGAGCAAACGAGATGCAGCAATGCTCGTTTATTTCGCTCAGCTCGTCGTCTTGCGGATTATGGGTTTACGTTCCCGTAATTTTATTGATCAGCCTACCGGACTTTTCAACCGACTTAGACTGGAAGAAGATATTCGACTAGCAAGCTCTAGTGGCATTCAGCACGATCTATTTGCTGTGGACGTAATATCTCCAAAATTTTTGAATGACGTAGTAAAAGCGCTCGGTTACAGCTTTTCTCAAAATTTAATGCTCAACGTCAAGGGTAGACTTCAGTCCTCATTACCTAAGAATTCTCTCTTGTACAAAATCAGTCCAACGCGTTTTGGGTTTCTTTTAGAAGGTGGCCAGCCGGTGGAAGGTCTCTGCCATGAGATTCTTTCAAATTTTGACGAACCGGTTGATTGTCAAGGAATCCCAATACTCATGCAGACAGGTATTGGAGTATTGAAAATCGCCGATGCAAAAGAGAGGGACTGGCTACGGTTAGTGGTAGGGGCAGCTGATGACGCCAGGGTTCGAAACTTGGGCTGGGCGATGTATCAACCTGAGTTGGACGCAGCTCAGCAGCGAGCGTTTGCCTTACTGAGCTCCCTGTCTGATGCAGTTCGATCTGATGATCAGCTGAGCTTAGTTTTCCATCCAAAAGTCACATTACCTACTCTAGCATGTGAAAATGTTGAGGCATTGATCAGGTGGGATCACCCTACACTCGGGCCTATCAGCCCTGCAGAGTTTATACCACTTGCAGAGAAAACTGCGTTGATGCATTTAATTACCTTCTGGGTACTTGAGGCCGTAGTTAACCAAGCTAAGGAGTGGTTCAACAAAGGTATTGAATTACGAATCTCCATGAATGTCACTGTCAGTGATCTTGAGAATTCTAAGTTCGTAAATAAAATTACAGAGTATATAAACAACGGCGCCCTTCAGTCGAAAAATCTAGAACTTGAATTTACGGAAAGCATGCTCATGTCAGATCCGAAGACAGTTATTGAGCAGCTTGAGCGCGCCCGTGCGTTAGGCATTGAAGTTTCCGTGGACGACTTCGGTACTGGCTACAGCAACTGGACATATCTAAGGCAACTGCCTGTGAGTACGGTTAAATTAGACCAGTCACTAATCAGCAACCTCAACACGAACGAAAAAGATAAACGGCTAGTTAAGACACTCATCGAGCTTGCTAGAGGATTAGGCTATAGAGTCGTAGCAGAGGGCGTCGAAACCCAAAGCATTCTGGACCTAATCACGCTCTGGGGGTGTTCAGAGGCTCAGGGATACCTGATAACAAAACCCCTGAAAGCGGAACCATTAGAAAAATGGCTGGAGCAAGGTGGTTTCAGCGCGGCATGTGATAGGACTAGAACGCCAGGCACCGAGCTCTTGTAGTCCATCAAAACCTGTCGGGGGGAAGCCTTTTACCACCTCCCGCCCATCTCAAAGCTGATGTCGTACAGGTCATCTGTCCAGTTCATTGCCGCAGCAAATTATGATGCCATGACGTTCTCCATTAGCCCCTCGGCGTCAAGAATCTCTTGAGCGGCCATCAGCGCCTCATTCACCAGGCCATCCAAAGAATTTCGTATGGATGAACGCCAACGATACCGAGTTGACTCTGGCTTGCCGTCATTGTCCCAATTCGCAATGTCATACCAGGCCGCAGGGAGCACCGTGGCGGAACGCTTGCCTTCGGCACCGGCCACCTGTGGAATCGCCCAGGTCAGGACTGCACATTCACGGAAGCGCTTCGGCGCCGGCGTCTTTACCGAGCTGAGCAACTCCAAAATAGCGCCGTGTTTTCGCTCCTGGTGCGTCGAGTACTTCGCCACGAGTGCGCGCCAATGCGCCGGGGTGAGCGCCTTGTGCAGCCGGCCGAACACCCAGCAGTCTTGGAGAAACGCCGCCTCCTTGCCGACGATCTCCCCCTTCTGCTTGGCGCACTGCACCTTGGGTTCGAAGTCGCAGCCGCCGGCGGAACCTATGGTCTCGGCCGCGAGCGCCCGAACTACTGCTGAAACAACGTTGCGATAGGTCATGCGGCTTCCCCTTTTTTCAGCTCTCTGGTTTTTGCGCGGTACTTGGCCTTGATGGCCTGCAACTGCTCGATGGTGTAGCGCTGGGGCTCATGAGGCCCTTCCAGCCAATCCACTTTGTCGGCGCCGATGCGCCTCACCAGCTCCAGCCGGTAATTCACGATGTCGCCCGACTTGTGGTTGTTGCACGGCGCGCACTGGCGCCACACGTTCAGCGGCTCGAAGCGAAGCTCTGGGTTGCCACCGACGGTGCGGTAGTGCCCTGCGTGCCATTGGCCGTTGTGGTGCCGCCCGCAGCTCACACACGGCAGACCGACGTCCCGTTCGCGAATCCACGCGTTGAAAGCTGTTTGGGCTTCCTTCATGTGCTGGGCGCGCGTCTTGATCTTCACCTTCGCCGCCCGCAGCTCCTTACGGCCAATATCGGCCAGCGACTTACGCGCTTTGGCCTGGTTCACGTCCTTGATGGCCAGGCCACACTTCGGGCTGCATACGGCCTGGCCCAGGCGCTGCGGCGGGAAGCTGATGCCGCATGCCGGGTTCTTGCACTTCTTCGGTTTGGGTTGCTTGGCGATCATGCAGCCTCCTTGCTGAGTAGATCAGTGAAAACCACACCTTGGCCTGTGAAATAGGCTGCGATGCGGTCGGTGTAATTGATGCCCTGGGCGCGATTGAACAGGCTGGTCACTGGGAAACCGTCGGGGCCGAACAAATGGCACTCGCCCATCATGGCCAGCTTCGTTTCGTAGGGCAGATGGCGCATGACCCGGTACCACTCGGCCTGAAAGCCGGCGTCCTCGTTCAGCAGGATCTGCACGCCGAAGTGCAGCTTGCAGTAACGCCGGGCGTCAGCCGCGTCACCGATCTGGGTCATTTCGGCGATGCGCTTGTACATCCCGAACCACAACCGATTTTGGTCAAGCGTGCGGTCCTTGCCCGGGCGCAGGGAGACCACCACGAACTTCTTGTCGCGGTACATGGCGCTCAACTTGGTGATAGCCTCAGAGAGCTTGGCCTGGCAGTTCACGCTGATCTTGTCGGTCATGGCGCCGCCCTCTTCGCTTCCAGTTCCTGAGCTTGCTTGATGAGCATCGCCCTGCGATCCGCCAACTCATTTGCCGCGTCAATCCGCATTTCGGTTTTCCGTTCGGCACTGGCCTTGCGCATTTCCAGCATCGAGGTTTTCACCAGTTCCAGCTTCTGCCGAAGCTCGGGCTCTGGCCGTGTGACGGTGCCAGTGAGCAAGCCGGCGATGGCGCGACCGTCCTCAGTGATCGGCTCGACGCTCAGGTCCGCCAGGTACTTCTGGGCGTGTTCGCGCGGGATTCTCTTCAGCTCCATTGCCTTGGTCACAGCCTGGATGCGGCGGTTGGAGTCGAAGCCCACGGACACGTGCCAGTTGACCGGTTTCGCATCCTCGCGGGCCTGGCCCACGAACCTTTGGTAGGCGTCGATGAACGCCATGCGCGCACCGATTTTGTCGCCGCCATCCAAGATGGGTTTCGCAGCAGCTAGGGCCAGTTGGATCTCGTCGGTCAGCACCACGGTTTCGAATTCGTCGTTGGTGGTCATGGCGATAGCCCAGGCCTCATCCTTTCCGGGACGGCCATCGGAGGACTGGACTCGCTGCAGGATGTCAGCCATTGCCAACTTGCCCTTCACCTCGAAGCGGCAGGCCTTCAATGCGGCTTTGACGACGGGCACCGGATACGCGCAGAGGTCTTCAGCCATCATCGCGGCAGTGCCCGGGTTCATTTCCTGGCCCATGGCCTCGGCGGTGGCGCAGATGGCGGCGGCCAGCCCGGCAACCTGCTGGTCATTCATTTCAAAGGTATTCATTGCGGTCACCTGCTTGGCGTTTGGCCAGAACCATCTGGGCGGCCTGCTCCGCTGCGGAGTGGTTCGCCTCTGTCCGTTCCATCTGCCGGGCGGTTGTGCCGTTGATGCGCTGCCCGGTCACCCACTGGGTGTGATAGCTCTCGGCGTTGGCCAGCAGCTCGTTGAGGCTGTGGCACTTGCGCAGCACAGCGGCATCGCTGGTTTTCAGGAAGTGGGCGGCGACGTGGTGGGCGACATCGGCGCCGAGGCGGTCGACCAGTTGGCCGAGCTGGCCGCCGACTTTGGCGTTCCATACCGGCCAGGCGCCGTAGCGCTTGCGGTAAGCCATCGCGTAGTTCGCCCAGACCTTGAAGGTTTTGCAGGTCTGGTCTTTGGGGCCCGGCATGTCGGCGGGAATCTCGACCCGGGGAGTATCGGTGCGGTCAACCACCAGCACCAAGCCACGGGACTGAGCCGGCAGAACCGCGGCGGGAGCCGGGGGTGTAATTGGTTCAATGACGGGTTCCATGACTGGTTCAAGAGAGTTACTGATTCTGGGTGCAGCTGCTGCACTACCCCCTGGTGCAGGAGATTCACTAGGGGGTGAACCTGCTGCACTACCCGGGTGAATCTTCTGCGCTACCCCTGGTGCAGGAGGTGCACCACCCCCGTCGAGGGTGAGGAAGTAAACGTTCGACGAATTCCCCTTCGGACCACCCTTCCGGATTTCCTTGCGCAACAGTCCCGCCTCACACAAGGCTGTGATGTGATTCATGACAGAGCGCTTGCTGATCTCACACTGGTCGGCGATATGCTGATAGGACGGCCAGCACTCGCCTACGTCACTGGCGTTGTCGGCCAACTTGATCAGCACCAGCTTTCGCAGAGGATTACCGACGCGAAGCTTCATTGCGGCAACCATAAGGCCCATGCTCATGCTGCACCTCCGGCGAACACGCGGAAATCAATCGTCCGCACGCCCTTCCAGCTATTGCAGGACATGCAAAGGGTCTGGAGGTTGCCCAAAGAAGCCTCTCCACCTTGGCTTTCAGGTACGACGTGATCAGCCCTCAAGCGCATCAGCACCGAGCAGCCGCAGCGCAAGCACGCGTGACCGTCGCGGGCGAACACGCGAGCACGCAAGCCAGAAGGGATTGGTTTCTTTTTCGTCCCGCGCCGGGGCGGGAGGACCGGCGGTTGGTGCGCGGTGACGTGGCCCATTCGGTCCGGGTTCCACTCACAGCCTTTTTCGGTGAGTCGGAATGCTTCAGGGCGAAGCTCAATCAAACCGGCCTCTTCCAGGGCCTTCAGCATGCGGTAAGCGGTGTCCGGTTTATCGGTGAGCAAAGGCAGCTCCTCGATGATCTTGGCCTTGCTCAGCGCGAAGAAGATCCCGTCATCAGTCTTGATTGGCTTGGTCCAGCTCGGGCAGCCGTAGACGAAAGCGAACAGCAGGGCCTGCTGAGAATTCAGCCCCCACTCCAGCGCCTTCACCTGGTTAATCGTGACGGTGTATTGCATGTCAGGCCTTCCCGACCTTAGCGGCCAATTCATAGAAGCGATCCACGTACCAGTGAGGCTGCGTCTCGCGGGGGCATTGAGGGCTGGTGAGGTTCTTCCCGTAGGCCATGCCCTTCTCGGTCACAGACCAGAAGTCGACCATTTCCTGCTTGGAGTTTTTGCGCTGCAGGACCTTGAGGAAGCCATGGGTCTCAAGTGCAAGGTTGAAGGCGCGGGCGGTGCTGGCGACGGCGTTCTCTTTGATAAGAGCGGTGATTGCCTTGGTGGGCATCGAAGAACCCCCTGCAGCGTCAGAGGCGGCATCAACGGCGTAGCCTGGGAGGAATTTTGCATCCAGGCCGTTGTTGGCCGCGATCTTCGCAAGCATCATCATTTTGCTGGAGTTCGCAGGCTTCAATAGGCGGTCAAAGCATTCCAGAATGGCCAGCTCGCCGACGATTTTGGAGTTGTTCGGGCCTTGGGCTAAAAAAGTGCCGGTCTTGCGGATACTGGGCAGGACCTGGCCAACCACCCACTCTTCGAACTTCTCGGCGGCCGGCAGCTTGGACTTCATCACCAGCCGGTACAGGTCCCGCTCCGGGATGATGGTCATGAAACCACCACCCTGTTTCGGGGTAGTGGTCGCAGCCTTGCAGTGACGGGCCACGGCGTTCTCCGGCTTGGAGTAGCCGAGGGCGTCCGCTACGTCGCGCGCGATAAACCACGGATCGCCGAGCTTGTCGGTGATGACCCTGATTGCGGCGCCGTCGAAGTCGAACGGAATCACTGAGGAATTGCGCGCCACGTTTTCAGATCGCGAAAAACGTGGCGCGGGAATGTTGGGGCTATTGATCGATTCTGTGTGTTGGTGCATGATTCGCTCCAGTTGTTTACTGCTGTTGAAAAAGCCGACCTCGTACGTCGGCTTTTTTTGTGCCTGTGATTCAGGCGATGGATTTCAAATTCGGTCGGGCGTCCTTCATCAACTGCTCCGCCTTGCGCCCCAGCTCCCCCGCCTTCGCTTCAACCTGGCGGCATTGCTTAGCGAACGCCGGCAAGTGCGGAAGGTCCAGTTCGCACATGACCTGGTCGTCAAACACTTCGCTGCCGGTGTCGATCACATCGCCGAGCGCACGGATCAGCGCGCCGAAGCTTTTGTTCGCGCATTGGTCGCTGGTCATCTGGCGGGCGCCGGTCAAGCCATGACGGCTCGCCAGTTCGTTTACGCAGTGGTCGCGAAATTCAGGTTCAAGGGCGTTGACCCACGACTCCTCCAGCCAGGACGGCATTTCCTGATCGCCGGACAGCCAGCGCTGAACACGCTTGAGCCAGCGGCCGGTCGCCTTCACAAAGTCGAACACATTGTTCTGCAAGGTCAGCGCGGCAAAGTCCGGCACCTCTTTAGCGACGGCCTTCTCTGGGCAGGACAGATGCAGCTCGCGGCTCAGCGCCTGGGCGAAGTCGTCCTGGCTCAGGCTGGTGCGTGCGATCTGGTTTGCAGCGTGGGCGACCAGCACCTGATCACGGGTTTGTACGGTGTGTCTGGAACTGGACGTTTGCATGGGGTCTGCTCTCTTCTAATCTGGCTTCAATGGAGCGGCGGACAGGGACGTCGCTTAGGCGGCCATCTCGGCCCATGGAAACGACGGACAAAGGGATTCTTTTTTGAAAGCACCTCCGGTCAACGCCTCCGCTCGCTTGGCAACCACTGGAGACATGCCGTGCTTCTCGCGAACCCAACCGGAAACGGTGCTTTGATCAACCTTGAGCTTTTCAGCCGTGACCTCCTGAGTGCCGAAGAAGGCAACAAGGTCCTTATAAATAGTGTTCATGCTGACCCTCCATACGGGAATACCCATATAGTAGTTTATGGGAATACCGATTTGCAAGGATATGGGAGCACCCGTAATACTCGCCGGATGGAATTCAAAGATCGTTTAAAAGCAGCGCGCCGGCACGCCAAGCTCAACCAGGGCGAATTGGCCGCTAAAGCTGGTATCACGCAGACGTCAATTTCTGACCTTGAGCGTGGAAAATCGAAAGCCACCGCACATGTCGTGAAGATCGCCGACGCATGTGGGGTGAGCGCCAAATGGCTCTCAGATGAGATTGGGCCAATGTTGGCGCCTGGGTCGACGTCCGGCTCTGGTGAATCGAACGTCTCCCCCGTCGCGCAACCCACCAAATCATTCCGCTACCCGGTAGTGAGCTGGGTTGCCGCCGGCGCCTGGGCGGAAGCGGTGGAGCCATACCCAGCCGGAATCTCGGACACCTACGAGTTCTCAGAGTACGACTCCAAAGGCCCGGCGTTCTGGCTGACAGTTAAAGGTGACTCGATGACGGCGCCCGCTGGCCAGAGCATTACTGAGGGCACACTGATCCTGGTGGACACTGAGGCTGAGGTCGCACCAGGTAAACTCGTCGTGGCGAAGCTACCGGACAGCAATGAAGCGACATTCAAGAAGCTGGTTAGCGACGGCGGCCGGCTGTTCCTGAAACCGCTGAACCCGAGCTACCCCATTGAGGCAGTGGACGAGAAATGCCGGATCGTAGGAGTGGTAGTGCAGGCTCTCCAGAAGTTCTATTAGCATAACTACCCGCCCATCGTAATAGCCACAGTAAATAACAACGACATAATGGACTGATAGACATGATGGACTTCATAACAAAATACCGGACACTTGCTGAGTTTTGTTATTTCCTATCTTGGCCAGTGACTCTGCTCGCAGCATTAGCAGTGATCTACCAAATAATAGAGTTTCGAAAAGAAGCTAAAATCAGATTCACTAGAGAAACGATCAGCACCACACTCGAAGTTCTAGATCGAAAAATAAAAAGCATCGAGGCTCTTTGTCACGAGGCTTTTTCAAAGCGCGGAGTTATAACACATCCCAAAGATAGTTTAAAAATATCAGGATTTTGCTACGACAAAGTTATATGTGATCCGGAGTGGATGGAGTGGTACAGCAGCGATGAAGCAGTGCATTTCAGGAACGACATAATCACTATCCTAAATGAGTTCGAAACCCTCGCTAACTATATATACTCTGGAATCGTTGATGAAGATATATGTTATGACCTCGAATCATACTATGTGCTATCAGTTTTCGAGGATTTAATTATCTTTATAGCTTTGAATATCGAAGAGGAAAACAGTCGTCTTTACACAAATCTCGTCAAGCTTTATTTAAACTGGACTCAGAGAGTCGCACTGGACAAAACAACAAAAAATCATGAAGAATTGAGCCAGGCGCTGGCAAGTATGCCAAAACCTAAACCGCATAAAATTTTAAAATAATTGCCGCTGAAATTTTTACATCCACTATTCTTGTAGGCAGAGGCAAATGGTGGGCGCGACGACATCCCCTCAATAAGCGGACAACTAGGCGATATCCGTCTTTGGCACATGACGCGTAGCCGTCCCGATCGAGATCAAGCCCGCCAAGCGCGGGCTTTTTCATGCTTGCAAAGAAGTCCAATCAGCCTAAACATGCATTTATGCATAAAACCTTTTGCTGCCCTATTGCCAAGATATGTCGGTGCAAATACTGTGCATGCATACAGCATTCGAAAGGACCGAAGCATGAACCAGGCACCCTACTCCGCATCAAAGATACGAAATTCCTACGAGCTTGTTGGCCGCCGCCTGCAAGGCTTGATCGCCTCTCCTCGGGTCCAAAGGATTCAGCTGGTCGAGGTATCCAGGCGAGACGACGAAAGCCCTGAAGCTTGGCGCCAGGTCATCCAAGACATCGGCGAAACCGTCGGTATCAGGATTGAGCACCTGGATGACGGTGCTGTCAGGATCGGCTGGCGCGAGTACTGCGATTCCTAAATGAGCCCGCCAGTGAGCGGGCTTTTTATCGTCTCCCATAAAATATATGGGATTACCCATTGACGATAAATATGGGATTGCCTATATTCATCTCCATCGAGACGCCACAGCGAATCGTCAGCAGCGAAAGCTGCACCGTTCTTTAGCGACACCCCTTGCCGGATCACCACCGGCCCAGATTCAAAGGCAGCGATGGACCGGCCTAAACGGTTCAGAGGGTTGGCAACTGACCCGGGCGTGCAGCGTAAAGCGCCAAGAACAGTTATCCAGCGGGAGAACAAGCCGA
>Ga0153931_100216_pt1 | contig 19274 bp, 21 predicted proteins | sample TSNJ015MetaG_FD_104730 | JGI IMG/M metagenome (GOLD analysis project Ga0153931, IMG submission 104730) | Attine ant fungus gardens microbial communities from New Jersey, USA - TSNJ015 MetaG | ecosystem: Host-associated > Fungi > Mycelium > Unclassified | place: USA: New Jersey, Wharton State...
AGCGTCGACCCGAAACGCGACATCGAGATCATCGACCTGGAACTGATCTTCGCCGACCTCGACAGCTGCGAGAAACAACTGCAGAAAGTCGCGCGTAACGCCAAGGGCGGCGACAAGGATGCCGTGGTTCAGAAAGGCCTGCTGGAGCAATTGATCGCTCACTTCACCCTGGGCAAGCCAGCGCGCAGCCTGATGAAGAGCATGAATGCCGATGAAAAAGCGGTGATCAAAGGCTTCCACCTGCTGACCACCAAGCCGGTGATGTACATCGCCAACGTCGCTGAAGACGGCTTTGAGAACAACCCATTGCTCGACGTGGTCAAGGCCATCGCCGAGGAAGAAGGCGCAATCGTGGTGCCGGTGTGCAACAAGATCGAGGCCGAAATTGCCGAGCTGGATGACGGCGAAGAAAAAGACATGTTCCTCGAGGCGCTGGGCCTGGAAGAGCCTGGCTTGAACCGTGTGATCCGCGCCGGCTACGAAATGCTGCACCTGCAGACTTACTTCACCGCCGGTGTCGAAGAAGTCCGCGCCTGGACCGTCAAGGTCGGCGCTACCGCGCCACAGGCTGCCGGCGTGATCCACACCGACTTCGAAAAAGGCTTTATCCGTGCCGAAGTCATCGCCTACAACGACTTCATTCAGTACAAGGGTGAAGCCGGTACCAAGGAAGCCGGTAAGTGGCGCCTTGAAGGCAAGGAATACATCGTCAAAGATGGCGACGTCATGCACTTCCGTTTCAACGTATAAGTGACCTTGCGGTAATTGCCGCAAACAAAAAAGCCGATGCAGTGCATCGGCTTTTTTGTGGGTGACTACTTATGGACGTCCATCCGCACAACCTGACGCTTAAGAATTATCCTATTAACCCTCGGTATTTTATTAACTACACACCCCAGCAAAATAATCCCCAAACCTATCTCATTTCTCCTACGCCATGCGCGTAAGTTCCTACTTCAGAACCACAACAAAATAACTATAATTCGCGACCTGCTGGCCTTTGCCTGTCGACCGTTGCCTGAATGATGCACAGTGATAATGGAGCACTTACTTGATGTCGGATGCCTACCATAGGGAAGTTGAAACGGACATCTCAATCAGTGACAGCTCAGGTATTGAAAACACCCTTAACAGCACAGCGTCACTCAATATCGACATTCTGCTACTCGGTGAAACCGGCACCGGGAAAGACACTTTGGCCCAACGGGTCCATCGCTTGTCGGGGCGGCGCGGTAACTTCATTGCCGTGAACTGCGCCGCTATCCCGGAAAGCCTCGCGGAGAGCCAATTGTTCGGGGTCAACAGCGGCGCCTATACCGGGGCCGTGCAATCGCGGGCCGGCTTTGTCGAAGCGGCTCATCTGGGCACCTTGTACCTTGATGAGGTCGACAGCATGCCATTGAGCCTGCAGGCCAAACTGCTGCGGGTGCTGGAGTCGCGGGGCGTGGAGCGTCTAGGTTCAACCCGCTTCATCCCGGTAGACATGCGCGTTATTGCCTCGGCTCAGCAGTCACTGCACCACATGGTCGAATTGGGCACCTTCAGGCGTGACCTGTACTTTCGCCTGAATGTGGTCAGCCTCGAACTTCCGGCCTTGCGCCACCAGCGGGAGCGCATCATTCCGCTGTTCATGAAGATGGTCCGGGAAGAAGCCGAGCACTTCAAATGCACCGTACCGTCTGTTCCCGGCCAGCTATTGCAACAACTACTGTGCCACGCCTGGCTGGGCAATATTCGCGAATTACGTTCGTCCGCCAAGCGCTTCGTTCTGGGCCTGCCACCGTTCTCTACGCCCATGAGCAACCCGCACGACGGAAAGCTGAGCCTGAAGGAACGCCTGCAACAAATCGAAAAAGCACTGATTGAAGAGTCGTTGCGGCGCAATGATCATTGTGTCGATATCACCGCATTTGAATTAGGTGTCGCCAAACGCACGCTCTACCACCGAATCAAACAACTCGACCTATAACCGAAACAGTGCACTTGACGCAGTGCGGCAAAACTTACCCACTCGCAACTCCTCGGGCACTTTAGCGCCTACATAGCATCAAGCATTACAACAATGACTTCTCAGCAAACAGCACTGGAAATAATTTTAAACATATAAATACTGGAACGCTTTATTTCCTTGCACCACTTATAAGTGGGTGACGTCACAGCCACTCAACACGCGACGGTAGCTAACACTCGCTATCAGACTTCATTTGAAATCAAGAAGGTGATCTATGTCCTCAATCTCAGGTATTGGTGGTTCCAGCGCGGGTAACCAGGCGCAACTGGACGCAATCAACGCAGATAAAGAAAGGAAAGTCGTCGAAGAGGCCAAGAAGACTGCTGAACAAGAACTGACTACAGCGAAAGCGGGCCGCATTAAGTCTTTGCGATTCGCTTAAGTCAGCGCGACCTCCTCTGCCCAGGTCGAGGAGGTTTTCATCGTCACGACGCACGTAACACTCGATACGTTCGATGGAGATTCACATGTACATCACCACCCCTGGGCAATCGGAAAACAGCAGCACTCTCCCTCAAGCCGAGGCGCCTGGCGCGATCAACCGGGCGTCTGACATCAACTTTTTCAACGCCCAACTCAGCCAGACCGAGCAGCCCGTTAAAGGCATCGTGCCTGCCGTGGCGTCCCCCGCTCAGTCGTGGGACGCGACAGCCTCGGACACTTTATCCAGACGCGTATCCAAAGGCTTTCGTGACGCGAGCCTGAACAAAAAGACCAAGGACGCGAACGAGTTCCCCCAGTCGCTCGCCGAAGCGCATATCGACGTGATGTCACGCGTCAAGGTCATTGGCGCCGTCGCGAAAGGCGTCGACAAAATTTCAAGCATGGGATAGCTGCATGTACCGCCGTCTAACCGCCCCATTCTTGTTTTCATTAGCGTTGATGCTGTCCGGTTGCGGTGACAGCGTAGAGCTTCATCGCAATATTTCTGAGCAGGAAGCCAACGAAGTCATCGCGGAGCTGGCAGACAAGCAAATCCGGGCCCAGAAGGTGCCCGGCAAAGACGGGGTCGCTGTTCGGGTCAAGGCAAGTGACATCAGCCGAGCTGTGCGTACCCTGGATGCGGCGGGGCTGCCCAAAACGGCCCGCTCGACGCTGGGGGATATCTTTCGCAAGGAAGGCGTCATCTCCACCCCGCTGGAAGAGCGCGCGCGCTACATCTACGCGCTGTCCCAGGAACTGGAATCGACCTTATCCAACATAGACGGTGTGATCGTCGCGCGTGTGCATGTGGTACTGCCTGAGCGCGTCGCGCCAGGCGAGCCGGTACAGCCGGCGTCCGCGTCGGTTTTCATCAAGCACGACCCGCGACTGGACCCTGACAATATCAATCCGCGCGTGCGCAGACTGGTGGCCAGCAGCATCCCGGGCATGGCCTCGGCCATAGACAACACGACAAAACTGACCGTCATTTTTGTACCGGCCACCGCCTACACCGAGCAGCAACAGCTGACCTACCTCGGCCCTTTTCTGGTGCCCGAGCAAGACCTTGGTTTCTGGCGCGCCAGCCTGATTGCGCCGCTGATCATCGCTCTGTCAGCAGGCATTGCCTGGCTGTTCTGGCGCCGCAGAAAAGTCTTCACGCCCACCCCGCAAACCGCGCCGGCACACGCCCATGAGTGACGACCTCAGCTGGGTAACATGGTGGGCTTTCCCCTGGAAAAACGCCCACATCGACTGGCTCACGCAAACGGGTTTTGTGGAAGCCACAGCGCTCTCACGCGCCTATCATCGCCGCGTGAGCAGCCTGTTCGACATCGCGCCCGAGCTTGCCCCTCCCACGTCTCCAGCCCTCCTCCAATGGGTGTTGAGCAGCGCGCAACAACGCGACCTCGCACTGACACTGGTTAATGCGGTGTACAACGCGCCCCACGACGGCCGGTTGAATCAAGAGCAGCTGCTGTGGTGCCAGCGCCTGGCCAAGGCACTGCCCACGGGCTCAACACCGGTGGACGTCGACGACCCATTGCACTACCTGCGCGCGTGGGTCGCGCCCAATGTCTGGCAGCGGCTACGCCTGAATTTTGCTCGCCTAAGGGTGCTCACGTTAGAGCAGCATCCTCGACTGGCAGACACCCACGGCCGGTTGGATACCCTGTGGAAAGCCACGATCTGGCGCGCAACCTCCACCGCTGTCGATGATGCGCCGCCCGCCCCTCGCGAGAACCCCGACCATGTTTTGCGCCCACACGATTGAGCTGAACACCCCCGCCCACGAACTGCCCACGGCCCTGATCCCCAGGGAAATGCTGTCTGAATACACCCAGGCCCGTCAGCTGTTGGAACACGCAGAAACTCAAGCACAAACGCGCATCAGCCAGGCCCAGGCGCAATGCGAAAAAATACTCGAAAGTGCCAGTGATGAGTTCTGGCAACGCGCCAATACCCAGCTGCATCGCTGGGAGTCAGAGCGCCAGGCAATGCTGGCAAGTTTGGAACAGGTCGCCAGCTCAGTCATCAGCGCGGCCATTCGAACCCTGCTGGAGGAGACTGTGCCTGTTCAACGCCTCACAACACTGCTCAACAAACTGCTGGAGGCTCAACTGCCCACCGTTGAGGCGCACCTGGTGTGCAATACGCTGGACCGTGAACACGTCGAGCTATGGCTCAACCTTCACAGCAGCGTGCCCTGGACGCTTCGAGTCGAAGACGGGATCGCCGCCCAGTCGCTGCTGCTTGAGACGGAAGATGGCGGGTTTCACATCAACTGGGCGCATGCCCTGGACAACCTGGTGGCGATTCCACCCTTGGCCAAATCAAGTGACAACGTTGCTGGGTAAACGCAGTTCTTTTTTACCACACAGGCCTGTTGTTGGAACTGGTGAGCAATCTGCCGCCACACAGGGATACACCCCCACTGGAGATAACGCCATGAATACTGACTCACGCGTACTCAGCAGTCTCTACAGGCAGCAATCGCAAGCCGAAAAAAACCTCGACCAGATCAGCGCCGACATTCCGTACAGCGAAAGAAGCGAAGACAGCGCGCGACTCTTCGAACAACTCATTGAAGAAAAGTCCGCCCTGGTTAACAACTTTGCCGTGAGTTCGACCTACCTCAGTTACAAGCACGAAACGGTTAAATCGGCCATCAATGTCGTTTAGTGGCTGGTGGCAAACGCTGACTGACGGCTTGGGTGGTCGTGAACAGAACAGGCGGCGACTTGAACCGCAAGTCAGCCCTCGCCCGGGTTCGGGCCATACGCCATCTCCGGTGGGTGCAATGCCCGCCACTTGATAGCAAACCCTTGAAGTACCTCTCAACCAACGTGACACCTGGCGCAGCGCAACGGCGCGCCTGACAACGGCTGGGCGCAAATTCGGCCCACTTCATTACGACGCTTTCGCACTGAAACAGAGAACCTGTCATGTATAGCAAGATCAACAAGCACACTGGCTTGCGTTTAAACTCGCCCGCGGCTCTGGCAAAACGCGCCCACTGGCGTTGTTTGCTTGCGCTGCCCTTGTTGTTGGCGCCGCTGCACAGCCCCCTCGCCGCCATCCCATCCGAATGGAAAAACACCGCCTACGCCTATGAAGCCGAGCATAAGCCCCTGCGGGATGTGCTGGAGGACTTCGCCCAGACGTTTGGCACGCAACTGCAAGTCGACGGTCTGCTGGAGGGCATCGTAAATGGCAAGATACGCGCCAATACCCCGCAGTCGTTACTCGACAGGCTGGGCGTTGAACACCGTTTTCAGTGGTACTTGTACAACAACACCCTCTACATCAGCACCCTGGACCTGCAAGAGTCCGCGCGCCTGGAGGTTTCTTCCGAGACCGTCGCCGACCTCAAGCGGGCCCTGACCGATATCGGCTTGCTCGACAGTCGTTTCGGCTGGGGTGAACTGCCCGATGACGGGGTGGTGCTGGTCTCTGGACCCAAGCGCTACATCGAACAGATCAAGCAATTCAGCAGCCAGCGTAAATCACCCGACGAAAAACAAAGCGTGCTCAGCTACCCGCTTAAATTCGCCAACGCGGGAGATCGCCAGATCGATTACCGCGGCGAAAAAATAGTCATCCCTGGCGTTGCCAGCATGCTGCGGGGCTTATTGGAGCCGCGGGCGACGTCACCCCTGTCGACGCTTACCCCGCGCCCCTTTGCCTCACAGCCCTCGCCCATCACGCCGAACTTTGCGCGGTTGAGCAATCCCATGCTCGGGCAAATGTTCGGCCAGACAGCGGACCCAGGCCAGTTGGCCTCTGGCGCCACGCTCACCCCACGCGCTCCGGTGTCGGCAGGCAAAATCCGCGTAGAGGCCGACGTGCGCAACAACGCCGTCCTGATCTACGACCTCCCGGAACGGCAGGTCATGTACCGAGAGCTGATTACCCAGCTCGACGTGGCGCGCAAAATGGTGGAAATCGACGCAATCATCCTCGACATAGAGCGCTCTGAACTGCGCGAATTCGGGGTCAACTGGGGCAACAGCCATTTCAGCAGCGACATGAGAATGGCCCCTGGGAGTTCATCGCAGCTGTCGATCGAAAACCGTGACCGCTTCTTTGCCAAGATACGCGCCCTGGAGCAGCGCGGCCTGGCAACCATGGTGTCCAACCCCTCGGTGCTCACCCTGGAAAACCAGCCCTCGGTCATTGACTTCAACCGCACCCAATACCTGACCGCAGGCACGGAGGTCGCGACGATCCTGCCGATCACGGTCGGTACCAGCCTGCAAGTGATACCCAGGGTGATTACCACCCGTGGCACTCATCAGGTGCACCTCATGGTGGATATCGAGGACGGCAACTTCGATGAATCCAACCCGGATCGCATCGGCCCCGACGTGCGTCGGGGCAATGTCAGCACCCAGGCGGTAATGGCGGAAAAACGTTCGCTGGTGGTCGGTGGTTTCCATGTCACCGAAAGCACCGACAAGCGCAACAAGGTTCCACTGCTGGGCGACATACCGTTGCTGGGCAAGGCGCTGTTTTCCTCCAGCGAACGCCAGAACAACCGCCGCGAGCGTTTGTTCATCCTGACGCCACGCGTCATCGGCGATCAGGCGGACCCTTCACGGTATTTGCCGCAGGAAGATCAAGTGGAGCTGCAGGCCGCACTCAAGCCCCTGGCCAGGCGTTACGCCGAACACCCGCCGGTTATCAAGCGCAGTGACATCACCAGCACCCTGGCCAATCTGGTGACCGGGCAAGTGCCCCTGGCCTTCAAGGCGGCACCGATGCCATTGGGCCTGGACACCTTGTGCAACACTCGCGATCTACTGGCCATGAACACCGAGCGCAGCCAGTGGTACGCCGGCCCGCAGTTCAATGTGGCGGTGGTGGTGGTGCGCAATCAGATCAAGCGCAATGTGCGTATCGACGAAAAGGAGTGCAGCAATTCGCAGACCCTGGCCGTCACGGTATGGCCACGTGCCTGGCTCAAACCGGGTGAAGAAGCCGAGGTCTTTATCGCCATGCGCCCGGTGGTGAAGGATGAACACATCGGCGTGCCCCGCCCTTCCTTGATCACTCCCACTCAGAAGAAGGTCGCCCCATGAAACGCCACCTGTTGTGCATCACCCTGATCGGCACCGTGCTGCTCATCGCCGGCTGCGCTCCCACGTGCAAAGGCGACTCCTGCTCACGCCCGCAATCGACCAAAGATACGTTGGTAATCTGGTGGCCGCCGCAGATGCGCGTCGAGCCCGGCCCTTCGGGAGAGCGCGCGGATTACCAGACAATTTCGCTGGAACGATGAGTGTTCCGCGATCAACGCCGGCTGTTGCCGGGCCGTCAGGTGAGCAGCGCGGCGGCTCACCTGACCCTGGCTTCGCGCAGGTGCGGTGCGCTGATCAGCGCACCTCCAGCGCCGGCAGCTCCAGGGTTTCGCGCTTGGCTTCATCATCCAGCTCACGCAACGTGCGATAGATCAGCGCCACGGCCTGCAGGGTGTCGCGGGGGATGCTCGCGCCCAGTTTGTTCGTGTAGAGCGTGCGCGCCAGCCACACGCACTGAATCACCGGCACCTCAGCGGCCTTGGCCTGGTGGATCAGTTCGCGCGCCGCGTCATCCGTGCCTTTGCATACCAGCATGGGCAGCGGCGTCTCACCCGGGCGGTAGTACAGCGCCACGGCAAAATGCGTCGGGTTGACCACCAGCATATCGGCCTCTTCCAGCTTGGGCAGCTTGACCTTCGGTTCCTCCTGGGCCAGTTGCTGGGCCAATGAACGACGCTGCCCCTTCACATGCGGGTCACCCTCCATGTCTTTGTACTCTTTGACGACCTCGACCTGGGTCATGCGCATGCGCTTGGCGAAGAAGTGTTTTTGCAACGCCAGGTCGATAAGCGCCATCACCAGCAAAAGCCCCAGGCAGGCATGCAACAAGTGACGGAACAGAATGATCAACGCCAGGATGTACGTTTGCAGGTCACTGCTGGCCAGGTTAATCAGCGCGCCCAAAGAAGGTTTGATCACCACGTACAAAATCACGCCCAGTAGCACTGCCTTGGTAATGCTCATCAACAGGTTCATGACCGATTGCGCGGAAAACATCTGTTTGAGCTGCTTGAGGGGATTGAGCCGATTGAAATCGAGCTTCAAGGTCTCGGGAGCAAACAGAAATCCGAACTGCATCCAACTGCTGATCAGCTTCGCGGCAATTGCCAATCCGGCCATCAACAGGGCGAACGCGAAAAACATCATCAACCCTTCAAACAGCACCGTCTCCAGCGCCCGCGTGAACGGCTGAGCCATACTCGACATTGGCAACACCATCAGTTGCTGAAAGCGCTGCAAACTGGTTTCGGCGGTGAACAACGCAACCTCGCTGATGGCCGTCAGCGCCAGCAGCTTGCTGACGTCCTGGCTTTGGGAAACCTGACCTTTCTTGCGTTGATCGCGCAGTTTCTTGGCTGAGGCCGGGTGCTTCTTTTCACCGGAGTCACTCATGGTGTCGAGACCTGGAACATCAGCCCGAGTGAGTGTTTAAGATCGCCGAGCACATTCAAGCGCCCAACGATCAGGTCCTGCAGCAACGCAAAGTACAGCAACAGAATCCCGATACCCGCCAGGCATTTGACCGGCGGCGCCAGCGTGCTCACCTGCAGCTGCTGGCTGTAGACGCCCAATAGCGCGATACCGAACTCCAGAAACATCAGCACCGCAATGAACGGCGCAGCGTAGAGCATCATGTGGGTAAAGGCATCGCCGAGCAGCCCCAGGAAAATACTGAAACCATTGACTGCCGGCAGCGGCACCCAAGCGGTGGCCGGCCATAGCAGGTAACTGTCCCAGATCACTTGGGTAAGCACGCTCAGGCCCAGGACTGCGATCAGCAAGTAAATCACCAGCTGTTTGAACAGATGCCCCACAGGCGTTGCATCCGGCCCCAATGACGGGTTGAGCTGGCCACCCGCCAGGGCGCCACGCTGGTTATCCAGCAGCGCGCCAACCGACTCGAACATCCAGAAAGGCATGGCCAACAAGACCCCCAGCAAAAAGCCCAGGGCGACCTCCTTGAGCATCAGCCCGATGATCATCAGCGCCGAATAGTCCTGGCCCGCCAGTACCGCATGGATGCCGGGAGCAGGAATGAACGCCATGACCATCACGATCACGTGCCGGGGCATGCCGCGCAGATGCTGGAAACAGAACGCCGGCACCAGGATCGCGCAGGGATAGATGCGCGCCATGGCCACCAGCAGACTTGGCAGATATTCAAGATAAAGCAGCACGTGCATGCCCTCAGTTCAGTGCCGAGCGAGCGATCATGTCGAACATCAGATTGATCAGTTGAATCAGCTCCACGCCAATCCAGCGCCCCGTCAATATCAGCGTGATGCCCACCGCAACCAGCTTGATGCCAAAGGGCAGGGTCTGATCCTGTATCTGCATCAGGGCTTGCACCAGCGACGTCAGCACGCCGACGATCACCGCCACAATCAGCGGTGGTGCCGACAACACCACCACCAGCAGCATGCCCTGCTTGAACAGTACGATCGGTTCCATGGGGCACTCAAAGGTAGGAAAGGAAAAGGCTGTCGAGCAATCGCGACCATCCGGAGACCATGACGAACAACAGCAGTTTGAGCGGCAGGGAAATGGTCATGGGCGAGACCATTTGCATCCCCAGCGCCAAGAGCAGGTTGGACACAATCAGATCGATGACGATGAACGGAATGTAGATGAGGAAGCCGATCTCGAACCCGGCCTGCAACTGCGACAGCACAAAGGAGGGGACCAACAGGATCAGGTCATCGCGCTGGGTGCTTTGCGCCATTTCAGGTGGCCACATACGCGCGCTGTTTTCGTGCATGTGGGTCAACACATCCGGATCGGTGTTGCGTTTCATAAACGCACGCAGCGGCTGTATGGCCACAAGACCCGTCTGTTGAAGGGTCTGCACGGTGCTCATGTCCAGGGGCGCGCCCTTGAGGTTTTCGGCGACCTGGTAACCCACGGGGGCCATGATAAACAGCGTAGCGGCCAGCGCTATGCCATTGATCGCCATGCTTGGGGGCACCTGCTGAACGCCGATAGCGTTGCGGGTAATCATCAGCACAATGACGATCTTCAAGAATGCGGTGCAGATGATCAGCAGCATCGGCAGCAGCGACAACGCCCCGAAAAACAAAGCCAGGACGACCGGGTCAACGCCCTGGAATATCATCGGGAAAACACCACGCGAGACACTTGCAAGCCGAGTCGCCCATCCACTTCCACCAGTTGCCCCTGGCCAATGGGCCGCTCGCCGTAATACAGGCCGGCCATGCCCGGGGCGTACCCGGTGATGCCCAGCACCGCACCGGGAGCAAGATTGCGCAGCTCGCCCAGGGTCAGGCTCAGAACACCACAGCGCACCGTCAGCGCCATACTCAATTCGTCAAAGGGCTCACGGCCAAAGACATCCTCCACCGGTTGGTCCTGTTCAGGCCCCGGGTATTCTTCCACTACAAAGTGCTCGTCCATGGACGCTTCCTCAATCGCAAAAAGGTTCAGGCACAACGGCCCGGATTCATCGTCAATACGCCCTTGCAGACGGCGACGCCCGATACGCACGTGGCCACGGCCCTGCGCATCAAAAAACGCCTGCTCAGGCATCAGCACGTCCCCCGCACGCACGCTGCGCAACTGCCCGACGGGCAAGTTCAAGCGGCCCACGGTCACGGCGATTGCCAGGGGAAACGATGCGGGTAATGAGCTGGCCGTGGACCGCCAAGCGCCCGCCGCACACATCGCCAGCAAGCTCTGCGGGGCCAGCCACAGGTAGCCGGCGACCTTGGAGGCCCCCAACATCACGGTGAAGCGGCAACCAAAGCCCAACGTTTTGGCTGCAGGCAGCAAGCGCAGATAACCGAACAACGCCACTACTTGCGGGCTGAGGTGATGCTGGAACAATTCCCAGAACCACGACGTCGAGTCATTGCCGGCTTCTGCCAGGGTGACCGGGCATTCGCCCATCAGGCTGAACATCGCCTCGGGTTCCGAGAACCCCAGTACACCGACGGCACTCTCGAAACACGCCGGGCTTCGCCCTTCAGGCGCGCGGCCGGGCTCGAGCACAAACGCCCCCTGCTGATCGCCGGCCTGGAACGGCATGCGTAATCCGCGCCCCAGCCGATGCAACGCCGCAACCCTTGCCGCCTCAACCAGGGGCGGTGTCACCGCCAACATGATCATGCGGGCCCCGTGCTGTTGATGTGGATATCGACTGGCTGGCCCAGCGCCTCGGTCAGCCTGTCCTGATAACGTTTTTGCACCGTGGCGAGCCAATGCGCCGTGCGCGGTTCTTCGGCGTCCAACTCGACGTTCCACGCGCCCGACTGCCGCTGCACACTGGCGTTGATTCGCCCCAGCCGTGGCAGGTAAAGCACCGCCAGCAACGGCCATTGCGTGCCGCCTTGAACGCGAAGCGCCAACTGCCCCGCCAACGCCTCAATCATCAATTTATCCGTCGCCACACTTTGCGCTGGCAGGCTGGAAACGTAACCGCCCGCGCCATCGTCCCTGGCAAACAGTTGCGCGAAGACGTGCACATGAACCCACGGCACCACGGCCTCAACGCCTCTCTCACGGTCTTCCCTGGGCTCGCGCACGCGCGGCCGCTCAGACCTGCTCACAGGCAATCGTTTCATGACGCTCCTGCACCAGTAACTGGGATAATTCCGAGAGTTTTTCGACCTCGCGCAAATACTGGCTGGCCTGCTTTTGCATGCTGTCGATATGCACCACTTGCTGTTCCTGCTGCCCCTGTAACGCCTGTAACTGCGCCTCTTCACGCTGCGTGCTGGCGGACAATGAGCGCTCTTGGGTATTCCACGACTTGAGTTCCTGAAACGAGAGCACGTGCCCTTGATGCTTGCTCAATAGCTGCGCCGCTTCCTCGGCTTCCTGCAGGCGAGTGTCCTCAAGGCGCTGCTGCGCCTGCTCAACGTGCAACTGCAGTGCACGCTGATGCCTTTTAGCCTCACCCAATGCGCGCTCAGCCCGGTCCGCGCGGTGTTTGCGCAGATGCCTCAGGGTTTCCAACTCAGAAAGGAACATAGGCGGTCAGCTCCGTCAGCTGATCCAGGGTCGCCGCCATCGGTGAAGGCTCACGCAAGTCCTGGCGCAAAAAGCCATCCACCGCCGAACGGCTGTCCACCGCCAAGTCAGTCAGGGCATCATTGCCGGCCTGGTATTCACCCAGCTTGAGCATCAGCTCGATCTGCTGATACGCCGACAACAAACGGCGCAGCCCGGTCCCCGCCTGGATGTGCTCAGGGGTGGCGACATTGCTCAGAATTCGCGAAAGGCTGGCCAGCACATCGACCGCCGGGTAGTGACCGCGCTCGGCCAACTTGCGCGACAGCACAATATGGCCGTCCAGCAGCGAGCGAACTTCGTCGGCCACGGGGTCACTCATGGAGTCCTGTTCGATCAGCACGGTGTAGATTGCGGTGATAACGCCGTCGCGGGTCAACCCGGCGCGCTCCACCAAACGCGGCAGCAAGCTGTACACCGAAGGCGGCAAGCCCCCGCGCCCCAAGGGCTCACCGGCTGCCAGGCCGATTTCTCGCTGCGCGCGGGCAAAACGCGTCAAGGAGTCGATCAGCAGCAACACCCGCTTGCCTTTGCGTCGATAGCCCTCAGCCAGCGCCGTTGCGGTGAACGCCGCGCGGGCGCGTTCCATGCTTGAGCGGTCGGATGTCGCACACACCAGCACGGCCTTGGCGCGCAACTGATCATCCAGTTCATGGTCGAGAAATTCGCGCAGTTCCCGGCCGCGCTCACCGATCAGGCCGAACACAATCACATCGCACTCGACGTTACGGGCAATCTCCGCGAGCAAGGTGGTCTTGCCACAGCCGGCACCGGCAAACAGGCCCACGCGCTGACCTTCGCCAAGCGTCAACAGACCATCGATCGAGCGCACCCCAGTCGCCAGGGCCCGGTGGATCCTCGGCCGTTCGGTCGGCAACGGCGCCTCACACAACACCATGCTCGCATCCGGGCTGTCGGTGTCAGCGAAGGCATTGGGGCCAACGCCAGTAATCGGCCGCCCGAACCCATCGAGCACCTGGCCCAGCAACGCATCACTGACGCGCACTCGATGCGAAACACCCAGACGCTGCACACTGGCGCCCACGCGCACGCCTTCAAGGTTGCCCAAGGCACTGAGCACGGCATCCTGCTGATCGAAGCCGATGATTTCCGCCAGCATGTAGTCATCGGCAGATTTCTCGACCTGGCACAAGTCGCCAATACGCGCGCTTGGCAACCGGCATTGCAACAACATGCCGTTGACGCGTTGAACCCGACCGCGCAGGGTCACCGGCATCAGGTTGGCCAGTGCCTGGGCCTGGCGCTGCTGCCAGGCATCGAGACGTGCATTCAGTTCTTCGTTCACCAGCGCACCTCATAACGCCGCGCGCCATCGAACACCACTTTGCTGTTGTCGATCAGCACCAGGCGCAGGCCGTCCACTTCATCACCGACAAACACCCGGCTGCCCTCTTCCAGAACGACGTGGCCATTGGGGCCGCCGACGATCTGCACGATCTTGAACGGCAGCGCGCCGTCGCTGACACGCACACGGCTGATCACCGGCACCGCGCTGTCGAACAGCTCGACAAACCGGCTGAGCATGCGCGACACCAGTTCCACATCGTCCTGCGACACGTCGCCGTTGAGCGCGACCTGGCCATTGATCACTTGCAGGCTGATCCGTTGGCTCAATTCGCGCTCATTGAGCATCTTCAGCAACTGCTGGCGCACTTCAAACGGCGTCGCCAACTCGTGTTTGACCACCACAGGCGGCATCAATGAGGCTTGGGCCTCACGCTCACCCGTGGACGCGATGCCCACCACCACGACGATGATCGCAACCACCAGCGCCACGCTGATCAGGCGCTTTTGCTGCGCGTGCGAGATGGACGAAAGTTGCAGCGCCCGCGGCGCTTCAGGGGCAGGCGGTGCTGGGGCGGGTGCCTCGGGCCATGGCTGATCGGCCCAGGTGACGCACAGCCGCACAGCCCCGACTGAAAACGGTACGTTCAGCACCAGGCTCGCAATCTGGGCCAGCACCTGCCCTTCATCACCTTGCAGCAGCCCGGCTTCGGCCTGCACTGACCAGTTTGCGTTGATCAGCCGCAACCGCGCGTGCTGCTCGGCGATGCCAGGATCATTCAGCATCAGGTCAGCGTCAGGGTGAGCGCCGATGCTCCATTGCTCGCCAAAAAGCGGCAACGCGGCGCCCTGGCGCAGACCATTGAGCACCCGTAACTCAAACATTATCGAGCGCTCCGGCGCGTTGAGCCCGACTGGAGATTCATGCCAGCGCACCGCGCGCCAGCTCATCCTGGGTCAGGTCAAAACGCCCCAGCACTTTCACCTTGGAGGTACTTCCCAACTCGGCGAAGGACAGCACCGGCACATGGTTGAACTCTTCCAGAAGCAGGGTGCGCAAGGGACTGCGCAGGTCTTGTGCCACCAACATCACACTTTTGCTTTTGGCGCGTAAGGTGAAGGCCTGGTTGAGGAGGTTGATCAACGCGGCGCTGCTTTCGTTATCAAGCGCAAAGAAAACCCCGGTCTGCGTCTGACGCAACGCCTCGCGCAGGATGTTTTCGGTATGGGGCGACAGCAGCCAGGCGTGCAGGCCGTCTTCCTCGCTGTACTGGTGGAAAATCTGCGCCTTGAGGGCAATGCGCGCGTAGTCAGCCAGCGCTTCGGGCTCGCGCTCATGCTGGCCGTACTCGATCAGCGACTCGACAATCAGCCGCACGGCACGCAGTGGCACCCCTTCACTGGCCAGGCGTTGCAGGACCGCCGAAAACCGCGAGAGCGGCATGATGCGTTGCAGTTCCTGCACCAGTTCCGGCTGATTGTGCTCAAGCCAACTGAGGATCGATTTACTCTCCTGGATCCCCAGGAACTGCGGCCCGCTGAGCATCATCGCCTGCCTCATGCGCTCAATGATCAGGCTCGTCGCGGTAAAGCGCTCCAGCTGCGGGTCATCGAGCAGCGGATCATCGGGCGCCAACCACAGCCAATCCTGTTCATCACGGTCGGCCTTGCCCGGTATTGCGTGCTCGGGTTCAATCGCCAGCGCCTTGCGTTCCACGGCCAAATGGTTGACGACCGAGGCCTTGACCATCGGCACTTCGTGAACACAAAAGCGCATTTCATCGGCGGCCAGGGCGTCATCAAGTTCGACTTCAAACGGCGGCAAGGTCAAACCGATATTGGCCACCAGCGTGTTTCGGGCCTGGCGTATCCCATGGATAAGCTCGGTGACCTCAGGGGTTCCGCGCAAGACCGGGGAAAACTGCAGCAAGTACGGTCGCGACGGATCAAACCCGCGCAAGTCTTCATCACCGTTCTGCTCCGGGCGCACGGCGTCAGCGGCTTCGGCGGCCGGCTGTTCTAGTCGTTGACGCTGGCGCATCAAGTAATAACCCAGGCCGCCGGTGACCATCGAAATCAGGATAAACACCAGGGTAGGCATGCCGGGCACCGCAGCAAACGCGAGCATCCCCACCGACGCAATCATCCAACTCTTGGGTTCGCTGGTCATTTGCCGGGCAATTTCGGCGCCCATGTTACTGATACCCTTGCGCCCGTCCGGAGCCACGCGGGTGATGATCATGCCGGCGGTCAGGGAGATCAGCAGCGCCGGAATCTGTGCGATCAGGCCATCGCCGATGGTCAGCACCGAATACAGCCGTATCGACTCGGCAGCGCTCAAGTCGTGTTGGAACATGCCGGTGGTGAAGCCACCCAACAGGTTGACCACAACGATGATCAAACCGGCGACGGCATCGCCCTTGACGAATTTCATCGCACCGTCCATGGCACCGAACAGCTGGCTCTCGCGGGACAACTGCTCACGTTTGTCCCGCGCTTGCGTGCCGTCGATCAGCCCGGCACGCAGGTCACTGTCGATGGACATCTGTTTACCCGGCATCGCGTCCAGGCTGAACCGCGCCGCCACCTCGGCGACCCGTTCCGAACCCTTGGTGATGACCAGAAAGTTGACCAGGGTCAGGATCAGAAAGATCACCATCCCCACCGCCAGATTGCCGCCCACGACGAAATTGCCGAAGGCCTCGACGATGTCGCCGGCGTCCTGTTCCAGCAGAATCAAGCGCGTCGTGGCGATCGACAGCGCCAGACGGAACATGGTGGTCAGCAGCAAAATCGACGGGAACGACGAGAACGCCAAGGGGCCTGGCAAATACAGCGCGAGCACGATCAACAGACAGGATATGCAAATGTTCAGCGCGATCAGAATGTCCACCAGCCAGGTGGGCAACGGCACGATAAAAATAAACACGATGCCCAGGATCACCACTGCGCCCAGGACTTCGGCACGTTGGGCCATTTTGAGCAGTACAGCGTTGATGGCTGACAGTGCAGTCACGCCGACGCCCCCAGGTCACCGGCAAACTTGATCGGGCCGCGCTCGATCCGCTCCAGTTCCCCCATCACGGCCAAAAAGCTGTCCAGCGCGCCCTGGCGGGTTCGACTGTCAGGCCACAAGGCCAAAGGCAATTGCCGGACCAGAGGGTAAAGCGCGTTGAGAACAATCACTTGCCGGGGGCTCGGGCCACTGCCCAGATCATGCCCAAGCCGCAAAATCTCGCCCGCATCGATGCCGCTGCCGGCATACCCCAGCAGGCGCTGCAAAAGACTGACGGCGTCGTAGCCGATGCCCAGGCGCTGGATCAACGCGTGGCAACCGGCCAACACGGTGCTCAGTTGCCCACAGCTTTGCAGGGCCAGCAACAAGGTGCGCAAACGCGGCGTGGTCATTGACGAAACCAGGACCGCGATGTCGTCAGCCAAGGCTTTACGCATGCTGATGAGCCTGACGGAAAATGTATCGCCGCCGTATACGCCTAACAGCGCCTGCATCATCGTCGCCAGGGATTGGCGCGTGGCCACGCTGGCGTAATAAAGCGCGCGCAACGCTTGGCGCTCCTGCGGATCACCACCGGCCTCCATCAACGCCGTGGCGAATTTGAGGCCAGCCTGGATCTCCCCTTTAAAGCCCACCGCCAGCATGCCAATAGCATCCCGCGCCAAGGCAGCTTCGGTCGGGCGCACATCATTGTCCGCCTGGGCTTCCAGATGTTTGAGCACCACGTAGGCGCGTGCGGGGTCGCCCTCGGCGAGCTCTACCAGCTTGTCGACACTGGGATGCTGCTGCAATTGGTGCCTGAACCGCCGCGAAATAGTCGCCAGGGACTCCTGAGCAGGATGGCCCAGCTGTTCATAAAGTTGCGCAAGCTGCTCGGTGGGGGGCACGCGAATCGACATCGCGCGCTGAGCGCGGTTGTTGGCAATCACTTCCTGGTCGAAGAGCGAAGCAAGCTCATCAACCTTCGCGGGTGCGGGCGTGGAAACAGGCGCAACGGCGGATTGATCCAGGCGCTGGGCAGAGGGCGCATCTTTAGGGGATTCGACTTTCATAAGCATGCCAAGACGGGAAGAGTGTGTCCCTATGTGGCAATGCCTACCGATACGGTTCCATCAGAACGCGGCTATCGAGAGGTTTGACAAGACCGGCACAAACCCTCGGCGCTTTTTGCAAACTACTGCGCAATATCTCTCCATTTCAAGATATTTATCTTTAATAATCAGCTAGTTGTGATCTTTTTCCATTTGGCACACCCAGTGCTAAGGGGGTTTCCATCGAACTTATTTCGATAGCGTCTACCCTGAGGAAAAAAACGTGAATATCCCAATTGAAGCTTTAGCGCACCTGGTTGGCAGCTCGCCTCAATTCATGCTCCAACTGACGGACGACCAACAGAAAAAACTCCGGCGTTTTATTCATAAACGCGTACTCAACCCCGAAGATGCAGACGACATACTGCAACTGACTTACCTGGAAGCCTGGCGCAACAGGGAGCGCTTCAGTGGTCAGGCGAGCCTCAGTACCTGGATGTGCGGGATTGCTCAGAACCTGGTACGCAACCACTTCCGCCGCCTGTACGCCAAGCCTGTGCACTGCGAATTCGATGAGTCGCTGTGGCATGGGCAGGAGGAAACCAAGAACCTGGATTGGCAGTTCGAGATCAACCGCCGACTGGAGAAAACCCTGACCGCCATCGACCACCTGCCCACAGAAATGCGCAAGACGTTGTACGCCTCACTGGAGACCGACGGCAGCTACCAGGACACCGCCGACGTATTGGACATACCCATCGGCACCGTTCGCTCACGCTTGTCACGCGCGCGTGAACACCTCAAGCGCGTCACGCATAACCCGTCGCAACCGTAAGGCCCTCTAGAGGGTAATTGTTGGGCGGCAGGGATATCTGCCCAACCGAATTTTGCTTCTTTCGTTCACCGCGACGCGATCGCCAACCGCCCGAACACCCCATCCCCTACCGACTGCCTCAGCGCCGATAACAACCTCAGCGGCGAAGACGTCCAGCCCTACCTTTCCCACCTGATGCTCAGCGCTTGCGCTACCGTTCTCGACTGCGGCACGCTCTTGCAACGCCACGATCGACGCCGGATGGCATCTGCAGAAAATCACCACGACCGTGAAGGGTCGCTCAATTGAAAGCCCGCGCCCCCACGCGGCCCGACAGGCGGACGAATGACAAGCCACTCGTCGCCAGAGCTGGCGATTCCGGTTAAACAATTGAAAGCGTAGAAAAAATTTCGATAAAAGTGCTTGACGCATTCCCGTTCTACGCGAATAATGCGCGCCACTTGGCTACATAGCTCAGTTGGTTAGAGCATAGCATTCATAATGCTGGGGTCCGGGGTTCAAGTCCCTGTGTAGCCACCAAGTACTAAAAACGGCTTACCGAAAGGTA
>Ga0153931_100217_pt1 | contig 19168 bp, 18 predicted proteins | sample TSNJ015MetaG_FD_104730 | JGI IMG/M metagenome (GOLD analysis project Ga0153931, IMG submission 104730) | Attine ant fungus gardens microbial communities from New Jersey, USA - TSNJ015 MetaG | ecosystem: Host-associated > Fungi > Mycelium > Unclassified | place: USA: New Jersey, Wharton State...
AACATGCAGCAGAGCACCACCTGGGTACCCGTAGATATAGTCGACGCCTTCGTCACGCAAAAAGCGGACGAGCATCTCACCGCCAGATAAAAGCTCCACGTTGTTCACCTCTAAAACGCCAGAATACCGTCCGTTAAAAACCGACGGGTCTTAATAGGTTTACTTCTCAACAGAGCATGAGCGACGGTGGTCGCCGACTACGTCAGCACTGACTGAGCAAGTATTGGGATCGTCCCAAGTGTTGCGGGCTTTTCCCACCCAGCGCGAGGTAACGCGTTGCGGGTGTAACAGGTCGACGCGGATATGCGCCTCATGATCTACCGAGTGGGTCTGCTTCTGGCAGTCCCTCTACAGCGGACTTTGGATTCTTCTGTTTCGCCCTCTCCAAGTCAAGCCGTCAATGTGCTTAATTGTGGGTAAGCACATGAGAACGCAAGAAAAAACCTGAAAACCGCTACTCTGTTAGTGTCAATTGCGCAATTTTGCCAAGGAATCAGCATGCGAACGCTCCTCGTCACACTGCTGATCGGTCTCAGCCCGTGGTGCATGGCCGGTCAGATCTACAAATGGGTCGATGCCCAAGGCGTCACTCACTTTGATGCGCAGCCGCCGCAAGGTCAGCCGGCGACGACCATACAGACGCCCTCCTCGCCCCTGCCGAAAACTGCCGCCATCCCTGGCAGCGGTGCGTTGGGCGATCAGAAAGCCATCGACGACAAGGTGAAGAAGCAGGTGACCGAGCAGCAGGCGCAGCTCAAGGCGTTTTGCGAGCAGGCACGGACGAACCTGGCGCAATTGCAGAACAATCCGCGTTTGAGGGAGGAAGTGGAGGGAGAACTGAGGCGTCTCGACGATGCACAACGGCAAGAGCGCATTGTCGAAGCGCAGAAGCAGATCGCGCAGAACTGCGAATAGACACCTGTAGGAGCTGCGATCTTTTGACCTTGTTTCCAAGAGCAGATCGAAAGATCGCAGCCTGCGGCAGCTCCTACAGGGGATCGGTTCTAGCGGGAAGCGGTGATCAGCAGGTCAAACTCTTTGAGCAACACCTGCAATTGCCGATCCTTGCCCTGCAGATTGCGCTGGGCAAAGACCATTTCGGCCATTTCCTGAATGCCCGAGGCATTGGGTAACGGCAGATCCTGCTCAAGAATCATCTTCATCCGAGGCAGGAAGATCCATTGCAGCCACTGCTCGAAATCCAGCGTGTCGACCGAAAACGGCTCGACACTGCTCAAGGCTTCGACCGATGGCTGAACGTCTTCCCACCAACCCTGCGCGCGCAGTTCGCGCTCGATCAACAGCAACTGATCGGCGATTTTCGGGAAACGGCGATCCATCACAGTGAAACCTTGGCCTTCTGACGGGCCTGAGCGGCGCCGGCGGAATCGCCTTGTTTCTCACGGGACTGAGCGATGATTTCCCACAGGTTGGCCTGCAAGTCCGGACGACCGTTGGCCATGGTCAGCGCCCGACGGGCGAACTGCTCGGCCTGTGGCGCATCACCTTGAGCCATGCGTACTTGCGCCAAGCGGTAAAGCACTTGCGGCTCACGCGGGGCAACGCGTTGAGCACGCTCCAGGCTGGAGGACGCGCCGTTGAGGTCGCCACCCGCCTGCTGCTGTTGCGCCGTGGTCAGCAAGGCGAGCACCGGGCCATCCAGTTGTTCGTCAGCCGACAGACCGCCGCCACTGCTGGCCGAAGGAATGCCGCTTGGGGTCGAAGGCATGCTGTAGCTGCCGGAGTTGATCGGCGCCGACTCGACCGGCGACGGGTTGTAAGGCCCCGCGGTGATACCGCCGGACGCTGGCCCCGGAACGATCGGCGACGAGCTGATCGGCGTCGAAGTTGTCGCGCCACCGCCCGGCACCATCACTACCACACCGGTGTCGCCTTGCGGGATGGCCTGGGATTGCGCCTGATCCTGCACCGGGCGTTTGACTGTCGTCTTGCGGAAGCCGCCGCTGGCCGACAGGCGTTCGCTGTTGGACACGGTCGTGCCGGCATCCACAACCGGGATCGAACCACGCTGTACGGTAGAGCAGCCGCTGAGCAAAGCCACGGCAGTCACCGCTGGAATCAACCACTTGTTCACTTGAAACCCTCTTTGCTTAATTCATCCAGCCTTTGACCCAATCCATCACCGACTCTGGCGAAGCAGGCGTTTCGCTTGCACACGAGGCGCCGGGTGGCGGTTCGCTGCCGCGAATATACGGCATCTGCACCGCCCCCGGACAGTTGGCATCGGAGCCTTGCCCGGTACGCGAATCGACCCACGCCTGGACGATGTTGTCCGGCTGCGGCATGTCCAGCGGCAGCGGATCGGCCTTGCGCATGAAACTGGTCCAGACCTGCAACGCACCAGTCGCACCGGTGAACGGGGTCTTGCCGTTGTCGTCACGACCCAGCCAGACCACCGCCAACAGATCCTGACTGAAACCGGCGAACCAGCTGTCGCGCGAATCGTTACTGGTACCGGTCTTGCCGGCCAGCGTCAGGGTCTTGGGCAGCACGTTGTAAACCGAACTGCCGGTACCTTCACGCATTACCCGCTGCATGGCGTTCTGGATCAGGTAGATGGAAGCCGGATCGAAACGCTGTTGAATCTGGAACGGATAACGCTTGAGCGGTTCGCCATCGGCGGTCAGTACGCTGCGAATCCCGCGCATCGGCGTATTGAAACCGCCGTTGGCCAGGGTCTGGTACATGGTCGCCACTTCGATCGGGGTCATGCCGCCAGCGCCCAGCAACATCGACGGGAATGCCGGGAATTCCCGCGTAACGCCCAGGCGTCCCAAGGTCTTGAGCACGTTCGGCACGCCTACTTCCAGACCCAGACGCGAGGTCGACAGGTTGTAGGAATGCGCCAGCCCCTGATAGAGGAACACGGTGCCGTGGGAGCGACGGTCATAGTTCTGTGGTTTCCACACCTGACCGTCCGCACCCTTGACCGCCAGCGGTTCGTCCGACAGCCAACTGGTGAGCGTGTACTGGCTCGGTTTCTCCAGCGCGGTCAGATAGACCGCCGGCTTGATCAGCGAGCCCACCGGCCGCACCGCATCCAGCGCCCGGTTGAAACCGGCAAAACTGGCCTGCCGGCTGCCGATCATGGCCTGGACTTCGCCGGTCTCCGGGTTGGTCACGACCATCGCCGCTTCCACGTCATCGGAGCCCTTGCGTCCGGCCAGGCGTTTAAAGGTGTCATTGACCGACGCCTCGGCCTTCATCTGCAGAATAGGGTCGAAACTGGTGAAGATCCGCAGGCCTTCTTCGGTCAAGTCTTCGTCGCGGTAGTCTTCACGCAACTGGCGTTTGACCAGATCGATAAAGCCCGGGAACGAGCTGTCGGCGAGCTTGCCGCGAGTGGTGACACCCAGTGGCATTTTCTTCGCCGCTTCGACCTGTTCGGCAGTCGCCACGCCTTGCTGCTCAAGCACGTCGAGCACCAGGTTACGCCGCTCCAGCGCGCGTTCAGGGTTGCGACGCGGGTTGTAGTAGGACGGCCCTTTGACCATGCCGACCAGCAACGCTACCTGATGCAGCTTCAGCTCGGACAATGGCTGACCGAAGAAGAACTGACTGGCCAGACCAAAGCCGTGCACCGCACGCTGACCGTCCTGCCCGACGAAGACTTCGTTGAGGTAGGCCTCAAGAATTTCCTTCTTGTCGTAGTGCAGCTCCAGCAGCATCGCCATCATCGCTTCGGTGAGCTTGCGGCTCAGGCTGCGCTCGTTGGTGAGGTAGAAGTTTTTCACCAACTGCTGGGTCAGCGTACTGCCGCCCTGGGTCATCTTGCCGCCAGAGGTATTGACCCAGATCGCTCGGGCAATCGACTTCGGCGACACGCCCCAGTGACTGTAGTAGTCCCGGTCTTCCACCGCGATCAGAGTATCGAGCAGGTACGGCGGCACCTGATCGATCTTGATCAGGATGCGGTCTTCAAGGTTTTTCGGATAAATGCCGCCAATCAACAGCGGCTCCAGCCGCACCACGGACAATTTCGCACCGTTGAGCCCCGAGAGTTCGGCCACATAGTCGCCGGAGAAGCGCACGCGCACCGGCTGGGCTTTTTCCAGGCCTTCATAGAACTGGAAGCCACGGGTGTTCAGATCAACGGTATTGCCGTTGACGGCAGCAGCGCCGGGGCCATTGCTCACGGCTTCGCGGCGATAGCCCAAGGCATCGAGCTCGGTGAGGAAATCTTCCTTGCTCAGCTTTTGTCCGACGAACAGCTCAAGCGGACGCGCGTATACCTTGGCCGGGATGGTCCAGCGCTTGCCGGAGAACTTCTCCTGCACCACGGCATCGAGGTAAACGGCGAAGCCAGCCAGCACCACAAGGCCGACCAGACTGAGTTTAATGGCCCAACCCAGCCATGGGCGCAGGCCCTGGGAAGGTGGTTTTTTCTTGGTACGGGGGGATCGAGTTCGAGTCATGGCGGCGGATTATACGCACTTTATTCATACTCAACAGGAGCGCTCCGAGGTTTGCGTCAGGCTGGCGAGCGGCCATAATGGCGACCTCGAATTTCCCAGTCTCTGAAGGATCGCCCGTGAGCCAGTCACTGATCGCTGCCCTGCAAAACCCGGCCCTCTACCCGCACCCCGTCGAAGGGTTCCAGGTCATCGAAACCCATATCTCGTGGGTGATCCTCACCGGCCCGTTTGCTTATAAAGTGAAGAAGCCGGTGAATTTCGGCTTCCTCGACTTCACCAGCCTCGAATCGCGCGCGCACTTCTGCGCTGAAGAACTGCGTCTGAACCAGCGCCTGACCGAAGATTTGTATCTGGACGTGTTGCCGGTGACCGGCAGTGTTGAAGCGCCACAACTGGGCGGCGACGGCCCGGTGATCGAATATGTGCTGAAAATGCGTCAATTCCCACAGACCGGCCTGCTCAGCACCTTGCAAGCCAACGGCGAGCTGACCACTCAGCACATCGACGAAATGGCCGAGCAGATCGCCAGATTCCACCTCAGCGCGCCAAAAGTCCCGGCCGAACACGACGCCGGCACGCCGGACAGCGTGATGGCCCCGGTGCGCCAGAACTTCGAACAGATCCTGCCGTTCCTCAGCGACAAAAATGATCTGCTGCAACTCGAGGCACTGAAAGCCTGGGCCGAAAGCAGCTTCGATCGTCTCAAGGCACTGTTCAGCCAGCGCAAGGCCGAGGGTTTCACTCGCGAATGCCACGGCGACATCCACTTGGGTAACGCCACCGTCATCAATGGCAAAGTGGTGATCTTCGACTGCATCGAGTTCAACGAACCGTTCCGCTTCACCGACGTATGGGCCGACACCGGTTTCCTGGCGATGGACCTGGAAGACCGTGGCCTGAAATCCCTGGCCCGCCGCTTCATCAGCCAGTACCTGGAGCTGACCGGCGACTATCAAGGTCTGGAAGTGCTGAACTTCTATAAAGCCTACCGCGCGCTGGTTCGTGCCAAAGTCGCGCTGTTCAGCATGCCGGCGGATGCCACCCCGGTGCAGCGCGCAACCACCCTGCGCCAATACCGCAACTACGCCAACCTGGCGGAAAGCTACAGCACCATTCCTTCGCGCTTCATGGCCATCACCCACGGCGTATCGGCTGTGGGCAAAAGCCACGTGGCCATGCGCCTGGTCGAAGCACTGGGCGCGATTCGCCTGCGTTCCGACGTCGAGCGCAAGCGCCTGTTCGGTGAGCAGACCGTAGCTAACGACGTGCAGGCGGGGATTTACAGCGCCGATGCCAGCGCCGCCACTTATGCCCGTCTGCATGAGATTGCCGGAGTGATTCTGCACGCCGGTTTCCCGGTAGTGATCGATGCGACCTACCTCAAGCGCGAGCAACGCGACAACGCCGCTCAAGTCGCCGAAGCCACCGGCACGCCGTTCCTGATCCTCGACTGCAACGCACCGCAAGCCGTGATCGAGAGCTGGCTGGCGATTCGTCAGGCTGACAAGAAAGATCCTTCCGACGCCACGCTGGCGGTAATAGAGGCCCAGCAGGCCAGCCGCGAAGCGCTGACGCCAGAAGAAATTCTGCGCAGCAAACGTGTGCAGACCAATGAAAGCGGGACCCTCGACACCGTAGTCGCACAGATCCGCCAGCGCCTGCCAGGCCTGTAAGAAACTATTTCGGCCGTGAAGCCCTCGCTTGCTTCACGGCCGTCAAATAGTGGCACTATACTGGCGTCATAAAACCAACAGGTGATGTGACATGAGCCAGCCGAAACTTCTCGACACCCCGCTTTATGCCCTGCTGCACAAAGACGACATCGCAGGCTTCAACAAGGAACGCCCGAACGACGGCCCGATCGACATGGTCGGTGGCGACTTCCGTGGTCTCGACTTACGTGAACTGAACGCCGATGGCGTGGATTTCCGGGACGCCTACTTCCGCTCTGCCGATCTGCGTGGCATTGACTTCCGTAATGCATCACTCGAAGGCGCGAGCCTGGCCCATGCGCAGATTTCCGGAGCGTACTTCCCGCCGGAACTGAGTGCCGACGAGATCCTGATGTCGATGAATTTCGGCACCCGTCTGCGCTATCGCACTCGCTGATAATTTTTATCTCTCTCTGACCCGACGCCTTTCCCGTGTGGGAGCGGGCTTGCTCGCGAAGGCGTAGAGTCAGTCGATACATCTGGTGGCTGACAGGACGCCTTCGCGAGCAAGCCCCGCTCCTACATGTTTTCGCGTTTCTTCCCTCCTTTCTGCGTTCGCAGCCCCTTTCTTAGAAGCGTTTGCGTCGAATCCGACCAAACAACCACGCTTTTCCTACTGATGGCTACACTCCTGAGAAGATCGCCCACGCACCATTCGGCCGTCGCAAGGAGGCTTGATGAATGATGAACTGCAACACCTGAAGAATCTTGGCAAGACGTCGGCGCAATGGCTGCATGCCGTGGGCATCCACAGCGCCTCGGACTTGCGTCGCCTGGGGGCGGTGGATGCCTATCGGGCCGTGCGTACCCGCGGGTTTCGCGCATCAAAGGTGTTGTTGTACGCGATCGAAGGGGCGCTGATGGATGTGCACTGGAACGACATCCCGGCCGAACGCAAAGACGCCTTGAACAAGCAGCTCGAAGCCATCTCCTCGCGTCACAAGAACTGAACAGGCGCTGACGGCCATGTATCTGCTCGGGGAACAATCGGCACCTGTCGATGCACTGATCAATCGTTTGCAGAGTTTGCCTGCAAGCTGGCTCGAGGGGCTTTCGCCGTGCGGGCCGGCGCTTGAGCCAGAAACCTCTGACGACCTGATGGCGCAGCTCCCACATGATCAACTGTTTCTACTGACAGAAGGCGTCATCAACGGCTACATCGGCGGCCGTGCGCTGTTTTACTGGCAGGAAGGCGATCTGATCGGTCTGCAGCAAGGTGACGCCTGGGCCGATTGCCGTCTGCGCAGCGACGGGCCATTGCGCTTGCTGCCCTATCGGCGAACCGAACTGTTCCAGCATTTGTATGCCGAGCCGGGCCGGGCCGAGCAGTGGCTTGAGTATCTGCAGGGGCAGATGGCGCTGCTGGCTCATGCGGTGGCCGAACTGAAACCGCGGGAGTTCCGCAGCACCAATGGTTTTAAACGGGTCGCGAGCGGTGAGGTGTTGATCCAGCAGGGCGATGCCGCCGATCACGTCTTCGTGATCATCGATGGGCATGCCGAAGCGTTCGTGGATGGACACAAGGTTGGCGAAGTGCCCAAGGACGAGATTTTCGGCGCCATGGCGGTGTTCACCGGTGAGCCACGCAATGCGACGGTCATCGCTCGCGAGCCGAGCACGGTGATGCTGATTCCCGGCGAGCAGTTTCTGAGCATGACCCGCACCAATCCGAAGATCGCGCACAGCCTGATTGAGAGCATGGCCAGGCGCATCGGCCAGCTTAATCAGCAGATCACGCAACTGAGTGCGATCAAAGCTCCACGTTGAGTCCCTTGTTTCCGGGGCATTCCAGCCATTTGCACGACTAAATCAAGCAAACGGAAAAACAGTGGTTGACTCGGTAATGAGAATCGCTATGATTATCACAACTGGTCGCGAGATCAGTCGATATTCTGAAAAGCCCTTGGTTCGGACTCTCAGATTATCTCCTCATCAGGCTAATCACGGTTATTTGACCCGGTTTTTACCGGGTCTTTTTTTGCCTGTGGAAAAGTCATTGGCCAAATTGTTTGCGCATCTGCGCGCAGTAATCCTGCGCGGGCGTGGCCGGGGAGTACCAGACGAAATCAGCCATCGCCGCAGTCACTTCAGCACCCTGCTCGGCCAGCATCAGCACCGTTGGCGCCCGGGCTGCGCCCAGATCCAGCACATGCAGCGGCACGCCAACATCCTTGCGCGCATGCCAGCCCCCCGCCAACAGTAACGCCGGCGTCGGCGCCGCCATCAAGCGTTCGGCCATACGCCGATCCCGCTGTTGTTGAACAGCAAGCATCGCCGGCATCTGTGACTTGGGCAGCAAGCCGCAATGTGAGTCGCTGATCTGTTCGAGCAGCGTGGCTTTCACCAATGCCGCATTACTGCGAACACCGCTCAGGGCTGGCGACTGGCGGTAGACAGCGCGGATTTCGCCGTCATCCAGATTGGCCGCCAACAGCGGATAGGGTTGCGTGAGGGCAAACCGAACGATCGGTCCATAAAGATTCCAGTCCCAGCCATCCTGCCAGGCCAACGCGGCGGGAAGATCAGTAGGGGGCGCTGCTGCATGGCGAACCTGGTCAACGTTCGGCTGTTGCTTCGGCGTGAGCATTTCCAGCAGCAGACTGCCCTGAGGACGCTGCTCCCCAAGCGCCTGCAACAGCCACAACTGCGCGGCGTGGTGATCGGCGTTGTCATGCTGCTCGCCGATGATGAGCAGTTGCGGTCCCGACAGACGCGTCAGCAGTTCCTGTTCCGTCAGTATCTGGCCGCTGTGCAGATCACGAATTTCGCCATTGATTGGCGGGGGCGGGGCAACATGCTGACACCCTGCAAGCAGCAACACCGCTAACAACCACATCCCGCGCATACCATCACCTCGATGAGAAATCAGCGGGCGATGATCAGCGGATGCCCACGCTCCGGGTGCGGCTGCACCAATACTTCGAGACCGAACACAGCTTTGAGCGAGTCCGGTCGCAAGACTTGCTGCGGCGTATCCAGCGCCACCGGGCGCCCGCCTTCGAGCAGCAACACCCGATCACAATAGCGCGCCGCCAGATTCAGATCATGCAGGATGACCAGCACCGCCGCGCCACGATCGGCAAACTCGCGCACCGCCTGCAACGTGGTGTGTTGATGCAAGGGATCGAGCATCGAGGTCGGTTCATCCAGCAACAGGGTTTGCCCGGCCTGCCCAGGCCATAGCTGCGCCAGCACCCGCGCCAGATGTACACGCTGACGCTCGCCGCCCGACAGCGCCAGATAACTGCGCCCGCTCAGATGCCCGGCATCCGCAGCGGCCAGCGCTGCCGCAACGATCTCGTCGTCGCGCGCCCGACCGCTTTGATAAGGCAAGCGGCCCATACCAACCACTTCTTCCACGCGGAAGGCAAAATCCAGCGTCGACACCTGCGGCAACACCGCCAGACGCTGGGCACGCTGCGTACCTGTCCAGTGACTCAGCGCCTTGTCATCGAGCAACACCTCGCCCTCACCCGCAGCCAGTTCACCGCACAGCGCACCGAGCAAGGTACTTTTGCCGGCACCGTTCGGCCCGAGCACACCCAGCACCTCACCGGGTTCAAGTTGCAGGGTGACGTCGCTGAGGACTGTCTTGCGCCCGCGACGGATATGCAGATTGTGCGCACGCAGCATCAGGCACGTCCTCGCAGCAGCAAATAGAGGAAAAACGGCGCACCGATAAACGCGGTGACAATACCGATCGGCAACTCCGCCGGCGCCAGCGCCAGCCGCGCCACCAGATCCGCCAGCAACAACAGGCTCGCCCCCGCCAACACTGATGCTGGCAGCAACACCCGGTGATCGGGCCCGGCCAATAAACGCACCAGATGCGGCACTACCAGCCCGACGAAGCCAATCATCCCCGCTGCTGCCACCGCCGCGCCAACACCCAACGCAGTGCAGAACACCAGTTCACGCTTGAGCCGTTCGACATCAATCCCCAAATGCCCGGCTTCGGACTCCCCGAGCAACAGCGCATTCAGCGCTTTGGCACGACGCGGCAGCCACAACGCAACGCCGGTGCTGATGATCAGCAATGGCCACAGCCGCGCATAACTGGCGCCATTGAGGCTGCCCAGATTCCAGAAAGTCAGCGTGCGCAAGGTCGCGTCATCCGCCAGATAGGTGAACAGACCCACCGCCGAGCTTGCCAACGCCGTCAGCGCGATCCCGGCCAGCAGCATGGTCGCGACGTTGGTCTGGCCGTTGCGCCGTCCGAGCCGATAGACCAGCGCCGTCACGCCCAGGCCACCGAGAAACGCGCACGCCGACAACAGATACGGCCCGAACCACTCTGGTAAACCGCCAAAAAACGAACCGCCGACAATCGCAATCGCTGCGCCGAGTGCCGCACCGCTGGACACCCCGACCAGCCCGGGATCGGCCAACGGATTGCGAAACAAGCCCTGCATCGCCACGCCCGACAGCGCCAGCACGCCGCCGACGGCCAGGCCGAGCAAGGTACGCGGCAGACGGATCTGCCCGAGAATCAGCTCAGCCTGCTCCAGACCGTCCGGCGCCAGCGGCACGCCGAGCATGCGCAAGGCCGCGCGCAACGTATCGAACAGCGGCAGGCTCACCGGCCCCAGCGCCAATGACAGCCAGATGGCCAGCAAACACAGGAGCGTCAGGCCGATAAACAGGCTTCGTGGTTTGACCAGCGTGGTCATTGGCCGCTCGCGGTCGGGTAGAAACCGTCAGACAAATTCTTCAGTGCCGCCGGCAAACGTGGCCCAAGCCCGCCGACCAGCAGCGTCGGATCCAGCTCCAGCACCCGTCCGGCCTTGGCCGCACGGCTTGAATTGAGAATGGGGTTTTCCTTGAACAACGCCGCTTTTGCCGCCTCGCCGCTCAACGCGCGATCAGCAAACACCAGCACCTCAGGATCGAGCCCGGCCAGCGATTCCACGGAGAACGGCTTGTAACCGGTATGCGTCGCCAGGTTATGTCCGCCGGCCCGTTGCAGCAGCCAGTCGGCGGCAGTGTCCTTGCCGGCAATCAACGGTTTACCGCCAGCATGCCCGATCAGTACCAGCACACCGGGCGCCTTATGCCTGGCCTGCAAATCGGCGACTCGCGCTTTCTGCGCGGTGAGCTGCTGTTGATAGTTTTCCAGCAACTGCGCGGCCTGCGCTTGCGCGCCCAGTAACTGTCCGAGATGCGTAACGTTTTTTTCCAGGGTCGGCAGATCCGGCTGCGCCGAGAACAGTTCGACCTGTACCTTGGCGCTCTTCACCTGAGCAATAACCGGCGGCGGGCCCATTTCTTCGGTACCGATGAGAATGTCCGGGCGCAGGCTGAGAATGCCTTCAGCCGAGAGGCTGCGTTGATAACCGATGCTTGGCAGCTTCTTCAGCGACTGCGGATGCTGGCTGGTGGTGTCGACCCCGACCAGTTTGGATTCGCCACCCAATGCACTCACCCACTCCGAAAGCGCCCCACCGGCACTGACCCAACGCTGTGGCAAATCGGCAGCTGTCGCCTGAAGGCTGGCGAGCAGTCCGACACACAGCACAGCAACGCGGGTAATCAGGCGCATACGCAGCTTTCCTTGAACAGTTTTCCCGGGCAGCGAACCGGCAGGCCAAGTATCCTTGGCGGCGGCTGCGCACAGTGGGCGAAGGCGGCCATTTGATAATTGTTTGCATTTAAACGTCAAGCTCGGACATTTCCTGAAACGAGCCGACACTTGAGGATAGCCATGAAGTTCTTGTGCGCCGGCACCGATCTCGCTGAGGCCGGCAGCCGTGGGTTCGACATCGACGGCAACAAACTGTTTGCCGTACGCCGCAATGGTCAGGCCTATGTTTATCTCAACCGTTGCCCGCATCGTGGTGTGGGCCTGGAATGGCATCCCGACCAGTTTCTCGACCCGAGCAACAGCCTGATCCAGTGTGCCACCCACGGCGCACTGTTTCTGATCGAGGACGGCGAATGCGTCGCCGGGCCTTGCGCCGGGCAATCCCTGACCACCATCCCCTGCCGCGAAGATGCCCAAGGGTTGTGGATAGATGTTTAACCGTTGAGCAAAACGTCCAGCCGCCGGTCGATCACCATCTCTTCGTGGTTCAAACGCACGCCGTAGGCCAGCACCTCGACCCCGCACGCCACCGCTTCACGCAGGGCATCGGCGTAGGCCGAATCGATTTCCTCGGCCGGCCGCACCGCTTCAATCCCGCTGAGATTGACGCAGTACAACTGCACCGCACGAATACCGTCACGAGCCAGATGCGCCAGTTCACGCAGATGCTTGGCACCGCGCTGGGTGACCGCGTCGGGAAACGCCGCCACGCTGGTTCCATCGAAGCCTAACGTGACGCTTTTTACTTCCACGTAGGCCGGACCGCTCGGGTATTCGAGGCGAAAGTCGATGCGGCTCTTTTCCTGGCCGTACGGCACTTCGCGTTTAAGCGCCGTAAAGCCGTTCAACTCGCTGATGACTCCGGCTTGCAGCGCCTCTTCGACCAGCGCATTGGCGCGCCCGGTGTTCACGCAGAACAGCCGCCCCTGCGGGGTTTCGCCGATTTCCCAGGTACCGGGCAGCTTGCGTTTCGGATCGTTTGAGCGACTGAACCACACCTGCCCGCCCTCGACCTGACAATTAAGCATCGAACCGGTGTTCGGGCAGTGCAGGGTCAGCAACTCGCCTTTGACCGTTTCAACATCCGCCAGAAAACGTTTGTAGCGGCGAATCAACCGCGCCTCTTCCAGAGCCGGATAAAAGCGCATCAGCCTTGCCAGCTCTTCAGGCCGCGAGCGATGCGTTCCACCGCTTCTTGTAAGCGAGGGAGGTTTTGCGTGTAAGCAAAACGCACATGGTGGCTGGCCTGATAACGGCCGAAGTCCAGCCCCGGGGTGAAGGCAACGTGCTCGGTTTCGAGAAAATGTCGGCAGAACGCGAAGGCATCACCGCCGAACTGGCTGATATCGGCGTACAAGTAGAACGCACCTTCAGGCTCGACGGCGATGTTGAACCCCAACTCGCGCAACGCCGGCAGCAGGAAGTCGCGGCGGCGGCCAAATTCAGCGCGGCGCTCTTCGAGGATGGCGATAGTGTCCGGCTCGAAACACGCCAGTGCGGCGTACTGCGCCATGCTCGGGGCACTGATGTAGAGGTTCTGTGCGAGCTTTTCCAGCTCACTGACCGCCGCGTCCGGCGCCACCAGCCAGCCGAGACGCCAGCCGGTCATGCCGAAATACTTGGAAAAACTGTTGAGGACAAAGGCGCTGTCATCGACTTCCAGCACGCTGGCGGCATCGGTGCCGTAAGTCAGGCCGTGGTAGATCTCGTCCACCACCAGATGCCCGTGGCGCGCCTTGATCGCTGTGGATAACCCGGCCAGTTCATCGCGGGTCAGAATGGTACCGGTCGGGTTGGCCGGCGACGCCACCAACGCACCGACGCTGTCGTGATCCCAATGCCGCGCCACCAGATCCGGGGTCAGTTGGTAACGCACCTCCGGTCCGACCGGAACCAGTTGCGCAGCGCCTTCGACCAGACGCAGGAAGTGCCGGTTGCACGGGTAGCCCGGATCCGCCAGCAGCCAGTGTTTGCCCGGATCGACCAGCAAGGCACTGGCCAGCAACAGCGCACCGGAGCCACCCGGGGTGATCAGGATCCGCCGCGGATCGATGTTCAGGCCGTAACGCGATTGATAGAACCCGGAAATCGCCTCGCGCAGCTCGGGAATGCCGCGCGCGGCGGTGTAGCGCGTCTTGCCCGCCGTCAGCGCCGCTTGCCCGGCACGGATGATCGGCTCGGCCGTGGTGAAGTCCGGCTCGCCGATTTCCAGGTGGATCACGTCGTGACCTTCGGCCTGCAGTTCGTTGGCCCGCGCCAGCAGCGCCATCACATGGAACGGTTCGATCGCACGACTGCGCGCACTGTAGGGCTGAGCCATTGGCCTTCCTTCGACGGGGAAAAAGAAACGATTCTACCCATCTGCCGGAACGAGCGAGAACCCATCGCGGTCACAGCCTCAAGAACGCTGGACTGTAACGATATGAGCGTACGCTCCAGGATTGACTAAAATCAGTGATTGAACAGGCTTTCAACAGCGCCAGACACGGCTTGCCAAACATCTGCAAGCGCCACCCGCCGGGGCCTCGACATCCGGGAGTAGCGCGGGCCGAATTGATCTGGTAAGTTCGCCCGCTTGCAGCCGCAGGGCCGGCAGGTGTCGGTGATGGAGCAATCCTGCGCAATGGATTACAAGAGTAGAGGCGGTCCATTTCATGCCCACCCAAGCAAAGCAACAGCAGCAAGCGACGATCAGCGGCTTCGAACCTTATGTTCCGAAGGCCGGCGAAGAGTACATGGGCGCCCCCATGCGCGCGCACTTCACCAAGATCCTGAACAAGTGGAAGCAGGACTTGATGCAGGAAGTCGACCGTACTGTTGATCACATGAAAGACGAAGCGGCCAACTTCCCTGACCCGGCCGACCGTGCCAGCCAGGAAGAAGAATTCGCCCTCGAGCTGCGCGCCCGCGACCGCGAGCGCAAGTTGATCAAGAAGATCGACAAGACCCTCGAACTGATCCAGGACGAAGAGTACGGCTGGTGCGAATCCTGCGGCATCGAGATCGGCGTCAAGCGCCTTGAAGCCCGTCCTACCGCCGATCTGTGCATCGATTGCAAGACCCTGGCGGAAATCAAGGAAAAGCAGGTCGGCAAGTAATCTCGACCTGAACGAAAAACGGAGCGTGCGAACGCTCCGTTTTTGTTTCTGCCTTTTGCCTTTGCCCTTTTGCCTTGCTTTTGTGGGAGGGGGCTTGCTCCCGAATGCGGCCGGCCATTCAACATCCAGGTTGTCTGAACTGACGCTTTCGCGAGCAAGCCCGCTCCCACAGGGGTAATCTGCGCGAATCCTGAAAAGTTATATTGTCCACATGACTGCCAAAACCGCCCCCGCCTACATCGGCCGCTTCGCCCCGACCCCCAGTGGCCACCTGCACTTCGGCTCGCTGGTCGCCGCCCTCGCCTCTTACCTCGACGCGCGCACGGTCGGCGGGCGCTGGCTGGTGCGCATGGAAGATCTCGATCCGCCCCGGGAGGAACCCGGCGCGCAGGCGGCGATTCTCAAGGCGCTGGAAAGCTACGGTTTCGAATGGGACGGCGAGATGGTGCGCCAGAGTGATCGGCACGACGCCTACGCCGAAGTTCTCAACAATCTGTTCAATCACGGCCTGGCCTACGCCTGCACCTGTTCGCGCAAACAGCTGGAACCGTACCACGGCATTTATCCGGGCTTGTGCCGCAATGCCGGCCATGACCAGCAAGAGGCGGCGATCCGCCTGCGCGTGCCGGAGCTGGAATACCACTTCATCGACCGCGTGCAGGGCGAGTTTCGCCAGCATCTGGGGCGCGAAGTCGGCGATTTCGTGATTCGCCGCCGCGATGGCCTCTACGCCTATCAACTGGCCGTGGTGCTGGATGACGCCTGGCAAGGCATCACCGACATCGTGCGCGGCGCCGACCTGCTCGACTCCACGCCGCGCCAGCTCTACCTGCAAGAACTGCTGGGCCTGCGCCAGCCGCGCTATCTGCACCTGCCATTGATCACGCAGCCGGACGGCAACAAGCTCGGCAAATCCTACCGTTCGCCGCCGCTTGAGGCCGATCAAGCCACCCCGCTGTTGCTGCGGGCCTTGCGTGCACTGGGGCAAAACCCAGGTGCCGAGCTTGAATACGCCTCACCGCAGGAATTGCTCAACTGGGGCGCAGCCCACTGGGATGCATCGAAGATCCCGCGCACACTGACCCTGCTCGAAGCGCAACTGCAATGACGACACTTGCAGTCGCGCCGCCATCCGTTACCATCGCCGCACGTTTTCGGGCACGCGCATAAAAAAGAGAGGCCGGGATGTACATCTATCGCTTGGTCCTGCTTCTGGTCGTGGGAATCTATCTGTTTTCGCCAGCCATCATGGATTGGTGGATCGACGCCACAGGCGCCTGGTATCGGCCGTATCTGCTCTGGTTGATCCTGATTGTCGTGACCTTCATCCTGCAGAGCCAAAAAGATGCCGATGAGCTTTAGCCTGACCCAGATGATCCTGATCAGTGCCGCGTACCTGGCGGTGCTGTTCGGCGTTGCCTGGATCAGTGAACGGGGCATGATCCCGCGGGCGATCATTCGCCACCCGCTGACCTACACCCTGTCGCTGGGGGTCTATGCCAGTGCCTGGGCGTTTTATGGCACGGTGGGGCTGGCCTATCAGTACGGCTACGGCTTTCTCTCCAGTTATCTCGGGGTCTCCGGCGCGTTTCTGCTGGCACCGGTGCTGCTGTATCCGATCCTGAAAATCACCCGCACTTATCAACTGTCGTCGCTGGCGGACCTGTTCGCTTTCCGCTTTCGCAGCACCTGGGCCGGCGCGCTGACCACGATTTTCATGCTGATCGGCGTACTGCCGCTGCTGGCGTTGCAGATTCAGGCGGTGGCCGATTCCATTGGCATCCTGACGGGCGAACCGATCCAGAGCCGCGTCGCGCTGGCGTTCTGTGCGCTGATCATTCTGTTCACGATTTTCTTCGGCTCCCGGCATATCGCCACCCGCGAGAAACACGAAGGACTGGTGTTCGCGATTGCCTTCGAATCGGTGATCAAACTGATCGCCCTCGGCGGCGTCGGCCTCTATGCGTTGTACGGTGTGTTCGACGGCCCGCAACAGCTTGAGCTGTGGCTGCTGCAAAACCAGACCGCCCTCGCCGCGTTGCACACGCCGCTGCAGGAAGGGCCGTGGCGCACGCTGTTGCTGGTGTTCTTCGCCTCGGCGATCGTGATGCCGCACATGTATCACATGACCTTCACCGAAAACCTCAATCCGCGCTCGCTGGTCAGTGCCAGCTGGGGCCTGCCGCTGTTCCTGTTGCTGATGAGTCTGGCGGTGCCGTTGATTCTCTGGGCCGGCCTGAAGCTCGGCGCCACCACCGATCCGGAATATTTCACCCTCGGCATCGGCATTGCCGCCAACAGCAAACCACTGGCCCTGCTGGCGTACGTCGGCGGATTGTCCGCCGCCAGTGGCCTGATCATCGTCACCACGCTGGCGCTGTCGGGCATGGCGCTGAACCACCTGGTGCTGCCGCTCTACCAGCCGCCGGCCGAAGGCAATATCTACCGCTGGCTGAAGTGGACCCGCCGGGCGCTGATCGTGGCGATCATCATGGCCGGTTTCTGCTTTTATCTGATGCTCGGCGCCGGGCAGGACCTGGCCAACCTCGGCATCGTCGCCTTCGTCGCGACCCTGCAATTCCTGCCCGGCGTGCTCTCGGTGCTGTACTGGCCGACCGCCAACCGGCGCGGCTTTATCGCCGGTCTGATGGCGGGGATTCTGGTGTGGGTGGTGACCATGCTGTTGCCGTTGGTCGGCAATCTGCAGGGTTTCTACATTCCGCTGCTGAATATGATCTACGTGCTGGACGACACCAGTTGGCACATGGCGGCCATCGCCTCGCTGGCGGCCAACGTGCTGATGTTCACCCTGATCTCGCTGTTCACCAACGCCAGCCCGGAAGAAGCCAGCGCCGCCGAAGCCTGCGCGGTGGATAACGTGCGTCGCCCGCAACGTCGCGAACTGCACGCCGCCTCGCCCCAGGAGTTCGCCACGCAACTGGCGAAACCGCTGGGCGCCAAGGCGGCGCAGAAAGAAGTCGAGCAAGCCCTGCGCGACCTCTATCTGCCGTTCGACGAACGCCGACCTTATGCCTTGCGCCGCTTGCGCGACCGTATCGAAGCCAACCTCTCCGGCCTGATGGGGCCGAGCGTGGCGCAGGACATGGTCGAAACCTTCCTGCCGTACAAGGCTGGCGGCGAGAACTATGTAACCGAAGACATCCACTTCATCGAAAGCCGCCTCGAGGACTACCACTCGCGCCTCACCGGGCTGGCCGCCGAACTCGACGCCCTGCGCCGCTACCACCGCCAGACCTTGCAGGAGCTGCCGATGGGCGTCTGCTCGCTGGCCAAGGATCAAGAGATCCTGATGTGGAACAAGGCCATGGAAGAACTCACCGGCATCGCCGCGCAACGGGTGGTCGGCTCGCGCCTGAGCACCATCGCCGATCCGTGGAAGCAACTGCTGCAAGGCTTCATCAACCTGCCCGACGAACACTTGCACAAACAGCACCTGGCCCTCGACGGCCAGACCCGCTGGCTCAATCTGCACAAAGCCGCGATCGATGAACCGTTGGCCCCGGGCAACAGCGGCCTGGTGCTGCTGGTGGAAGACCTGACCGAAACGCAGATGCTCGAAGACAAACTGGTGCACTCCGAACGCCTGGCGAGCATCGGTCGACTGGCGGCGGGTGTGGCCCATGAAATCGGCAACCCGATCACCGGCATCGCCTGTCTGGCGCAGAACCTGCGCGAAGAGCGTGAAGAAGACGGCGAGTTGACGGAAATCAGCGGGCAGATCCTCGAACAGACCAAGCGTGTGTCGCGCATCGTGCAGTCGCTGATGAGCTTCGCTCACGCCGGCAGCCACCAGCACAGCGACGAACCGGTGTGCCTGGCCGAAGTCGCGCAGGATGCGATTGGCCTGCTGGCGCTGAACCGGCGCAACTTCGAAGTGCAGTTCTACAACCTGTGCGACCCCGATCACTGGGTCGAAGGCGATCCGCAGCGGCTCGCCCAGGTACTGATCAATCTGCTCTCCAACGCCCGTGACGCTTCGCCTGCGGGCAGCGCGGTGCGGGTCAAGAGTGAAGCCGGCGAACACACGGTCGATCTGATCGTCGAGGACGAAGGCAGTGGTATTCCGCAGAACATCATGGACCGATTGTTCGAACCTTTCTTCACCACCAAGGATCCTGGCGAAGGCACCGGTCTGGGCCTTGCACTGGTCTATTCCATCGTTGAAGAGCATTATGGACAAATCACCATCGACAGCCCGGCTGATGTACGAAGCCAGCGCGGCACCCGTATCCGGGTGACCCTACCGCGTCATGTCGAAGCGACGTCCGCTGTGAACTGAGACCGTCAAGAGTATCGAATCAATGCCGCACATTTTGATCG
>Ga0153931_100218_pt1 | contig 19097 bp, 17 predicted proteins | sample TSNJ015MetaG_FD_104730 | JGI IMG/M metagenome (GOLD analysis project Ga0153931, IMG submission 104730) | Attine ant fungus gardens microbial communities from New Jersey, USA - TSNJ015 MetaG | ecosystem: Host-associated > Fungi > Mycelium > Unclassified | place: USA: New Jersey, Wharton State...
CGAGTTCTCGGACATGTGGTACGGCTTCTACTGCTACGAGACCCGTGACTTCGTGCTCAAGGGCAACACCTACCGCGACAACATCGTCTACGGCATCGACCCCCACGACCGTTCCCATGGGCTGATCATCGCCAACAACACGGTGCACGGGACCAAAAAGAAACACGGCATCATCATTTCCCGGGAAGTGAACGACAGCTTCATCTTCAACAACCGCAGCTACGACAACAAGTTGTCGGGCCGGTGATCGACCGTAACAGCGTGAACAACCTGATTGCCGACAACGAGATCTACCGCAACCACACCGACGGCATCACGCTCTATGAGAGCGGCGACAACCTGCTGTGGGGCAACAAGGTGATCAGCAATCGTCGCCACGGCATTCGCATCCGTAACAGCGTGAACATTCGCCTGTACGAAAACACCTCGATAGCCAACGGCCTGACCGGCGTGTACGGCCACATCAAGGACTTGACCGACACCGACCGCGACATCGCGCTCGACCCGTTCGACGCCAAGGTTTCGCTGATCGTGGTCGGCGGTGAACTGGCCGGTAACGGCAGCGGGCCGCTGTCGATCGACTCGCCCTTGAGTGTCGAGCTGTACCGCGTGTCGATGCTGGCGCCGACCAAATCCAGCGGCATTAGCTTCAACGGCGTGCTGGGTGATCGGCAGGAAGAAATTCTCGACCTGTTGGTGCGCCAACAGAAAGCCGTGCTGATCGACCCTGTCGAACGCCAGACCGAAATGCAGGACTGAGGATGACCCTTATGCACCCACACATGATCAAATTGCTGAGCCTCTCGGGTCTGACCCTCGGCCTGCTGGCGGCCAGCCAAGGCGTGCGCGCCGATGACGTCAAAGCGCCGACCTTTACCGCCGAACCGTGCTGCAGCCTGTGCCCCGCGGCCCATGACGCGAAGAACTACACCACGCGTTATCAGCAGAACTTCACCACCCTGGTGCAAGCCCAGGGCGATTGGCTGTTCCGTACCCAGGAAGACCTGCGCACCGAATTTGATACCAGCCCCGCCGGCTACAAACGCATGCAACAGCTGCACGATGCGTTCAAGGCCAAGGGCGTGGAACTGGTGGTGGTTTACCAGCCGACCCGTGGCCTGGTGAACCGCAACAAGCTCAACCCCGAAGAGAAAGCCAAGTTCGATTTCGACAAGGCACTGGGTAACTACAAAACCATGCTGGGTCGTTTCGCCAAGATGGGTTACGTGGTGCCGGACTTGTCGCCGCTGACCAACGAGCAACTCCCGGATGAACTGCCGGCCCACGATTTCTATTTCCGCGGCGACCAACACTGGACGCCCTACGGTGCCCAGCGCACCGCGAAAATCGTCGGTGCCAAAGTGCGTGCGATGCCTGAGTTTGCGGACATTCCCAAGCGCGAATTCGAAACCAAGCGCTCCGGACGCATGGGCAAGACCGGCACCCTGCACAACATGGCCGGGCAACTGTGCGGCACCAGCTACGCGATCCAGTACATGGACCAGTTCACCACCGAGCCCAAGGGCGAAGCGGGCGACGGCGACTTGTTCAGCGATACGCGCAACCCGCAGATCACCCTGGTCGGCACCAGCCACAGCGGCAAGAACTACAACTTCGCCGGCTTCCTGGAACAGGAAATCGGCGCCGACATCCTCAACGTCGCCTTCCCCGGCGGTGGCCTCGAAGGCTCGATGATCCAGTACCTGGGCAGCGACGAATTCCAGAAAACCCCGCCGAAAATTCTGATCTGGGAATTCTCGCCGCTGTACCGCCTCGACCAGGAGACCATCTACCGCCAGATGATGTCGCTGCTCGACAACGGCTGCGAAGGCAAGACCGCGCAGATGAGCGCCAGCACCACGCTCAAACCCGGCAAGAACGAATTGCTGGTCAACAGTTCGAACAAAGACCTGCGTAACAGCAGTCACCAGGTCGACATCCGCTTCGCCGACCCGTCGGTGAAAACCCTGCAAGCCACCCTCTGGTACATGAACGGGCGCCACGAGGACATCAAGATCGAGAAACCCGAAACATCCGATACAGACGGGCGTTTCGCCTTGAACTGCGCACCGATGAAGACTGGGCCTCGCAGAACTTGCTGGCCGTGGAAGTGCAGGGTCCCGAAGCGGGCGCTGCCGCGCAGAAAGTCGAAGCGAAAATTTGCACACGCAACGTATTCCCTGCCGGTGGTCAACAGACCGCATCGGCCGGGCAATGAGGTTACCTATGCAGAAGTTATTGATTCCAACGCTGCTGGGCCTGGCGATGTTCGCCGGTTCAGTCAACGCCGCCGCGCCACTGCGTCCACCTCAGGGCTATTTCGCCCCGGTGGAAGCGTTCAAGACCGGCGACTTCAAGAATGACTGCGACGCCATGCCGGCGCCGTACACCGGCTCGCTGCAATTTCGCAGCAAGTACGAGGGTTCGGACAAAGCCCGTTCCACGCTGAATGTGCAATCCGAAAAAGCCTTTCGCGACAGCACTGCCGACATCACCAAGCTGGAAAAAGACACCAGCAAGCGCGTGATGCAGTTCATGCGCGACGGCCGTCCGCAGCAGCTCGAATGCACGCTCAACTGGCTGACCAGCTGGGCCAAGGCAGATGCGTTGATGTCCAAGGACTTCAACCACACCGGCAAGTCCATGCGCAAATGGGCGCTGGGCAGCATGGCCTCGGCCTATGTGCGCCTGAAGTTCTCCGACTCCCACCCGTTGGCCAACCACCAGCAGGAGTCGCAGGTGATCGAAGCATGGTTCAGCAAAATGGCCGACCAGGTCGTCAGCGATTGGGACAACCTGCCGCTGGAAAAAACCAACAACCACTCCTACTGGGCCGCCTGGTCGGTGATGGCGACGTCCGTCGCCGTCAACCGTCGCGACCTGTTTGATTGGGCCGTGAAGGAATACAAGGTCGGCGCCAACCAGGTCGATGACCAAGGCTTCCTGCCTAACGAATTGAAGCGTCAGCAACGGGCGTTGTCGTATCACAACTACGCATTGCCGCCGCTGTCGATGATCGCAAGCTTTGCCTTGGTCAACGGCGTGGATCTGCGCCAGGAAAACAACGGCGCCTTGAAACGCTTGGGCGACAAGGTGCTGGCCGGGGTCAAAGACCCGGAGATCTTCGAGAAGAAGAACGGCAAAGAGCAGGACATGAAGGACCTCAAGGAAGACATGAAATTTGCCTGGCTTGAACCCTTCTGCACCCTCTACACCTGCGCCCCGGATGTGCTCGAACGCAAGCATGGCATGCAGCCGTTCAAGACCTTCCGGCTCGGCGGTGACCTGACCAAGGTCTACGACCCGACGCATGAAAAGGGCAACAAAGGAATCTGACGGAACCCGGTTACAAATGTGGGAGGGGGCTTGCCCCGATAGCAGTGTGTCATTGAACACAGATGGCGGCTGTTAGACCGCCATCGGGGACAAGCCCCCTCCCACCGTTTGAGCCGGTTTCGCCAGTAGCAATGTTGTACGGCCTCCCCCGAAATCGTGGGGGGGTTTGGGGGGGCTCTGGCCCTTGACTGTCTGTTAAACATGGAGAGATCGGGATGGTTTTCTCGTCCAATGTGTTCCTGTTTCTGTTCTTGCCGATCTTTCTCGGCTTGTACTACTTGAGCGGGCAACGCTATCGCAACCTGCTGCTGCTGATTGCCAGCTACGTGTTCTACGCCTGGTGGCGAGTGGACTTCCTGGCGCTGTTCGCCGCTGTAACGCTGTGGAATTACTGGATCGGCCTCAAGGTCGGTGCAGCAGGCGTGCGCACCAAGCCGGCCCAGCGCTGGCTGCTGTTGGGCGTGGCGGTCGACCTGTGCATCCTCGGCTACTTCAAGTACGCCAACTTCGGCGTCGACAGCATCAACGTGATGATGAAGTCGGTGGGTCTGGAGCCGTTCATCCTCACCCACGTGTTGTTGCCGATCGGGATCTCGTTCTACATCTTCGAGTCCATCAGCTACATCATCGACGTGTACCGCGGCGACACCCCGGCCACCCGCAACCTCATCGACTTTGCGGCGTTCGTGGCGATCTTCCCGCACTTGATTGCCGGCCCCGTGTTGCGCTTTCGCGACCTGGCCGACCAGTTCAACAACCGCACGCACACCCTCGACAAGTTCTCCGAGGGCTGCACGCGGTTCATGCAGGGTTTCATCAAGAAGGTGTTCATCGCCGACACCCTGGCGGTGGTCGCCGACCATTGCTTCGCCCTGCAAAACCCCACCACGGGCGATGCCTGGCTGGGTGCGCTGGCGTACACCGCGCAGCTGTACTTCGACTTCTCCGGCTACAGCGACATGGCCATCGGCCTGGGCTTGATGATGGGTTTTCGCTTCATGGAAAACTTCAAGCAACCGTACATCAGCCAGTCGATCACCGAGTTCTGGCGGCGCTGGCACATCAGCCTGTCGACCTGGCTGCGGGATTACCTCTACATCACCCTGGGCGGCAACCGCAAAGGCACGCTGACCACCTACCGCAACCTGTTCCTGACCATGCTGCTCGGTGGTCTGTGGCACGGTGCGAACATCACCTACATCGTGTGGGGCGCCTGGCACGGCATGTGGCTGGCGATTGAAAAAGCCATCGGCCTCAACACCGCGCCGCGCAGCTTCAACGTGGTGCGCTGGGCCTTCACCTTCCTGCTGGTGGTGATGGGCTGGGTGATCTTCCGCTCCGAGAACCTGCACGTCGCCGGCCGTATGTACGGCGCAATGTTCAGCTTTGGCGAATGGTCGCTGTCGGAACTCAACCGCGCCAGCCTCACCGGCCTGCAAGTGGCAACCCTGGTGGTGGCGTACGCAACGTTGGCGTTCTTCGGCCTGCGCGATTTCTACACCAACCGCCCTGCCGAGAAAGCCAAGCCGGCCGACCCGAGCCTGATCAAGGCCGTGCCGGGCGACAACCCGGACAGCATCCACCAGCCAGGCTTCACCGTCGGCCAGGACGCCGCCGTGCAGCCGGCCTACTGGACCGCTGACTGGCCACGCTACGCCATGCGCGGCGCTGTACTGCTGCTGTTCGTGGCGTCGATTCTGAAACTGTCGGCGCAGAGTTTCTCGCCGTTCCTTTACTTCCAATTCTGAGGGGAGCCGACCATGACCCGTTCATTCCGCGTCCTCTATATCGCGCTGTTCCTGCTGGTGCTCCTGGCCCTCGGCGCCTGGTCGATGCGCAGCTTCTTCGGCTTCAGCACCAATGCCGACGCGACCGTGCTTAACGGCCGCTGGACCAAGGCCATCGAGACGCACTACGACGACCAGTTCCCGATCAAGCGCATCGGCACCAACCTGTGGGCCGCGCTGGACTACAAGCTGTTCAACGAAGGCCGCCCTGGCGTGGTGCTGGGCCGCGATCACTGGTTGTACAGCGACGAGGAATTCAACCCGATCGTCAACGAAGACCAGAACCTGCAAGGCAACTATGCGCTGGTCGAAGGCGTGCGCCAGAAGCTCAAGGCTCAGGGCATTGAGTTGGTCATGGCGATTGTGCCGGCCAAGGTGCGCCTGTACCCGGAACACCTGGGCGAAGTGAAACCGGCGAGCATCCACGCCAACCTGTATGAGGACTTCCACGCCCGTGTCGCCGCCGACAAGATCATCGCGCCCGACCTGCTTGGCCCGCTGCAACAGGCCAAGCTGGGCGGCACGCAAGTGTTCCTGCGCACCGACACCCACTGGACCCCGGACGGCGCCGAAATTGCCGCCAAGCAACTGGCCAAGGTGATCACCGAAAAGGCCCCGCTCAGCGGTGAGCCGCAGCGCTTTGTCACCGAAGCCGAAAAAACCGAGCCGCATAAAGGCGACCTGCGTCTGTTCCTGCCGCTGGACCCGCTGTTCGAAAACCTGATGCCGCCCAAAGAGCCGCTGCAAAAACGCGTCACCCACCTGGCTGAAAACAAAGGCGACGATGGCCTGTTCAGCGACAGCGAAACCCCGGTGGCACTGGTCGGCACCAGCTACAGCGCCAACCCTAACTGGAACTTCGTCGGCGCCCTCAAGCAAGCCTTGCACAGCGATGTCATCAACTACTCCGAAGACGGCCACGGCCCGATTCTGCCGATGCTCAGCTACCTCAAAAGCGACGACTTCAAGAACAGCCCGCCACAGGTGCTGATCTGGGAGTTCCCTGAACGTTATCTGCCCGTCAACAACGAAATCGGTGATGCCGACCCGCAGTGGGTTGCGCAGCTTAAACAAGCCGGTTCGCGCCAACAGAACATGGCACTGAACACCCCAGCTAAAACCCAAAAATCCGAGACGCCCGACCGGGCGCAAAACTGAAAGAGAGGTAACTCACATGACTTTCACTACTACTCCGCGTCGTCTCGCCAAGACCCTGGCCATTGCTGCCGGCTTGAGCTTCGTATCGATGTCCGCCTTCGCCGGGGGCGACGCCGCCCTTTACGGCCCAACCGCGCCGAAAGGCTCAAGCTTTGTACGTGTGTACAACGCCAGCAACCAGGAAGTCAGCGCCACCGTCGGCGCCACCAACCTGAGCGACGTTGCGCCACTGGCCAGCAGCGATTTCAGCTTCATGCCCGGCGGTGACTACAGCGCCAAGGTCGGCAGCCAGACCGTGCCGGTCAAACTCGCCGCCGACCACTACTACACCCTGGTCAACAGCGGCAACGGCCAGCCCCAGCTGATCGAAGAACCGCCGTTCAAGAACAAGCAGAAATCCCTGGTACGCGTGCAGAACCTCAGCGACAAGGCCCTGACCCTGAAAACTGCCGACGGCAAGACCGATGTGGTCAAGTCGGTGGCCGCCAAGGGCCGTGGCGAGCGCGAAATCAACCCGGTGAAGGTGAGCCTGGCGTTGTATGACGGTGACAAGAAAGTCGGCGATGTGAAGCCGGTGGCGTTGGAACGTGGTGAAGCGGCGGTGCTGTATGTCACTGGCTCGGGTTCGAGCTTGTCGCCAGTCTGGGTAAAGCGCCCAGTGTCGACCCGCTGATTAGCTTTTGAAATTGACGCTCCCCTTGTAGGAGCCGGGCTTGCCCGCGATGCAAACGACTCGGTCTGTCAGTTACACCGAAGTGATGCCTTCGCGAGCAAGCCCGCTCCCACAGGCTCTGACCCAAATCGATTCAAGGAGAAACCCCCATGATTCCAGTAATCCTTTCCGGTGGTAGCGGCTCACGTCTTTGGCCGCTTTCGCGTAAACAGTTCCCTAAGCAATTCCTGGCCCTGACCGGCGAGCACACCCTGTTCCAGCAAACCCTGGAGCGTCTGGTGTTCGAAGGCATGGATTCCCCTATCGTGGTCTGCAACAAGGACCACCGTTTCATCGTCAACGAGCAACTGAGCACGCGTAAGCTCGAATGCCAGCGCATCCTGATGGAGCCGTTCGGTCGCAACACTGCGCCGGCCGTGGCCCTGACGGCGATGATGCTGGTCAACGAAGGCCGCGACGAGCTGATGCTGGTGCTGCCGGCCGACCACGTGATCGACGACCAGAAAGCCCTGCAACGCGCCCTGGCCCTGGCCACCGTGGCCGCCGAGCGTGGCGAGATGGTGCTGTTCGGCGTACCGGCCACCCGTCCGGAAACCGGTTATGGCTACATTAAGTCCACCAACGATTCGCTGCTGCCAGAAGGCGTGAGCCGCGTTGAACAGTTCGTCGAAAAACCCAATGAAAAACGCGCCGTCGAGTTTGTCAAAAGCGGCGGTTACTTCTGGAACAGCGGCATGTTCCTGTTCCGCGCCAGCCGTTTCCTCGAAGAGCTGAAAAAACACGATCCGGACATCTACGACACCTGCCTGTTGACCCTGGAACGCAGCGAGCAGACCGCCGACACCGTGACCTTCGACGAAGCCACCTTCGCCTGCTGCCCGGACAATTCCATCGACTACGCCGTGATGGAAAAAACCCAGCGCGCCTGCGTGGTACCGCTGAGCGCCGGCTGGAGCGATGTGGGTTGCTGGGCCTCGCTGTGGGCGGTCAACGACAAGGACGTTCACGGTAACGTCAGCAAAGGCGACGTGGTGATCCAGGACAGCCGCAATTGCATGATTCACGGCAACGGCAAGCTGGTGTCGGTGATCGGCCTGGACAACATCGTGGTGGTGGAAACCAAGGACGCGATGATGATTGCCCACAAGGACAAGGTCCAGGGCGTCAAGCAGATGGTCAGCACCCTGAACGACCAGGGCCGCAGCGAAACCCAGAACCACTGCGAAGTCTATCGTCCGTGGGGCTCTTACGACTCGGTGGACATGGGCGGCCGCTTCCAGGTCAAGCACATCTCGGTCAAGCCGGGCGCGTGCCTGTCCCTGCAAATGCACCACCACCGCGCCGAGCACTGGATCGTGGTCAGCGGCACGGCCGAAGTCACGTGTGACGAGAATGTGTTCCTGCTCTGCGAGAACCAGTCCACCTACATCCCGATCGCCTCGGTGCACCGCCTGCGCAACCCGGGCAAGATCCCGTTGGAAATCATCGAAGTGCAATCGGGCAGCTACCTGGGCGAAGACGATATCGAGCGGTTCGAAGATATCTACGGACGCTCCACCCCGGTAGAACGTGGCGTGTCGGTGAAAACTATCGCGCAGTAAAACAGTCGTAGAAAGAAGCCCTCATCCAGCCCATTGCGTCCCCTATCCGCAGTGGGTTGGGTGGGGGCTTTTTTTGTGGGTTTTGGGGTGAATGTGCAGGCCTCATCGCAGGCAAGCCAGCGCCCACAGTTAACCGCATTTCAACGGATGTACCCGGTCAACTGTGGGAGCTGGCTTGCCTGCGATGGCGTCCGAAAGCACAAAAACACTCATGCACTGAACACCCGAGCTACCTGAACGGGACCAGCCTGCAATTGGCCGAAACCGGTTTGGTCTTGGTTCAGGCGTGCACCGAAGGATTGCAGGCGGATTCTTCTGCTCAGTCAGTCATCGGGGGCAAGCCCCCTCCCACCTTTTGATTGGTGAATGCAGTCCAAGGTGGGCGCTGGCTTGCCTGCGATGGCGGCCGCCCAGCCAACACACCGCTCAAGCTCGCCAATCCCACCTACGCTTAAGTTAGGATGCTCGTTCCCTATTCGAGGTGGTCTCCATGTTCTTCGGCGTTCTCCTGATCATCACCTGGCTGATCCTGCTGCTGCGCTACCCGGCCAAGGCGTTGCCGGTGTCGCTGGCGGCCGCCGTCGGCCTGGGCTGTGTGGCGATTTGGGTGGTGTGGCTGGACAGCCGCGAAGCCTCGCAACTGTCGCGCCTGGAACTGCGCATCAGCTATGCGCCGCAGGAATGCCCGCCAGACCGGCCGCTCAAACTGGTCCTGAGCAACGGCAACGACGTACCGCTGACCGAACTGCGCTGGCGCGTTGCAGCCTATGCACCGGGCGACTCCGTCAACCTGGCCGACAATGTCTACGCCGCCCCACGCTATCGCGGCCCCGGCGAGTTGCAGGCCGGCGCCACCTGGGACGACTGCCTGCCCACACCACCGCTGCGCCCCGGCTACCGCCCACAAACCCTGGAATTTCGCGCCGAGCACCTGCAAGGCAGTTTCTCGGACTGACAAAGGATTGATTCATGCCCACTGTACTGATCACCGGCTGCTCCAGCGGCATCGGCCGCGCCCTGGCCAATGCCTTCAAAACCCCAGGCTATGAAGTGTGGGCCAGCGCCCGCCAGCCTGATGATGTCAGCGCCCTGGCTGCCGCCGGTTTCAAGGCCGTGCAACTGGACGTCAACGACGCTGTGGCGCTCAAGGCGCTCGCCGAACAGATCGGCGGGCTGGACGTGCTGATCAACAACGCCGGTTATGGCGCCATGGGCCCGCTGCTCGACGGCGGCACCGAGGCCATGCAACGCCAGTTCGAAACCAATGTGTTTTCCATCGTCGGCGTGACCCAGGCGCTGTTTCCTGCGCTGCGTCGCGCCAAAGGCCTGGTGGTGAACATCGGCAGTGTCTCCGGCGTCTTGGTGACACCGTTTGCCGGTGCCTACTGCGCCTCGAAAGCGGCAGTGCACGCGCTGAGCGACGCACTGCGCATGGAGCTGGCGCCCTTTGGTGTGCGCGTGATGGAAGTGCAGCCGGGCGCTATCGACACGCACTTTGCGAAAAACGCCGGCGCCCAGGCCGAGCTGTTGATCAACGAAAAATCGCCATGGTGGCCGTTGCGCGAAGGCATTCGTGCGCGCTCCCAGGCCTCGCAGAACAACCCGACCTCAGCCGAGCAATTCGCGGCGCAGGTGTTAAAGGCGGTGCAACAGCCAACGCCGCCACGCCTGCTGCGCGCGGGCAATGGCTGCATGGCGCTGCCACTGATGGCGGCCCTGGTGCCCAAGGCCCTGTTGGAAAAAGTGTTGAAGAAGCGCTTCGGCCTGTCGGGCTCGCTCTAGCCTTTCATGAAATCGATAAACGCCCGCACCTTGAGCGGCAAATGCCGGGTGTCCGGGTACATCGCGTAGATCCCCTGTGGCGCAAAGCGATGGTCCGCCAACAAGCGCACCAAGCGCCCCGCCGCCAGGTCATCCTGCACCAACCATTGGGGCAGCACCGCCACGCCGTGGCCGCGCACGGCAAACGCCTGAAGCACGGCCGCACTGTCGGCCACCAGCGCAGTCGGCCCGGCACGGTATTGACGCTCGCCGCCGGCCGGGTCGGTCAGGCTCAGTTCGGTCAAACGGCCATGGCCCAGCTTGGGCACCTGTTCCAACGCATCCAGCGTTTGCACCTCGGCAAACTCGGGCGCCGCCACTGCAAACACCTCAAAGGTCGACAACTGCACCGCACGGTGGTTGGAGTCGAGCAGGCGACCCAGTCGAATCGCCACATCAAAGCGTTCGGAGATCAAATCGGCGTGGGTCGAGGAGGTGGACAAGTGAATGTTCAGGTCCGGGTGCAAGCGGCGAAAGGCTTCCACCGCCGGAGCAACCACTGCCAGCGCGTATTCCACCGTGGTGGTGATGCGCAACGTGCCTTTGAGCTGGGCATGCTCGGAGCGCGCCTCCTCCACCGCCAGGCGCGCTTCTTCAAGCATGCGTGTGCAGCGCAGGTAAAAGCGCTCGCCGGCATCGGTCAGCGCCAGTTGGCGGGTGTTGCGGGTCAGCAGGGTCACGCCCAGCTCCGCCTCCAGGCGCTTGAGGTTGAAGCTGACCACGGCGCGGGTCTGGCCCAGCAAATCGGCCGCTGCGGTAAGCGAACCGGCCTCTACTACAGCCTTGAAGGTGTCGAATCGGTCCAGGCTGACCATCGGCCACGCCCTCCTTTGTCAAAGTATTTTTGACAAACTAACAGGCAAACCGGCGTAGCCCAAACCCTGCCGGCGGCCTACCCTGCGCGCTTCATTCGCAGGATCGCGTCCATGACCTACCGCTCGAAAGTCGCCTGGATCTTTTTATTCGGCTTTGCCCTGGACCTGGTGAACATGTTTGTCGCCACGGTCGCCTACCCGGACATCGCCCGCGAACTGCACGCCTCGGTCACGCAATTGGCCTGGATCAGCAACGCCTACATGCTTGGGTTGACCGTGATCATTCCCCTGAGCGTGTGGCTGGCGGCACTGATGGGCGAGCGAACGCTGATCGCGGCGAGCCTGCTGTTGTTCGCGGGGGCTTCGCTGATGGTCGGCCAGGCGAGTTCGATCCAAACCCTGATTGGCTGGCGGACGCTGCAAGGCTTGGGCGGCGGACTGCTGATTCCCGTGGGCCAGGCCATGGCCTACCGGCATTTTCCAGCGGCAGAGCGCAGCCAGTTGACGGCGCGGGTGATGTCGGTGGCGCTGCTGGTGCCGGCGCTGTCGCCGGCCCTGGGCGGGTTGATTGTCGACAGCCTGTCGTGGCGCTGGATCTTCTATGCCAACCTGCCGCTGGCGTTGATCACTTTGCTGCTGGCACTGCTGTGGATAAAACCTGACGTGCCTGCCACGGTGCGCCCGGCCCTGGACGTGGGCAGCATCTTCAAGCAGATCCGTAGCCCGATGCTGCGCGTGGCGATGTTGGTCTATCTGTTCATCCCCGGCGTCTTTATCGGTACCAGCCTGATCGCCATCCTCTACCTGCGCGGCCTCGGCTATGACGCCACGCAGACCGGCGCGCTGATGCTGCCGTGGGCACTGGCGTCGGCGCTGGCGATTTTCCTGAGCAAGACACTGTTTAACCGCTGCGGCCCCAAACCCTTGCTGCTGGCGGGCATGGCGTTGCAATGCATCGGCATCCTGTTGCTTAACCAACCCGCCTGGGTGATTGCGGCCTATGCCTTGATGGGCCTGGGTGGCAGCTTGTGCAGCAGCACCGCGCAGACGCTGGCGTTTCTCGACATACCCGCACAACGCATGGGCCATGCCAGCGCCCTGTGGAATATCAATCGGCAAGTGAGCTTTTGCCTCGGCGCGGCGGCGCTCAGTGCGCTGTTGTCGGCCTTGGATTCCTTCGCCATAACCTTCACGATAGCGGCAGCCCTGACACTGCTGCCCCTTTTTGCAGTGCTGCGCCTGGACGCTTCCAGAGTACGGACACTGCTTCACCCAGCCAACGAGCCCAGCCATGATTGATTACAGCGATTTTTTTGAAGAAGTGATCCAGACCCATGTCGAGATCGAGCAATGGTTTGCCGGCGTTGCGCCTGAAGGCACACTGCAAACGTTGCTGGCGCGCTTCTCACCCGACTTCAGCATGATCGCGCCCGCCACCGGTACGCGGGTAAATGCGGCCGGGGTGAAGGCACTGTTTACCCGCCTTGGCGGTATGCGCCCGGGCTTGAAAATCACCTTGAGCGAAATGACCGGGATCGACCGCCATGCACGCGGCGCCACGGTGACCTACCGCGAACACCAGATCGATGACAGCGGCACGCAGACTGATCGACGCGCCACCGTGGTGTTCGAGAAGCAGGCCAGTGGCGCCTTGCTGTGGCGCCATCTGCACGAAACCTTTATCAAGGCTTAACAGGGTCAAAACTGTAGGAGCGGGCTTGCTCGCGAAGGCGGCGGATCAGTCAACACTTGCTTCAACTGACACTCCGTCTTCGCGAGCAAGCCCGCTCCCACATAAGCCTGCTCCCGCCGTTAGTGTTGCGTTGGGTTGACGATGACGGTGCAAGTAATGCCCGCCGCCAACAGCACGCCTTCGGGCACTTCATCAATGCGAATGCGCACCGGCACGCGCTGGGCCAGGCGCACCCAGTTGAAGGTCGGGTTCACATCGGCGATCAGTTCGCGGCTCTCGGGGTTGTCGCGGTCGTAGATGCCGCGCGAGATGCTTTCCACGTGGCCCTTGAGCGTCTCGCCACTCATCAATTGCATATCGGCCTCATCACCAACTTTGACGTGGGGCAGCTTGGTTTCTTCAAAGAAGCCATACACCCAGAACGAATTCATATCGACCACGGCCATTTTTGCTTCGCCAATACGCGCGTAGTCGCCCCGGTGCACGTTGAGGTTGGTGACGTAGCCGTCCACCGCCGCCACCACTTGAGTGCGTTTCAAATTCAGCTCAGCCGCCTCTAACTGCGCCAGCGCGTGTTGGTAATCGGCCAACGCCGAGTCGGCGATGTTGCTCGCGTCGTCGCGGTTTTCCTTGGAGATCACCAGGGCGTCGAGGTCGGCGCGGCGGTGCGCGTTGACCTTGCGCATCTCCCACGTGGCCTTGCGCGAGGCGACCAGCGACTGCGCCTGCTTGACCGCGATGCGGTAATGCTCGGGGTCGATCTGCATCAGCAGGTCGCCCTTCTTCACCAACTGGTTGTCACGCACCGGCACCTCCACCACTTCACCGGTGACGTCGGCCGCCACGTTGATGATGTCGGCGCGCACACGACCGTCGCGGGTCCACGGGGTCTCCATGTAGTGCACCCACAGCGTGCGGCCAATCCAGATCGCCAAAGCCAGTACCAGCAAGGTCGCGAGCAGGCTGAAAAACTTTTTCATCGGGGCATTCTCAACGGTAGACGGTCAGCGCCAGGGCGCCGAACAAGCAGACGAACAGGCTCAGGCGCAGCAACGCCGGGTGCCAGAAAAAACGGTACAGGTCGAACCCGGCCAGGAAGCGGTCCAAGGCCCAGGCCAGCCCTGCGGCGATAAAAAACATCAGGGTCATGGTCGGCATGTAGACGCCGTGGAATGCGATTTCACGAGGCATTCGGGGATCCTTTGAGGGCGGCCAGGGGCGATTGCGGGTCCAGCAACGACGTGCGGATAAAGTGCAGGTAGCTTTTCACCCGGCGCAACGCCGAGGTGTCGAAGTGCGGGGCGAAGGGTTCATCGGTGGCCTGCACGCGGCTGATCGCATGGTCGACGGCAATCAACCCGCGCTCCAGGTTGCTGGCGCTCGGTTGCAGGAACAGCCGCACCAGCGAGCGGCCCATCACGCGGATCGCCTGGCGCCAGGGTTGCGACTCGGCATACGCCGGGTGCACCGGCAATATCGCCTGCTCCTTGCGCAACTCGATGATCGCGTGGCCGACTTCCAGCACCACGAACATCCAGCGCAGCAAGTCGCGTTGCACGTGCGGCTGGCCGACGGCGAGGCCGTAGGCCTGGTGCAGCAGGTCGCGGGTGCGGCTTTCAAAGCTCGACGCCAGGCCCTTGAGCTTGCCGCTGATGGCGTACACCACCTGCTCGCGCAGATCCTGTTCCAGGCGGCGCCATAACCAGCGGCTGTTCGGCGGCAGGATAATCGCGCCAGCTGCCGCGCACACCAGCATGCCAATGACCATGGCGATGTAGTCATTGATAAAGCTGTAAGGGTTGTAGACCGTCAGGTTGTCCGGCACCGAGCCGGTGCTGAAAAAGATCAGCAAGCCCACGCCGACGCCGGCGTATCGCGGGCGTGAGGCGAGGAACGAGCCGAAGATAATCACCGGCGCAAGCATCATGCACAGCAGCGGGAAGCCGTCGATCCACGGGAACACAAAGAACATTTCGACGAAGCCCACCAACGCGCCGATCAAGGTGCCGCAAGCCATCTGGAAGGCCATGCGTTTCGGGTTGGGCGTGGCGGCGGACAGGCCGACGGTGGCGGCGGCGATCAGGGTCATGGTCGCGCCGCTGGGCCAGGCGGTGGCCACCCAGTAACTGCCCAGCACGATCAGGATAAAGGACGCGCGAATCCCTGAAGCGGCGCAGGCCAGCCAGTTGGTTTTCGGCGTGTAGGCTTCGCTCCATCGCTCGCGCTCATGGCTGTGATCGGCCAGTGATGCGTGGGTCTGCGCGTAGTTGTGCAGGTCATCGACAAAGCGGTAAAGCAACTCGTAGGCGGTATGAAAATCCAGCTGCTCGGCTTCGCTCGGATTGCCCTGCTGAAAATTCGCACGCAGGCTGCGCACCTTGGCGGGCAGTCCATCCTTATAGGCGCTTAATTGATTGACCAGGCGCGCCGCGTCGGGGCTGGTGAGCGCACGGCCGGAGAAACCGTCAAGGACTTCGGCCAGGTCTTGCAGGCCGGGCTTGATGGCCGCGGCAACGTGATCGGCTGCATCCGTGCGCAGCCGCTCAAGCAACTGGTGCAAGGCGTTGAAGCGCGTGGTGATGCTCATGAATTCGCTGTTGAGGCGACTCAACCGGCCATTGCGCCGCCGCATGTGCGGGTCTTCAAATACGGTAACGCTGCGCAGCCCTTCCAGGCCCACGGCCTCGGCGATAAAGCGCACATTGCTGGCCTCGAACCCTTCACGCTGGCTGCGCCCACGCAGGCCGTCGGTGACAAACAGCGCGAACACGCCGAAGCGCTGGTACAAGGCGTTGCGCATCGCGGCGCTGCTGGTTTGCGGCAGGATCGCAGCGCTGACCAACGTCGAGCACAGTATTCCCAAAGAGATTTCCAGCACCCGCCACACCGCCGCCATAAAGGCCCCGTCCGGGTGCGCCAGCGCGGGCAAACCCACCATCGCCGCGGTGTAACCCGCCAGCACAAACCCATAGGCGCGAAAGTTGCGATTACGCGTCGCACCGGCCGTGCAAATGCCCACCCAGATCGCCAACGCGCCGAGGAACAATTCGGTGTTCTGCGCAAACAGAGCGATCAACAAGACCATCACCGCCGACCCCGTCAGGGTGCCCAGGAAGCGGTAAAAACTCTTGGCGAAGACCTGGCCGCTCTGCGGTTGCATCACGATAAACACAGTGATCATCGCGGTGCGCGGTTGCGGCAGTTCCAGGCGCATCGCCAGCCACAGTGTGAGGAACGCGGCGATCAGCACCTTGAAGATATAGACCCAGGTCACGCCATCGCTGCGTGCCCAGTCGAAAAAACCACGGCGCCACTCCAGGGAGTGCAACCAGCGCAGCGGTGCAGGCAAGGGCGTCATAAAATCCTACTCAGTGATCAAATACGGCAAGCGCCGCCGGGGTCTTGCTCGGGAGGGTCTTGGTGTCTGGCGGCGCATCGTTGCCGGCGCCGAGCCCGCCGCCCAGGGCGGTGACCAGTTCGGCGTGGGCACTCAGGCGTGCGGCCTGCACCTGTTGCTCGATTTGCTGCTGGTGAAACAGCAAGGTCTGGGCGTTCAGCACGTTGAGGTAATCGGTGAGGCCGCGCTGGTAGGCGATCATCGCGATGTCGTAGGTTTTCTGCGCAGAGGCCACGGACTGCGCGGCGAAGGACGCCTGCTTGTCCATCGATTCGCGGCGGATCAATTGGTCGCTGATGCCCTTGAGCGCGTTGACCAGCGTCTGGTTGTACTTGGCCACGGCCAGGTCATAACCGGCGCTGGCTTCGCCCAGTTGCCCACGCAAACGACCGCCGTCGAAGATCGGCAAGGTGATCGCCGGGCCGACGTTGTAGTTGAGTTTCTCGCCACTGAGAAACCCCAGCATGGCGCCGCCGGTCGCCATGTAGCCGAGGCTGCCGACCAAGTCGACGTTGGGATAGAAACCGGCATGCGCCACATCGATGCCACGCGCTTGCGCGGCGACTTGCCAGCGGCTGGCAACCACGTCCGGGCGCTGACCGAGCAATTGCGCCGGCAAGCTCGACGGTAATTTCAGCGGCGCGGCGAGGGACAAACTCGGGCGTTGCAGGTGCGCGCCCTCGCCCGGACCTTTGCCCGCCAAGGCAGCCAACTGGTTACGGCTCAGGGCGATTTCCTCGTCCAGCGCGTCGAGTTGGCGATGGGTCTCCGGCAACGGCGTTTCGGCCTGGCTGACGTCGAAGTGCGTGCCGATCCCGGCGTTCAGGCGTTTATTGGCCAGGTCGAGAATCTGCTGTTGCTGGGCCAGGGTGGCGGCGACGATGTCGCGGTTGGCGTAATGCAACGACAACTGGATGTAGGCGCGCACCACGTTGTTCTGCAATTCGAGCTGGGCCTGGCGCGCTTCGGCGGCGCTCATATGCGCCAGGTCGACGGCGCGTTCGCTGGCGTTGCTTTCGCGGCCCCACAGGTCAAGGGCATAGCTCAGGCCCAGGGACGAATTGTTGTCCCAGGTGGTTGTTCCACTCAACTCGCCGGGGCCGTAGAACTGATCCTTCGGCCAGTTGTGGCGTTTGAGGGTGGTGTCGCTGTTGATCTGCAACGACTCAGCCGACTCGGCAATGCCGGCCATGGCCCGCGCCTCACGCACCCGCGCGGCGGCCATGGCCAGGCTCGGGCTGTTTTGCGTGGCACGTTGCACCCACTGATTGAGTTGCGGATCGCCATAGGCTTGCCACCATTGCGTGGTGGGCCAGTGGGCGTCGTGGGCGGCACTCTGGATGGCTTGGTCGGTGGCCAGGTTATTGGCGTTGAGGGCTTGGCCTTGGGGGGCGATTCCTCCGGTTCCGATGCAGCCGCTGATTGCTAACGATAAGGCCCAAACACTGAGAGTCTTCAGCTCTCTGATGATGTGACGCGGCACGGCAAGCGTATTCCTGAGGTGGTGTTGCGCAAGAGGTGGCGCAATTCTAGGGGGCGGCATGGGGAACGATAAGCTGGCATTCCTGTGAATCTTTGTTACCGTTCAGGCGATAATCCGTTGGTAGGGATCACTGGACGGCGTAACTTTCTGTCACAATTTGCTATCTCCCCTGAGAACACTCCACGGTCACTTTGCAAAACATGCGCGCTTTCAGTTGCGTGGCCGAAGCCGGCAGCTTCACCGCCGCCGCCGTGCAACTGGACACCACCACGGCCAACGTCTCGCGCGCGGTCTCCAACCTGGAAGCCCATCTGCAAACCCGCTTGCTCAACCGCACCACCCGCCGCATCGCGCTGACCGAAGCCGGTAAACGCTATTTGCTGCGTTGCGAGCAGATCCTGGCCTACGTGGAAGAAGCCGAAGCCGAAGCCAGCGACGCGCACGCGCGGCCGGCCGGTCAGTTGAAAGTGCACACCATGACCGGTATCGGCCAGCATTTCGTGATTGACGCCATTGCCCGCTACCGCCGTACGCATCCCGACGTGACCTTCGACCTGACCCTGGCCAACCGCGTGCCGGACTTGCTCGATGAGGGTTACGACGTGTCGATCGTGCTGGCCAGTGAATTGCCGGACTCGGGGTTTGTGTCCCAGCGACTGGGCATTACCTACAGCATCGCGTGTGCGTCGCCGGATTACGTCAAGGCCAAGGGCTGTGCGCAACGGCCGCAGGATTTGCTCAACCATGCGTGCCTGCGGTTGGTGAGCCCGGTGATCCAGCTGGATAAATGGACCTTCAACGGGCCGGAAGGTCAGGAAAGTGTGGCGATCAATACGTCGCCGTTTCTGGTTAATTCGGCGGACGCGATGAAAACGGCGATCACCAGTGGCATGGGCGTGGGGTTGTTGCCGGTGTATGCGGCTATCGAGGGGTTGCGTAACGGCACGCTGGTGCGGGTGATGCCTAACTACCGTTCGCAAGAGCTGAACTTGTATGCGATCTACCCGTCGCGCCAGTACCTGGATGCGAAGATCAAGACGTGGGTTGAATACCTGCGCGGGTCGTTGCCCGAGATTTTGGCGGCGCATCAGGCGGAGTTGGTGGCGTATGAGTTGAGTGGGAGTCTTAGCGGGGCGCGGTTGGCTAACTGACTGGGCTTTTGGGGTTGGGCTTTGGGGGCATATCCGGTATTTGCGTGATGGCCGCTTTGGGTTCCGCCCTTACGGCGGGTCACTTTGGAAAAGCCCCAAAGTAACCAAAGGGCTCTTGCCCCACCACTCGGCACCTCGCTTGGGCTCGGTGTGCCCTCACTCCGGCTTGAATCCGTGGGCCG
>Ga0153931_100219_pt1 | contig 19040 bp, 26 predicted proteins | sample TSNJ015MetaG_FD_104730 | JGI IMG/M metagenome (GOLD analysis project Ga0153931, IMG submission 104730) | Attine ant fungus gardens microbial communities from New Jersey, USA - TSNJ015 MetaG | ecosystem: Host-associated > Fungi > Mycelium > Unclassified | place: USA: New Jersey, Wharton State...
GCCTCCGCTGACGCACCGCTAGTCATTTGTTCCGGTTGCTGCACGGGCTGCGTGCGGACGCGGTTTCTGCGTTTACTCATTACCAAATCTCCATAATATTGCCGGTGTGGGCCGCTTCGCCCTGTAGCGGTTCGTTTGAAAGGGCATGCATGGTTGCCCAGGCCAAATCTGCGTGGCTGGCTTCTTCGCTGCGGCTGGCTTCATAGGTCGGGCGACTGCCGCTGGCCGTAACGGCCTTGCGGATCGCCATAAACGACTGCGCGATGTCGAGATGCCCCGCGTCGAACTCAAGGCGCTGATGGCTGATGATGTCGTAAGCCTTTAGCACTAAGGCGTTTTTAACGTTCGGGTTATAGACAAACTCTTTCACCGCCGGGAAAAATGCTTTCACGTTTTCGTAAACGCCAAGGCCAACGCCGGTTGAGTCGATGCCGATATAGGTCACGTTATATTGCTGCGTCAGCTTTTTGATGGCGTCAGCCTGAGCGCGAAAGTCCATGCCGCGCCACTGGTGGCGCTCCAGAATGCGGAACTTACCGCCCGGCACGGCAGGCGGCGCGATCACTACACATCCGGCGCTGTCGCCGTTCTGTGTGCCTTTCGCCGGGTCGTAACCGATCCACACTTCACGCCAGCCGAACGGACGCAGGGCCAGCGCTTCGAAGTCATCCCAAATTTCCCAGCTGTCTACCATGCACGCCTGTAATAGCGTGAGCGGGAAAACGGACGCCAGGTCATCCACGAATTCACACATCAGCAGGTTCTGGTATTCCGGCGGGCTGTACTCCATGCGTAACTGGTCCAGATCGAACAAGTTACAGCCGCCGCGCACTGCATCTTCTACGGTAACAATCTGGCGATACTGGCCGTCATCACACATCAGACCCGTAGCTAGGTTGCCGTGCGTCAGGTCGATGTCCACGCGATCGGCTTTGGCCCTGCCTCGGTTATACAGAGCGCCGGACCAGAATGGATACGCGCTGTGTGTCAGGCTGGACGGCGTGGAGAAATAGGTCTGCCGCCACTTTTTATGCAGCGCCATGCCGGAGGCGACCTTGCGCAGTTCCTGGAATTTAGGGATCCAGAAATATTCATCCAGATAGAGATTGCCGTGATAGCTCTGCGCGGTGCGGGCATTGGTGCCCAAAAAATAGAGGCACGCGCCGTTACTGAGCGTCATCGGGTCGCCTTTCAGTTCAACATCAACCTCTTTGGCAAACTCAATGATGTACTGTTTGAAAACGTGCGCCTGTGCCTTACTCGCGGACATAAATATCTGATTGCGTCCGGTGGTCAGCGCATCCATTAATGCCTCACGGGCAAAGTAGAAGGTTGCGCCAATCTGGCGGGATTTGAGCACATTGCGAATACGGTGCTTATTGCCAGCTTCCCACCAGTTTTTTTGATAGCCGAACAGCGAATTACAGAAATTTTCTTCCAGCTTTTCGATTTGTTCATCGGAAAAAACATTCTTTTCCGGCGGCCTGCGCGGTCCGCTGTTGCGGTTCGCTACCTTCGGGTTAAGGTCCGCTTCATTTCCGCCATTACTGAACTTGCCGATGCGGGCGTGACGTTCGGACTGACGCGCCAGCAGGTCAATTTCTTTAAAGTCTTTCCCTTCTTTTTGTTCTTTCAGGATGAGCTGACAGTAACGCGCGGCAGTAGTGAGCTGCATTTGGTCAAGCGGGCCGTAGTCGCCCCATTTGTCGCGTTTCTTCCAGCTGTGAACGGTCGCAGGTTTCTCTCCCAGCATTTCAGCAATGCGGGCGATACGGTATCCCTGAAAGTACAGCAGCATGGCCTGCCTGCGGGGATCGAGGTCATCGGGCGTCATCATCGTAGTCATGTTCCCAACATACGGACCCGCAGATGCCTTTGCCGCTGCTGCACTTTGTATGGTTTTTCATACAACGCCGCCGCGTTGTTTCAGTCCACCTTTCACCGCAACCATAGGGCTACACAGAGTTTTTCCCAATGGAGCCAGACCTATGGCAGCGGCAGTAAAAGCAAAGCGTTTTCGTATCGGGGTGGAAGGTGCCACCACGGACGGACGCGAAATTCAGCGCGAATGGCTAACAGAAATGGCCGCAGCGTACACACCAGAGGTGTACACCGCGTTAATTAACCTGGAACACCTGAAATCCTACTCGCCTGACGGGGCGTTTAAACGCTATGGCCGCGTAATCGGTCTGACGGCGGAAGAAGTCACTGAGGGACCACTGGCAGGCAAGATGGCGCTTTACGCTGAGATCGAGCCAACCCCGGAACTGGTCGCGCTTACGAAGCAGTGGCAGAAAATTTTTACCTCTATGGAGGTCAGCCCGAAATTCGCTGACACCGGCAAAGCCTACCTGATTGGCCTGGCGGCTACTGATGACCCGGCAAGCCTTGGCACGGAGATGCTGGCATTTAGCGCCAGTGCCGTGCAAAACCCGCTGGCGAACCGCAAAAAAGATCCAGCCAACCTGTTCAGCGCCGCAGAAGAAACTCTTATCGAGCTGGAAAACGTGCCGGACGAAAAGCCGTCTCTGTTTAGCCGCGTTACCGCGCTGTTTGCGAAAAAGCAGATCTCCGACGATGCCCGTTTTTCTGATGTTTATCAGGCGGTAGAGCTGATTGCGACAGAACAGCAAGGCTACAGCGAGCGCAACGATAAAGCGGTGAGTGAACAGGCAGAACGTACGGACGCGCTGGCAGCCGATTTGCAAAAGCAAGCGACAGAATTTGCCGCGCTAAAAGAGCAGCTGAGCCGTCAGGACAGTCGTGCCGACTACCGCCAGCGAGCACCGGGCGGCGACGCACCGGCTGGCACCCTGACCAATTGCTGATGGAGCAAAAAACCCAATGAAAAAGAATACCCGTTTTGCCTTTAACGCTTACCTGAGCCAGCTGGCTCGTGTCTATTCCGTGGAAATCACAGAGCTGTCCAGCAAGTTCAGCGTAGAGCCATCCGTAGCGCAGACGCTGGAAGACCAGATCCAGCAGTCCGCCGCGTTCCTGACGCTGGTTAACATGATTGGCGTGTCTGACCAGTCCGGCCAGTTGCTGGGCCTTGGCGTCGGCAGCACTATTGCAGGCACCACGGATACTGGCGCAAAAGACCGCGAGCCAACCGATCCCAGCGTTCTGTCTGATGTTGAGTACAAGTGCGAACAGACCAACTTCGACACGGCAATTACTTACGCGAAGCTGGATCTGTGGGCGAAGTTCCAGAATTTTCAGGTGCGCATCCGTGACGCTATCGTGAAACGCCAGGCGCTGGACCGCATTATGATTGGCTTCAACGGAGTGAAACGCGCTAAGACCTCAAGCCGTGTGGAAAACCCGCTGTTGCAAGACGTGAATAAAGGCTGGCTGCAAAAGGTCCGCGAAGACGCACCGGATCACGTTATGGGCAGCACCACGAAAGACGGCGTAATCACTAAGGTGCCGGTGCTGGTTGGTAAAGGGCAGGCTTATGCCAATCTCGATGCGCTGGTAATGAATACCGTTAACGAACTGATTGACCCAATTTTTCAGGACGATGACGACCTTGTGGTTATCTGCGGTCGTGAGCTGTTATCCGATAAATATTTCCCGCTGGTAAACAACGACCAGGCGAACACGGAAAAGCTGGCAGCAGATCTTATTATCAGCCAGAAACGCATGGGTGGTTTGCAGGCGGTTCGTGCGCCTTACTTCCCGGCAAACGCGCTGCTGATTACTCGTCTGGATAACCTGTCTATCTACTGGCAGGAAGATACCCGCCGCCGTTCGGTTATCGACAACCCGAAACGCGACCGCATCGAAAACTTTGAATCAGTGAATGAAGCGTATGTGGTAGAGGATTACCGCTGTGCCGCGCTGGTTGAAAACATCGAAACGGCTGTTACTGCTGAATCGACAGACGCGGCCGGAGCATAACGCATGAGCCTGAATCCCGCACGAGAATGGAAGCTGCGCATTCAGGCTGAACAGGCCGCCCATCGGGGCGGCAATGTTCGCCATGCAAAAGGTTATGACCTGATGCTGATGCAGCTGAACGAAGATCGCCGCCGCCTGAAGGGCGTACAGTCCACGGTGAAAAAAGCGGAAATCAAGGTAGAGGTGCTGCCCGGCTATACCGCATGGGTAAATGGCGTGTTGGCCGCTGACGGTACACAACAGGATGATGTGCTGATGTACGTAATGCTGTGGCGCATCGATGCCGGAGATTATATCGGGGCGCTCACTATCGGACGCCATGCGCTCAAACATGGCTGGGTGATGCCGAAAGGCTTTAACCGTAACGTGCAGACCCTGCTGGCTGAAGAGATGGCTGATGCGGCCAAAGCAGCCCTTTTGGCTCAAACCTCTTTTAATTCCTCATTACTGGTGCAGACGCTGGACGCGATTGGCGATCGGGATATGCCGGACCAGTCACGTGCCCGGCTGCATAAGTCGCTTGGCTGGCTGCTGCGTGCAGACAATCCCGCCCTAGCCCTAAATCATCTGAAACGTGCCCTGCAACTGGATGAACGTTGCGGCGTGAAAAAAGACATAGAGCAGTTGGAGCGACAGGTGCGCAATGCCAGCTGATACCGGACGTGCCCACGCGCGGGGCGGCACAAGGTGGCGACAGGCAGCGCCGCATCAAAACCTTGTCCACCGCCCAACTAATTCAGGAGAAACACGGCAATGAAATTTGTAGCGCCGGAGCAGGCGACGGGAACGCCGGAAGTTATTCCTAATAACTCATTCTGGCCGGATATGGATCTGGCGCGATTCCGTAGCGCAATGCGCGTTGACGGCACAGTGACGGCTGACCGGCTTAAACAGGTGGTGCTGACCGCAATGGCGGAAGTGAATGCTGAGCTTTATCCGTGGCGAGAACGTCAGGAACTGGCGGGCTATAACAGCCTGAGCGATGTTCCTGCCGAAAAGCTGGCCGGGGAAAGTGTACGTGTTCATCACTATCAAAATGCAGTGTGGTGCTGGACCCGCGCTGTGCTGAATGAGCGCTATCAGGATTATGACGCCACGGCGTCAGGCGTGAAACGAGGGGAAGCACTGGACGATGCTGCGGGCGATCTGTGGCGCGATGCACGCTGGGCTATCAGCCGCGTGCAGAACATGCCGCATGTTGTGGTGGAACTTATCTGATGAAGGTGCGTGCGCAGCAGTATGACACGGTTGATGCGCTCTGCTGGCGTCATTACGGGCGCACGCAGGGGCTGGCGGAACAGGTGCTGCAAGCGAATCCGGGACTGGCCGCTTATGGGCCTTTTCTGCCTCACGGGCTGGAAGTGGAGCTGCCGGACATCCCGTCCACAGTTACCGCGCAGACCGTTCAGCTTTGGGACTGAATTATGACGACAGAACGTATCAGTGCCTTTCTCACGTATTGCATTGCAGTGCTGATGGCTTGGCTGGGCAATATGGATCTGAAGGATATCGGCACGCTGGCCGGGATCGTGCTGGGCGTGCTGATGACCTTTATCAGTTGGTACTACAAGCGCAAAACTTATCAACTGCTGATCAGCGGCAAAATCAGCCGGGGGCAATATGAATCTGCAAATCGTTAAGCGTTGTGCGGTTGGCGCGGTGCTGGCGCTGGCCGCCACGCTGCCGGGGTTTCAGCTGCTGCATACCTCGCCGGAAGGTTTGAAACTTATCGCTGATTATGAGGGATGCCGTCTCCAGCCTTACCAGTGTAGCGCTGGAGTATGGACGGACGGCATCGGCAATACGCGGGACGTGGTGCCGGGGCAGAGCATTACAGTACGGCAGGCAGCGGGCAACTTTATTACCAATGTGCTGAAGGTCGAGAGATCGTTGGGACACTGCATTAACGTGGCGTTGCCGCAAAAAGTCTATGACGCGGTAGTGTCGTTTGCCTTCAATGTAGGAACCGGCAGCGCATGTGGATCCACGCTGGTCAGGCTACTGAATCAGCAGCGGCTGAGCGACGCCTGTCGGGAACTGCCGCGCTGGGTATATGTAAAAGGTGTCTTCAGTCAGGGGCTGGACAACCGGCGGGTAAGGGAAATGGCCTGGTGCCTGAAGGGGGCTGCGGGTTGATGCGGATGCTGGCGGTAATTATGGCCGGTTTGCTGACCGCGCTGGGCTGGCAATGGTGGCGGCTTAATGATACGCAGCAACAAATCAGCACGCAGCAAGCGGCCATCCAGAATCAGAATAAAATGCTGACGCAGAAAAACAGCCAGCTAATAGCCCTGAATATTCTGGTGCAAACCAGTAACCGCGAACAGATGAAACTTTACGCCGCAGCCGAAGAAACCAGTGCGCTACTGCAACAGCGGCAGCGCCAGATTGAGGAACTAACCCATGAAAACGAGACGTTTCGCCGCTGGGCTGCTGCCTCTTTGCCTGATGCTGTTATCCGGCTGCGGCAGCGACCGGCCATCACAGGAGGTCAATCTTTCCGTGACTGGTTGTCCCAAAATAACGCGCTGCCGTCTGGCAGCGACCAGCCCGCGCAATAACGGCGATCTGAATCGCCTGCTGGATGAAACCGAATCTGCCTGGGCGAACTGTGCGGAAAAGGTGGATACCATCGTGACCTGTCAGGAACGCAATGATGAACAAGCCGCAATCCTTACGAAAAGCCCTGAATGACGCCGTGCCATATGTCCGGGAAAACCCGGACAGGCTGCACCTGTTTGTAGATAATGGATCGCTGATTGCGACGCCTGCCGCATCGATCTCGTGGGAATACCGTTACACCTTGAACGTGGTGGTGACGGACTTTACCGGCGACCAAAATTTGCTAATGGCTCCAATTCTGTTCTGGTTGCGGGAAAACCAGCCGGACCAGATGCAGAACGTAACGGAGCGGGAAAGGCTATTTACCTTTGAGGTTGATATTCTGGGCAACGGAGCCTGCGATCTCAGCATGAACCTGAAATTAACAGAGCGCGTGTTGGCACGTGAGGTGAATGGCGCAATGCAAGTTGAAACTCTGCCTGAACCGGAACTGCCTGATGATTACTGGGATGGTTATTAATGGACGATCTGCACCAGGTAGATGCCTGGCTGGCCGCGCTGTTGGCGAATCTGGAACCGGCAGCCCGCACAAAGATGTTGCGAGAGGTGGCGCGAGACGTGCGGCGCATTCAGCAGCAGAACATGACCGCGCAAAGAGCGCCGGACGGAACGGCATGGGAACCGCGTAAAGTAACGGCACGGACAAAGCCTGGACGGGTAAGGCGTAAGATGTTTATGAAGCTGAAAACGGCTAAGTATCTTAAGGCAATATCTAATGCAGATAGTGCAACGGTACAATTTGACGCCAAAGTGCGGCGTATCGCTCGTGTACATCACTATGGATTGAGAGAGCCTTTTTTAAATATCTATAAGGATGTAATTTATCCATCTAGAAAATTGATTGGATTTGATAAAATGACTGTAGAATCTATACAGTCATTTTATCTTAGTAAGTGGTTTTCTTTATGACATTCAACCGTATTTTTGCCGTATTGTTAATGCGGTTGGGGAGAAATGCTGACATTGGAAATAGTCTGTTCTTAACTCTATTGCTGTTCTGATGTCAATACTTGAGCTAAATAAGTTTTTTATTCCATCCTTATCATTTAGAAGCCTTCTTCTTTCTTTTTCTTCTTGCAATAAAGTTTCTTGGACCTTTTGTGATATTTTTTCAAAAACAAAGTCATAAACATCATGACCCCTGATGAAGTAAAATATCTGCTCTTCTCCACCAATTTTGCATTTTATTTTTTCGCAAAATTCTTGGTATTCATTATGAAGATCTTGGTTAAAGTATCTCGCCGAAATTTCTGTCACTAATCCATTTAAATCATTAAAGAAATAGTTTTTGTTATATTTATCAAGTTCCGGTTTCTTCGCGTAATCTATTTTTTTTGTAAGCGTATCCTTTATCGAAATCAATAATTCATCGTTTACTCCAGACCATTCTTTCATGCCTTTCTTAAGAAAAAAAAGAGCTAGCGAGTGTGCTGGATAAATACATTTTGAAAAATCTTTCATGAAAATTTCAAAATCGAAATCCCCAGGCCAAGACGTTAGGCTTGTCGCTCTCTGGACCGTTTCTTTAAAACCTTTCGGATGCGAAATTACATTTTCTCTTGAGCAAACTTTCGTCTCAAAAACATAATCATTTTCTTTAATAAAACCATAAGGGTATGAGTAATCTTCAAGGATATATCTGTAGTCGCTGTCAATACAAATCAGAACAAGAGGGCCAGGTTGTAAATCACCTGAGTTTACTAGTTTTGCGATGCGGCTACAGCCATTAGCATTTTTATCATCCTGTGAAGAACAATCATAAGATCTTCTGAATGAGAAATTATATTTTGAGCTTGATTGAGGAAATATGGTTTTCCAAAATCTAATGTCCAAGTCTGCCTCAACCCATACTACTACATCCTGCTTATATTTCTCTCCGTACAAGTTAGAGAATTGCTCCATGTATTCTGAAGATAATGTTATTTTACCTTTCATAACATAACATCTTCCATATTAATTACATCAAAATCACATTCATTTAAAAACATAGCAGGGGAATGCGTCGCTATAATAAATTGTGACTCATGAGCTATTTCGGATAATGTTGAAATTAATATTTTTTGCCATTCAATATGCAATGATAAATCTGGTTCATCAAGGATAAATATTGTTTTCTTATCGTTTGATAAAAATGCTAAAAGAAAAAGACCAAGTAGATTTTTTTCACCTTTTGATAAATTATTCCATGTAATTAAATCGTTATCGGCATTTTTTAACGCCAAAAAATTCCTGTCGTCTCTACTTATTGCCTTTCCTGTGCACTTAAAGAAAAGCTCTAATTTTTCTTCAAATCTTCTTATTTCACTCAAAGATTCACTGTCGTTGATGTGCTGTTTTCTAACCACATCGGTCACAACTTCTCTTATTAAATTTATGTTGCTGCTAGATTTGTCGCTCTCTAATAAAGCTTTTTCAAGATTTTTTAAAATATTATCAGTTTCATTAACTGCTTTAATGTTGTTTTCTTTGTTAATATCGTTTTCATATCCCAGAAAATCTATTAATAGTTCTTTTAAGGTTTTATTGATTGCTTTGTTTTTTTCAACTTCTGTTTGGTTTTCTTCTGTCGTAGCATAAGGCCTACTAGGTGTTCTGAATTTCTCATCTTTAAATAGCACTGGCGATAATACAGCGTCTACCTTTTTTCCGTATATTTCTGAGGATGAAGGGGCTTTAATTAATCTAACCAAATATCTTTTCTTTATTTTATCTTGACTTTCTTTAGATAGCGTGACGTTATTTAAATTTGTAGACTTATTTGTTTTTGCATTTATCTCAGCTGTTATCTCTTTCTTAAATCTCTGAGCAGAATACGATTGTGTTTTAAGCGCTTTGTTGACTTTAATGATATTGTCTTCAAAGGATTTATCTTTAGCATCAAAATTTGCATTTAAAGATGCATTGTAAATAGTAATATTCCCTTCAAGTTCACTTTTTGTAGACCAATCGCTTCCGCCTAAATTTGGTGAGTCACCTTCTTGCAAAGAACTATATATAAAATCTAAGATAGTGCTTTTACCTGATCCATTAAATCCAGTTAAGAACGTTATTTTATTAGAGAATTTTAATCTTATTGATTTATTTTTAGACCACATATTGTGGATTTCAAAATTTCTTAACAAATTGGAACTCATATACTCTCCTTATGCAGATGACCAGATTGTATGGCGAACAGTACAATTAGTACAGCTAGTATCGATAGTGAAAAAATATATCTTGTTTATATGAACACACAACTCACCGAACTAATGCGCCTGATTACCAACCTGATCCGCACTGGGACCATCTCGGCGGTCGATAAGGAGAACTGGCTTTGCCGTGTGAAAACGGGCGACCTTGAAACTAACTGGATTAACTGGCTTACCCTGCGGGCCGGGAACTCACGTACCTGGTGGAAACCCTCCGTTGGTGAGCAGGTGCTGCTGCTAAGTCTCGGCGGCCATCTGGATACCGCTTTTGCACTACCCGCCATCTATTCCGACGCTTGCCCGCCTCCGTCTGATTCTGAAGAGGGTTGCGTAACCCTGTTCCCGGACGGTGCCCGGTTTGAATATGAACCTGAAACCGGCCAGTTAGCGATCTCTGGTATTAAAAGCATCCGCATTGATGCGGCGGACAGCATTGACCTGAACACTGAAAAGCTTTCTATCAATGCCAGCCAGACGCATATCAGCAGCGAAATGGTAATTACCGGCAGTGTTAAACAGAGCGGCGGTGCGATGAGTTCAAACGGTGTTGTAGTGGATTCGCATAAACATGGCGGCGTAAAGGCTGGCAGTGACACTTCCGGGGGACCGCAATGACGATGTATACCGGCATGAACCAGCAGAGCGGGCTGGCGCTCACTGATATGGATCACATCCGCCAGTCGGTGCGTGACATTCTGTTGACGCCGCTGGGCAGCCGCATAGCTCGGCGGCAATATGGTTCGCTTCTGTTTGCCCTGACGGATCAGCCGCAAAACGATGCGTTAAAACTGCAAATTATGGCGGCGGTCTATGGCGCACTGAGCCGCTGGGAACCTCGTATCAGGCTGGACACGATTAACATCACGCGCAATTACGATGGCTCAATGCAGGTTGAGTTGACCGGCCAGCGTGCTGATGGCTCACCGCTGGCGATGAACGTTTCTACGGGAGTGAGTAATGGCGGTTATTGATCTTTCACAGTTGCCCGCGCCGGACGTAGTAGAAGTGCCGGATTTCGAGTCGCTGTTGGCTGAACGCAAAGAAGCCTTTATCGCGCTTTATCTGCCAGACGAACAGGACGCGGTGCGTCGCACGCTGGCGCTGGAATCGGAACCTATCGTGAAGCAGTTGCAGGAAAGCACTTACCGGGAGGTATTGCTGCGCCAGCGTATCAACGAGGCGGCGCAGGCGGTAATGGTTGCCTATGCGCTTGGCAGCGATCTGGATCAGTTGGCCGCCGCATACAACGTGCAACGCCTGACCGTCACGGTCGCAGACCCGGATGCGGTGCCGCCAGTTATGGCGGAAATGGAATCGGATGATGACCTGCGCCTGCGTATTCCAGCGGCGTTTGAAGGGCTGTCCGTGGCCGGTCCTGCGGCTGCGTATGAGTTCTACGCCCGCAGCGCGGATGGTCGGGTAGCGGATGTTTCCGCGACCAGTCCAGCCCCGGCGGAAGTCCTGATTACCGTATTAAGCCGCGAGGATGGCGGCAGCGCACCGGCTGATCTGCTGACGAACGTTGAAACGGCGCTGAATGATGAGAGCGTGCGCCCGGTTGCCGATCGCCTCACGGTTCAGGGGGCAGCGATATTCAATTATCGCGTGGAGGCGCGGCTGCATCTGTATGACGGTGTGGTGGCCGGTCCATGCCTGGATGCAGCAAACGCCGCGCTGGCAACTTACCTTGATGAGCAGACAAAACTGGGCCGCAGCGTGCGCACAAAATCATACGGCGCAGTGCTACGCGTGGCAGGTGTTGACTGGGTGGAAATGGTTGAGCCTGCCAGCGACATCATCATGGACCGCACGCAATCCGGTTTTTGTACCGGCACTGCCGTGAGTGTCGCTGCTGATAAAGAGGCGAGCTGATGAGCAATAGTCTGTTGCCGCCCGGTTCTTCCGCGCTTGAGCGCAGGCTAGCTGCCGCGTGTAGCGGTATGGCCGGGCTGAATGTGCCGCTACGCGAGCTGTGGAAACCGGCAACCTGCCCGGAAAAGTTTCTGCCTTATCTCGCCTGGGCATTTTCAGTCGACCGCTGGGATGAAAGCTGGGTGGAAAGCGTCAAGCGCAAAGTAGTACTTGATGCGTTTTATATCCATCAGCACAAAGGCACGACCAGCGCCATTCGCCGCGTGGTGGAACCATTTGGCTTTCTTATCCGCATCATTGAATGGTGGCAGACCGGCGAAGCGCCCGGCACGTTCCGCCTGGATATTGGCGTGCAGGATAAGGGCATTACGGAGGAAAGCTATCAGGAACTGGAGCGGCTGATAAGCGATGCCCGCCCGTGTAGTCGTCATCTGCTGGGGATGTCCATTAACTTGCAGGTCAGCGGCCAGATGCAGATGGCGGCAGCCAGTTACAACGGCGACGACCTTACTGTTTACCCCTATACCCCGGACATTATTTCCGCCAGTGGTACCGCTTATGGCGGCGCGGTGGTTCACGTTATCGACTTGCTGGAAGTAGGACCATGACACAAAAATATTATGCAATCGTCACCAACCTGGGCGCAGCGAAACTTGCTAACGCAGCGGCACTTGGCACAAAACTGAATATCTCACAGATGGCCGTAGGCGACGGCGGCGGCACACTGCCAACTCCGAACGCCAGCCAGACCCAGCTGGTTAATGAGGTACGCCGGGCCGCGCTAAATTCTCTGAGCATTGACGCGGCCAACTCAAGCCAGATAGTTGCAGAACAGATTATCCCGGAAACGGAAGGCGGCTTCTGGATCCGTGAGATGGGGCTGTTTGACGCGGACGGCACGCTGATTGCGGTTTGTAATGCAGCAGAAACCTATAAACCGCAGTTGCAGGAAGGGAGCGGACGCACGCAGCGGGTGCGCATGCTGATTATCGTAAACAGTACCAACGCCATTACTTTGAAGGTCGATCCATCTGTAGTGCTGGCAACGCGGGACTATGTAGACGATAACGTGCTGGAGGTGCGCCAGTATGCTGATGTATTGATGGGTAATCACCTGGCCGCCTCCGATCCTCATCCACAATATGCGCTTACAGCGAATCCGGTTTTGACCGGAAAGCCACAGGCACCGACCGCTGCTTCTGGCGATAATTCAAAACAGCTGGCAACGACCGCTTTTGTCTCTGCGGCGTTGGCTGCCCTAGCTGGAACAGCACCGGCCGCGCTGGATACGCTGAAAGAACTGGCTGACGCGATGGGCAACGACCCCAACTTTTCCACTACGGTGCTAAACAGCCTGGCGGCAAAGATGGACAAGGCACAGAACGGCAAAGATATTACTGACGTGGCGGCCTTCCTGGATAACCTCGGCCTTGGCGCAGGCTCTGCAATGCCCGTGGGCGTGCCGATCCCCTGGCCACAGAGTAATGCTCCCACTGGCTGGTTAAAGTGCAATGGCGCGACGTTCAGCGCGGTATCCTATCCAGAACTGGCGAAAGCCTATCCTTCGCTGAAACTCCCGGATTTACGCGGTGAGTTTATTCGTGGGTGGGATGATGGGCGTGGAGCAGATTCTGGGCGAAGTATTCTATCAAGCCAGTTCGGAACATCTATCCGTACCGGAGCGGTAGATTATTTTGGTTCTGATACGACAACGACAAATGGAACTATTGGTACGGCATTTTCTGATGCAGATTCTACAACTACATCTTATCCGACCAACGCTAAAACCCCTGTCGGTGGTGTGTTTGCCGGGATACTTACCGATAACAGCATGTCAGCTACGCAGATACCAACCGGTTTCACAAATCCCTATGGGCTATGGATCACTACTCGCCCACGCAACATCGCATTTAACTACATTGTAAGGGCTGCATAATGGCAGGAGTCACATTGGGTAATAACGGGTTGGCGAAAATTTCGGGGACATTAACGGTTTATAACTACGACAGCCAGACCGGTGAATTTACTGGTGCGACAGATGAGTATTTACCGCAGGGCGTAGGGATTCCGGATAGCGCCTGTATCGATATGCCGCCGGATGTCGCAGCGGGTTTTGTTGTCATCCGCGAGGCGGGTTGCTGGCAACAATTGGCCGATCATCGTGGTGAAATCGTCTACTCTACTACTGATGGTTCGCCGGTCCCGGTTACTGTACCAGGCGATTATCCGGCAGGTACAACAACGCAAAAACCGGCGACCGCTTTTGACCGCTGGGGCGGGGAGCGTTGGGTAACGGATGATAAGGCTCAGAATGCAGCGGCGATCGCAGCCGCAAATACGGAAAAAGAAAATCGTATCTCGGAAGCAAACAGCATCACCCAGGCATGGCAGACGCAGCTGCTGCTGGGAATAATCACCGCTGCGGATAAAGCTTCGCTTACGGCATGGATGAAATATGTTCAGGCAGTGCAAAGCCTTGATACTGCCATTGTGCAGGATATCACCTGGCCGGAAAAGCCAGTCAGTTAACAGTCTTACACCGGTCGGGCAGGTTTATGTCCGGCTGGTCTGCACTGCCCATGATGTAGTAGTCTTTCTGGCTCATCTAAGGGACTCCTTGCAACAGTAGTCCTACACCTTTCCCTATGAGTTCTGCAAGACCAGCACCAAACTCTCCGGTTTCATTTTGATTATAGTTCTGTATAATAATGCGTCATTAAAAAAGGACGATAATTAATGTTGCTATCCCAATATTTAAAGCTAAATATCACAGCAGAAAAAAAAATTGCCGATGCCTTCAGCAAAGGGTTACAAGGTGTGGGTAACGTAGCCAGAGAAAATCTTAGTGACATATATTCTGGCACAGAGCGGCTGTCATGGCGCAGCTCGTGTTTCACTGATAAGTACAGTGATGTTTGCAGCGAGTTGAATTTGGAAGATAAAAGGATGTTCCTCTCTATCTATGAAGCATATAAAAGGAAAGATGTTTTTTTGGATATGTTTCAACTTTACACCGCCTATCTGTTACGCGATCAGGATACGAGAAAACTTGAAAACCCTGATTCGCCAATACAGAAAAAAGTAATGGCTATTGCTGGATTCGCTGCGAACGGCAAAGCATCGAAAGTTACAAAAATGGCTATCTCGTATGCAATGGCTAAAGGGATGGCAGAAGCCGCGCCAATTTCTATGGCTATCAGAACGGCCATCAATGGTACCAGCTATATTGCTTTGTCCGGATTAGGTTTTTATGGGAAAGTGCAAAAATCAGCCATGGCCGCTCGACGCCTGCGCGCAACCAATCCTTTATTTTATCAGGCTCTTTACAGAAATAATCTTGAAATGCTCTATATTTATATTGAAAAAGTCATCAACTCTTTCAATATGAAGTTAAGCGGAAGAACATCGCCAACAGAACAAGATATTATCAGACTACTGGATGGTATAAATTGAATTTTTTAACGAAATTTATATTAAATATTGCTATCGATTACGTGCCTGTATTGTTAGTAATAGTTGCGGGGGTATTTTATGTGGTGTTTTTTCCGGATTACTGGGGAAGGCTGTTGCTAATTACCATTGTTGTAATATTCGTATTAAGCGTTAAGGTTTTCAATAAAATACAGTTTAAATCTAAAAGGAAGTAGTGTAATTGAGCGTTGTTGTGGTCATTTTCGATGTATTAAAATGAATTTCATCAACCCCTATAAAGTGATTACAGGTGAAAAAGGACAAGGACAGTATGAGTACTGCTGAAAGGGTTCGTCGCCTGGTTGCTAAATATTTCTGGGAAATGCCAGATGGCGCATCCCTGAGTACAGGTAAAAATGGTGTATTGCCTGAAGAGGCTCATGACTTTTTTGAAGAGTACGCTGAATTATTTCACGTCGATATGACTGGTTTTGAATTACGCCGCTATTTCCCAGCCACAGGAATACCATTTCTACCAAATGCTATTTTACCAAAATATCTGCGCGCCGATCGCCATCAACCTGAGCCGTTGACTATTCAAATGTTGATTGATTCTGCCGAGGCGGGGCAGTGGTTATATTCGTGATATTGGTGTTGATAATTTTTCTACGTTAGATATGGCCGTAATTTTTCAAGAAGTGCCAGCCTGTTTTACAGGTTGGCCATAGTATAAAAAATAGTTAGCCTCTAGTTGCTGACCATTAATATAGTTAAGGCAATAAAGGAAATATGCAAAATTATAATATTTCTTTTCTTCTTGATATGGCCTACCAACAATCCACCTTCTTTTTTTGTTATCACATAAAAAAACACCATGGCGGCTTCCAATAATATGAAAAGTAAAACTATGCCCGCAGCATTTGAAGCAGAATGTAATCCAGGTAGAGGATAGTCTTTTAGCGCATGTATGAAGGAACCGATAGTAATAAAAAGCATGGCGTTACAGGTAGAGCAAAGCCAAAGTAATATATCACCGATGACTTTTCTGTAAAAACTTAATAATTTTCCTATGGCAGTATTTTTCCATTCAGGAAGCTGCATTTTTTCAATGTCCTTTGTAAACCAAGCTATTGCCATAAAGACGAGTATCCATAAGCCAATGGTATTTATGGATAGACCACTTTTTTCTATTGTATTTTTCAGGTTTTTTGTGAATGAAAAATTCGTTTTGGTACTTGCCAGGTAAAAAGTCACACAAGTGAAAAATGTCCATAAAGAAATACGATATGCCAATTCCCGATACATACTTGCTTTGAACCATTCATCACAACTGGCTTGCTCTGCCTTCATTTCTTCTCCCTTATTGCATCGAATTTATTTGTGCGGTTGCTTAAACAATTTATCACAAATGAATCTTTCTCTGGACTGATACAACATAGCGGAACCCCTTAACAGGAGATCCGCTATATGGCTGACGATTATCATCACGGCGTGCGCGTTACGGAAATTAACGAAGGCACCCGGACTATCTCAACGGTAAGCACCGCGATAGTAGGCATGGTCTGTACCGCAGACGATGCCGACGCGGCGACTTTTCCACTGAATAAACCTGTTTTACTTACCGACGTGCTAACGGCCAGCGGCAAAGCTGGCGAGTCCGGTACGCTGGCCCGGTCACTGGATGCGATCGCTGACCAGTCGAAACCCGTCACCGTTGTGGTACGTGTACCGCAGGGCGAAACCGAAGCGGAAACCACCTCAAATATTATTGGCGGCGTAACGGCTGAAGGTAAACGCACCGGCATGAAAGCGCTGCTGGCCTCACAGGCCCAGCTGGGCGTAAAGCCCCGTATTCTTGGCGTTCCGGGGCATGATACGCAGGCGGTGGCAACAGAGCTGCTTAGCGTCGCGCAGAGCCTGCGCGGCTTCGCGTATCTCTCGGCATATGGCTGCAAAACCGTGGACGAGGCGATCGCCTATCGCGCCAACTTTAGCCAGCGCGAAGGGATGCTTATCTGGCCGGATTTTATCAATTTCGACACCGTATTACAGGCGGATGCAACGGCCTACGCAACCGCCCGTGCGCTGGGGCTGCGTGCCAAAATTGATGAACAGACAGGCTGGCATAAAACGCTTTCAAACACAGGCGTAAATGGCGTTACCGGACTTTCTGCTGATGTGTTCTGGGACTTGCAGGATCCGGCAACCGACGCGGGCCTGCTGAATAAAAATGATATCACCACGCTAATCCGCCAGGACGGTTTTCGCTTTTGGGGATCACGCTGCCTTAGCAATGACCCGCTGTTTGCCTTCGAGAACTATACCCGCACCGCCCAGGTGCTGGCCGATACGATGGCGGAAGCGCAGATGTGGGCCATTGATGGCGCACTTAACCCCTCTCTGGCCCGCGACATTATCGAAAGCATTCGCGCCAAACTGCGTAGCCTGGTCAGTCAGGGCTATCTGATCGGCGCAGACTGTTGGCTGGACGAGGCAGCGAACGATAAAGATACGCTCAAGGCGGGAAAACTCACTATTGATTACGACTATACGCCGGTGCCGCCGCTGGAAAATCTGATGCTGCGTCAGCGTATTACGGATCAATATCTGGTGAGTTTTGCCAGCCAGGTCAGCGCATAAGGAGAAATAAGCATGGCTTTACCCCGCAAACTTAAACACCTGAATTTGTTCAATGCCGGTGAAAACTGGCAGGGCCTGGTTGAGTCCGTCACGCTACCAAAATTCACGCGCAAGTTTGAAAAGTATCGCGGCGGCGGAATGCCTGGCGCGGTTGATATTGATATGGGCCTGGATGACGGCGCGCTGGATACGGAATTCTCCATCGGCGGTACAGAGTTGCAGCTATTCAAACAGATGGGAGCTGTCACTGCTGACGCTATCCAACTGCGTTTTACCGGTTCTATTCAGACAGACAGCACCGGAGAAGTGCAGGCGGTAGAGTTGGTGATCCGTGGCCGTCATAAAGAAATCGACTCTGGAGAATGGAAGACCGGCGAAAGCAACAGCACGAAAGTTTCCAGCACCAACAGCTACGCAAAACTGACTATCAACGGCGAAGTCGTTTATGAAGTCGATTTGATGAACATGATTGAAAACGTGGGCGGCAGCGATCTGCTCGAAAAACACCGTACTGCTATCGGTCTTTAATCAGCAGGCAATAGCGACTCTGGCGCAATTTAGATTCAGGATTAAATAATGACAGAACAACACATCGACGCAACACCACAACCTTTGCAGAAAACTATTTCACTGGATACGCCGGTAACGCGAGGTAAAGAGAAAATTACCACAGTGACCTTGTGCAAGCCTCAGTCCGGGGCGCTGCGCGGCACTCGCCTTCAGGCGCTGATGGATATGGATGTGAATGCCATGATGACCGTTATTCCGCGTATTAGTTTGCCAGCACTACAGGCGCATGAGATTGCAGAAATGGACCCGGCAGATCTGCTTTCCCTGTCGGTAGAGGTGGTCACTTTTTTGTTGCCGAAGTCGGCGCTGTCAGATTTCCCGACAGCCTGACGGTAGACGATTTGGTGGCGGATATCGCCACCATTTTTCACTGGCCGCCGTCCGTCACAGACATCATGCCGTTAACAGAGGTACTGGAGTGGCGGCATAAGGCCATCTTAAGAAGTGGAGCCGGTGACGATGAGTGACACTAACCTGCGTCTACAGGTTGTCTTAAACGCGGTGGATAAAATCACCCGTCCTTTCCGAAAAGCGCAGGCCGGTTCTCAGGAGCTGGCCGCCGCACTGAAAGCCAGCAAGGCTACCCTAAAAGCCCTGAATGAACAGGCTGGGAAAATTGACGGTTTTCGCAAAACGCGTTCACAGCTTGCTATTACCGAAAAGAACCTGGCTGCCGCCCGACAGGAAGCCGCAGCCCTGGCAACGCAATTTGCGGCGACAAATAAGCCAACCGCACAGCAGGCCAGGCTGTTGGAGCAGGCGAAAAACCGTGTTAACGATCTTCAGTCCAAATTTAACGGGCTGCGTTTTTCTGTCCAGCGCCAGCGCGATGCA
>Ga0153931_100221_pt1 | contig 18898 bp, 15 predicted proteins | sample TSNJ015MetaG_FD_104730 | JGI IMG/M metagenome (GOLD analysis project Ga0153931, IMG submission 104730) | Attine ant fungus gardens microbial communities from New Jersey, USA - TSNJ015 MetaG | ecosystem: Host-associated > Fungi > Mycelium > Unclassified | place: USA: New Jersey, Wharton State...
TAGGCTCGGGTTCCTTCGTTGCGGGATTCATCCGGGGGCATCGCCTCCGGTTTGCTTCGCTGCACCTCCTCTCGATGCATTTGGCTTCGCCAAACGGTCGCTGCGCTCCCACCCCCGGATAAACCCCTCCACTCAGCCTGCCGATGGGGCCGGCACGGCAAGATCAAGAGCCGCAGCCGAGCTTGCGCTCATCCTGTTGAGTGGTGAAAAGCATGTGGTCGGCTTTTGCTTTTCTGTAGGAGTGAGCCTGCTCGCGATGGCGGCCTGACAGCCGACCAATCTCCAATTGACCACACCCATTCCAACTGTAGGGGTGAGCCTGCTCGCGATGGCGGCCTGACAGCCGACCACTCTCCAACTGACCACACCCATTCCAACTGTGGGAGCGGGCTTGCTCGCGAAAGCGGTGTGTCAGTCGCCGCAAGTGTTGGATGTGCTGACGCTTTCGCGAGCAAGCCCGCTCCCACTATGGCTCAGCTGTGTGCTGCAGATTGAGTGATTTCCACATTTTCCAGCACCCGACTCACTGCCAGTTCAGCCAGCATGATGATCTGCTGAATCGCCAGTATCGTCTGGCGCTGAGGTCAGTTGGCGACTCGCACTCCAACCAGACTCCCACTCATTCATAAGCCGCCAGTTCCACCTGATGCGGGCGCAGAGTTCTAGAGAGTTGTTCTTATAACAATAAGACTTTGTCCTTATCGCGGTTTATTTCTAATAGGTATACAAACCTGTTAATTCTGACAGGTGTCACGAAGGACTGATTACGGCAGTCTTCTGTTTCGTAATCTTGCGATGGTCAGTTATCGATAAAGGAACTTTTTATGATAAATGAATTTTTTCTATTTTCAGAAAAACAAAAGGCCGTGAAAGGTACAGCAGACGTACTCATTGATGGTCTTTATCCATTCAATGGAAAGGTTGAAACCTTCATCACGAATGATGAGTTCGTGGTTGTTATTGCAGAGCAGGATTTTGATACAAAACGATCCGCGGGCCTGCAGTGCCGGTTTAAGGCTGATATCCGTAATGGGAAGCATCCGTACGATGAGAAATTGGAGATGAATATTATTTACATACTGAGCGAGAAGGTCCCGGGGGGGACAAGATCAAGACTGTATCCGGCTGTTTATAACAGTGGAACTGTAGATGTGAATTTCGACCTTGTTAAAGGTACGTTAGCGCTTGGATTTAAACTGGACGTTCAAAACAATCCAACAGAGCCACGGTTGGATGCGAATGGTTCATTCAAAAAAGTCTCAGGTCTTAAGCATGTCAAGATGTAACAGATTTGTTTTTACCCAGTACAGGCTTTGCTGACTGCCATTGTCCAGAGGGACTTCCACGTTGATCAATAGACGTGGAAGTTCCGTTCTGGACAGAGGCACTCGCGCCAGTTTCAGGTCGCCACCCGAGCACCCGCCAGGCTGCCACTCAACTCATAAGCCGCCAGTTCCGCCTGATGCGCCGCCAATATCTCCGGCAGCGACCCGCGCAAATACTCGACCCACGTCTTGATCTTCGCATCCAGGTATTGCCGCGAAGGGTAGATCGCATACAGGTTGAGTTCCTGCGAGCGGTAGTTGGGCATGACGCGCACCAGCGTGCCGTTGCGCAGGCCTTCGATGGCGGCGTAGACCGGCAGGACGCCGACGCCCATGCCGCTGATGATTGCGGTTTTCATCGCGTCGGCGGAGTTCACCAGGAATGGCGAGCTGTTGATGGTGACCATTTCCTGGCCTTCGGGGCCGTCGAAGGCCCATTTTTCCAGGGGGATCACCGGGCTCACCAGACGCAGGCAGGCGTGGTTCAGCAGGTCGCTGGGTTTTTGCGCGCAGCCGTTGGCTTTCACGTAGGCCGGGGAGGCGCAGACGATGCTGTAGGTGATGCCCAGGCGTTGCGAGACGAAGCCCGAATCCGGTAGTTCGCGGGCCAGCACGATGGACACGTCGTAGCCTTCGTCGAGCAGGTCCGGCACACGGTTGGCCATGGTCAGGTCGAAGGTCACGTCCGGGTGGGTCTTGCGGTAGCGGGCGATGGCGTCGATCACGAAGTGCTGGCCGATGCCGGTCATGGTGTGCACTTTCAACTGGCCGGCGGGGCGGGCGTGGGCTTCGCTGGCCTCGGCTTCGGCTTCTTCGACATAGGCCAGGATCTGCTCGCAGCGCAGCAGGTAGCGCTTGCCGGCCTCGGTCAGGGCGATGCGCCGGGTCGTGCGATTGAGCAGGCGGGTTTGCAGGTGGGCTTCCAGGTTGGAGACCGCGCGCGAGACGTTGGCCGTGGTGGTGTCGAGTTGCACGGCGGCGGCGGTGAAGCTGCCGGCTTCGGCCACACAACTGAAGGCGCGCATGTTTTGCAATGTGTCCATGGGGTGCTCTCAAGGGAGATGGCAAATTGTGACACGAAGTTTCAGGGGCTGAGACCCCCGACCAAGGGATTATCTCGTTAACGGTAACAAAGATTCACAGGAATCCCAGCTTATCGCCACCAAGGTGCCCACCTAGAATTGCGCCGTTGTGGGAGCGGGCTTGCTCGCGAAAGCGATTTCATCTTCAACGCGGCGTCTTCTGACAGAGCGCTTTCGCGAGCAAGCCCGCTCCCACAGGGCCTCGGTTCTTCCCCTTTTTCAGGAATTCGCAGCTGTGCCGCGTCGCATCAACAGAGCGCTTTTGCCGCTCAGTGTTCTGGCTTTTACCCTGGGTCTCAGCGGCTGCATCTCAACGCAAGGAATTGCCCCGCATAGCAAGGCATTGGAAGCCGACGCACTGGCCACTGACGACGCCATCGCCCACGCCGCCAAAGACGCCAACTGGCCCACCGCACAATGGTGGCAAGCCTACGGTGACCCGCAACTCGATCACTGGATCGACCTCGCCGTGCAGGGCAGTCCGAGCATGGCCATGGCCGCTGCTCGGGTGCGGCAGGCCAAAGCCATGGCCGGTGTCGCCGAAGCGGCCGAGTCGTTGCAGATCAATGGCGAGTCGACACTCAAACGCCACAACTGGCCGACTGACCCGTTCTACGGCCCGGGCGAGCTGTCCAACACCACCACCTGGGACAACAACGCCGCGCTCGGTTTCAGCTATGCCCTCGACCTCTGGGGCCGCGAAAGCAATGCCAGCGAACGCGCGGTGGATCTGGCGCACATGAGCGCCGCCGAAGCGCGGCTGGCGCAGCTGGAATTGCAGAACAACCTCGTGCGCGCCTACATCGAACTGTCGCTGCATTACGCCCAGCGCGACATCGTCGCCGCGACGCTGAAGCAGCAACAGCAGATTCTCGAGCTGGCGCAGAAGCGCCTGAACGGCGGAATCGGCACGCACTTCGAAGTCAGTCAGGCCGAAACGCCGCTGCCGGAAACCCATCGGCAACTCGATGCGCTGGACGAAGCAATCGCCCTCAGCCGCAACCAGATCGCCGCGCTGGCGGGCAAAGGCCCAGGCGCGGGTGCGCAGTTGCAGCGGCCGACGCTGGCGCTGGGGGCAGCATTGAAACTGCCGTCGGCATTGCCCGCCGAGTTGCTCGGTCAGCGCCCGGACGTGGTTGCCAGTCGCTGGCAAGTGGCGGCGCAGGCACGCGGGATCGATGTGGCGCACGCCGGTTTCTATCCCAATGTCGATCTGGTTGGCAGCCTCGGCTACATGGCAACCGGTGGCGGGGCTCTGGAGTTTTTGACTGGCAAGAAGCTCAACTACAACGTCGGCCCGGCGATCTCGCTGCCGATCTTCGACGGTGGGCGTTTGCGCAGCGAGTTGGGCGAAGCGTCCGCCGGTTATGACATCGCCGTGGCGCATTACAACCAGACCCTGGTCAATGCGCTGAAGAACATCTCCGACCAGTTGATCCGCCGCGAGTCGATGGACAAGCAGCAAGCCTTCGCCGCCGAGTCGGTGGCCACTGCGCAGAAGACTTACGACATCGCGATGATTGCTTATCAGCGTGGCCTTACCGACTACCTCAACGTGCTCAATGCGCAGACCTTGCTGTTCAAGCAACAGCAAGTGCAGCAGCAGGTGCAGGCGGCGCGGTTGAGTGCACATGCGGAGTTGGTGACGGCGTTGGGTGGCGGCCTCGGGGCTGGCAATGACGTGCCCACTGCCGAGCAAACAGCAGCCCCGAAAACCCCGGCCCTCCTGCGGTGAACACAATCCCGACGGCATGCGCAAACCTGTGGCGAGGGAGCTTGCTCCCGCTGGGCTGCGCAGCTGCCCCAAAAATCTTGTGAGCGCTGCGCACTCAAGCGGGAGCAAGCTCCCTCGCCACAGGAATTGCGTGATCCACAGACTTTTTCTTCATTTATTGAGCAAGACCAAATGACTCCCTTGCCCGCACCTCTACGCTGGCTCTACTCCCTGGAATGGCGTCGGGGTTTGTTTGACTGGGCGCGCAGTGATGGCGTGACCTGGGTCTACATCTTCAAGGTATTGCTCGCCGCGTTCCTCACACTGTGGCTGGCGATGCGCCTGGAGTTGCCGCAGCCGCGTACGGCGATGATCACCGTGTTCATCGTCATGCAGCCGCAAAGCGGCCATGTGTTCGCCAAGAGTTTCTATCGTTTCCTCGGCACCCTGGCCGGGTCGGCGATGATGGTTACGCTGATCTCGCTGTTCGCGCAGAACACCGAACTGTTCCTCGGTTCGCTAGCCATCTGGGTCGGTATCTGCTCGGCGGGTGCGGCGCGTTGCCGTAACTTTCGCGCTTACGGTTTTGTCCTCGCCGGCTACACCGCGGCGATGGTCGGGTTGCCCGCGCTGGCGCATCCGGACGGTGCATTCATGGCCGCCGTCTGGCGGGTGCTGGAGATCTCGCTGGGGATTCTCTGCTCGACGGTGGTCAGCGCCGCGATCCTGCCGCAAACCGCCAGCGCGGCGATGCGTAACGCCCTGTATCAGCGCTTCGGCGTGTTCGCGTTGTTCGTCACCGATGGCCTGCGCGGACGCAGCAAAGCCGAGTCGTTCGAAGCGAGCAACGTGCGTTTCATTGCCGAAGCCGTGGGCCTCGAAGGGCTGCGCAGCGTGACCGTTTTCGAAGACCCGCACATGCGTCGGCGCAACGGTCGCCTCAGTCGTTTGAACAGCGAGTTCATGGGCATCACCACCCGCTTCAATGCCCTGCATCAGTTGCTGGAACGCTTGCGCGTGAACGACGAAGAACACGTGGTGGCGGCGATCAGGCCGGGCCTGCAGGATCTGGCCGAAGTGCTCGACGGCTTCAGTGGCCGTGCCCTGACCAGCCCGGACGCCGCACGCCTGGCGACGGCACTTGCGACGTACAAGGAGGGCCTGCCGGCGCGGGTGCGCAGTCTGCGTGCAGCCTTTCAGGAGACTGATCCTAGCGACGCCGAGCAACTGGATTTTCACACCGCGTACGAACTGCTCTATCGCTTCGTCGATGACTTGCACAGTTATGCACAGACCCACGCCTCGCTGGCCGATCACCGCCACGAGCGTGAGCGCTGGGACGAGCCGTTCACCCCGCAAACCAACTGGTGGGCCGCGGCGGCCTCGGGGATTCGCGCCTCGTTCATCCTGATGGTGCTGGGCAGCTATTGGGTCGCCACCGCGTGGCCGAGCGGTGCGACCATGACCCTGATTGCTGCCGCGACCGTGGGCCTGTCCGCCGCCACGCCGAACCCGAAACGCATGGCTTTTCAAATGGCCTGCGGTACGTTTCTCGGGGCGCTGATCGGCTTCGTCGAGATGTTTTTCATCTTCCCGTGGATCGATGGTTTTCCGCTGCTGTGCGTGATGCTCGCGCCAGTGATCGTGCTCGGCTCGTTCCTCGCTTCGCGACCGCAATACGCAGGTGTCGGTCTCGGTTTGTTGATCTTCTTCAGCACCGGTTCGGTGCCGGACAACCTGACCATTTACAACCCCTACACCTTCATCAACGACTACATCGCCATGGTCATGGGCATGCTGGTCTGCGCCGCTGCCGGCGCAATCATTCTGCCGCCCAACAGCCGCTGGTTGTGGAAGCGCCTGGAGCAGGATCTGCGCGGCCAGGTTGTCTACGCGATCAGCGGCAAACTCAAGGGCCTGGCGTCGAGTTTCGAGAGTCGTACCCGCGATTTGCTGCATCAGGCTTACGGTCTCGCTGCCGGGCAGCCGACCGTGCAGAAGAACCTGCTGCGCTGGATGTTCGTGGTGCTCGAAGTCGGCCACGCGATCATCGAGTTGCGCAAGGAACAGGCGATCCTCCCGGTGCATCCGGCCTATGCCGAATCGCAGCCGTGGCGTCAGGCAATTCGGGTGATGGGTCGGGCGCTGGTGCGACTGTTTCTGCAACCGAACCCGAGCAATCTGGAGCGCGCACTGGTGGCGGTCGATCACGCGATCAGTCGGGTCGCCGCGACCGACGAGCCGTTTGCGCCGCACTTCGACACGTCCGCGTTACGCCGGGTGAAGAGCTATCTGCACTTCATCCGCACCTCGTTGCTCGACCCGCAATCACCACTCGCTGCCTATGCCGTCGCCAAGCCCGAAGGACTTGCCCATGCCTCGTGAAATCGCCTTCCACGGCGTGTACATGCCGACTATGACCCTGATGTTCTTTGTCGCTGCGGCGCTGGCCTGGGCGCTGGACCGGTTCCTCTCGGGGTTCGACCTGTACCGTTTTTTCTGGCACCCGGCGCTGCTGCGTCTGAGCCTGTTTACCTGTCTGTTCGGCGCCATGGCGCTGACTGTCTACCGTTGAGAACGTTCTGATGAAAAAGTTTTTCAGCCTGCTCGCGACCCTGCTGGTGCTGGCCATGGCACTGTGGATCGGCCGGACCCTGTGGGAGCACTACATGAATACCCCGTGGACCCGTGACGGCCGGGTGCGGGCGGACATCATCAACGTCGCCGCCGACGTCACCGGGGAAGTGGTCGACGTACCGGTGCGCGACAACCAGTTGGTGAAGAAGGGTGACCTGCTGATGCAGATCGACCCCGAGCATTACCGTCTCGCGGTGAAGCAGGCGCAGTCGCTGGTGGCTTCGCGCAAGGCGACGTGGGAGATGCGCAAGGTCAACGCGCACCGCCGCGCCGACCTCGACAATCTGGTGATCTCCAAGGAAAACCGCGACGACGCCAGCAACATCGCCGACGCCGCGCAGGCCGACTATCAACACGCGCAAGCCCAACTGGAAGCCGCCGAACTCAACCTGAAACGCACCGAAGTACGTGCGGCGGTGGACGGCTACGTGACCAACCTCAACGTGCATCGCGGTGACTACGCGCGCATCGGCGAAGCGAAAATGGCCGTGGTCGACATGAACTCGTTCTGGGTCTACGGCTTCTTCGAAGAGACCAAATTGCCGCACGTGCGCGTAGGCGACAAAGCCGACATGCAACTGATGAGCGGCGAAGTCTTGAAGGGCCACGTGGAGAGTATTTCCCGCGGTATCTACGACCGCGACAACCCGGAAAGCCGCGAGCTGATCGCCGACGTGAACCCGACGTTCAACTGGGTGCGACTGGCGCAGCGGGTGCCGGTGCGCATTCACATCGATGAAGTGCCGGAGGGTGTGTTGTTGGCGGCGGGGATTACCTGCACCGTGGTGGTGAAGCAGGACGCTGTGGATAACTGAAATACCGAGTCGCTTTCATTCGCGAGCAAGCTCGCTCCCACAGGGGGGCCGGGGTGCAGCAAATATCCCTTGTGGGAGCGAGCTTGCTCGCGAAGAGGTCGACTCGTTACTTCAGAAAAGCGCTGAGCAATCATTCAGCGCAAAACGTCTCCTGCAAATGCCGCCACAGCACCCGCCCGGCCTCGGTCTTTTCAAACACCACCGTCGATCGGCGATCGGTGCGCAACCCGCTCGCATCGCTCTGCTGCTCGCGGTAACTCAGCGTCGCGCCATGCGCATGCAGCGCAATCCCGCGCAGCTCACTGAGCTCGATTCTGAAGCCGGCCTTCTTCCCGCCCGCCGACTGAAACAATGCGCGCAAGGCTTCGATATCCAGCGTCCGGCCCAGCGGCGTGACCATGGAAAAATCCGCCGAGAACCGGCTCAGCAAACGCGCAAGTTCCGCCGAATCCTGTTCCACGGCAAACCAGCGTTCGATGACCAGGTGGGCCTGGATCACTTCATCAAAATATTCGTTGTAGTCAATCATGTGGATTTTTCCTGAAGGGGAGGTGAGCTCAAAAGGGCGAGCACTTTGGAGGCATCGAAACGCAGCACCGCGACCATCGGCAACAGCGTGAGCAGCGCGGCGGCAAGAAAGCAGTATTGGAATCCGTTGCCGCCCAGTGCGCCCAACAGCGAACTGAGCAGCGCCGCGCCGAGGCAGAAACCGAGCTGGCGGTTGATGTTCCACAGCGCACTGGAGTGGCCCATTTTTTCCGGCGCGATGCCGACAAACGCCAGGCTCTGCGCGGTCACGCTGCACAGGCTGCCGCCCAGACCCATCAAGGCATAGGCAATGATCAGCGGCGCAGCGGCGGGTTGTTCGATGCGTATCAGCAGGACAATTCCCAGGCACTGCAAAAGCATCCCGGCGATCAGCAACGGCTTGGGGCCGATGCGGTTGAAACTGCGTTTGCCGAGCATGATCGCCACGCCCGAGGCGGCCGCCCAGGACAGCATCAGCGCACCGGTTTGCGCCGCGCCGAAACCGAGGTCGTGCAGGTACAACACGGCAATCATGTTGGTACCGGTAAACACCCCGGGCACGAACAGGTAGATCAGCATCGCCAGGCGCAGCGACGGACTGTTGATCAGTTGCAGGTCGAGCACCGCGTCGGGTTTGTGCCAGCCATCACGCAGGTACAGCCATAAGGTCAGGACGCCGAGCAGCAGAACCCCGGCGGCGAGGTGACGGGTAGCGGCGGCGCTCGCCAGGCTCACGGCAATCAACAACAGACTCAGGGCTGATACGGCCAGCAGCAGACCGAGTAGATCCAGCGTCGGGCGTTCAAGGGTGGCCTGATCCGCTTTCAACCAGAGCAGACCCAATCCGAAGGCCAGCAGCGCCATGGGCAGGTTCAGGTAGAAAATCCAGCGCCATGACAACGCCTCGACGATCAGGCCGCCCGCCGCCGGCGACAGGGCCGGCACCAGCAGTGCGACCATCAGCACCACGCCGGTGAGGTGCGCGCGTTGCGTCGCTGGATATTGCCGATACGCCAAGGCCTGACCGATCGGCAACAGCAAGCCGCCACCGAGTCCTTGCAGCAGGCGCCAGCCGATCAGGCTTTCAATCGACCCGGCCTGGGCCACCAGACCGGAGGCGATGCCGAACACCAGCAACGAGCCGAGAATCAGCCGCCGCTCGCCCAGCCGCGCCGCCAGCCACACGCTCAGCGGAATGATCAGCGTCAGCCCGAGCATGTAGGCGTTGGTGATCCACGCCAGTTGCGTCACTGATGCCTGTAATTCCCGGGCGATGTCCGGGTAGGCGATGCTCGCGGCGAACATGTTCAGCAGGTCGAGGGCAAACCCGAACAGATACACCAGCGCGACTTTCGAGCGATAGGCCATGGCAGCTTCCCTGTGATGAGACGTGCAGGTTAGGGGGCTTCAGGCGTTAGGAAAACGCTGGTTTGCCTGCTAGTTTGTCAAAATAATTTTGACAAGGGGTGCGTGGGACATGGTCAGCCTGGACCGTTTTGACACTTTCAAAGCCGTGGTCGAGGCCGGCTCATTGACCGCGGCCGCCGATACTCTGGGCCAGACCCGGGCGGTGGTGAGCTTCAATCTCAAGCGCCTGGAAGAAGAACTGGGCGTTACCTTGCTCACGCGCAACACGCGGCAACTGGCCCTGACCGATGCCGGCGAGCGTTTTTATCGACGCTGTCTGCGCACCCTTGACGAAGCGCGACTGGCGATCGAGGAAGCGCGCTCCGAGCATTCGCAACTCAAGGGCACGTTGCGCATCACCACCACCGTGGAATTCGCCCTGGCCCAAGTGGTGCCGGCGCTGGAGGTGTTCCGTCAGCAACAGCCGCAACTGAACATTCATCTGTCGACGTCCTCGACCCATGCCGATCTGATCTCTGAACGCTTTGACATGGCGATTCGTCTGGGGCGCATGCACGACTCCAATCTGCGCGCGGTGCAGTTGTCGACGTTCGAGGTGTTTGCGGTGGCGGCGCCGCAGCTGGTCGAGCGCTTCGCGCCGGTTGCCACACTGGCGACGCTGGAGTCGATGCCGACGCTGGGCCACGGCCGAGTCCCTGAGATGACCTTGACCGACCCGACCGGGAACGAGCATTTCTACCAGCCAAAACCAGGGACCACCGCCATCGTCGCCGACAATTCGGCGACGCTCAGGGCGTTTGCGCTGACCGGGCAAGGCGTGGCGATTTTGCCGCAATGGCTGATTCAGGAGGATCTGGACGCCGGGCGATTGGTGCGGTTGCTGGCCGATTATCGTTTTGCTCAGCAGGGTGTTTACGCGCTGTATCCGGATACCCGGCATTTGCCGCTGAAGGTGCGGGCGTTTATTGATTTCATGAAGGGCTGGGGGGTAACGGCTTTGGTGCAGACAGCGCGATGAATAGCGCTGTCTGCCTGCCGAATATCAGCCTAAGTAGGCATCGATCCGACCAAAACCACCCAGATGCGCATAGTTTAATGACAGAAGGATGCGATTGTCAGAGCCCTTGATTAACTGGAAGAGAGGTTTCTTATCCACATCTGAATCTTTCAGTTCTACATAACCAGACTCTCCGAAGCCCTCATCCGGTTTCCCATCAGGCAGGAGACGGGCCAGGTACGGGTTCTGATCACCTGACAACGCTACTAATTTGCCGTCCTCTTGGGTGTAGCCACAACGCCAGCGAATGCCAGTGGGCGAGCTATCGAGTTGTGTGAGCAGTGGCTCACCGTTATTGAAAAGTCGATGCGGTGTGCCATTGGGCGTCAACATGCTTAACAGTCCCTCGGCCGATGTTTCCCAATCGGCGCCACTCTGTCCGAAACAGGCCAGGCTGCCATCAGGTCCTTGACTCAGGTCGTTGAAACGGTTGCTCAGATTATTGACGCGTAGGGTAAACAGGCCCGGGGTTCGAATGTCGCCGAACCCGCGATCGGGGCTGCCGTCCGGATTCAGCCGCGCGACGTACGCAGTTTCCAGCCCTTGCAACAACGCGTTACCGGCGATCAGCAGTTTGTCACCTTGCAGCAGGCAGCTATTTACCGCCGTAAACGGGCTCGCAGCATCGACTGTGAACTTGAGGTGACCCGTGCCATTGAACTCGTTGTTCCATGAGCCATCGGCTTTGATGCTGTAAATACTTGCGCTGTAATGATCCGAAGCATCCGGGTTGGCGTAGTTCGCTGTAATGAACAAGGTGCCTTGGGAGTTGACTTGAATGCTCTCCGATGTAACTACGAACTTGCTGTTCTCAGCGTTTGGTATGATCCGACGACCCTTTTCGCCAAAGCTTTCATCGATACCGCCATTTTCATGAAAACGCGCAACGACCAACTCCCCCCAGCCATTGTCTGGTGAGAGAGTCCATCCCAGTAAGAGTATTTTCCCATCGTCTAGTACGGTCACTTTTCCAGCGCCACAAGAGTGGCCATCGAGGAAACTGCCAACGTGAAAACCCAGTTCGGCAAATTTTTTGTCGAGGCGGCCATCGTCGTTCAAACGTATCAAGGCATAGACGTTAAGCTGGATTTTGGCGTCATAAAGGTCGGCACCAATAATTACTTTGCCATCTGAATGAGCCAGTCCATGGATCAGACGTGTTCCCTGAAGTTTTTCGGGAAAGTCGAGCTCGTACATTGATACGGAGCCATGCTTTCCGAAATCCGGATCTGCTTCACCGGGCCGCCGAGTTTTTTGTTTGTGCGAAGTGTTCATAGGTCACCCATCGATAAACGTTCATGGATTCAACCCTGTAATGGCGTTGAACAATTGAAAGAGTTCTCGATCTCTAGCGACCACGGTCGATCAGCGACGCCATTGTGCTCGGACAACCATTCTCCTTCTGGTCTGAATACTGTGACTTTGGGTGAGAGCTGTACACTGTCAATGTTGACAGGTGCGGTATCGAAAAAAATATGCGTCAATTTGTTCGAGCACCCGCCAGCTCGGTATCAAAGCTTCCCGCGCAACCCGAACCGCTTCTTCAACGTCGACTCCAGCAACCCCTTCGGCAACAACGTCGCCAGCAACGGCAACGCCCGACTGCCGTTACCAATGCGGATCAAGCGTGGCGGTGTGTCCCGCTGCACAGCCTTGAGCAGTTCAGCCGCAAACTCGGTAGCCGGGGTCGGCTTGTCCTGCGAGGCCTTGGCCCGCGCGCGAATCCCCTCTCGCAGCGGAAACCACGGCGACTGCTCGTTGATCAACTGCTCGGCTTCGTGCCCGGCATTCTTGGCGAAGCTCGACTGAATCGCCCCCGGCTGGACCTCCATCACGCGAATGCCGAACGGCGCCAGTTCCATGCGCAAGGCATCGCTCAGCGCATGCACCGCCGCTTTCGACGCACAGTAGGCGCCGGCGAATGGCGTGACCAGCACGCCCGAAACACTGCCAATGTTCACCACCAGCCCCTTGGCCCGGCGCAGCATCGGGAACAGTGCGCGAGTGACGCCGACAATCGAGAACACGTTGGTCTCGAACTGGCGCTGCATGGCCGGCACGCCGCCATCGAGCAGCGGCCCCATGGCGCCATAACCGGCGTTGTTGATCAGCACATCGAGGCCGCCATGTTGCTGGTTGATGCGTTCCGCGAGTTGTTCCAGCGCCACGCTGTCATTGACGTCCAGCGGGATCGCGGTGAAACCGGCGGTGGTCAGCGCCGCGACGTCTTCACTCTTGCGCGCAGTGGCCCAGACTTCGTAACCGGCGCCTTTGAAGGCGTCGGCGAGGGCGCGGCCAATGCCGCTGGAGCAACCGGTAATCAACGCAACGGGCATGGCGCATTCCTTGTGCAAAAAAGTGGGGGAGGGGGTATCAGTCGGAGAAACTGCCTTGCAAGCGCTCGGCGCGAAACTCCAGGGTTTGCGGGCGATAACCGGGACGCAGCGGTGGCATGGGCAGGCAGTCTTCCCAGTCGCCGCCGGCCTGCAGTTCGCCGGGACCGCGATAGCGCGGGGCGGTGTATTGGTTGTCGGCCAGATTGACCGTGTCACCGGGCGCGTAGGCTGCAATGCGCCAGCGCAGTTCGGTCAGCGGCACGTCGTTGCCGTTTTTCATTTTCAGTTGCAGCGGTCGATCCGCCGGGCACTGTTCAGGCGCATAGACAATGCGCATCTCCAGACGCGCCAGTTGCTTGAGTTCGCGGTTGTCCAGCCACACCACCCAGACCGCGACCAATCCCAGGCCAACGGCAGCCGCGACGGACACCGGCACGGCCTTGGCCGGATAGCGCAACAACAGGATCAGCCAGGTGATGACCAGCAAAACGCCGATGAACATGTTTGAACGCTCCTTGAACTCATGAGCACCATCCTACCGAAGGGGCGCGGGAATGGATATTCGCCGAGCAAAGCGTGACGCCATTGGTCGGGACTGTAATTTCTGACAGTTGTTGAAAATGCGTTGTGCCTGCTCAAATTCCGGAGGTTCGAACAACGCCGCTCGCACGGGGAGGGACTTTTCATGAGCTTGCACATCAATACGCCGAGGGTGTCTGTGTTCGACCCGCGCGGTTTGTTGGTTCGCACGGTCGACTATTGTCGAGCTATCGAGGACGGCCCTGTCGCCCCCCGGATCAACCGCATCCTTCATGACCCGGCGGGGCATGCGGTTAAACAGTGGGATCCGCGGCTTTGGCTGTCGCAGGTCGGCGACCCGCTGACGCCGGCCAATCTGATACGAGTGTTTACCTTGGGCGCCTCGGTGATTCGTTCGGACAGTGTCGATACCGGCACGCAAATCGAGTTGAAGGGGCTCGCCACGCAAACGGTATTCAGTTGGGACAGCCGTCAGACGCGACGCGACATTGAGTACGATGCCTTGCTTCGACCCGTTGCGATATTCGAACAAGGGGCAAGCGAGGCGCGGCGTTGCGGCGAGCGATTGACCTACGGTCATCCCGGCAGCGGCGATCTGGCGCAAAATCATTACGGTCAACTGATCCGTCATGATCACCCGGCCGGCAGCGTACTGTTCAACCGATTTGCAATTAGCGGCGAATGTACCGAGGACACCCGCCACTTCACTCAGGATCCGTTGGCACCTGACTGGCCTAAATCGGAGGCGGATCGTCAGCGGCTGCTGGAGCCAGGCGCCGGTGCGACATCGCGCTGGCGCCATGGTGCGCTGGGGGATGTGCTGGAACAGACGGATGCCCGAGAAAACCGGCATACATTCGCGCTGACCGTCGATGGCCACTTGCGCGAGCGCCGCTTGCAGTTGAAGGGGGAACCCGAGCAGACCCTGGTCAGGGACATCCACTACAACGCGCAAGGCAATGTCACGCAGGAAACCGCCGGCAACGGTGTACAAACCACCCGGACGTATAGCCCCGAAGACAATCGCCTGTTGGTTCAGCGGACTGAAGACGCTGATGGTCTTGTGCTGCAACATTTGAGTTATGGATACGACCGGGTAGGCAATGTCCTGAGTATCGAAGACAAGTCACTGCCGATCCGTTACTTCGCCAACCAGCGCATCGACCCGGTCAGTCGCTTTGTCTACGACAGTCTTTACCAGTTGACCAAGGCGTCCGGTTGGGAGGCCGGCGCAGTCAATCGTGGCCCGCAATCGATGGGCCGCATCGATCCGGGGGCGGTCAGCAACTATCAACAGACTTACGAATATGATCCCGGCGGCAACCTGTGCAACCTGATTCATGTCGGTGCACAAAGCCACGGGCGCAAACTGCAGCCGGCGCGTTATAGCAACCGCTCTTTGCCTTACGTGGACGTCATTCCCGGTGAGGCAGAAATCGAAGCTGCCTACGACCGCAGAGGCAACCTGCTGACGCTGGAGTCAGGGCGGGTACTGAACTGGAACCTGCGCAATCAACTGCAAACGGTCTGTCCGGTGGAGCGTGCCTCAGGTATCAATGATCATGAGGTCTATCTGTACGATGGTGGCAGCCAGCGGGTACGCAAGGTCCGTTCGTTGCGAACTGGCGTCCGAAGCCTGATTGCCGACGTACGCTATTTGCCCGGGCTGGAGTTGCGCACCGATAACGGTACCGGCGAACGGTTGCAGATCATCGTTACCGACAACGCTCGAGTACAGCATTGGGAGAGCCCGCCGCCTTCGGGAGTCAACAATCGATGGCGATACCAACATATCGATCACTTGGGTTCGGTTAGTCTGGAAACTGCCGGTGACGGTACGTTGATTGGTCGGGAGAAGTATCACCCGTTCGGTACCAGCGCTTGGCAGAACGGCGAACTCAGCTACAAATTCGTCCGTTATTCAGGCAAGGAGCGTGATGCGACCGGACTTGATTACTACGGTCACCGCTACTACATCTCCTGGTTGCAAAAATGGAGCAGTCCGGACCCGGCGGGGGAAGTGGATGGTTTGAACCTGTACCGGATGGTCAGAAACAACCCCGGTACGTTGATCGATGCAGATGGACGCAGGCCGCAGCTTCCAGAGCAATCCGTTCCTCCAGGACCGCCAGCATTGCCCCCCCCGCCGCCACCTGTCTCAGGCATACCTCCCCCTTTACCGGGAGCAGCCTCTCGACCATTGACCACTAAAAAATGGGTCATTAAAGAAGATCCGGCATTGTATAAACAACAAGGGGGTGAATATCCTTATTATTCTTCATTCACAATTGCTCTTCAGAAGCTCGATATTGAGCACTACAGTTCAATTGACGATATAAAGCAGTTTGTAGATGTATGGCGGGAAGTTGGACGAAATATGACTCCTCCCGCCAGGAATATCGATAATGACAAAGCTTTGGAAGTTCAGGGTGTTTTAGGGAAAATAGATGAAGAATGGCCAAGTTATCATCGTGCGGATGTAAAGGAGCTTTTCCGAGGAGACACAACAGCCATATTGAATAGCTACCCATGGCTTGCCGAGTTTGTAGAGAGCGTCGGAGACGATGCTACAGAAAGCATACTGAATGTAAACATCCGCTCTCAGTTGATAATGTCAACATCCAAAGACCCAGGCATGGGCTACGTGTCCGGTAAATCCATAATGTGGCACTTTGAGGTGGAACCTGGACATGCAGGTGTTTCTGAGGGGTTGTATGCATCCGAGGGAGAAGTAACGTTTCCAATGTATAACAAAGTTAAAGTAGTTTCCGTGCAACACATTCCAAAAGGAAGGTCCTACATGGATAACACCGCACGATTCGGGACGGCACATAGATACGTGATAAAAGCAAGAATGTTACCCCGTTGATTATCAGAACAAGCGTTGGAGGAATGTGAACAAGGCCAAAAAAGCCCCCGCCCAACCCACTGCGGATGGGGACGCAGCGGGCTGGACGGGGGCTTCTTATTGCGGGGTGATCACTGCGCGATGGTTTTCACCGACACGCCGCGTTCGATCGGGGTGGAACGACCGTAGATATCTTCGAAGCGTTCGATATCGTCTTCACCGAGGTAGCTGCCCGATTGCACTTCGATGATTTCCAGCGGGATCTTGCCCGGGTTGCGCAGGCGGTGCACCGAGGCGATCGGGATGTAGGTCGACTGGTTTTCGCAGAGCAGGAACACGTTGTCATCGCAGGTCACTTCGGCGGTGCCGCTGACCACGATCCAGTGTTCGGCGCGGTGGTGGTGCATCTGCAGCGACAGGCACGCGCCCGGTTTGACCGAGATGTGCTTGACCTGGAAACGCCCGCCCATGTCCACCGAGTCGTAGGAGCCCCACGGACGATAGACCTCGCAATGGTTCTGGGTTTCGCTGCGGCCCTGCTCGTTGAGGGTGTTGACCATCTGCTTGACGCCCTGAACCTTGTCCTTGTGGGCGATCATCATCGCGTCCTTGGTTTCGACCACGACGATGTTTTCCAGACCGATCACCGACACCAGTTTGCCGTTGCCGTGGATCATGCAGTTTTTGCTGTCCTGGATCACCACGTCGCCTTTGCTGACGTTGCCGTTGGCATCCTTCTCGTTGACTTCCCACAGTGACGACCAGCAGCCGACATCGCTCCAGCCAGCGCTCAGCGGCACCACGCAGGCGCGCTGGGTTTTTTCCATCACCGAGTAGTCGATGGAGTTGTCCGGGCAGCAGGCGAAAGTGGCTTCGTCCAGGGTGACGGTGTCGGCGTCCTGCTGGCTGCGCTCGAGGGTCAGCAGGCAGGTGTCGTAGATGTCCGGATCGTGCTTTTTCAGCTCTTCGAGGAAGCGGCTGGCGCGGAACAGGAACATGCCGCTGTTCCAGTAGTAGCCGCCAGATTCGACGTACTCGGTGGCACGTTTGACGTCAGGTTTTTCGACGAAGTGCGAGACACGGCTGACGCCTTCGGGCAGCAGCGAATCGCCGGTGGATTTGATGTAGCCGTAGCCGGTTTCCGGTTTGGTCGCCGGCACGCCAAACAGCACCATTTCGCCGTTTTCGGCGGCGACGGTGGCCAGGGCCAATGCGCGTTGCAGGGCTTTCTGGTCTTCCAGCACGTGGTCGGCCGGCAGCACCAGCATCAGTTCGTCACGCCCTTCGTTGACCAGCATCATCGCGGTCAGCGCCACCGCCGGCGCGGTGTTGCGGCCGAACGGCTCCATCAGGATGCGCTGGCATTCGAGGTTCCGGTTGGCCAACTGTTCGTTGACGATGAAGCGGTGATCCTTGTTGCAGACCACGATGGGTGTGTCCATGCCTTCGAACACCAGACGCTCCAGGGTTTGCTGGAACAGCGTGTGTTCACCGGTCAGGGCGAGGAATTGTTTAGGGAATTGCTTGCGCGAAAGCGGCCAAAGACGTGAACCGCTACCACCTGACAAGATCACCGGAATCATATTGTTTACTCCATAAAATCGATTGGTTAGAGGCACGAACGCTGTGTCGTTTCACTCTTGTTTTTGTCTCGTATCCGAACTGACAACCCGGTCGCAGGGTGGGAGGGGGCTTGCTCCCGAAGGCGGTGTATCAGTCGACATATCTGTTGAGTGTCAGACCGCTTTCGCGAGCAAGCCCGCTCCCACAGTGGGCGCGGGGTCAGTCTGGAAAATAATTAGCGGGTCGACACCGGGCGTTTCACCCAGACTGGCGACAGGCTGCTGCCGGAACCGGTGACGTACAGCACCGCTGCCTCACCACGCTCCAGAGCGACCGGTTTCACGTCGCCGACTTTCTTGTCGCCTTCGTACAGCGCCAGGCTGACTTTCACCGGGTTGATTTCACGCTCGCCACGGCCCTTGGCGGCCACGTTCGGCACCACGTCGGTCTTGCCGTCGGCGGTCTTCAGGGTCAGCGGTTTGTCGCTGAGGTTCTGCACGCGCACCAGGGATTTCTGCTTGTTCTTGAACGGCGGTTCTTCGATCAGCTGTGGCGCGCCGGACGCGTTGTTGACCAGGGTGTAGTAGTGGTCACCGGCAAGTTTCACCGGCAGGGTCTGGCTGCCGACCTTGGCGCTGTAATCGCCGCCCGGCATGAAGCTGAAGTCGCTGCTGGCCAGTGGCGCAACGTCGCTCAGATTGGTGCTGCCGACAGTGGCGCTGACTTCGGCGTTGCTGGCGTTGTAGACCCGCACGAAAGTCGAGCCTTTCGGTGCGGTCGGGCCGTACAGCGCGGCGTCGCCACCGGCGAAAGCCTGGACCGACAGCACGCTGAGACCGGCAACCAGTGCAATGCGTTTTGCGAGACGACGAGGAGTAGTAGTGAAAGTCATGGTGTACCTCTCTTTCAGTTTTGCGCCCGGTCGGGCGTCTCGGATTTAGTGTTTACAGCTACGTTTTGTTGGCGAGCACCGGCTTGTTTGAGCTCTGCGACCCACTGCGGGTCGGCGTCGCCGATTTCGTTGTTCACAGGCAGATATCGTTCAGGAAACTCCCAGATCAGCACCTGTGGCGGGCTAGATCGGA
>Ga0153931_100222_pt1 | contig 18897 bp, 19 predicted proteins | sample TSNJ015MetaG_FD_104730 | JGI IMG/M metagenome (GOLD analysis project Ga0153931, IMG submission 104730) | Attine ant fungus gardens microbial communities from New Jersey, USA - TSNJ015 MetaG | ecosystem: Host-associated > Fungi > Mycelium > Unclassified | place: USA: New Jersey, Wharton State...
CCGTCTCCAGGTCGCTGAAGGGTATGTTCAGCGCTGGCGCGAAGCGCAGCACGTCCGGCCCGGCGATCAGGGCGATGACCCCCTCTTCCGCCGCCAGATTGGTCAGGGTTTTGGCTTTGCCGCGATAGCTCGCTGCCAGCTCGGCACCAATCAGCAGGCCTGCACCGCGGATATCGCTGAACACCTCAAACTGCGCGGTCAGCGCGCCTAATCGCTCCACGATCCAGTCGTGACGCGCTTTCACCCCTTCCAGCAGCGCGCTGTCGAGTTGCGCCAGTACGCTGTTGGCGACGGTAGCGGCCAGCGGGTTGCCGCCGAAGGTGGTACCGTGCGTGCCGGGTTGAAACGCCTGCGCCCAGGCGTCGCGCGTCAGCATCGCGCCGATGGGGAAGCCGCCGCCCAGCCCTTTGGCGCTGGTTAAAATATCTGGCTCAACCCCATAGTGCTGGTAAGCGTAAAGCGAACCGGTGCGCCCGGCACCGGTCTGCACCTCGTCAAAAATCAGCGCGGCGTGGTAGCGATCGCAAAGCTGACGCAGCCCCTGCAGGAAAGCGGGATCGGCAGGACGAACGCCGCCCTCGCCGATAATCGGCTCGACGATCACGGCGCAGGTGCGTTCAGAGATATGGTCGCTGACGGCCTGTAAATCGTTGTAGGGCAGATGGGTGATATCACCGGGCAGTGGCGCATAGTCCGCCGAGTATTTCGGCTGGCCGCCGACCGTCACGGTAAAAAGGGTGCGCCCGTGGAAGGCGTTCTGAAAGGCGATAATTTCGCTTTTGCCTTTGCCGTGGCGGTCGGCAGCAACTTTACGTGCCAGCTTGAGCGCCGCCTCGTTGGCTTCCGCGCCGGAGTTACAGAAAAAGACCTTGTCGGCAAAAGTGGACTCCACCAGGGTTTTCGCCAGCTGCAGCACCGGTTCGTTGGTATAGCCGTTGCCGATATGCCACAGCCGGTCAATCTGCGCTTTAAGCGCTTCGGCCAGGTGAGGATTGGCATGTCCCAGCGCGTTAACCGCAATGCCGCCGGCCAGATCGATATAGGTTTTGCCCTGCTGATCCCAGACGTGCGAACCGCTGGCTTTTACCGGAATAAATGGCGCAGGAGAAAAACAGGGCACCATATATTTATCGAAATCGTCGCGGTGTGGACGTGCAGACATTGTCATTTCTCCTGAAATGAAAAAAGGGAATATCGGCGAAACGGATCTATGTATTTGGCAGGAAAGTTAATCAGCGCGATTAATTAATCGTATCGCGATCGATATTGACCATTAAATAGATAGCCATGCCGGGTTCGGGTGAAGTTTGATTAAATGAATCTGTTCCTTCCGTTTTAAGTGAGGATGATATTTACCGCCCGCCGTAACAAAGTCAATACATCGTGGAGACATTCTATTCACTTTTTGACCCCTTTCAAAGATCTGAAAGAAATGGAAAAAATCTTTTTTATGCAGATTTACTGCATACAATTTGCATAAAAATGCACTGCATGAGGCGGTAAAAAATTGATTAATTATTCATATGCGCACCGCAATAATTTTTCATTTTATTTTTTGCAGCCTGGCAAAAAAAGCACGTAAAAAATTAATGTCGGCCTTACTGTCGTTAATCCAACCGGGATTTATCTTATTGCCTCGAGACATTTAACGGTTCGCTGTTGATATTCTCCTGCAAATGGATGACGAAGCCATTCATCATTGCGCAGGCTATCTTGTCAGGCGAAATTAGATAATCATCGATATTTTTGTTGCGGCGCGACACTTTTTCAATGCGTAGTAATAAGGTCCGTTTATCGCCTGGAGCTGACCATTTCCATAACAGAAATTAAAGGCCGGATCGCTTAAATCGGGTGATAAAAAGAGGGGGACTGGCCTGTTACACGGCGGAACATGGTCGCAAACGATGAACCGTTATCATACCCAAGAGACAGCGCCACTTCGTTTACCGGTTTGCCCGATATTAGCCACGTCAGCGCACTGACCACACAGGCTCGCTGACGCCAGCTGGAAAACGACATGCCCGTTTGCTGCAGGAAATGACGACGAAAGGTGCTGGCGCTCATAAACATCGCCCTGCCCCAGCGTTCGGCTGGATCGTGGATAGTCGGAGCGAGCAAAAACGCCTGGCACAGCGCCAGCAGCGCAGGATGCTGCGGCAGCGGAATATCGAACGCGCGCACCGGCATGGCTGCCAGTTCCAGTAACAGCAGGTTCATCAGCGCACGATCGCGATCGCTGTCGTAGAGCGGCGGTAAATCTACCGCTTCAAGCAGTAGCTGACGCAAAATTGCCGATACGCTTATGACCTCGCAGCGACTGCCATGATTTAACCGCGCTGCGCATTCTGGATTTATATACAGACTCCGCGTGGTTACGCCCACAAACTTTACAGCGTGCAGCGTTTGAGGAGGGATCCATACTGCATGCTGCGGGGGTACCACCCATTCTCCGTCACGGGTTGATACATGCATCTGACCGGTTGCGCCATACAGCAGTTGCGCGCGGCGATGCTGATGGGAGGCCAGTAAAAACCCCTGCGCATAGTCATTACCAATCGCGACCACATCACGCTGCATAAAATCGACATCATCAATGCTTACGTTGCGCACTTTTGTCTCCCTCTGACCGTTTTGCAAGGGTAATTGAGTGTTTCGCAAAGGGGAAGCGGTGTGTAGAGGCGATAAGCTATCACTCCATTTCCACTGCGGAACATTCCCTTGAACGATATTCTCATTATTGCGCTGGCAGGCTTTACCACCGGCATTACGACGGTGCTGTTTGGCTTTGGCGGCGGTTTCGTCGTCGTACCCTTTGTTTACCAGCTGTTACGCCACCAGCCTGAAATGGCCGGAAATGCGATGCATATAGCCGTCGCCACCTCGACGGCGGTCATGATATTTAACGCAGGATGGATCAGCTATCGAAACTGGCGTGCAAGCGCCATCTCAACGCAGGCATGTTTGCCGCTGTTGTGGTTTATTGCCGCTGGCGCGGTGGTCGGCTCATGGCTGGCAGGGCTATTAAGTGAAGAACCGATCCGCCTACTGTTTATCTTTTATATGCTGGTAACGATTGGCGATTGCCTGCTTCGCAAAGGTTTCTTCAGCGGTAGCCTTCCGCGTCGTTTATCGCTGGCATCGGCGACGGGCGGCGGCATCCTGATTGGCATAATCGCAGCTTTGCTCGGTGTTGGCGGCAGCGTAATGACGGTGCCGTTGCTGCGGCGGCACGGCTACTCTATGCGCGACTGCATCAGCGCCGCTACCCTGCTTTCTCTGCCGGTGGCGCTGTGCGGAACCATCATTTATGTAATCGACGGATGGAAAAAAATTCCGGTAAGCGGCTTCCTGGGCTTTGTGAACCTGAAGATCATGGCCTTGCTGGTCTTAACGGGACTGGCCGGTATTCTGATTACCCGAAGAACGTCCCCCGCCATACCGGACGTCTGGCATGCGCGAATTTATGTGCTGCTATTGTGCTCTGTGCTGCTGGCAATGCTGCTATAAGCACGAGTGCCGATAAAAACCTGTTGAGGTGCTTCCTGATTGGTCATTCCTGCCTCTCAACTCAGTTCTAAAAAATAAAAAACTTCCGTTAACCTCAGAAGATTGGAACCGCAATGGGCGTTTAATGGCTTGCGAAATCACGAGCGGTATAATTTCTAAAGATTTGAAAGCATAGCCTGTTTCGCCACGTACCGGAAAAGCTTACTCAGCGGTGATTAAAGGCCGCTTTTCGGACAGAGCGGGCGCATGACCAGCAGCAGCGGCTTTGAGCGAAGAGTGGTAGTACGAAATTATTCCCAGCGCCGAGTGTGCATTACTAACATTGTCGTGAGGTAATTAAAGGTGACGAGCAGATCCGGATAGTACTTTCGGCGTTTGTCTTTAAAACTGTACGATATAACAACGGGTTGTTCCTGATAAAATGAAACCTGATCGCTACGCTCCAACCGCGTCATGATATTAAGTTCAAGTCCGGACTCGTACTGGACGGTGCGTGCGAGCTTTTGTGAGTAAAAATGACCAGCGATATCCGAATCATTGGAGCGTATCCTGTAAGTCATGATTTAACTGCTGAGCGCAAGAACTCTACAAATGCGCGAACCCGCGCCGACAGATGACGATTCTGGGGGTAGAGAATCGAAAACGGGCGAGAGCGGCCGCCGTATTTTTGAAGGACCTCGACAAGGTCCCCACGCCTTAGAGCGTCTCCCACTGCAAAACTATAGGTTTGATAAAGGCCTCCGCCTGCGTTAACCCAGGCGACAGCCCCTAACGCATCATTAAGTACACGCATCCTGCTCGTTATCTGTTTCTCGATTAGAGTCCCTGATTCATCGGTAAACAGCCACTGCAGCGGGCGCCCTGTATTGGGTGATATGTACTGGATGCAATCATGTTGATTGAGGTCATCAATACGATATGGTTCACCTTTTTTTGCAAGATATGCCGGCGTTCCGAATACCCCAAGCGAGGCGTTCTCAAGCTTGAAGGCGACAAGACGCGAATCTTGAGGAACGCCTAGCCTGATTGCCAGATCGAAGCCCTCTTCAACAAAGTCGATTATTTTGTCCGAGATACTAATCTCAATATCGATCTGCGGATAAAGCTCAGTGAACCTGGGCATTAAGGGTAAAAGGCGAAATGTTCCGTAAGCAGCACTGACGCTAATGCGTAGCGGTCCGCTAGGGATGGTTTGTGAACCCGTGATCGCTCGCTCAGCCTCGGCGATTTGCTCAAGCGCCAGATGACACTCTTTCCAATAGAGCTCGCCCTCCGTTGTAAGCTTGACAGCGCGGGTGGTCCGCAAGAAAAGACGTACTCCAAGGCGCTGCTCGAGCCGACTGATCGACCGACTGACTGCGGCCGGCGTCAAACCGAGAATCTCAGCTGCACCGGTGAAGCTGCCGGTCTCCGCTGCTCTACAGAACTGTTCAATGCTGCCAAGCTGAAGTGGGCTACCCGTTGCCATATTGATTACCATTTGTAATAAATAAATTGATTGTTACACGGTTTATTAACCAAAAGCTACGCATTAAAGTATGTCTACTACTTCAGCAACAACGCATCAAGGCCCCGCGACTCAAGCAGTGCTCGGTCCTGGCCTACACCTCGACCTACTTTTAGGAGCTACACAATGACCAGCAAACTGAACGTTTTCACTTCGCCTTCGGCTTTCCCTAACCCACAGCGCCTGCGCCTGTTTATGCATGAAAAAGGGATCGCAGATCAGTTCAAGGAGACTATTTACGACATGACGCCGGTTGGCGAACAGCGTGGATGGCGTCACCTGAAAATGAATGCCTGGGGTGAGACGCCGACCCTTGAGCTCGCTGACGGTAGCTATATCTCCGAAACTGCAGCTGTGGTCCGGTACCTGGATCAGTCCTACCCTGGCCGCAAGATCATGGGGGATACGCCGCTGGAGCAGGGCCTGGACAACATGTGGGATAACCGCATCTGGGTTCACATCCTGTATCGAATCGTTACGGCTTTCCACGTTCTGCATACCGGTCTCGGCTTCAAACTCGAACTGACGAAGAACGAAGCCTGGGGCGAACACTGCCGCAAAGAAGCCTTGGCGCATGCTGCACTGGTCAATAAACATCTTTCCGACGGGCGCCAATGGCTGCTGGGGGGCGAAGATCCTACTTTCTCCGACATCACACTGGCAACCGCGATCGCGTTCTCGAAGTTCCCGGTAAATGCTACGCCGCTGGACGAACGTTTCGAGTTTCTGGACGCATACTGGCAGCGCTGGCAACAGCGTCCGGGTTTTCAGGCTGCATATGCTGACCGAAGCAGCGGTATCCCTGAGCTCGATAATAAAGCGTGATCTGACTTTAAAGTTGTGCAAAACCCAGCCGTGGATTTCGCGCGTTCAAAGAGGTCTACTTTGGGGCGGTAGCGGGCAGGCATGGGAGTCTGCTTCGGCCGAGGATAGTCGGTTCAGTGAGATTAAAGCTAACGCCAAATGCGTTGCGCGGCAGATCGGAAGAATACCTTGCCAGTGATAACGGGTTGTGACACTGACTGAATGGTCTGGATGCAGTAAAGGCGGCCCACTGAGTACTACTGATCACACAAAGCCGCCTTCAGGCGGCTTTTTCATTGTACATGATGCTGAAGAAATCCTTATTGAGAATACTTATCACCGAGATAGTTAGGGCGATCACAATACCAGTATTTATTGTTAACATAGAAATAGTAACCATGATTATTATCTCATCGAAAGCGAACAAGCTTTCAACCATACAAACTATAGATAAAAACAATGAAAACTTTCAAAGCAATGTCTATCGCCGCCGTCGCCGCTCTTTCACTGATGTCAGCAGCCAGCTTCGCACAGAGCGTGATGAACATTAATGTTTAAACATCCGCGCCTGACATAAAGCGAATTGTTGAACAGCCACTGTCTGCAATAAGCGAGAAGCAGACATGCAAAATTAAAAGTGAAGCAATGGCTGCTTTTGTAGTCTTTACCTGCTAATTTGAAAGCGATGAAAACTGACTCAGCGTTATCTTATTCATTCATTATTATCACCTTTCAGGCCAGGGTGGGATAACGTTTGCCATTTTCCCGCCGGTAAGGTGGGCCTTACCGGGAACAATCCAGTGAGGTAAACAATGGATATCACCAGTGCCACATCATCTGAAAAAGCGACTCTGCATCTGTTATGTGGGAAAATTGCTTCAGGTAAATCTACGTTATCAACAAAATTAGGAGCCGCCTTCCGTACGGTCATTATCAACGAGGATAGTTGGCTTGCTGCACTCTATGCAAATGAAATGCAATCAGTCGCTGATTATGTGCAGTACTCCGCCAGGCTCAGAAACGCCTTGACCCCCCATCTGGTATCGTTACTCAAAGCGGGGATATCAGTTGTCCTGGACTTCCCCGCAAATACACGAACAAATCGTGAATGGATGATGAGTATCATCAAAGAGTCTGGTGCCGCAAATCGCCTGCATTTCCTGAACGTGCCAGATGAAGTGTGTAAAAGCCGGTTACGTGCCCGCAATGCAGAAGATACTCACCATTTTGCAGCTTCAGATAAACAATTTGAGATTATAACAAGTTACTTCTCAGAACCATCTGTTGACGAAGGGTTTGATATTATTGAGTACAGATGAATTTTTTTTCCGCACATAAGCCGCGAGCTGGCGGCTTTTAGTTTTTCCAACGCTTATTGATACTCAGGTCATAACGACCACAACTTGCGTTCCAGGCACAAAGCGGTCTGTTGAACAGTCACTGTCTGCGATGAGCGAAATACAGAAGTTAGAATTTATCAGGTAAAGGTTTTTGGATATTCTGTGGGAGGATATATATTCGTCTAACTTTTAACATACTGTTGGAAAATGGAAAAATGTTATGCGCCTTTACATGCTTTACCTGGGTACTATGCAGCCAGGTGAGATACCGGTACCAGGATATTTGATTCAGACAGACGAGGGGTTTAATATTTTGGTCGATACTGGCTGGCCTCGCTCCTTTGTAGATACGCCTGTAAATCCGCCGGGTCTTACAATTCAAATTAGACCTGAAGATACAGTTACTGCTCGTCTCAAAGCCATCGGCGTTAGTCCGGCCGATATTGACTACCTCATATGCACCCATCTTGATGAAGACCATTCCGGCAATCATGATTTATTTAGCAGTGCCGAATTCATCATTCAGAAAGAACATTATGAGTTGGCCAGAAGTGGACATCCCCGTTTCGAAGCAAATCGTACATCATGGGATCATCCTGCTCTCCAGTATCGTTTGATAGAGGGTGATTATGAGCTTGTACCGGGAGTCACGTTGCTCGAAACCAGCGGACATGTCCCCGGGCACCAGTCCCTTTTATTGCGACTTCCTAAAACAGGGGTTGTTTTGCTTGCAGCCGATGCTGTTATGCATCATTCGATGGCAGATGCGGCTACACGTCAGATATACGTTACAGATATGGATGATGAGACCGGTATAAGGCGGAGTACACGGAAAATTGCAGATATCGCTGCAAGTGAAAATGCAGCGTTTGTGGTCTACGGGCATGATACTGAACAGTGGGCATCGTTACGTCTATCCCCAGCCTTTTATGAATAACTGTCTACTTATTGATGCACCACATTTTTGAAATGTCCGCTTCTGGCACAAAATTGCCTTAATGCAAGGTTCAATAGCCAGTTTTGAGCGAGAAACGGACGTCTTTTGGGCTAAAAGGAAGATGAATTTAGGGAAAAATGCAGAGATAATGTTTAAAGTTTTCTCAGAAGCCGAGCGGGATTGCCAGCATATATTCCTTTTACCTGCACGGGCTTTGTAACCACGCTACCTGCGCCAATTACCGCACCACTACAAATTTCCGTTGTTAAAATTGTTGCGCCACTGCCCACTGTTACTGCGTTGCCCAATACAATATTTATCCAGCTTTTTGCAGAAGCATCAGGACCACCACTTTTGAAAAGGTCGTTAGCGAAGGTTACACCATGACCTATAAAGCAGTCCTCACCTAAGATAACGTTTTCACAAACGAAAGTGTGAGATTGTACTTTGGTTCTGTCGCCTATAATGCATCCCTTTTGTATTTCTACAAACGGCCCTACAAAAACATCATCGCCCAGCTCACATTCATAGATGTTTACCGGCATGACTACTTTCACATTTTTACCTTGTTCTACGCCACGAATGCCGCTTTCAATAATTTTCATATCAGCTGTGTCCTTACTTGAGATGATTCGGCTCAGAATGGCTTAAAAAGCTCTAAACAGTCTTTTAGCCCTACCTGGTGGTCAAACTAACCTACTCACATATTCGAACACAATGATGATTGCAAGGCTCGTGTCTGGCACGAAGCAGCCAGATGCAGGCGTGTAGTCCGCTATGAGCGAAAAGCGGACAGGATCCATGCATCTTCCCTGCTCCTTCAGGAGCACTCTGGATCACTTCAAGACAGACAGAAACGTATAATATCTTCAGCCTACATCTTAAGGAGATATCCAATGTCCCAACTTCGTTTGCCTTATACCTCGCTTTCGGGAGAAGCCTATGCAGGCCTGGCATCTACAAAAAAGGCGCTTGAGAAAAGTACGTTAGGAAAAGAACTTATCGAATTCGTTTACCTGCGAATATCACAGATAAACGGCTGCGCTTTCTGTCTGGAAATGCATGCAAAGTCTTTGCGGACTGCAGGTGTGGATAATGCAAAAATTGACGCGCTTTCAGGATGGAAAGTAAGTTCTCGTTTTAATGATAAGGAAAGAGCGGCACTGGACTGGACGGAGGCATTAGTCAACGTAAGTGAGACATTCGGAAAGGATAGCTATTTTAACCCTCTGAAAGCTCACTTTAGTGATACAGAAATTTCTGATCTAACTTTTGCAATTTCCCTGATGTCTGCTTTTAATCGCCTGGCTATTGGAATGCGTCAATAATCTGGCTTTAGCTTATCTTGATATTATCTATCCTCTTGCATAAAGCTTTATCAGACAGACACCATCCCGGCCCTGTTTTAGGGCATACCCAACCGAGTTTAATCAACGTCCGCTTCTGGCACAAAGCGGACATGCGTCCAGTAACGTCCGCTTTGAGCGAAAAGCGGACCTGTCAGTTTATTGTATTAGAGGCCTGCCCCTTCAACCAACACAAAGGTTCCGGTTGCAGCACCCGCCCGTATCAATCTGGCAGCCTGATATTCAGGACTTTCGTAAAAACGTTTAGCCTCATCAAAAGAGTCAAATTCAAATACGACATGTTTATCATGAGATTCTCCTTCAAGATTTTCATATTGTCCGGACCAGGCAATTATTTTCGGATTGAAAGCCTGCATCGCCTCCCCTGCGGCTCTGGCATATTCAGAATAGGCAACCCTATCCGATACGGTCACGTGAGCGATTAAATAACTTTTATTCATTTCTCTTTATCCTTTATAAGCGGTGCTGTATTACTGCATCAGCACACAGACCGGCGTAGAATTAGCTGAAGTGTTTTAAAACATTTAACTTAATTATGTAGCTGGGTCCTCCCATATAGGTTGTCGAACCGGACAGAATGACATCGACCTCACTGAGTTTTACCCAGTCTTGCTCATTTATATTTCCCTCAGAGTTAATAGCAATCAGCGAGGTACTGGCACCTTCAGCTACCGCCGCCGCCATTCGTGCCGTATGCCCATAGCCGAAGTGATAGATAACAACGGCTTCAGTCTTTTCAAAATTTCAGTCATCTTAGTTGCCTTCATACGGAGTCATGGAGGATATGCGTTGTGAAAGCAGTGTATTTGGTATTAGGATTGCCTTAAATAACAAAAAAAATAACGCACTGTTACTCGGTTGGTTAACAATGAAAGATCTGGAAGCGCTGATTGTTTTTGCACGAGTGGCAGAAATGAAGAGTTTTACCCGGGCTGCAGAAAGTCTCGGAATTCATAAAGGACGCGCGTCAGTCTTGGTGCGTGAGCTCGAACAGCAGACAGGTGCAACCCTACTTCACCGGACAACAAGGACAGTGCAATTAACGGAAGACGGGCGGGCGTTTTATTCGCGTGCGCGTGATCTGTTGTCCGAAGCGGAGGAACTGCAGGCAATGTTTTCTCAGGGCGGCATGTCACTGCGGGGCAGGATACGCGTTGATATGCCCGCTGTACTGGCACAAAGCGTGGTGCTCCCCGCTTTGCCGAAGTTGCTGGAAGCACACCCCGAGCTGGAAATAGAACTTTCAAGTACCGATCGCCGTGTTGATCTCGTCGAGGAAGGATTTGACTGCGTTGTCCGTCTCGGGCCCATAGTTGATGAAACACTGATTGCTCGGCCGCTGGGCCATCTGCGCATGATTAATGCGGCAAGCCCGGATTATCTGGACCGGTTCGGGGTTCCGGAAACGCTCGATGATCTTGTCAGCCAGGGACACAGGATGGTGCATTACATGCGAAATTTTGGTTCTAAACCTGAAGGCTGGGAGTATCCGACAGGCAATGGCTACAAGACTCTGCTGTTACCTGGCTCGGTGAGGGTCAACAGTGTGCCGGCTTACCATGAAGCAGGGCTGGCGGGTTTAGGCTTAATCCAGGGCGGTTATTCCTCTCTCTTGCCTCATATAAAAGGCGGAACGCTGACTGAAGTGCTGCCCGGTTTGCTTCCCGAGCCGCTGGCCGCTTCTTTTGTCGTCGCGCACCGACGCAACCTTTCTCAGCGCGTAAGAGCCTTTATGAAATGGACAGAAGAAATTTTAAAACCTTACTTTGCCTGAGTTAGCTTTTATTTTTTCGATGTCCAAAATGAAGCAAACAATGTCTGTTCCTGACACATAGTGGACTCTGTGCAGGTTAATGTCCGCTCAGAGCGAAAAGCTGACCTTTCTCTTGTGACAAAAAATAATGCATAAGTTATAGCAGCCCCGAACGAGCCGGAGCTGTTAAAAAACAGGAGGGAATAAAAATTAGTACGTCGTCTCTGTCTGAGATAACTCCTGTAGCACCTGCAAAATGTTGGCCGCTGCGGTTGTACCCATTTTCACGTAAGAGGCGTCGCTTACGCCACCAACGTGCGGAGACAGAATGACATTTTCGACCTGCTCCCAGATGTGCGGCGTGGTTAATGGTTCACAGCTAAAGCTATCGAGCGCCGCCCAGCGCAACGTCCCCCCTTTTAATGCCGCTGCCAGCGCCGCGTCGTCGATCAATCCGCCCCGCGCGGTATTGACCAGGATGGCGCCGGGTTTACACTGTGCCAGCGTAACGGCATTTATCATTCCCCGATTTTGTTGCGTTAAGGGACAATGAAGAGATACAACATCAGCCTGCGTAAGAAGATTTTTGAGTACATCAACACGTTCGCATCCGGGGGGAACCGTGGCGGCATAAGGATCGTAAGCCAGCACCTTCATACCGAAGGCGCCGGCAATTTTCGCTACGCGGCTGCCAATCGCACCCAGACCAATCAGCCCCAGCGTTTTGCCTTCCAGTTCGAGCGATTTATGCATCGATTTATCCCAGTGCCCTTCGCGCAGGCGGCGATCAAGCGGAATGATTGACTTGGCACAGGCCAGAATTAACGCCCAGGCGTGTTCTGAAACCGCCGCGGCGTTAGCGCCTGTCGCCGCGCGAACCATCACGCCGCGCGCCGCCGCCGCTTCGACGTCAATGACATCAATGCCGCTGCCATGCTTGGAAATTACCTTCAATGCCGGAGCGGCATCCATCACAGATGCCGTAATCTTGCCATAGCGCACTAATATGGCGACCGGATTATACTGCTGGCATAATTCTATTAATTGGTTTTCTGATGGTTGGCGACCAGCAAATACGAGTTCATAATCTTCCAGCATGCCGAGCGCCGCTTCAGCCAAATCGCTGCCGGTTACCAGTACGACTTTTTTAATGCTCATGGCAATACCTCCCCTTCGCTCAGCATACCCGCCTGTCGCAAAGCGTTCTCCAGCCAGTGTGGGCGAAGATCGCCGTCGTGGATAGCCGACAGACGTTTTACCTCCCCTTCCAGTTTACCTTTCGCCAGCTCAATGATGGTGCCTACTTCATCGCGGGGGATAACCACGACGCCGTCAATATCCCCAACCACCAGGTCTCCCGCCTGCACCGCGGCGCCCGCGACCGAAATAGCATGATTGACCCGGCCTGGAATGAACTTGGTAGGGCCGCACGGATTGAGACCGGCTGCAAAAACAGGAAAGCTTTGTTTACTTAAGGTTTCAGCATCGCGAACTGCGCCGTCAATGATGATACCTGCGATGCCGCTGGCCTGTGCCTGCGTTGCCATGATCTCACCCAGTAAAGCGCAGGAGAGATCGCCCTTGCCGTCTATCACTAACACGTCGCCAGGTTTGGCGACGGCCATCGCAGCGTGAATAGCCAGGTTATCTCCCGGGCGGACCTCTACGGTAATCGCCGGGCCAGCCACAGCCATGTGCGGCGCCAGTGGCTTGATACGGCCATGTAATGTGCCGCGGCGTCCGGCCACATCAGCGAGAATCGCCGCCTGATATTCGGCGGCCTGACGGACCTCTTCCGCGCTAACGCGCTCAATATTCAAATTTATTAATTTCTGTTGTGAAGCAGGCATGGTTAGTCTCCATTTGTTTTACTGTGTACAACATTGATGTACTATATAAAACAACTATACGAGCATTGCTTCTCTTTTCGCCAGAGTTGCGAGCTTGTTTGTGATGTAAACACGAAGTTAATCACAAAATTCAGGTACAATTTTGTTCGGCCAAAAGGAGAAAGTGATGGGGAATGAAGGCGTAATTGCCGTTGAAAAGGCGCTCGCTTTACTGGATTGCTTCCGTCCCGGTAATGACAGCCTGACGTTAACTGAGCTGGCCCAGCTTTCGGGATACCACAAAACCACCGTTTATCGCTTAATGAATTCGCTTGAGCGTATGAACTACATTATCCGGCATGACGATGGCACCTATACGCTCGGCCACCGTCTGCTCTATCTCGGCAAACTTTTTGAGCAATCATTTCAGCTTGCGAGAATTGTACAACCGGAATTGCAGGCGCTGTCTCAGGCCTCCAGTGAAAGTGCGAGCTGGTATGTGATAGAGGGCGGCCAACGCCTGTGTCTGTTCCGCGCCGAAACTTCAGAGGGATTACGCCATAGCAACCTGCCCGGCAGTCAATTCCCACTGGATGGTTCCGCTATCAGCAAAGTTTTACGTCATTGGGGACTGGGTGAGGCGCTGCCGGAAGACGAAGAAACGCTGCCGTTCTATACCTCTGGCGCGCGAGATCCGCACACTGCGGCCTTTGCGATGCCGGTTTTTGGCGTCCACGATAACCCCATCGCGGCACTGGCGCTGACAGGACCGTCATCGCGTCTGACTGCAGACCGCAAAGAGAGCGGCCTCAGCCAGCTTATGCGGGAGACGGCCAACCGCCTGTCGATCAAGTCAGGGGCCAGTAAACCCTTCTGCGAAAAATTTTACGGTATAAAAGAATAACGTATGTTGAAAAGGCGGGAAAAATCCCGCCTTTGCTTATTAATGGGTGACCGGTTTTTCCTGACCGGCAGGCTGTGAGTAATGGCGCCCCATGATCAGCACCGCAATGCCGCCTGCCAGGCACAAGCCAGCCAGTGGTAGCATCGCCAGCGTATGGCTTCCTGTCTGTTCGCTAATAATACCGTAGGCATTCACCATCACCACTCCGCCAATCAGGTTGGCTATCGCGCCGATTGCCGCCAGCCCCGCGGCGACTGACGTGCTGCTCATCCAGCCTGAGGCCATCGCCCAGAATGGCCCCTTCGCCGAATAAGCGCCAATTAATATGGTACTGAGAATAACAATGGTAATCGGCAGCGACAGATTGATGAACGCAGCGAACACGCCAGCCGCAATCATAAAGAGGGTGAGAGCCGTGTGCCAGCGGCGTTCATTGGTGCGGTCCGAGCTCCGTCCCCAGACAATCATCAGCACCGAGGCCAGGCCATAGGGGATGGCATTAAGCAGCCCGGTAGTCAGGTTATCAAGATGGAATGACTTTAGTAGCTGTGGAGACCAGACGCTAAGCGTGGTTCCAGCAGAGGACGCGCCGGCGTAAATCAGCGCCATAAGCCAGATTTGGCGGTGCTTCAACAGCTGCCATGTGCTGATGTGGCCGATCTGTTTCTGCTGTTGGCGCTCGGCATCTAACGTGTTTTCCAGCCACGCTTTCTGCCGCTCGTTTAACCAGCCAGCCTGATGCGGGCGGTCCCGCAGGATAAAAAATGCGGCTATCCCCAGCAGCACCGCAGGCAGCCCCTCAATAATGAATAACAGATGCCAGCCGCGCAGCCCGAACCAGCCATCCAGCGTCAGGATCAAACCTGAAAGCGGTGAACCAATAAAGTTAGCCAGCGGAATGGCCACCATAAAAGAGGCAATAATGCGCGCACGGTAACGCGAAGGGATCCACCAGGTAAGATAGAGCACCACGCCCGGGAAAAAGCCCGCTTCCGCCGCTCCCAGCAGAAAACGCACGATATAAAGGGAGGTTGTATTTTGCACCAGCGCCATACACATCGATACCATTCCCCAACTGATCATAATCCGCGGGAGCCACAATCGTGCGCCGACCTTCTGCATCGCCAGGTTGCTGGGTACCTCAAATATAAAGTAGGCCACAAAATATAAGCTGCTGGCGAAGCCAAAAGCCGCCTTGCTCAGGCCCAGATCCTCATTCATCTGTAGCGCAGCCATACCTATATTGCCCCGGTCAATAATTGAGACCAGATAGCTTACGACCAGGAAAGGCAGGATGCGCCAGATAACCCGCCGCATGGTCTCTTTTTCCAGCGCGTCGTTGTCGATAGCGCTATTCGGTAATTGATCGGTCATTGTTTCCTCGCAGGGTTTCATTATGTTTATCAGGAAAACGATGTAGAGATGTCATACCTTACTTCAGCTTGACGCCTCTGGTTTCCGGCGCCAGCCACACCACCACCATTGCCGCCAGGAAGGCGACCACGGTAGTCGCCAGTCCCGCGGTGAAACCGCCAGCGCTGGCCACGGCGCCGATTAGCAGGGGCGCGATAAACCCGCCCAGCCGGCCTCCGTTGTAGGCGAGCCCCATCAGGAAGCCACGCGATGACGTGTCTCCGATGATTTCTGCCAGGAAGGGTCCCGAGCCCGCAAAAATACCGTTAACACCAAAACCAGCCATGAAAATCGCCAGCATCAGAATGAAGGGTTGAGTAGTAACAAGGTAAAGCGCAACAGCCATGGCGCCCGTTAACAGATAAATCAGGAACATCGGACGACGCCCCCATTTATCCGCCAGCACTGAAAAGACCAGAAAACCTGCGATCGCCCCGACCTGCAGCGCGAGCACAAATTTCAGGCTGTGCAGAAAATCCAGATGTTTTACTTCCCGTAGATAGGTTGGCGTCCAGGTAAATACACCCCAGAACAGATACTGAATAAAAAAGATAAAGACGAAAGCCAGCAGCAGGCCTTTCAGATTTTGTTTACCCAGCTTCGAGGCTGGTTGAGTGTGCTTAGCTTTCCCCTGCTGCCGTGCAAGCCAAACCTCTGATTCCGGCGTGAACCTGGCCACCACGCTCATAATGAATACCGGCAGCGCGCCGATCATAAACAGATAGCGCCATGCGCCCTGCTCCAGGCCGCCGTTAACCGAACTCACGATTGCCGTCAGGCTGATAGCCAGAATAGCGCCAACAGGTAAGCCCATTTGCATCAAAGCGCCGCCGCGCGCACGCCGTTCAGGTCGCCAGGTTTCAGCAATCAGCGCCGCACCTGACGTCCACATTCCGCCCATACCCAGCGCACCGCAAAAACGCAAAAGTGCGAAATGCTGTTGATCGTGCGTAAAGGCTAACAGTCCGGAAAAGAGTGAATAGATGGCGATACAGGTCAGGGCTGTTTTTACCCGACCAATTTTATCGGCGATAAAACCAAAAAGGATCCCGCCGACGATCTGTCCACCGGCAGTGACGCTGATAAACAGTCCAAGCTCGCTTTTATTCACGCCAAACACTACCCCTAATACCGGCAATAGTAATGAGAGCAGGAATGAGTCGTAGCTTTCAAATGCCCAGCCAAGGCCACCCAGCGTCAGCGTTCGTTTCTCAGCCACGTGCTGAGGCAAAGAGTCTGTCGTCGCTTTAGTCGCAGTAAGCTGCTTGAACTCGCTTTTACTGGTCATTGATATTCTCCACAGAGGCTATCCGGTAGCAGGTTGCGGCAGTGCGCCAGAACAACTGCGCCTGTTCGTCAGGGGAAGCCTGTTGCGCCAGGCGTTTGCAGGCATTCCAGAAGACGCCGTAGCTGAACATGCCTTTGTCGACCGGAAAGTTACTGGCGAACATGCAGCGGTTCACACCGAAAAGAGAAACGATCGTCTCAAACCACGGTTGCCAGGCCTGTGCCAGCATTCGCGAATCAGGTGGTGTCTCTGCCATTGCGAAGTGAAATCCCCTGACCGTCATGCCAAAGCCGCTAATTTTTACGCATACGTTCGGCAGTGCCGCCAGATTTCTCATACTGCTTCGCCACTGCTGAAACATGTCAGGATCCCTTTCTGAATAAGGCCCTACGCCGACTGGCCCGCCGCAGTGATCGAGCACAATCTGTAGCGTTGGTATTTGCCGCGCCAGCTCGGCAATTTCATCCAGCTGCGTGTGGTAAACCCACACGTCAAGCGACAATCCATTTTTCGCGAGGCAGACAGCGCCCTGGCGGAACAGAGCGCTCAGCGCCAGGCCTGCTGGTGGCGTAACCGGGCTGGACGTTACCCGCGGATCCGGATGCCAGGCCAGTGGATTACGCATTCCGCGCAACCGCCCGCCTGATAAAGCCAGCGCACTCTCGATGGCAGGCTGCATCGCATCGCCCGCCAGCAAGCTAAGGCCGCCGATGATGGCTTCACATCCGAGAGCGTTTGCATAATTTCCGCTGGCGAACATCGCGGCTATGCCACTGGCAAACTCGATTTCACCAAGCGGTTTCAGCGTTTCCGGCCCTTCGAGACGCAGCATAGAACGGCACTGCACGTAGACAGATGAGAAAACGCGATGCCCTGAGGTCTGGATATCGTCGCTGAACTCGTGGGTGAGATAGCGTCCGGTTTGCCGATCCCAGAGATGATGATGCGCATCAATGATGGGCAGCTCGGGTTGTAGTGGCGTCTCACGATGTAGCACAAGCCACTCGTTTCTGACCGCAAGATGCGGTGCGGTAACGATCTCCATGAACACCTCGCATTTGTTGCACTGTGTACAACTGTGTTTTATTTTACAAAACTACTATAACGAGGCTGCCGCGTTTTTATCCAGTTAACGATTGGTTTAAATGATGTAAATAAGAGGTGAATCACAGATGTTTCATCTTGTGAAAGAGGAGGAAAGTTGAGTATTGAGAAGGAGTAATTATTTTTCAGTGAGTTAAAGATTGATTCAACGCTGATTAACGCAGACGCTATTCAGTGGGTATGCACCTGCCAAAGAAAAAGCAATAGTCGTCTGGCATCAGTCATGCAGCGAAGCCGCCATGCTCTGACAGATTTCACTCATCTCATCGCCCCTTGTATGTCAGAATTACCATAATCTCCTACCGATATTTATAGTTGCCTACAATACCTATGTCTGCTTCTGGCACAGAGCTGCTGTGGCAGCCCTGACAGGGAGACTTATTGGGCTTACACCCTCTTTGTTCACCGACATGAGAAGTGCACGCGTGATAAACGCTTTATACACTAGAAATATTCTGCAAAGCCGTCATGCAACTTTCAGCTAACTGCTCAGCGATCTGAGCAATGCATCAGGACAGACGCAACGTTATTATCCGGGACAGGTTAATTGCAGACAGTGTCTTTATCCTCTTTGCAGGCCGCTCAGGTGAGTGAATCTGTGATATCAAACATAACAGGGAAAGCAGTATGAAACTGGCAGTGATATCAGATATACATGGGAATCTTCCGGCGCTGGATGCTGTGCTGGCGGACATTCAATCTCAGGGGGTCGATCAGATTGTGAACCTGGGCGATATCGTTTCAGGAGGGCTATTTCCTGCGGAAACTGCCGACAGGCTGATGTCTCTTAACATTCCAACTATAAGGGGTAATCACGAACGACAACTCCTCGAACAGGATTTGTCAGGTATGAGCTTGTCTGACCGCCATGCGTTTAAAAGCCTTCAGGCTGCGCATTGGAAATGGCTTAAAAACCTGCCAGCGCAGTTAACTTTTAATGAAGACATTCTGATGGTGCACGGTGTACCGGGCGACGACCTCATTTATCTTCTTGAAGAGGTCACTGTTTCAGGCGTGCAGCCCTCATCTGAAGCGCGCGTTTTAGCACTTATTGAAAGCAGAAGCGAATCGCTGATCCTGTGCGGCCATACGCATATCCCCCGAAAACTGCGGCTGTCTGACGGCCGACTCATTGTCAATCCCG
>Ga0153931_100228_pt1 | contig 18523 bp, 19 predicted proteins | sample TSNJ015MetaG_FD_104730 | JGI IMG/M metagenome (GOLD analysis project Ga0153931, IMG submission 104730) | Attine ant fungus gardens microbial communities from New Jersey, USA - TSNJ015 MetaG | ecosystem: Host-associated > Fungi > Mycelium > Unclassified | place: USA: New Jersey, Wharton State...
GAAGAAGCCGAGGTTGCGCATGACGATGCGACGCTCGTCGTCGGTCAGGCCTTCGGGGCTTTTCCACAGGGCGATGTCGGCGGGCATGTTGACCTCTTGCGGCATCCAGTGGTTGGCGCAGCCGTCGAGGTATTTCTGCCAGGCCCAGTCGTACTTGAAGGGTACGAGTTGGTTGAGGTCGGCGCGGCAGTTGATCATGCGCTTTTCGTCAACGGCGACGCGGGCGGCGGAACCTTCCAGCTCGGCGAGGCCTTCGGCGACGTCGAGTTTGTCCAGGGCGGCCTTGGCGCGCACGATGGCGGCGGAGTCGTTGGCAGTCACGTTGCGCGCTTCCAGTGCGGCCGCGGCGCCGGCACCGTCAAGGCGGTCCATGTTGGCTTCGCTGGCATGCCCGGCGTTGGCGCCCTTGATCACCGCTGCACCGGTGTCTTCGTTATCGACTTCATCCCAACTCAGCATTGAAATACTCCTTCCTGGTCTGTTCTGACGGTGTGTGAACCCGTCCAAAAATATGCGGTTTGCAGGCTACTCGGCATTGAAATACTGCGCGTAGTGTGGTCGGTAAATACCGATGCTGCACACTATGTAGTGGTCTGATTTGTTTGTGGGCACACTATATGGTGTGTAACAAAGTAGGTCAACGCACAAGATGTGCGGTAATGGGTCGCTGCCCGGCGCTGGTTCAGCTATAAAGCCAGGGTTCACTGGCCACATAGGGAAACTCAAGGGAATGAAAAAGATTCTGCTGCGCGCGGCCACCCAGCAAGACGCCGAAAGCATCTTCGCGGTGCATCAAAACTCGGTCGAAAACCTGTGCAATGCCGACTACGGCCCTGAGCAGATTGCAATGTGGCTCGATGGCCGCTCGCCTGAGACGTACCGCGCGGCCATCGCCGCGGGCACGCTGTGGCTGGCGTACACCGATACCCTGCAAGGTTTCGTCGAAATTGACGGCCATGAAATCAGCAAATTGTTTGTGCGCGGTGATGCGGCCGGACAGGGCATTGGTGCGCGTTTACTGAGTGAAGCCTTGCAGCACATCCAACACGCGGGCCATGCCAAGGCCTACCTGGAAGCGACCCTGACCGCCGAAAGATTCTATGCCGCCTTCGGGTTTCGCAAAATCGGCGAGGGCAGGTTCAGCCGTGGCAACAGTCCGGTTTCCATTGAGATCATCAAGATGGAGCGGGCTTTTCAGGAAACGTAATGCGCCGCCGACTCAAGCCACCTTCCGCGTTGAGCCAGCGGTGCTTGAACGGAGGGCTACCAGCCGCGCAAGCGCTCTCATACCTGCACATCAGCGTCATGCAAAACGGCGATGTAGCTACCAAACTGCGCGCCCGTCGCGCACGCATGGTTGGGCAAAATGCGCAGGCGCGTGCCGAGTGGGAAGTGCGTGACCACATCCACATGGCTATGCTCAAACTGCGCCACACCGTGTTCCTGATTGGCGCTGCTGAGCAGCAACCCGTCGATGGGCTCACCGTATTCATCACACACCTGGCCATACCCGAAATCACGTTTCTGCGACTGAGTGCCACGATCCCGACTCATGGCCATCCAGCCCGCATCGGTGATGACCCAGCCTTTTTCCGCTTGATGGCCAATCACCGTTGTCAGCACGCTCAAGGCCAGTTCATCGGCACGGCACACGCCGATGTTGTGCATCACCAGGTCGAAGAACGCATACACGCCAGCGCGCAGTTCGGTGACGCCGTGCAGGCTCAGCGCCGACAACGCGGTGGGCGTGGAGCCGACGCTGACCTGTTCGCATGACAAGCCCGCCGCACGAATGCGCTCGGCCGCCTCGACGCAACGTGCGCGTTCCTGTTCCGCTATCGCTTGCAAGGCTCCAGGCGTATCCAGGCCGTAGCTTTCTCCGGCGTGGGTCAGCACGCCGGCGAGGCTGGCGCCCAGCAGTTGGGCGATCACCAGCAATTCAGGCGACTGCGGCTTGACCCCGCAGCGATGGCCGTCGCAATCGATCTCGATCATCACCGCAAAGGTCTCGCCGTGCTGCCGGCCAAAATCGACGATGGCCTGGGCACCGGTGAGGCTGTCGGTGATCAGCGTCAGCGCGCAACCCTGGCGCCGCAACGCCAAGGCCTGGGGCAGCTTATGGGGCGCCATGGCGACTGCGTAGAGAATGTCGTGGATGCCCCGCTCGAAAAAGTACTCGGCTTCCTTGAGCGTCGACACGGTGATGCCGCGCGCACCCGCGGCGATCTGTGCGGCCACCACGTCGGCGCATTTATGGGTTTTGACATGCGGGCGCAAGTGCACGCCCAGGCTTTCAGCGCGCAGTTGCATGCGCTGGATATTGCGCTGCATCTTCAGCGTGTCAATCAATGCGGCAGGCGTGTCCATGGTTGAAACTCCACAATGAGGGACAGCGGCCAAATTGACGCCCTGTCCAGGACTGGATATGTTGTCTTGCATGAAAAAGACCTCTCCGGAACAAACCACGCTGATCAGCCAACTCGAACAGATTGCCGAAGGCCTGAGCAAAACCTTCAGCCCGTTCTGCGAGGTGGTGCTGCACGACTTGAGCGACCCGCAGCACGCGATCCTGGCGATCCATAACAACCTTTCCGGACGCCAACCCGGTGACCCGGCCACCGAACTGGGCCTGGCGCGCATTGCCGACCCGGACTACCCGCAGGTCATCGCCAACTACCAGAACCAGTTCGCCGATGGGCGTCAGGTCAAGAGCACGTCGATCGGCATCAAGGACGCCAGCGGCAAGTACGTCGCGGCTTTGTGCATGAACGTCGATCTCTCGTTGTTCCGGGGCTTGCAGGGCATGCTCGAGCAGTTTGGTTCAGTCAGTGGCGACAAGCCCAATGAGTCCCTCGACCCGTCCGGCGCCGATGTGATTCGTGCGCGTATCGACCAGTTCGCCGCACGCCTGGCCACCACGCCGCGGGCACTCAAGGCGGCGGATCGGCGGCTGCTTTTGCAAGAGCTCAAAGACTCCGGCTGCATGGACGTTCGTCGGGCCATGGAAACTGTCGCCTCGCACCTGGGCGTGTCGCGCGCGGCGGTCTACACCTACGCCAAGTAACGCGCCAGCGCTTCAATCTCTACCAGATACCCGTGATGCAACTCGGGCACCGGCACCACCGCGCGGGCAGGGCGGTGCTCGCCCAGCGCGGCGGCGTAAAGGCGGTCGAATTCCGGCCAGTGGTTGACCCCGGCCACGTACACCGTGACCTTGACCAGGTCCTGGGGCGAACCGCCGGCGGCTTTCAAGATCGCCAACACATTGTCCAGCGCCACCTGCGCCTGTTCGGTAAACGACGCCTCAAGGTTGTGGCGGCCCTGCGCGCTGACCGGCAATTGCCCGGAGATATACAGCGTGTCGCCATGGCGCACGGCCTGCGAATAATGCCCGGCAGGCGGCGCGGCAGTCGCGGTGTGGATGATGTTCATGGCGCCTCGCTGAGCAGGGCGGCGTAGCGTTGGATATCGACGTTGCCGCCGGTGACGATAACCCCCACGCGCTGGCCCTTGAACCGCTCGCCCAGTTGGCGCAATGCCGCCAGTCCAAGGCAGCCGGTGGGTTCCACCACCATCTTCATGCGCTGCATGAAGAAGCGCATGGCTTGCACCAACTGCGCGTCGGAGACGGTGAAGATGTCGTTCACCTGATCACGGATGATCGGGAAGGTGTAGTTGCCCAAGTGTTGGGTTTGCGCACCGTCGGCGATGGTCGCCGGCGTGTCGATGTGCACAATGCTGCCGGCACGCAAGGAGCGTTGGCCGTCATTGCCGGCCTCCGGTTCGACGCCGAACAGTTGGCAATCCGGTGCCAGCGCACGGGTCGAAAGTGCTGTGCCCGAGAGCATACCGCCGCCGCCCAGGCCGACGAAGAGCGCGTCCAGAGGACCGGTGAATTCCAGCAGTTCCTTGGCGGCAGTGCCTTGGCCGGCGAGGATGTGCGGGTGATCGTAAGGCGGGATCAGCGTCATCCCTTGCTCGATGGCCAGGGTACGCCCGATCTGCTCGCGGTCCTCGGTGAAACGGTCATACAGCACCACGCTGGCACCATATTCACGGGTCGCGGCGACCTTGGCGGCCGGCGCGTCGGTGGGCATCACAATCGTCGCCGGCATGCCCAGCAAACGCGCCGCCAGCGCGATGCCTTGGGCGTGGTTGCCCGAAGAAAACGCCACCACACCGGCCTTGCGCTGCTGCGCATCAAACTGCGAGAGGGCGTTGAACGCGCCGCGAAACTTGAATGAGCCGGTGCGTTGCAGGTGTTCACATTTGATGAACACTTCGGCGCCGGTTTCGGCGTTGAGAGTGCGCGAGGTGAGCACCGGCGTGGCGTGCGCGAAGCCCTCCAGGCGCTGGGCAGCGGCGGTGACGTCTTGATAGGTAGGCAGTTGCATGCGACGGACCTCATGTGCGTGTTTGGATAAAATATCCATATCAAGACAAATAGTAAAGTTTCTTGTGTTCATGCTAGCGTTTCGAGCTTCTCTGAACGCCCGAGGGTTCGACGTTGATCCGACTCACCGACTACATCGCCAACCTTGCCCAGTCACCGCTGGCGCCGTGGGCCGACCTGGCACCCTGGGCGCTGGTGACCCAGGCGCCCGCCATCGTCCGCCACTTGCTCACCGAACTGGCGGTTGAGGATTACGCCATTCACGATGAAATCGCCGTGCACCGCACCGCCACGGTCGAACCCGGGGCCTTGCTCAAGGGCCCATTGATCATCGGCGCCGAGTGCTTTATCGCCAGCGGTTCGCTGCTGCGCGGTGGTTGCTGGCTGGATGCGCAGTGCATCATCGGGCCAGGCGCCGAACTGAAAACCTCATTTGTATTCAAGGGCAGCAAGCTGGCGCATTTCAATTTTGTCGGTGATTCGGTGCTTGGCCACGGGATCAACCTGGAGGCGGGCAGCATCGTCGCCAACTACCGCAATGAACGCGTGGACAAAGAGGTGCTGGTGCGCATTGACGGGCAGTTACAGCGCACCGGTTGCGACAAATTCGGCGCGTTGCTCGGCGATCAGTGCCGAATTGGCGCCAATGCGGTGCTGGCGCCGGGGGCCGTGTTAGCCCCTGCCAGTGTGATCGGGCGCGGGCAAGTGTTCGACGCAGAAGCCTCTGTATAAACGCAATGTTGAAAAGGGCATGGTGCACCGGCATGATATTAAATAGAATGAATCTCATTTGAGACTCACTCGCGCCGCGCAGGTCGCTTGCCATGAATGATGCAGTTGTCCCGACCCACGCCGCCGAACCCACCTTGTCGAGTTTGTACCGCGACCACCGCAGCTGGCTTGAAAGCTGGCTGCGGCGGCGCCTGGGCAATGCCTGGGATGCCGCGGACCTGAGCCAGGATACGTTCCTGCGCGTGCTCGCCAGTGCCCAGCCGATTGCGCAGATGCAGGAGCCGCGCGCGTACCTGGTGACGGTCGGCAAGCGTTTGCTGGTCAACTTTCATCAGCGGCGCAGCCTTGAGCAGGCTTACTTGACGGCCTTGGCAAGCCTTCCTCACACCTGTGTGGCGTCGCCGGAGCAACGCTGGCTGCTGCTGGAAACCCTGCAGGCGCTGGATGAGCTGCTCGACGGTTTGCCCGTGCTGGTGCGCCGCGCATTTTTGTGGAGCCAACTTGAAGGCCTGGGTTATCGCGAGATTGCCGAGCGGCTCGACGTTTCTGAGCGCACGGTGAAGCGCTACATGGCGCAAGCCTACGAACATTGTTTGCTGGCAGACCTGTGAGCCGCGAGGTCGCGCGCGCCGCCGCGCAGTGGCTGGCCTTGCTGGAATCCGGCGCGGCCACCGAAGGTGATCACGCCGCGTTGCAGCAGTGGCGCGACAGCCACCCCCAGCACGAACAGACCTGGCAGAAAGCCCAAGCCCTGCGCCAGCGTTTCAGCGACGTGCCGCAGGCATTGGCAATGGCCAGCCTCGACCGGCCCCAGCCGTCGCGGCGGGCCATGCTCAAGCGTGCGCTGGGTGTGGCGGCGCTGGTGCCGACCGCCTGGCTGGTGAGTCGGCAGTTGCCCATCGAGGCATGGCGGGCCGACGTGCACACCGCCACCGGCGAGCGCAGGCGCCTGCCGTTGGCCGATGGCAGCAGCCTGCAACTCAACACTGCCACGGCGGCGGATGTCGATCTGCAGCAGCGGCGCATCACGTTGGTGGACGGTGAGCTGGCCGTGAATGTGCCAGGCGCGGCGTCGATGACCGTGAACACCCGATACGGCGAGGTTCACGTCAGCCAGGCCGACGTGTGTGTGCGGCAATTGGCGTCCGGTTGTTTGGTCTCGGTGCTCAAGGGCGCGGTGCAGGTGCGCGACGTGCAGGGGCACGTGGCGACATTGAGCAGCGGGCAGCAGGCGCCGTTGCAGGCCAAGGGGCTTGGCGCCTGGGTAGCGTTCGATGCGCTGCAACTGGGCTGGCGCGACGGCGTGTTGACCGCGCAGAACCAGGCGCTGGGGGATTTTTTGCGCGAACTGGCGCGTTATCGCCCAGGCGTGTTGCGCTGGGACCCGAGCCTGGAAAGCCTGCGCGTGACCGGCAGCTTCCGGCTGGACGACACCGACCGCATTCTCACGCTGCTGTCCCAGACGTTGGGGTTTGAAGTGCGCGCGCGGACGCGGTACTGGGTGACCCTGAGCCGCACACTGGTTTGACGCTCACTGGGGGGAGTGGGCTTGGCCTGCGTTGGCGTGCGAAGCGCTTCCAATTGGACACTTGGGTAAAACTGATAGACCGCGTCGTGGGATTTTAGGGCCGCTTCGCAGCCCAACGCGGGGCAAGCCCGCTCGCCACAGAAAGCCTGCTTGCCATAGGGAGTCTGGTTGCCACAGGGGCGTGCTTGCCACAGGACGCCTGGTTGCCACAGGGAGCGTGCTTGCCATAGGGCGCCCGCATGACACGGGCGATCATCTGTCTTTAAATCACATGCGCCCGCTGTAACTCGGTCAAGGCCAGTGCCTTGAGCCGTGCCAGCAGCGGGTCGCGACGGTCTCGTGGGTGCGGCAGGTCCACCGCGAGTTCCTGGCGGATGCTGCTCGGCCGGTTGTCCATCACCAGCACCCGATCACTCAGGTACAGCGCTTCGTCCACATCGTGAGTCACCAGCAATAACGCGATGGCATGGTGCTTGGCCAGTTGCAGTAGCAAGTCCTGCAGTCTCATGCGGGTGAAGGCGTCCACAGCGCTGAACGGCTCGTCCAGCAGCAACACCTGCGGGCGCGAATACAGGCCGCGTGCGATCGCCACCCGTTGCGCCATGCCGCCCGACAACGCTTTGGGCAGTGCCTGAGCGAAACCCTTGAGGCCAACTTCCTCGATCAGTTGCGCGACCCAGGCTTTGTCATAGTGACTGTCATCACTGAAGCCGATGTTCTGCTCTACCGTCAGCCAGGGCATCAGGCGCGGTTCTTGGAACACAAACGCCACTTCGCCTTCGGGGCTGCGCAGTTGGCCTTGAAAGTCTTTTTCCAGGCCGGCAACGATGCGCAGCAACGTGCTTTTACCGCAACCACTGGGCCCCAGCAGGCTCACCGCTTCGCGTGGCTGCAAGGCCAGGTGCACGTTGGTCAGCACGGGGGTGCTGGCAAAGCTTTTACGCTCGACACGAATGTCCAATAAAGGCTGCATGCTCATTGCTCCGCACCCTGGCCGTTGAAGGTGTCACGCCAGGCCAGGCAGTGTTTCTCGAGCGCTGCGAGCAGGCCATCGCTGACTTTGCCGAGCAGCGCCAGCACGATGATTGCAGCCAGCACGATGTCCGGCCGTGAGGTTTCGCGCCCGTCACTGAGCAAGTAGCCCAAACCCTTGGTGGCCGCGATCAACTCGGCCGCCACCAGGAACATCCACGCCAGGCTCAGGCCACTGCGCAAGCCGGTAAACAGACCGGGCAGGGCGGCGGGCAACAGAATCCGCCGCACCAGACGGCGCCGGCTGAAGGCGTACATTTGCCCGACCTCCACCCATTTGCGGTCGATATCGCGGATCGCCGCGACGCCATTGAGGTACACCGGGAAGAACGCGCCAATCGCAATCAGCACAATCTTCGAGGTTTCATCGATGCCCAGCCACAGCAGCAACAGTGGCACCCAGGCCAGGCTCGGGATCGAGCGCAGCCCGGCAAACGTGGGTTCCAGGTACGCCTCGGCTTCGCGGCTGAGCCCTACCCAGGCGGCAAACACCAACGCCAGGCTCGCGCCGATGGCGAAGCCCGCCAGTACGCGCAACAGGCTGACGCCGATGTGCTTCCACAACGCGCCTTCGGCCAGGTCGATCAGGGTTACGGCGATCTCGCTGGGCGCCGGCATCTGGTACGACGGCAGCCAGCCGATACGCACCACCCCCTCCAGCACCAACAGGATCAGCACCGGTAACACCAGTCCTTTCAAACGCCGTGGCCAGGCACTGCGCTGCATGACGAGCGGTGCCGCGAGCGGCACGGTTTGGGTTTTGCTGGTCATCACGCGCCCCTTACGGCTTCGGCAAGGCTTGGCCGAACGAGGTGTCGATCAGTTGGTCGATCACCTGATCCACATTGACCCCGCGACGGACCAGTTCCTCGGACACCAGGATCGGTGCGGCGGCCTTGGACGACACCACATCCTGGCGGGTCAGCAACGGGCTGCCGAGGTCGGTACGCGAGAGTTGCAGCTTGGCCACTTCCAGCGGCAGCCCGGACTCATCGGCGAGCAATTTGGCGAACTCATCCGGATGCTTCACCGCCCAGTCGCGGGCCTTTTCATAGGCGCCGAGCACCTTGGTGATGGTCTGCGGATGCTCCTTGGCGTACGTCTCGGTGACGCTGACCACACCGTAGCTGTTGAAGTCTTTGTTGCGGTACAGCAGGCGCGAACCGGCCTGGATTTGACTGGCGGCCATGTGTGGGTCGAGGCCGGCCCAGGCGTCCACGTCACCTTTCTCCAGGGCGGTGCGGCCGTCCGGGTGTTGCAGGTGCACAAGCTCCACGTCATCTTTTTTCAGCCCGGCTTGTTGCAGGCTGCGCAGGGTGAACAGGTACGGGTCGGTGCCTTTGGTGGCGGCGATTTTCTTGCCCTTGAGGTCCGTCACGCTGGTGAACGGCGAGTCTTTGCGTACCACCAAAGCCGTCCATTCGGCGCGGCTGTAGACATACACCGATTTGATCGGGCTGCCATTCGCACGGCTTAATACGGCCGACAAACTGGCGGAGGAGGCGAAGTCCACGCCGCCACTGTTGAGGTATTCCAGTGAGCGGTTGCTGCCCTGGCTCAGTACCCAGCCGACTTTGGTGTGCGGCAACGCCTGCTCCAACCAACCGAAATGCTTGAGCACCAGGCTGACCGGCGAATAGTAGGCGTAATCCAGATTGACTTGCGCCGGGTCGGCCTCGGCGGCAAAGGCCTGGGGCTGCAGGCACAAGGCGAGGGCGCAGGCGCCCAGTAAACGTTGAGCAAAGGGTTTCATGGAACAGCTCCGGACAAGGCGATGAGAGAAGGCTTTTCTTATATTCAGAAAATTGAACTGGCATGTTCCATCATGCTTTATCGGAATATGCAGTCTCTGTGCCATCTACGCCGAAGGCGGATTTGCTCGGGTTTAAGCCGCCGTTGCTGTGATAGCAGCGGGCAGTTTGTTGATCAGCTGTTGCCAGGCGAACAGTTCATATATATCCATATAGAATAAATAAAGAGTTATATATTCCTTTTAATGTCCGATTGGATGGCGCATTTTGAGGGCCTGCGCATTCGTGCGGATTGACCCAACAGCCAAAAGGAAAGCCGACATGACCATTAAAGCGATCAACGTGCGCAACCAGTTCAAGGGCGTGATCAAGGAGATTCTGCTGGGGGAAGTGGTGTCCGAGATCGACGTGCAAACCGCGTCCGGCATCGTGACGTCAGTGATCACCACGCGCTCGGTGCGTGACCTGGAATTGAAAGTGGGCAGCGAAGTGATTGCCTTTGTGAAGTCGACCGAAGTGTCAATTGCCAAGCTGTAAACCAGTGGTTGTAGCAAAAGCAGATTAAGTGCAGATCTGCTTTTCTGTAGGGGCTGGCTTGCCTGCGATGCGGGCACCTCGGTGCATCAGGCATACCCAGTCGATCCCTTCGCAGGCAAGCCAGCTCCCACATTTGGACCCGGTACACTCTCACCTGATGCACTCAGATCCAAATGTGGGGCTGAGTTGCTTGGGTAGGTCACTCGGGAGACCGGGTGCCTATGCTTTGCGACAGCCATCGTGGTTGGCGGGACCTGTCAAATCAAGATCAGCATCGGATCAACAGCAGATCTGCTTTTCTGTAGGAGCTGGCTTGCCTGCGATGCGGGCACCCTGGTGCATCAGGCATACCCAGTCGATCCCTTCGCAGGCAAGCCAGCTCCCACATTTGGACCAGTACTCCCACTACCCTGATGCACCCGGATCCAAATGTGGGAGCGGGCTTGCTCGCGAATGCGGTGGGGCATTCAGCTTTTCTGTCGCTGATACACCGCCTTCTCAAGCAAGCCCATTCCACATTGATAGACGCCAGCCCAGCGAACCTCAGTTGATGCGCGGGCCGCCGCCGCCCGGTTGATGCGGTTGCGGTTTGTCCGGTGGGGCATCGCTGGGCAGGCTTTTGGGTGGGGTGTTCGGGTCTTCATAGTGCTTGTGCAAGTCCCCATCCAGCCGATTGCTCGACGACCCGCCTTTTTGCGGCGTCTCGTCGAAGTGCTCCCATTCCGATTGCTGGAAGCGAAAGATGCTGTCATCGGTCGGCGTGTCGCGGCCGTGGTAATGGTGGATTTCGTAGTGGGCGTACTCGACCTTGTCGGCCCAGTTGTCCTGTAATAAGCCGTCGCCGGCCAGGTCGCGGTACCAGTCGTTTTCTTTCTCGGTGGCTTTCTGCTTTTTGTTGTGGTCGACAAAGTAGCCGATGATCCCGCCCACCACCGCCAGCACCACGCCCACCAGGAACAATGGCCCGGTCAATGCCGCCGCCGTGCCTGCGCCAAACAGCGCCGCCGCGCCGAGTACCCCGGCCGACGCACCGAATGCACCACCGGCCACCTGCAGGCCGCCAGCCGCCTGGGCCAGCGGGTCTTTACTGTCCACGCCACTTTTGATCGCCAGCGCGCCCAACACAATATCGGCGAACCCGCCGGCGATGTCCGTGGCCGGGCCGAGCACCTTGATGACCGAGCCGGCAATTTTCGCTGACTTGGACGCGCCGAGCTTGGCCGCGCCTGCAGCGGCGAGGCCGTCATCCAGGTGAGTCGCCAGGCCTTCGGTGGCCTCGGTGACGGCTTTGTCGCCTTCGCCAAACATCTTCGAAATGCCGTCGTACTGGCTGTCGGGCACGGCATCGAGTGCACTGGTGATCTTGGCTTTTACATCGGGGGGCAGGTCGTTGACGCGGAACTCGAAGTTCGGCTCCTGCAGGCCGGTCTTGCCCCAGATTTCCGGCAGCGTTTTGTCCAGACCAAGGAAGTCCACCAAGCCGCCTTTACCCAGGGTCTCGCCAATCTTGTCGCCCAGGCGCACGAAGTGGCTGGAACCGCCGGCAAAGCTCAAGAAGTCCTTGGCGATGGACATGCGCTGCGCGGGCGTTTCGCCGAGCTTGCCGCCTTTGCCGACCAATTGGTAAATCGCCGAAAACAGGGTCACGCCAGCACCGAGAGAACCCAGGATGCCCTTGCTGTTGAGGGTATGAAACACCTCGCCGAGCATGCCGCGGTCGGCGACCGGGATATAGGGTTTGCTCAGCGCGGTTTTCAGGTCGGCCTCGCTGATCGAACCATTGTTCTTGTAGACCTCACCCAACTCCTCCAGGGCCTTGGTCACGCCAGCGGATTTTTCCTTGCCCTGCAGGCCTTCGTTGAGGAATTTCTCCAGGGTTTCCTGGGTGCGCCGTGGCAGGTCGAGCAGGCTGCCTTTCAATACGCCTTTGAGCAGGCCGAACAGGTCCTTGGTGGCCAGTTCCTTGTTCTCGTCGGAGATCTTGCTCGGGTCCGAAAGGATCGCGTTGAGGTCGGTGGTCAAGCCGTCGGCCTGAATGTTCTGCGCCGCCTTGCTGGCCGCTTCCGGGTCGAACAACGACAGCGAGGTGAGGGTATCGCTCAGGTCCTTCTGCGCCTCCGAGGTCTTGCCCTGGTCTTGCAGGTCCTTGAGGTACAGCACGTAATCCGGGTTGGACGTCAGGTCCAGGAGCTTTTGCTTGATCTCGTCCTTGTTCGGCAGCTTGTTGATCGCGTCGTCCATTTTCGACTTGTAGTCGGCCTGCACGGTCGGGTCTTTGAACAGCTCGCCGATCTGCTCCTGCACTGCCTTGCCGTCGATGATGTCGTGCATATCGGCCGAGGTCAGCTCGGTCTGCTTGTCATCGAACTCGCGCCAGGTGGTGTTGAACGGGCGCTTGGCTTCTTCGTAGCCGGTAATGCCGTGGCCATTCTGGTAGGCGGCCTGGGCTTCCAGCGCGCGCACCAGCTTGGCGCGCGGGTCGTCCTTGGGAATCGAGCCATCCTTGACGCCGGCGCGGTAGGTGTCGATCAACTGGGTGGTGGCCAGCTCGCTGACGCTCAAGGTTGGCGACTTGTCGTCTTTGTCATCGGCATGGACGCCGGTGTCCATGTTCAGCACGTCGAGGTCACCGGCCTTGGGCAGGTTGTGCTGGGTGCGCGTGTCATCGACCGCGCCGGCACTGAAGGCGTCCCACTTGGCCTTGACGTCGTCGTAGAGCTGCGGGCTGAGTTCCTTGGAGACGATGACCTTGCCTTCGCTGGTTTCATAGCGGATCAGGCCATCGCCCAGTTCGTCGGGCGAACCGAACGTGATGTCGGTGTTTTTCAGGAAGTCATTCGGCCCGGCCAACTTATAGCCTTCGGCTTCGCTGGTGTGGATTTTGTCCCAGGTGTCGTGGGCGGTGGCGACGCTCTTGAACAGCTCGGGGCTGACGTCGGAAGACACCACCACCTTGGTGCCGTCATGCAGTTCGTAGGTGAGGATGCTGTCTTTCTGGTCGTTGTTCCAGCTGAACGTCTTGTAGTCATTGAGGCCCGGCACCGGCGTGTTGGCGTCGGCCAGGGCCGCCCCGTTATTCAGCTCGCCTTCCACCACGGCCTTCTTGCCAGGGTCGGTGTAGACCTCGTGCAGGCCCGCCAGGTAGTCGAACAGCTTGGGGTTGTCGTCACGGGCCACGACCATCTTCTGACCGTTGCTCTCAAAGCGAATCAAGCCCGGGCCGACTTCATCCTCGGGGCCGACCGTGGTGCCGGCGTAGGGCGGCCACACTTCGTTGTCGCTGGCGCGTTTGTAGCCGGCGTCTTCGCTGCTGGCGAGGCCGGTGAAACTCGCATAGTCATCCTTGGCTTTCTGGAAGGCTTCGGGGTTGTCACGCTGGCTGACCACGACCTTGGTGCCGTCCTGGGTTTCATAGCGGATCACGCCCGGACCGGTCTCGTCGGGCGGTCCGAGGGATTTGTAGTCGGCGAGCTTTTCCGGCGCTTTTGCATCCGCGCCAAGGCTCTGGTAACCCGCGTTCTGGCTGGCCACCACGCCCGTGAGCGATTTGAAATCGGCACTCACTTGCTTGAACAGCTCCGGGCTGTCCTGTTCGCTGACGATGACTTTCTTGCCGTCCTGGGTTTCATAACGAATCAACCCAGGCCCGACTTCATCCGGTGGACCGATGGCTTTGTAGTCGGCAAGGGCCGGCGGTGGCGTGGCGTCCTTGGCCGCCAGTGTATAGCCCTGTTGCTGGCTGGCATCGAGCCCCGATGGCGTCTTGTCCTGGGATTCGACTTTTTTGTTGGCGCTGTTTTTGAGCAGCACATGAAACGCGGTGCTCGACTTGGACGGCGTGCGGGGAAGGGTTTTGGGATCGGACGAGCGATCAAGGGGCTGGGTCGCCATACCATGAAACTCCTGCTGTTGCCGGTGGGACGGATGGCAAAAACAGTAACAGCAGGGGTTCGTCATTCGTTGCGAAACGTTGTGAATTAACGCCGGCGACCCGCGCCAACGGGCTCATCCGGCCGGGTTGTGCAAGTCAACAGACTGAACGTTGAGGCGGGCAAGCCCGAGGTTCGAGTGGGGCTGGCCCCGGTAATGGGGCCAGTCGCTCAGCGGTTTTTCAGGCTGCGCTCCATACGCTGCAAGCCCTCTTCGAGCATTGCGCGCGGGCAGCCGAAGTTCAGGCGCACAAACTGCTGGCTGTCATCGCCGAACTCAATGCCGGCGCTCAGGCCGACCTTGGCCTGTTCCAGGAAGAACTGCTGCGGATCGTCCAGGGCCAGGGCGCTGCAATCCAGCCACGCGAGGAAGGTGCCTTGCGGGGCATGCATCACCACGCCGGGCAAACGGGTTTGCACGGCGTTGAGCAGGTAGTCCCGGTTGGCTTGCAGGTAGTTCACCAGCGCCTCCAGCCATTCACCGCACTGGCTGTAGGCTGCGCGGGTAGCTTCCAGGCCAAGCGGGCTGACGCTGTCGACCATGCCGCAACGCGCGTTATTGAAGCGCTCGCGCATCTCGGCGTTTTGCACCACGGCAAAGCAGGTCTTCAAACCGGCGACGTTGTAGGCCTTGCTCGCCGACATCAGGGTGATGGTGCGCTGGGCGATCTCGGGGCTGAGGCTGGCGGTAGGCGTATGGCGACGGCCATCGAAGCACAGCTCGGCGTGGATTTCGTCACTGATGATCAGCGCGCCGCTTTCCAGGCAGGCGTTGGCCACGGCCAGCAGTTCTTCGCGCGGGAAGACTTTGCCGATGGGGTTGTGCGGGTTGCTCAACAGCAGCGCGCCGGCACCGGTCAATGCCTGGCGCAGGGCAGGCAGTGGTGTGAGGTATTCGCCGTTATGCAACGCGAATGGCACTTCGATACGCGGCAGGTTCCAGTTCGCTGGCGCCAGGCGAATCGGGCGATAGTTCGGGGTTTGCAGCACCACCGGCTGGCCCGGCTGCACGAACGCGTGCAGCGCCATGTTGAAGCCCGGTTCGACGCCGGGCAAAAACAGCAGTTCGTCTGGCAGTACGCGCCAGGCGTACTTGGCCCACAGGTCGGCAACGATGGCTTCGCGCACATCCGGCCCGGCCACGCTGTAGCCCAGGATGTGCTGGTCGAGACGCTGGTGCAGGGCTTGCAGTACGGCAGGTGGCGCGGCGATATCCATGTCGGCGATCCACATCGGCAAGACGTCTTGCGGGTAACGGTTCCACTTGGTGCTGCCGGTGCCGAGGCGGGGGTGGATCGTGTCGAAATCAAAGCTCATGGGAGGCTCGTGTCAGGGAGGCAGGCGCAAGAATGGCGCTGATTCTAGCGCCATTATTTTTATAGGCCAGAGCTGATTGCCTCGCACAGTTGCCGGTGTGCCTGCTCCACGGCTCGGTTGACCGCTTCTTCACCGCGCACCATGGCGCCCAGATAAACGAAATCCACGCTGCGAATGCCCACCGTGGACAGGATGGCGGTCAGGTACGGCGTCAGAAAGTCCGGCTCATGCCCTTTGCGTGCATTGCCCGAACTGACCAGCACAAAGGTGCGCCGATCCTTGAGCAAGCCGACCTTTTCGAAGCTGGCGTTGACCGTAAAGCTGCGTTGAATGCGCACCACGTGATCGATCCAGCCTTTAAGCGCCGCCGGTACCGTGAAATTGTGCACCGGGGTGCAGAGGATCAGCAGGTCGCAGGCTTCCAGCTCCACAATCAACTGTTCCGACAGTGCCGTGGCGCTGCCGCTCAAGCCGCCGGCCGTGGTGAGGGCGTTGGCGTATTCGCGGGTCAATGGTGGCAACGCCTGGCTGCCGTAGTCACGCTCGGTGATCTGGGCATTCGGCACCAGGTCGCTGAGCAGGGCGCGCGCCAGCTTGAAGGTCTGCGCGGCCTTGCCATGGGGGCTGAAACTGAGCAGCAGGGCGCGGGTCATTGGCTCAGGTCCTGGGAAAAGTGCATCCCCAACGGCAGCAGGCCCTGGCGGAAGTAAAAGCGCTGAGCCAGGGCCATGTGCATGCCGGTATCCAGCACCAGGAAACGGTAGCCACGGGCACGGGTTTCTTCACGGACCCGATCAAGCAATTGCTCGCCCAGGCGCCGGCGTTGCAGCGCGGCGTCCACCACCAGGTCATCGACGTAGATAAAACGGCCGTACAAGGTGTTTTCCGTCTGCCGGTAACCGGCCAGGCCGATCACCTTACCGTGCTCGCGCGCGGCGAGCAGGTGGTAGCCATTCTCCCGTTGCCGCTGGATTTGCTCGGTGAATGCCACCGCGTCGGTCAGGTGCGGGCGCAGTTGCTGCATCACGGCGAAACTTTCGAGGTAGTCGGCATGGGTGCGCATCGGCACGAATTCAACGAGTTCATTCATGGTTGAGGTTCTCCAGGTGGGCCTTGATCGCGGCCGGTACTTTGCGAAAGCTGATGGCGACGCGGTTCAAGGCGTTCATCAGGGAGATGGCCAGGGTCAGGTCGGCGACTTCCTTGGCGCTGAACATCGCTGCGGCCTCGGCGTAATCGGCATCCGGCACCTGGGTGTGCGCCACTTCGGTGACCACCTCGGCCCAGGCCAGTGCCGCGCTTTCGCGCGCGGTGAACAGTGGCAATGCCTCGCGCCAGGCGGCCAGCAGCATGATTTTTTCCAGGCTCACGCCTTGCTTGAGCAGGTCGCGGGAATGGGCATCCAGGCAATAGGCGCAGCCGTTGAGTTGCGAGACGCGCAAGTACACCAGGTCGATCAATTCTTTTTCCAGGCCGCAGCCGTGGATATAGCTGTGCACCGAGCCCAGGGCTTTGTAGCCGGCGGGCGCGGCCTGCGCGTAATCAAGACGGTGTTTCATCGGCGATCCTTGTGGTCGTTGAGGGATGCGCCATTTTCGACGGCGGGACGGGCGCTCAACAGGGGCATGATTGGACAAGCGGGTTGGGACATGATCAGACTTGGCCCTGTCTTTTTGCCGAGTCCGCCTGCGATGTCGTCACTGCCCAAATACCAGGAGATCTACCGGCGTTTTCGCCTGGCCATCGACCAGGGCCAACTGGGCCCGGGTGATCGTGTGCCGTCGGTGCGCAGCCTGGCGCTTGAGCTCAAGGTGGCGCGGGGCACGGTGGAGGCGGCTTACCAGTTGCTGGTCAGCGAGGGTTTTTTCGAGGCGCGTGGGCAGGCGGGCACCGTGATTGCCGGGGCTTTGCCGCAGGTGTCAGTGAAGCCGCCACCTGTCGTGCTGTCAGCCACCAGCGGGCCTCGGCCGCTGCAAATGGGGCTGCCGGCGCTGGATGCGTTCCCGCGCAAGCTGTGGGCGCGGCTGGTCACCCGGCAAGTGCGCCGCACCGATGCAGACAGCCTGGCGATGGGCGATGTACGGGGCGTCGAAGCGTTGCGCGTGGCGATTGCCAACTACCTTGCGCTGTACCGAGGCGTTGAGTGTGCGCCACGGCAGGTGTTCGTGTGCGCCGGGTATGCGGGGTGTTTGATGCTGCTGTGCGATGCGCTGCAGATGGCGGGGCAGCGTTGCTGGTTTGAAGATCCGGGGTATTTGCATGCGCGGCAGTTGTTGATCCATCAAGGTGTGGAAGTGGTGCCGGTGCCGGTGGACGCCGACGGCTTGGAGGTAGAGCGTGGAATGCAGCGCGATCGGCAGGCGCGGTTGGCGATCGTGACGCCGGCGCACCAGAGTCCGCTGGGCGTGGCGTTGAGCCCGGCGCGGCGCCTGGCTTTGCTGGAATGGGCGCGCGAGCAAGGGAGCTGGGTGGTCGAGGATGATTACGACAGTGAGTTTCGCTATCGCGGGCAGCCGTTGGCGGCGCTCAAGAGTCAGGATGTGGGGGATCGGGTGATCCATGCCGGGAGTTTCAGCAAGATGCTGTTTCCGGGATTGCGGTTGGGGTATCTGGTGGTGCCCGCTGCATTGGTGGAGGCGTTTGAGCGCAGTGCCGAGGCGTTGCAGCAGCGCACTGCGCAGTTGTTGCAGCTGACGGTGGCGGACTTTCTGGAGCAGGGGCATTTTACTCGGCACCTGAAGCAGATGCGGCAGCTGTATGCGCAGCGCAGGGGGTGGTTGGTGGAGGCGCTGAGGGTGCATTGCTCGGGGTTTTTGCGCGTGGATGAGCAGGCGGGTGGGGTTAATCTGCTGGCGCGGTTGTTGGTGGAAGTGCCCGATGATGTGGTGGCGGTGGCGGCTGACAACGCGGGGTTGGGGGTTCAGGCGTTGTCGGGGTGGATGATTGAGCCGGGGCGGGAGCGGGGGCTGTTGATGGGGTTTACGAATGTGGCTACAGCTGGGCAGGCGGTGGAGTTGGCTTTGGTTTTACATCGGGTTATTGCGGGGGGCATATCCGTTGCTGCGGTCACGGCCACTTAGGGTTCCGCTCTTACAGCGGGTCACTTTTGGCAAACGCCCGGAATGCCGGCCCAGCCAAAAGTAACCAAAAGGTCTTTGCCCCACCACTCGGTGCCTCGCCCAGGCTCGGCATGCCCTCACTCCGGCTTGAATCCGTGGGCCGCCGCGACGGGCCATCCATGGCCCAACACGGCTAACCCGGCGTCCTGCCGGGTTACCCACGGATTCAAGCCTGCGTTCGGCCA